>Ga0080064_1001072_pt1 | contig 60928 bp, 54 predicted proteins | sample Subgrocontami54m_FD_69260 | JGI IMG/M metagenome (GOLD analysis project Ga0080064, IMG submission 69260) | Subsurface groundwater microbial communities from S. Glens Falls, New York, USA - GMW46 contaminated, 5.4 m (SPADES assembly) (version 2) ... | reverse complement strand
CTCGACCGCCAGCGGCGGATTGGTCAGGAAGTCGTGCGCGCGGCGCATGCCACGCTTCGAAGGCGACTTCTTGTTTTGCTGAACAGCCATGAATTCACTCCTTCAAATCGTTCTCGTTAGCTTGCCCGCTGTCATGCGGTCATCGAACCCGCTTGAGACTCGCCAGCGCCGCGAACGGCGAAATCCGGCCGGTCCCAGTATCGTTGCGCGCCTCCCCGCACCGTTCGTGCCGGGGCGCCATCGGCAGCGCGAGCAGCACTTCGTCTTCCACGAGTTGGCCGACGCGCATCGCCTTGCCTGCCAGCACCCTGTCGATGTCGTCCTCGGCCTCCTCGATCTCGCGCTCGCCTGCGGCCATCAGCAACTCGCTTTCGAGCGCAAGGGGGAAAGCGATCGGACCGAGGCACCGCTGGCACGTCAGGCTCAGCATGCCGCGGGCCGAAACATGCAGCCAGCAGCGGCCTTCCGCGTCGACCTTGCCCCGCAATTCGTAGCTCACACCGTCGGTCCCGCAGCGCATTTCGGCCAACCGGGGCAACTGCGACAGATCCAGCGTCCCCGCGAGCGTTCCGGCGCCTCGGGCAAACTGAAGGCCATCGATCACGGCCCGTTGCGACATAGGCGGCGCATGATATTATGTTTGCCTCCGCGTGTCAAAAGAAATTCCAAGTTGTTCATAGCGTTATCTCATTTTCGCGAAGCCTGAGCCGGCCACTTGCGCTCTCATGAGCATCGTCCTCGCCTCCACCTCCCGCTACCGCCGCGAGCTATTGAGCCGGCTCCAGATCCCGTTCACGGTTGCCGATCCGCGCATCGATGAAACCGCCCTGCCCGGCGAGGCGCCCGAGGCCACCGCGGTGCGCTTGGCGCGCGCCAAGGCGCTCGCCGTCGCGAGCGGGCAATCCGATGCCCAGATCATCGGTTGCGACCAGGTCGCGGTCGCCGGCGGGAAAATCCTCGGCAAGCCGGGCAACCATGAGAACGCGGCCAGGCAGTTGCGCGAACTGTCCGGGAGCGAGGCCACGTTCTATACTGCGCTCTGCCTGCACGATACAGGAACCGGCAGGACCTCGACCCGGGTCGTTCCCTACCGGGTGAAATTCCGCGTGCTCGACGAACCGGCGATCGAGCGCTACCTTGCCCGCGAACAGCCCTACGACTGCGCGGGCAGCGCCAAGTCCGAAGGCCTGGGGATTGCGCTCATCGAGCGCATGGAAGGCGAGGACCCGAACGCCTTGATCGGCCTGCCGCTGATCGCGCTGGTCGACCTGCTCGCCGAGCACGGGGTGAAGGTCCCCTGACGTGCCGGGTGTCCTCTATCTCGTCCCCGCCACGCTGGGCGGCGACGCGCCCGATGCCGTCCTGCCCGCCGAGGTGCAGGCGCACATCCGGCGGCTGGACTGTTTCATCGTCGAGAATCCGAAAACCGCGAGAGCGTTCCTGAAGCGCGTCGGCACCGAACATTCGCTGCAGTCGATCACGATCGAGCGGCTGGACCACAATACACCGCCCGCCGCGATCGATGCGCTGCTTGCGCCGCTTCGCTCGGGCCGCGACACGGGCCTGCTTTCCGAGGCCGGCTGCCCCGCGATCGCCGATCCCGGCGCCCTGCTCGTTCGCCGCGCGCACGCGCTCGGGATCCGGGTGGTGCCGCTGGCGGGTCCCTCCTCCATCCTGCTCGCCCTGATCGCCTCGGGGCTGGAATCGCAGCGCTTCGCCTTCCACGGCTACCTTCCGGTCAAGGCGCCAGCGCGCCAACAAGCGATCCGCGACATCGAGCTGCGCTCGCGCAGGAACCGCGAGACCCAGATCTTCATCGAAACGCCCTACCGCAACCCGCAGCTCCTGGACGCCCTGCTCGCCGCCTGCCGGACCGATACCCTCCTGTGCGTGGCGACCGAGCTCACGCTGCCCACGGAGTCCGTGCGAACCCGGCGCATCGCCGAATGGAAAACGCAGAAACCCAACCTCAAAGACCGGCCGAGCGTGTTCTTGTTGCTCGCTGATTAGAAACATTCCGACGAAGTCATCCCCGCGGAAGCGGGGATCCAGCAAGCAGTCGAAATTCCTGGATTCCCGCTTCCGCGGGAATGACGAAATCCCACGTCCTCGGACTTTCGTCGATTGCAGTCAACGCAGGTGGAGACTTTCCGGCAGTGCCACCTTCGCGAGCGCGCTCGCCATGGCGGCGCCGAAGCGCTTGGCGAAACGCTCGGCGATGTTCTCCTTCTGGGTGTAGTCGACGATGTCCTCGGCCTTGATGACCTCGCGCGCAACGTAGTCGATATTGCCGTAGGCGTCGGCAAGGCCGAGCTCGATGCTCTTCGCGCCGGTCCACACGAGGCCCGTGAAGACCTCCGGGTTCTCCTTCAGCCGCTTGCCGCGGCCCTTCTTCACCACGTTGATGAACTGCTGGTGGACTTCGTTGATCAGGTTCTGCGCGTACTCACGCTGTTTCGGATTGACCGGGGAGAACGGGTCCATGAAGGCCTTGTTCTCGCCCGCCGTGACCAGGCGCCGCTCGACGCCGAGCTTTTCCATCGTGCCGGTGAATCCCCAGCCGTCCATGAGCACCCCGATCGAGCCGATGATGCTCGCCTTGTCGACATAGATGCGGTCCGCGGCCGCCGCGATGTAATAGCCGCCGGAGGCGCACATGTCCTCGACCACCGCGTAAATCGGGATGTTGGGATAGACGCCGCGCAGGCGGCGGATCTCGTCGTAGATGATTCCGGCCTGCACCGGGCTTCCGCCGGGCGAATTGATGCGCAGGATCACGCCCTGCGTGTTCTTGTCCTTGAAGGCGCTCTGGAGCGCCGCGGTGACGTGGTCCGCGCTTGCATCTCCCCTGGGCTCGATCACCCCGACCAGATCGACCAGTGCGGTGTGCCTGCCGGCGCTGAGCACGTCGGCCTGGCCGCGCCAGACGAGCGCCAGCGCCACGAAGAAGAGCAGGAACGCGAAGGTCAGAAGCTTGAAGAATATGCCCCATCGCCGCGCGCGGCGCTGTTCCTGGACCGTGGCCAAGACGAGTTTTTCGATCGTTTCGCGTTCCCAGTTGCCTTGTTCTTCCGCCATGTCGCGCTATTCCTGTTCCATGAGGTACACCCGGCCTTCGCGCTCCGCGATCGCGAGCCGCATGAGCGGCCCGGTGCACGGACCCGCCAGGCAGTTTCCGGTGTCGGGTGCGTAAAGCGCACCGTGCGTCGAGCATACCAAAAGCAGGCCCTCGGCATCAAAAAAACGCCCGAGCTTCCAATCCAGTTCCATCGGCATGTGGGCGCAACGGTTGAGGTAGGCGTGTACGCGGCCGTCGTAGCGAACCGCAAATGCCGCTTCGGCCCGGCCGTCGAGTTCGACCTCGAAGCGCACGCCGTCGCCCGAGTCGACCAGCTCGGCGCTCGAGCAGATCAGGCGTTCTCGCGCAGCCATCGCTGCAATTCTTCCATACTGTCCACGCACGCGACTGGACCGAGCGCGAGGAGCTTATCCCTGGGATGCGCCCCGTGGCTCACCGCAAGCGCCGCGACGCCCGCGTTGGCCGCCATCTGCAGGTCGTGCACGGTATCGCCCACCATGAGCGTCGCCTCCGGGGATACCGCCAATTCCCCCATCAGCTCGTGCAGCATGTCCGGAGCCGGCTTGGACGCACACTGGTCGGCGCAGCGCGAAGACGCAAAATAGCGTCCCACCCCGGTGGTTTCCAATGCCCGGACGAGACCCCTGGCGCTCTTGCCTGTCGCGATGGCGAGCGTGTGCCCCCGATCGCGCAGTTCCTCGAGCATCCCGGTAGTGCCTTCGAACAGCGGGATCTGCGGGTCGCGCAACAGGAAATGGTGCCGATAGCGCTCGGCGACGCTGCGGTACTCGCTCGGCGGCAGGCCCGGCACGGCATATGCGAGCGCATCGGCCAGCCCCAGGCCGATCACGTGGGCCGCACGTTCGTGGTCCGGGACCGGCAGCCCCAGGTCCCTGCAGGCGGCCTGGATGCAGTCCACGATCGCCCCCGCAGAGTCGATCAGCGTGCCGTCCCAGTCGAAAACGATCAAGTCGAAGCGCATGGGCCGCTCAGTCGTCACGCTTCCCCAGACCGCGCAGGAAGGCCTCGAGTTCCGGAGGCAGGGGCGAGTGCAGGGCCAGCGCCTCGCCCGTGGCCGGATGCAGGAAACGCAATTCGGCCGCGTGGAGGAACATGCGCCTGAGCCCCCGCTTGGCCAGATCGCGGTTCAGATCGAAGTCCCCGTACTTGTCGTCGCCCGCGATGGGGAATCCCAGGTGTGCGAGGTGCACGCGGATCTGGTGCGTGCGGCCGGTAAGGAGGTCGGCGGAGACCAGCGTATAGTCCCCCAGCGCCCGTTCGCGCCCGAAGACCGTGCGCGCCTCGCGCCCCTCCTGATGCACGCTGACCCGCCTCTCGCCCGCATGGGTCAGGTACTTGCGCAGGGGCAGATCGACCCGCCGCTGCGCGGCGCCGAACTGGCCCTTGACGAGCGCGAGATAGCGCTTTCTCACCTTTCCTTCGCGCAAGTCCGCGTGCAGCCGGGTGAGCGCCGAGCGCTTCTTCGCCAGCATCAGCAGGCCGGAGGTCTCGCGATCGAGCCGGTGCACCAGTTCGAGGAACCTCAGGCCGGGGCGCGCCGCGCGCATCGCCTCGATAACGCCGAAGCTGATGCCGCTGCCGCCGTGGACCGCCATGCCGGAGGGCTTGTCCACCACCAGGACCGCCTCGTCCTCGAACACGGCCGGCAGGTCCACCGGCCGGGCGCGCGGCTTCTCCGCGCGCGTTTCCTTCGCCATGCGAAGGGGGGGAATGCGCAGCCGGTCGCCCTCGCTCAGACGGTAGGTTGCCTCCACGCGCTTGCTGTTGACCCGGACCTCGCCGGTACGCAGGATCCGGTAGATGTGGGTACGCGGCACACCCTTGCAATGGCGCAGCAGGAAGTTGTCCACTCGCTGGTCTTCGCCCCCAGGCCCGACGACGACTGTCGACACATTGCTTAAATCCTTAATTTTGCTTATCATCTGGACGCGGCTTGCGTTGCGGGACGGCCGATGGATCCGGAATTTGGACCCGGCTACCTTGTCCCCCGGTTCGGCAGCTTGCCTGGGTATGCTTCCCAAATGAGGACGCCTCCCCGATGCGCACGCGATGACCCGAAGCCAGCAAAGGTTGGTCTGATAAAGGACCAGTGATAGTACTTGATATGCGCGCCAGGAGCATCGGCACATTTTCCGGTCGGTTGCACTATTGACTGAATAGCAAACCGGCCCGACAAGCCAATCCATCCATGTTCCCATGACAACGGACCAGATGATGCGATAGCAGCCTGCAACAATTAGGCTCATGGTGTGTGCTGCCCCGCGCGCGCGGGAGAACACTACAGTGAAGCGCATGCTTTTCAATGCGACACAGGCCGAGGAACTCCGTGTCGCCATTGTCGAAGGTCAGAAGCTCATCGACCTCGACATTGAATCGGCTGCCAAGGAACAGAGAAAAAGCAACATCTACAAGGGTGTCATCACCCGCATCGAGCCCAGCCTCGAGGCCGCGTTCATCGATTACGGCACCGAGCGCCACGGCTTCCTGCCCTTCAAGGAAGTCGGCCGCGCCTACTTCAAGCAAGGCGTCGACGTCAGCCGCGCCCGCATCCAGGATGCCCTCGAGGAAGGCCAGGAGCTGATCGTCCAGGTCGAGAAGGACGAGCGCGGCAACAAGGGCGCCGCGCTCACCACCTTCATCAGCCTGGCTGGACGCTACCTCGTCCTGATGCCCAACAACCCGCGCGGCGGCGGCGTGTCGCGCCGCATCGAGGGCGAGGACAGGAACGAACTTCGCGACAACATGGACCGGCTCACGGTCCCGGACGGCATGAGCATCATCGGCCGTACCGCCGGCATCGGGCGCACCTTCGAAGAGCTGCAGTGGGACCTGAACTACCTGCTCCAGCTCTGGCATGCGATCGAGGACGCCTCCACCTCGCAGAAAGGCGCGTTCCTGATCTACCAGGAAGGCAGCCTGGTGATCCGCGCCATCCGGGACTACTTCCAGCCCGACATCGGCGAGATCCTGATCGACACCGACGCGATCTACGAGCAGGCGCAGCAGTTCATGGCGCACGTCATGCCGGACAACGTGAACCGCGTGAAGCGCTATCACGACGACGTGCCGCTGTTCTCGCGCTTCCAGATCGAGCACCAGATCGAGACCGCCTATTCGCGCCAGGTGTCGCTGCCCTCGGGCGGCGCGGTGGTGATCGACCACACCGAGGCGCTGGTGTCGATCGACGTCAACTCGGCCCGCGCGACCAAGGGCCACGACATCGAGGAGACGGCGTTGCGCACCAACTGCGAGGCGGCCGACGAAATCGCGCGCCAGCTGCGGCTGCGCGACCTGGGCGGCCTGATCGTGATCGACTTCATCGACATGGAGAGCCAGCGCAACCAGCGCGAGGTCGAGAACCGGCTGCGAGAGGCGCTGCGCTACGACCGCGCCCGGGTGCAGACGGGCAAGATTTCCCGTTTTGGCCTGATGGAGCTGTCGCGCCAGAGGCTGCGCCCTTCACTGGGCGAGACCGCGCACCAGCCCTGCCCGCGCTGCGGCGGCACCGGATTCATCCGCGGCATCGAATCCACCGCCCTGCACATCCTGCGCATCATCCAGGAAGAGGCGATGAAGGAGAACAGCGCCGCGATCCACGCCCAGGTTCCGGTGGACGTCGCCACCTTCCTCCTAAACGAAAAGCGCACCGACATTCACGCCATCGAAGCGCGCATGAAGGTGAACGTCGTGCTGATCCCCAACATCCACCTCGAAACGCCGAACTACGACGTCCAGCGTCTGCGCCACGACGACCTGAACCAGGAAGGCGCGCTGCCAGCGAGCTACGAGCTGGTCGTTGCGCCGACGGAGGAAGAAGCCAAGGGGCCTGCCGCGCCCGAGGTGAAACCGCAGCGCCAGCAGGCCGCGGTACGCAGCTTCACCCCGGAACAGCACGCCGCGCCCGCGCCCACCGCCGCCGCCCCCGCAGCGGCCGCCCCTGCGAGGCGCCCCGAAAAGGCCGGGATCATCAGCCGCATTTTCGGCTGGTTCAAGAGTGAAGCGCCGGCAGCGGAAAAGCCCAGCGAGCCCCGCAAGGAACCGCCGCGACGCGAGCCGCAACGGCGTGACCAGCGGCGCGACCGGCGCGATCGCGATGCACCGCGACCGGAAGGCCGCGGCGAACCGCGGCCCCAGGGCCAGCGCGGCCAGGGCGATCGGCAAGCGGAACGCCGCGGCGAACGCGGGCCGCGGCCCGATCGCGGCGAGCGCCCGGAGCGCGGCGCCCGGCCCGAACAGGGCGAGCGCGGCGAACGCGCTGCGCGTCCCGAACGCGGCGACAAGCCGGAGCGCGCACCGCGTCCGGAACGCGACCAGCGGCGCGAGCGCGGCGAGCAGCGCCCGCGCGGAGAGCGCAGCCACGAACTCACTGCCGAGCAGCAGGCGCAGCAACAGGAAGCCCTGCGCCGCATGCAGACCGATGGCGAAGCGGGCCCGGTAGCGGATACCCTCGAACCGTCCGCGGAGACCGGGCAAAGACGGCCGCCGCGCGCCGAGGGCGAACGCGGCCGCGATCGCCAGCGCGGCCGTCGCGAACGCGGAGAACGGGGGGCGCGGGAAGATCGTGCACCGCGTGGAGAGCGTCCGTCAACCGAGCCTGCTGCACAGACTGAGGCGACTGCCGCCGCTGCGCCGCCCTCGGTGGAAACCGTCGCCGCGGCCCAGCCTGTCCAGTTCCCGGCCGAGCCCGTGCAGGCTGCGGTGACCGTCATCGAGACCTCGCTGCCGGTGGCCACTCCCGCCGAGGAACCCGCAGCGGCGCGGCCCGCACCCGTTGAAGTCGCGCCGATCGAGGCCGCGCCGGTTCAAGCCGCACCGGTTCGAGCCGCGCCAGCCGAGGCGGCGCCGGCGGCAGAAGCGCCGCCCGCGCCCCTGGCCCGGCCGGCACAGCCTGCACCTGCCTCGCCCGCCGACATCGAGCGTGCACTCAGCGAAAGCGGACTCCAGTTGGTGCAGACGAAGGCGAATGCCACGGTGGAGATCCCGGCAGAGCCGGAGTTCGTCCCCGCGAAACGGCCGCGCCGTCCGCCGCCCGCCGGGCTCGACCTGCCGTTGAAGATGGTCGAGACCGGCAAGAAGGAGTGATGCGCGAGTGAACCGACCGCCCCGTTCCCCGGGGGCGGTGCGGGAATCAGGCTTGCTTGAGCAGCGCCTCGAGGAGCCCCCGCGAGGCATCCTCGAGCATGTCGAGCACGCGCTCAAAATCCAGCGGGCCGCCGTAATAAGGGTCCGGCACGTCGATCTCCTCGAAGTTCCGGGCGAACTCCATCATCATGCGCAGCTTGTGCCCCGCCGAGGGCTGCGCGAGGCCCGCGAGAATCGCGTGGTTGTCGCGGTCCATGGCGAGCACCAGGTCGAAGCGATGGAAGTCCCGGCGCTCGAACTTGCGCGCACGCAGCGGCGACAGGTCGTAGCCGCGCCGCGCCGCGGCTTCGCACGTGCGCGGGTCGGGCGGCTCCCCGACGTGATAGCCGTGCGTGCCCGCCGAATCGGCGAGAATCCGCTCGCCGAATCCCGCATCCGCCGCAAGCTTGCGGAACACGCCTTCCGCCGTAGGCGAACGGCAGATATTGCCGGTGCACACGAAGACGACCGAAGATTTCATCGCCGCATCTGTGGAGTACGCCTGGTTTGCGTCATCCCCGCGAAAGCGGGGATCCAGCAAGCAGTCGAGAATTCTGGATTCCCGCTTACGCGGGAACGACGGAATCGCATAGGCTCGAGTTTCCTTTAACCCACCGCACGCTTCGGCTCGGGCTCCTCGTCCGCGGGCACCGCGCCGAAGAAATTCCTCTTCAGCTCGACCAGCCGGTCGCGCATCTGCGCCGCCTTCTCGAATTCGAGGTTGCGCGCGAGCTCGAGCATCTGCTTCTCGATCTGGCGGATCTCCTTCGCCAGCTGCTTTTCGGACATCGTTTCATAGCGCGCGTGGTCCTGTGCCGCCTTGAGCTGTAGCTGGAGCGGCTGGGCGTCGTACACGCCCTCGATCATCTCCCGCACGCGCTTGACGATGCCCACCGGGGTGATGCCGTGCTTCTCGTTGAAGCTCACCTGCTTCTTGCGCCGCCGGTCGGTCTCGCCGATCGCCGCCTTCATCGAATCGGTCATCGCGTCGGCGTAGAGGATGGCGCGGCCGTTGATGTGGCGCGCGGCGCGCCCGATGGTCTGGATGAGCGAGCGCGCCGAGCGCAGGAAACCCTCCTTGTCCGCGTCCAGTATCGCCACCAGCGACACCTCGGGCAGGTCCAGGCCCTCGCGCAGCAGGTTGATCCCCACCAGCACGTCGAATTCGCCCAGGCGAAGGTCGCGGATGATCTCCACCCGCTCGACCGTCTCGACCTCCGAATGCAGGTAGCGCACCTTGACGCCGTGCTCGGCGAGGTAGTCGGTGAGCTCCTCGGCCATGCGCTTGGTCAGGGTGGTGACCAGCACGCGCTCGCGTCGCGCGACGCGCAGGCTGATCTCCGACAGCAGGTCGTCGACCTGCGTCGAGGCCGGCCGCACCTCGAGCTGGGGATCGGTGAGCCCCGTCGGGCGCACCACCTGCTCGACGACCTGCGCCGAGCGCCTGCGCTCGTAGTCCCCCGGCGTCGCGGACGTGAACACGGTCTGGTGCATCATCGCCTCGAACTCCTCGAACTTCAGCGGCCGGTTGTCCAGCGCCGAGGGCAGCCGGAAGCCGTAGTTGACCAGGTTCTCCTTGCGCGAACGATCCCCCCGGTACATCCCGTTCAACTGGCCGATGGTGACGTGCGACTCGTCGATGATCATGAGCGCCTTCGGCGGCAGATAGTCGATCAGCGTCGGCGGCGGCTCGCCGGCGCTGCGCCCGGAAAGGTGGCGCGAGTAGTTTTCGATGCCCTTGCAGAAGCCCATCTCGTTCAGCATCTCCAGGTCGAACCGGGTGCGCTGCTCGATGCGCTGCGCCTCGACCAGCTTGTTCTCCTTCTGGAAGGTTTCGATGCGCTCGGCGAGCTCGACCTTGATCGCCTCGATCGCGCGCAGCGTGGTCTCGCGCGGCGTGACGTAGTGGCTGGACGGATACACCGTGAAGCGCGGCACCCTGTGGTGCGCGTGGCCGGTGAGCGGATCGAACAGGGTCAGGCTCTCCACCTCGTCGTCGAACAGTGCAATGCGCAGCGCGGTCTCCGAGTTCTCCGCCGGAAACACGTCCAGCACGTCGCCGCGCACGCGGAAGGTGCCGCGCCTGAAGTCCAGCTCGTTGCGCTCGTACTGCATCGCCGCCAGCCGGGCGATGATGTCGCGCTGGGCATACCGCTCCTTCTCGCGCAGGTGCAGGATCATGCCGTGGTAGTCGACCGGGTCGCCGATGCCGTAGATGCACGACACCGTCGCCACGATGATCGTGTCCCCGCGCTCGAGCAGCGACTTGGTGGCCGAGAGCCGCATCTGCTCGATGTGCTCGTTGATCGAGGAGTCCTTCTCGATGTACAGGTCGCGCGAGGGCACGTAGGCCTCGGGCTGGTAGTAGTCGTAGTAGGAAACGAAGTACTCGACCGCGTTCTCGGGGAAGAATTCGCGGAACTCCGCGTAGAGCTGCGCAGCGAGCGTCTTGTTCGGCGCCAGTACGAGCGCCGGCCGCCCCAGGCGCGCGATCGCGTTCGCCATGGTGTAGGTCTTCCCCGAACCGGTGACCCCGAGCAGGGTCTGGTAGGCGAGCCCGTCCCCGATGCCCTCGATGAGCTTCGCGATCGCCTCGGGCTGGTCGCCCGCCGGCGGATAGGGCTGGTTCAGCCGGAACGGGCTGTTGGGAAAAGTGACGAGCAAAGGTATAGAATGTTGCGCTGCAACGAAAACCAGCTAGTTTAGCAGCTTGCCCCCCATCGAGAGAAGACGATCCAACCATGACTACCAGCCTGCTCGCCCACGTGGAAATGGCGCCCCGCGACCCGATACTCGGCGTCACCGAAACCTACGTCGCCGACAAGAACCCCAAGAAGGTCAACCTCGGCGTCGGGATCTATTACGACGATACCGGCAAGGTGCCGGTCCTGGAATGCGTGCGCCGCGCCGAGCGCGAGCTCGCCGAGAAGTCCGCGCCCCGCGCCTACCTGCCCATCGACGGGCTGGCCGCCTACGACAAGGCGGTGCAGGCGCTGGTGTTCGGCGCCGACAGCCCCGCGCTGAATGACAAGCGCGTGGTGACCGTGCAGACGCTCGGCGGAACGGGCGGCCTCAAGGTCGGCGCCGACTTCCTGCGCCGGCTGCTGCCCGATTCGCAGCTGTGGATCAGCGACCCGAGCTGGGAGAACCACCGCGCGATCTTCGAGAACGCGGGCTTCACCGTCAACACCTATCCCTACTACGACGCGCCCACGCACGGCATCAAGTTCAAGGCGATGATCGACTGCCTGAACGGCCTGCCTTCGGGCTCGATCGTGGTGCTGCACGCCTGCTGCCACAACCCCACCGGCGTGGACCTCGCGCCCGACCAGTGGCAGGCGATCATCGAAATCGTGAACAAGCGCGGGCTCATGCCCTTCCTCGACCTCGCCTACCAGGGCCTGGGCGACGGCCTGGATCCCGACGCCACGGCGGTGCGCCTGTTCGCCAAGGCCGGCGGGCCCGCCTTTGTCTCGAGCTCGTTCTCGAAGACCTTTTCGCTCTACGGCGAGCGCGTCGGCGCGCTGTCGGTGGTGGCCGGCACGACCGACCAGGCCGCGCGCGTGCTCTCGCAGGTCAAGCGCCTGGTGCGCAGCAACTACTCCAACCCGCCGACCCACGGCGGCCAGATCGTCGCGACCGTGCTCGCCGCGCCCGAGACGCGCGCGCAGTGGGAGCAGGAATTGGGGCTCATGCGCGAACGCATCCGCGTGGTGCGCCGGCAGCTCGTGGAAAAGCTGCGCGCGCGCGCGCCCAAGGCGGACTTCGACTTCGTCATCCGCCAGCGCGGCATGTTCTCCTATTCCGGTCTTTCGAAGCAGCAAGTAAACCGGCTGCGCGAGGAGTTCTCGATCTACGCCATCGACACCGGCCGCATCTGCGTCGCCGCGCTCAACTCGAGGAACATCGACTACGTCGCGGACGCGATCGCGACGGTGATTTCCTAGCCCGCAGTGACGATAGGCGGCGACTGCGGTGTCATTGCGAGGGCGAAGTGCCGGTGCGGAGTCATTCCGGGGGCGAAAGCCCGAGGAATCTGCTGTTTTGCCCCGCTATTCGCGTTGACCCTGGACCGTCAAGGAATTAGAATTCGCCCTCCTCCAGATCCCCGATAGCTCAGCTGGTAGAGCGACGGACTGTTAATCCGCAGGTCCCAGGTTCGAGCCCTGGTCGGGGAGCCACTAGACGTGCAGTTCTACCCCTCGCCGGGAACACGTCTAGCAGCCCCATGCTAGCCGCTACGCGCGAATAGGCTTGCCCCGTGCTGCACCGGGCGGCATCGGGCGGGCGGCGACGCCTTCGCCGGACAATTCGACCCCAGCCAGCCGCGCAGTCATCACTTCTTCAGGAACAGGACCTTCCAGATCCTTTCCCACTTCTCGTTTTCGTCGAGTTCGACCGCGGGGTCCATCATGGTGTAATCGAAGTTGTTGAGCTTGGTCTTCACCTTCAGGCTCGCAGGCGGACGGCCGAGCGAATTGAAGAGTTCCTGGCCTTCCGGCGACAGGACAAAGTCGGCAAACAGCAGTGCCGCGTGCGGATGGGGTGCGTTCTTCGCGAGCCCTATACCTAGCGACTGGCCAACTACCGGCTCGATCGGTACCCAATCGATGGGCGCGCCAGTGCGCTTGTTGGACTCGGCGCCGCTGCTATAGATGGTGAGCCCGACCGGCACTTCCCCCGCCACCACCAGCTTGGTGAGCAGCGTGTGGCCTGTACGCACATCGGGCTTCATCTCGGCCAGCTTGTTGAAGAATCTCATGCCCCGATCCTGGCCCCAGAGCTTGACGATTCCCGCGAGCCACACAATATCGCTCGCCTCGATGCCGATCCTGCCCTTCCACTTCGGATCGAGGAAACCCTCGTAGGTCTTGGGCAAATCCTCCTTGCGCACCAGGTTGGTGTTGTAGGCCACTCCGAGATAGGACAGGCGGTCCGGAAACCACGCGCGGTGAGAGGGGATGGCGGCCGGGATCAGGTCGGCGAGATGGGGACTGTAGAATTCCGAGAAGATCTTCTCGCGCGTCATCTTTTCCAGGTCCGTCCCGATCGTCTCGACGGCATCTACACTGAAACGCTTGCCCCGCGCTTCGGTAATGGTCCGCTGCGTGACCCTTTCGCTGTTCGATCGCCAGAGGTCGACCTTGATACCGTACTTCTTCTCGAACGCGTGGGTCAGCGGAATCGACTCGCTCGGGGCGAGCGAGGTGTAAAGGACGATGACGCCCTCCTGCCGGGCCTTCTCCAGGAGACGCTGATCCCGGTCGTCGCCGCGATACATGTACGCGATCTCGTTTCCCGCCTTGGCCGTCTGCGCATCGGCAACCGATGCGACACATAGGGCAAGAAACGCTGTCCCTAGAAGCTTCACCACACTGATCCTCCGTTGCATGGCCGGTCAGGATGACGATGGCGCTCATACCAATTCTGCCACGGACTCTCGATCAGAGCTTCCGTAGCCGCCATTCCGCGCTCAGGACTTGCTGGCGAGTCCCAGGTACGACTCGATCACGCGCGGATTTTCGGAAAGCTCGGCGGAACGGCCCTGGTGCGCGATTTCACCGGTCTCCAGCACGTAGCCGTAGTCGGTGACCTGCAGCGCGGCGCGCGCGTTCTGCTCCACCAGCAGAATCGAAACGCCGGTTCTGCGCAGGTCTCCGCATTTCAGGAATCGATCGTTGACGCGCTCTTCGAGCATCACGCGAAATGGTGAAATGCTTCGCTTCAGGGGTGTCTGACGCGATTGCTCGCCGCCCGGCATCGCAGTTGCCGCTGCTCTATGCGACCTTGGATGACCGTTGATCATCGGCAACGACCGCTTTCGGAAATTGCGACCGGCCGGTGGTCCCGGTGGGCGCGTTCAATTCGCGCGCGGTGCGTTCTCCTTGGTTAGGTCCTTGACCCGCGTGGTCCGGTAGAACGTGCGGTAATTGTCGTAATCGCGACTTTCGACTGCCACAAAACCGAGCTCGCCTTGCATTTTCAGAACATCGGCGCTCGCTTGGAGGACTTTCAGACCCTCTGGATCCGTGGACATTTTGATCAGAGCGGCTCTCACGGCCGCGACCTTGTCTGCGGGCACTTTCGGGTTCGCCATGATGCATAGGTCGCCGTAGAGCTCAGAGGTCCACAGCACGCGGTATTCGAAATTCTCGCGGCGGGCGTAAGCCTCGAGGGCCGTGCTGTTGACCCCGGCCGCATCCACCTTATTGATCCTCAACTGGGAGAACGACGCTTCCTGGTTGCCGGTGAAGACGATTTTGACGTTGACGTTGTTCCTCAAGAGTTGGTCCATTGGCAGCCAGTACCCGGTAAATCCATCCGGCGTTGGAAAGGCGATTTCCTTCCCCTCAAGGTCGCGCAGGCTTTGGATCGGCGATTCCTTGGTCACCACGATCTGCGAGCGGATGCCCGGTACCGCCGGCCTCGCGATAACGCGATAACCGAGGCGGTCGCGTTCCGGTGTGAAGAAGTGGTTGGTGTACACGAAGTGATACAAGCCGGTTTCCGCGATGGCGGTATTTTCCTTGGACGTCTTGTTGAGCCTCAGCTCGAGAGGCACACCGCTCTTTCGGCTCACGTAGACCAGGATCGGGTTCCAATATTGCGCCGTGAGACTAACGCTACGATGGTTCAGGACGTTGAACAGATACGGCGGCTCTCTTTCGGCCGAGCGTGCCTCCAGTTGCATCCCGGAAACCGCGGTGATAAATACCGCCACACAATAAAGGGCTTTCCGCCTCATGATAGGCTCCTCTACCTCCCGTCAAGCTCCGTGTCGACGGGCGCTGCAGGGAGCGAGCGGCCTTGTTTCGCGCGCTCCTCGCTGCATATGTCTTTACGGCTGATTTGCGCTGATCTTGAGGAGGATTAAAGGTGTGAGCCGGAACGCGCGCGAGGCGATATTTTGGCCATAAGCGAAACTCTTGTCGCCCTGGTATGACGTGGGCGACGACAATCCTTCCCGTTGCGCAAGACCCGATTCGATGTCGGGACTCTTGCGGTGTGCGAATGTCCTGAAGTTCTATCAATACATCACGATCCCAGCGCGGCGCTGCGCTTCCAGATACTCCGGCGACGGAGCACCCTGTCCCCGGCGGCACCCGAGCATGGCCTGCTCCTGGATTTGCCCTCGCAGTCACGTTTGGGCCGATTCTGACCCAAGGCAAGAGCCACTCGTGCTACATTCAAATCGTTGCCACCAACAGGACCACGTCAATATGAAACGCTCGTCCACCTATCGCCTGACCGACGAGAAGCACGATGCCCGCGGCGTTCACTTTAAGTGCCGGATGGCGCTGACGCTAGTTCGATCATTCATCCTTGCTCTAGTATCCATCCTTTCCCTGGGGCTGCTGCCGGCCGGAGATGCGGCAGCGCAGTATCCCGAGCGCAATATCACCATCATCGTTCCCATGGCGCCGGGTGGATATACGGATATCCTGGCGCGCCTTATCGGCAACCAGATGCGAGAAAAGCTGGGACGGCCGGTCATAGTGGAAAACAAGCCGGGCGCGGGTGCCACTATCGGAACTCTCGCCGCAGCCAGGGCGAATCCCGACGGCTATACCTTGCTTTCCATCGCCGATCAGATCCTCATCAACCAGTATCTCTACAAGAACATTGCGTACGATGCTGTGCGTGACTTTGTGCCCGTGACGGAGCTCTTGATCTCGCCGATGGTCATCTTCGTCAGGGCCGATTCGCCAATCAAGAGCTTTTCGCACTTGCTGGAAATGACGAGGAAAGAGCCCAACCGATTCAACTATGCGAGCCCTGGAAACGGGTCATCGCCGCACATCGCGATGGAAGCTCTCAAAGCGCAGACCGGAATGAGCATTCAGCATGTGGCATATCCTGGCGCTGCCCCTCAAATGCAAGCCATCATGGGAGGGACCATCGAGGTCGGTACATTGGGACTTGCTGGCCCCTACAAGGGAATGAAGAGCGGCCAGCTCCGTGGGCTGCTTATCCTCGATGACAAGCGCTGGTCCGACCTTCCTGATCTTCCCACCGCCAAGGAGCTGGGCATCGCGGTGCCAACGGCGGTCTGGTACAACACGCAGGCGATCTACGCACCGGCCGGTACCCCTAAGGAGGTAGTAGACAAGATCGCCCAGATTGCCATTGACACCATGACCGAACCGGAGAATCGCCGCAAGTGGGAGGGGCTCGGCAACATCGTTACCGCAAAGGGACCTCAAGCACTTGGGGAGCGTATGAGGATGGAGTCGCCTGTATTTCGTGAAATCATCACGAGTATGAAGATCAAGGTCGACTAGGCTGCAGCTCTAACCGGCCGGTCGCTCGCAGACAAGATGCCGGAAACTTCCCACCGTCTGCGCGACCGGTGCGCAATCGTCGGCGTCGGAAAAAGTGATCTTGGCCGCGTCCGCGGCAGGGATTCTCTAAACCTACTCGAGCAGGCAATGCGCCGCGCCCTCGACGACGCAGGGCTCAAGGTGAGCGACATCGACGGGATCATCTCGCGCGGGCCCGACGATATCTACACCCACCACCAGGCGATGGGCCGGCGGCTTGGAATAAATGCGACGTACTCCACGTCCCTCGACAACGGCGGCGCCAGCCAGTGTGTTGCAGTCGGGCTTGCCGTCATGGCCATCGACGCCGGGCTATGCACGACTGTGCTGTGCGGCTACGGGCGGGACAGCTGGTCGCGGACCCACGCCAGTCAGGACGCTCACCTTCAGGCCGCACTTGTTCCACAGGACCAGCGCCCGCATGAATTCGCCCCGGAATACGGTTATTTCGGTGCAGTGGGAATGCATGCCCTCGCCGCGCGCCGGCACATGCATGAATACGGCACCACTCGGGAGCACTTCGCCCAGGTGGCAATCACCTTTCGAGAGCATGCGCTGCGCAATCCAGACGCAGTGATGAAGCATCCATTGTCGCGCGATGAATACTTCGCCGCGCGTTTCATCGCCGAGCCCTATGGTCTTTACGATTGCAGCCTCCTGTCCGATGGCGCCGGAGCGGTCATTGTGACCAGCACCGAGCGCGCCCGCGACCTCAGGGCGCCGCCGGTACTGATCAAGGGGTTTGGCGCCTTCAACAACCTGCGTGGCTGGATTGCCGACCGCAACATGATCGAGACAGCCGCCCGACGCAGCGGCGAGGCCGCCTATCGCATGGCCGGGCTGGGGCCGGAGCAAATCGATACTGCGCAGATCTACGATTGCTTCACCGGCTGGGTAATTGCCCAGTTGGAGGATTACGGATTTTGCGCCAAGGGAGAAGGCGGGCCATTCGTGGCGTCGGGCGCGCTGCGGCTCGATGGCCAATTGCCCGCCAACACATCGGGGGGCCAGTTGTCCGAAGCGCATGTCGAAGGCATGCTGCAGATCGTCGAGGCGGTGCGTCAACTCCGTCACACGTATTCGCCGGACCGCCAGGTCGAAGGTGCGGAGACTGCCTTGGTCAGCGGCCATGGCGGCACTCTCGTGTGCCACTCCACCCTGGTCCTGGGCGCATGCACATGAGTGACATCCCTGAAATGCCGGTACCGGAGCCTTCGCCGGAAACAGAAGCCTTCTGGGCAGCGGCGCGCGAGGAGCGGCTGCTAGTTCCGCGCTGCGATGCCTGCGGATTCAACTGGTTCCCTCCGGCCTTGGCGTGCCCGCGGTGCGCTTCGGAGCATTATTCATGGGTCGAGGCAAGCGGGCGTGGAACTGTCTTCACATTCACCGTCTATCATCGACTCTATGACGGCGCTTTCAAGAACAAGATACCTTATGTCGTAGCGGTGATCGAGTTGGAGGAAGGCCCGCGGCTGATCTCCAACGTAGTGGGCATCGCACCGGAGAAAGTTCGTTGCGACATGGCGGTACAGGTGGTTTTTGATTCCCGCCGCGACGGTATTAAAGTGCCGCAATTTGTTCCTATTGAGAAATGAGGGAAATGCGTTGATCAAGCTCCATGGCGTAATGCAAAGCACTGTCACGCCGCTGAAGGAGGACTTCAGCCCCGATCTGCCCACTTTTGAGCGCCTTGTGGAGTTTCACATCCGTACCGGCGCAACGGCCATCGCGTGGCCTCATCACAAGGCAGAGTCACTGAACCTGACGATCGCGGAACGAAAACTCCTTGCGCAAGCAGCGGTGGAAGTGACCGCCGGGCGGGTGCCGGTGTCCATTCACGTGAGCGCGCTTGCCGTGGAAGATACGATGGAGCTGGCAAGACACGCGCAGAAAATCGGAGCGGACGCCATTCTTGCGATTACCCCATACTTCTGGAATCCCTCATCCGAGGCACTCTACGATTACTTCGTCCGGCTCGGCACGTCGATAGATCTTCCGCTGATTGCGTACAATTCCCCCGGTTATCTGTCCGGGGTGGAGATCACCGGCGAACTCACCAAGCGCCTTATTGACAGGCTCCCCAACTTTGTAGGTATGAAAGAAGCCAGCTTCAATAGCGAAAAGTTCCTCGAGATTTCCCGCGTGGCGCTCGCGCTTCGACCGAACTTCGCAATGCTCGCGGGTGTGGAGTTTCTGGCCCCCTCTGTACCGCTTGGCGGCGCCGGATCGTATTCCTCCGCTGGAGCCATATGCCCCAAGCTGTGCGCGCAGCTCTACGATGCTTGCGTCGCCGGCCACTGGGCGCTTGCGCGCGCACTTCAATTCAAGCTTGCGCAGCTATGGGACTTGTTCCGCGACCAGTATCCTTCGTCCCTCAAAGGCGGGATGGTGATAATGGGACGCCCTGTGGGGCCCACCAGGCCGCCGCTGCCTACCGCCACCAAGGAGCGCCAGGCGTATATCGCCGGACAGCTTGCGGAACTGGGCATCCTGCAGAGCGAACCGCACGGCTGGTAATTCCAAACAGATAAGGCGAGATTACCCAAAATGTCAATCTTCAGACCCGGCCTGGTACATACGCCGGTCACCCCCTTCACCCGTGACGGACGCGTTGACTTCGACGTGTTCGAGAAACTGATCGAGTTCCACGTCAACAGTGGTGCGGAAGCTCTCGCGCTTCCCATGCATGCAGGCGAATCCGTGAGTCTGAGTGACAGCGAACAGAGAGGACTTCTCGAGTTTGCGATCAGGCAGACAGCCGGGCGTGTACCTGTCATAGCCCACGTCAGTGATTCGGGTACGGGTATTGCCGCGTCGCGCGCGCATTTTGCTCAGCAGGCGGGGGCTGCCGCGATCATCGCGACTACACCCTACTATTGGACACCTCCTCCCGGAATGATCCTCGAACACCTTGCAGAGATCGGCTTGACGCTGCGCATTCCGTTCTTTGTCCTCTACGCACCCGGAGAAATGGGCGGGACGAAGCTGAGCACGGATCTCGTACTCAAACTCATCGACCGGCTCGAAAATTTCGCAGGTGTCGTGGATTTGAGCCTCGACTGGCAATTCATGATCAACGTCGTGTCCAGTGCCCGGCGCGCACGTCCGGAATTTCAATTGATCTCGGGGGCCGAGTACATGGTGTCGGCCGGGGCGATCGGCGCCACGAGCATGTTTTCGTCGCTTGCCGGCGTTGCACCCAAATTGGTGTCCCAGCTGCACCGGATGTGCCTCGAGGAGCAATACTTCGAGGCGCGTACTATTCAGGAAGAGGTTGCGGCCCTGCGACAGATAGTGAAGAGGGCCGGATTCGCAGGCTTGAAGGGAGCCATGCGCGTGATGGGGCGCGATTGCGGCGAGCCTCGCCCACCTAACGAGGCATTGAGTGAGGATGGCAATAGAAAGCTTGCGGACGAGCTTGGCGCCATGGCCGTGCTTCGCACAGAGCATCGAGGCTGGTAGCATCCGGCTCCCACTGGAACAGGCGGGCCAGTGAGCCCTCTGCCCATCGCGTCCCTTCTCAGCCCCTTGGCGCGCGCCGCCACGTCCCTGACCGTCGGGGGGCTATTCCTTGCGGAAGTTGTTTCCCATCCTCACCGCATCGCGCTGCAACAGGGCGAACAAACCTGGACCTACGCCAACCTCAATGATCGCGTGAACCGGCTTGCCCATGTTCTTGTGGCGCGAGGAATAGGCCGTGGCGACCGCGTCGCCCTCCTTTCTGAAAACCGCAAGGAGTATGTCGAGCTCGAGCTGGCCGCTGCGAAACTCGGTGTCATCGTTGCCTGCCAGAATTGGCGTCAGGCCGATCCCGAACTTGCATACTGTATCCGCCTGATCGAGCCGAAGCTCGCGATCACGTCTGAAAGATACGCCTCGACCGTCGCCCGCATCGATCACGGTGTTCCACTCGTACTCGAACTCGGGGAGGAGTACGAGCGCGCACTTTCCGATGCAAGTGCCGCCGAACCGCCGGAGCTTGCCGATCCAGAGGACGGACTCATTGTCTTCTATACCAGCGGTACCACCGGGCTGCCAAAGGGGGCATTGATCAGCCAGCGCGCCATGGTCGCGCGCAGCGCGATCAATCGCATCGATCGGCCCGCCGGCTGGGAAGAGGGCTACATCGCCTGGGCTCCCTACTTTCACATGGGCTCCGGGGACATGGTGTTCACGACTCTGCTCCGCGGCAGCAAGGTGATCATAATGGACGGCTTCGACGCGGGCGCGCTCGTCGCCGCTGCGGCGCGGGAGAAAATCAGCTGGCTCCAAGTACTGCCGGGTGTTGTCGACCGCATCATCGACGAGTTGCGTCGCACTGGGCTGCGCCCCAAGGGCGTCGGGCTCGTCGGGGTCATGGTCGACCTCGTGCCGCGCGACAAGATCGCGGAGATCACATCCCTTCTGCAGGCACCTTACGCGAGCACCTTCGGTTCGACCGAGACCGGCGCTGCGCCTTTGAGCAAGGGGTTCGTCCCGATAGGAGTCGTGCCTGAACGGCTCTCCAAATCACAAAGCTCACTTTGCCAGTTGCGGCTTGTCGATTCCGACGACCGCGAAGTGCCCGACGGCGAACCGGGAGAGGCGATTGTTCGCGGACCGAGCCTCTTCAGCGGTTATTGGGGCGCACCGGAAGTGACGGCCACGGAATTCCGTGGCGGATGGTTTCACATGGGCGACGTGTTCGTACGCAATTCGAACGCCACCTACGATTTTGTCGACCGTCGCAAGTACCTGATCAAGTCCGGTGGCGAGAACATTTATCCGGCAGAAATCGAGCGCCTGCTATTGGCCTCGCCCCGCGTTGCCGAGGCCGTCGTGGTACGACGCCGCGACCCGCGCTGGGGCGAGGTACCGATCGCCTTCGTCGTCGCGCGCGATAACGACCTTACCGCTGCCGAGGTGATCGCTATGTGTCGAGGCAAGATAGCCAGTTACAAGCTGCCCAAGCAAGTGAGATTCGTCGCCAATGCCGATCTGCCGCGGAGTACGACCGGCAAGGTCCAACGCCATGCGCTCGAGCAGCTCCTGAACGACGAGGAGGCGTCGCCTTGACCCCTCGTAATTTCTTTTCCATGGTTTCCCGAAGGATGGCCACGCGGACCAACGTTCACTGGGAAGGTCCGGTGTCCAAGTTTCGAATGAGTATCGGAAATCGCACACTGGCTGGAGAGCCAATAACGACGCCGTTCTCCAACGACTCTCCGCTCTCCCGGCGGAATTTCTAGTCGGCCCTGATGTTCGCGGCCTTCACCACCGGGCCATACCTGGCGATCTCGTTCCTGATCGTCCGGGCGAGTTGCTCGGAGGTGTCGCCCACCGGCTCGACGCCCATCGCAGCCAGCTTTTCGCGCACGTCCGGCAGCTTCACGATGCGCATCACCTCGTTGGTCAGCCTGGCCGCGATGTCGCCCGGGGTTCCGGCGGGCGCGAACGCTCCGATCCAGAGGTTCACCTCGTAGCCCGGCACTCCCGCCTCCGACAGGGTCGGCACCTCGGGCGCCGGCGCCGCGCGCGTTATGGAGGTCACCGCAAGGCCCTTCATTTGCTTCGCCTTCACGTGCGGCAGCGCCGGAGGACTGTCGACGATGGTCATCTGCACGTCGCCCGCGATCACGGCGTTGATCGCCTGCACGCTGCCCTTGTAGGGAATGTGCTTGATGTCGGTTCCGGTCATCTGCTTGAACATCTCGCTGGCAACCTGGAACGCGGTCGAACCGGCGCTGTAGTTGAGCTTGCCGGGATAGGCCCTCGCATAGGCGATCAGCTCCTGCACCGAATTCACCGGCAAGGACGGAGTCACCGCCAGCACCAGCGGGAACATGCCGATCATGCTGATGGATACGAAATCCCTGAGGGGATCGTAGGGCAGCTTCGAATACAGGACCGGATTCACGGACATGCCGCCGGTCGCATTCACGAGCAGGGTGTAGCCGTCGGGCGCGCTCTTCGCGACGAACTCGGTGGCGATGATCGAGTTCGCGCCCGGCTTGTTGTCGATCACCACCGGCTGGCCCCAGGCTTCCTGCATCTTCGCGCCCACCAGCCGCGCGACGATGTCGTTGCCGCCGCCGGGCGGAAAGCCGACCACGATGCGGATGGGCTTCGACGGATAGCCTTGAGCCGACGCAGCCAGGGCCGCTCCGCACAGCGCGACAAGTACCAGAATTCTTTCCGCTCTCATATTCCCCCCTCTCGTAACATGAACCTGGGACAAATTGTGCGCCTAACGGGACAGGATCAAGCGCCTGCGTGCAGCGGGCCGTCCCGGTCGTCGGGTCGGATCGATCTTCCTATTTTTCGCCTTCGCGCAGGCTGCGGCCGGGAACGAACCAGCTCACCGCGGCCGTGATCAGTGCGAACACGAGGACCGCCCAGAACACGATGTGCAGCCCGGATGACAGGCCGGAATGAAGCGCGCCGGCCGGCGCGGCGCCGCCGAGGACGTCTCCAAGGTTTTCGCGCAGGGACAAAGCATCGACGCGGCCTGCAGCGAGGTCCTGCCGGAGCGCGAAATTGAGCACGCCGCCGAACACCGCCGCGCCGAGCGTGTTGCCAAGTATGCGCATCAGCATGTTCGATGCGGTCGCGACGCCGCGCTGCGACCAGGCGACGCTCGTCTGGATCGAAACGATGAAGGTCGTGTTCAGCACGCCCAGACCCGCACCCATGACGAACGAGCCCAAGCCGGCGACGATCGGCCCGCGGTCCGCGCCCAGCGCGATGATCAGGCAGCCGATGAAGACCGCACAACCGCCGATTCGAGCAAGCCGACGCGTGCTCACGCGCGACAGCAGGTGACCCGTGGTGACCGAGGCCATCGGCCAGCCCACCGACATGGCGCATACCGTGAAGCCGGCCACCAGCGCCGATTCGCCGAGGACGCCCTGGACGAACGCCGGCAGGAAGCTGATGACGCCGATCATCGCGATGCCCGAGCCGAGCGTTGCGGCGTTCGCCAGCGCGATCAGGGGATTTCTCCAGAGTTCCAGATGCATGATGGGATCCGGAGCGCGCCGCTCCTGGCGCACGAAGAGCCACATCGCCGCCACGGCGAACCCCAGCAGCGACAGCGCCGCGGCAACCCCCCAGTGCCCGCCCTGCGTGAGCGCCAGCATCAGCGACACGAGGCCGGCCAGTATCAGTCCCGCGCCGGCAAAGTCGATGGAGGGCTTTTTCCGCTCGACCTCCTCGTGCAGATACAGGCTCGCCAAGGCGATGGTGACGACCCCGAAGGGAAGATTCGCCCAGAATACCCATGCCCAGCTGGTGTACTGCACGATCAATGCCCCGGCGAGCGGGCCGACGATCGCCGAGATGCCCCACACGCTCGACACGTATCCCTGGACGCGCCCGCGTTCCTCCAGCGTGTAGAGATCGCCGATCAGTGTCGTCGCGAGCGGCTGGACCGCGCCCGCGCCGATCCCCTGTACGAAGCGGAAAGCGACCAGCGCCGGCATCGACCACGCAATTCCGCAAAGCGTCGAACCGAGGAGAAAGATCAGAATGCCGGCGATGAAGACGTGCTTGCGTCCGAACAGGTCCGACAGCTTGCCGTAGATGGGTATCGTCACCGCCTGCATCAGCAGGAATGCCGAGAACACCCAGCTGTAGAGCGCCAGGCCGCCGAGCTTGGCCGCAATGGTCGGCAAGGCGGTGGCCACGATGGTCGCCTCGATCGCGGCCATGAACATCGCCATGATGAGCGCGGCGAGAACGAGAGGCCGATGCGTCTGTCTTCGATGCGTGGCGGAAACCATGGCCGGGTCGGGCGCTTGCTGCGTCGCTTTCGCGCCCATGCGCGCCGCGCAAGCTAGCGTTCTTCCGCCTCCCGGTCGCGCTGCTGCCCCTGCTGCATCGACTGCTCGATTTTCAGTTGCACCTGCTCCTGCGTCTGCTTTCCAGCCTCCAACTCCTTCTTCTTCATTGCGGCGCTCGTCGCGGCCGTGGTGGCGGTTTCCACTCCGCACCCGGCGAGCGCCGCCAGCGTAACAACGATCACACTCCGTCTCATCACCTGCCTCCTTTCGACCGGCCATCCGGCAACTCCGATATCCTAGCGAAAGCGACCGGGAGCCGGGAAGAATAAAATCACATCACGGGAGAGACAATCGTGAAACCGCAGTTTCGCACGCTGTGCGGCACCCTGCTCTTCGCCCTGCCGCGCGAATGAAGACCTGAGATCGCATGGATGCGATCGCGCGATTGATGCGGCCGCGCAGCGTGGCGGTGGTCGGGGCCTCCTCCGACGCGACCCGGACCGCGGGGCGGCCGGTCGCCTACCTGCAGAAGCACCGCTTCGCGGGCGAGATCTATCCGGTCAACCCGCGGCTCGGGCACATCGGCGGCCTGAAATGCTATCCGGACGTGGACGCGCTTCCCGCGCCGCCCGACGTGGGCATCGTGCTGCTCGGCCCGGAGCGCACCGCCGAGGCGGTGCGCTTGCTCGCGGCGCGCGGCGCCGCGGCGGCCATCGTGGTCGCAAGCGGCTACGCCGAAGCCGGTCCCGAGGGCGCGCGGCGGCAGCAGGAATTGAAGTCGGCCGCGGGAGCGATGCGGCTGCTCGGGCCCAACACCATCGGCCTGGTGAACCTCAACGACGGCATCATGCTCTCGGCGACGGGCGCGCTGGAGATGGAGGCGCTGCCGGCCGGGAACATCGCCATGGTATCGCAGAGCGGCGGCATGCTCGGCGCGCTGCTGTCCCGCGCGGCGGGACGGGGTATCGGCTGCTCCAAGCTCGTGTCCACGGGCAACGAGGCCGACCTCGAGGTGTCGGACTTCGTCGAGTACCTGTTGCACGACGATGCGACCGCGGTGATCGCGCTCTACCTCGAGGGCCTGCGCGACCCGGGGCGCTTCCGCGCGGCCGCGCTCGAAGCCCGGCGCATCGGCAAGCCGCTGGTGGTGTTCAAGGTCGGCCGCTCGGCGTCGGGTGCGCGCTCCGCGGTGTCGCATACCGGCGCGCTCGCCGGCGCCGACCGCGTCTACGACGCGCTTTTCAGGCAGGTCGGCGCGATCCGCGTCACGCGTCTCGCCGAGCTGATCGACGTGCCCCTCGCGCTCGCGTCGCGCCGCACCCTGCGCGGGCGCAGGGTCGCGATCCTCACTTCGACCGGCGGCGCGGCGACGCTGGTCGCCGACAGTTGCGGGCTAGCGGGGTTCGACACGCCGCCCCTCGACCAAGCGACCGCGTTACGGCTTGCGGGTATCGTGTCGGGCGACCCGTCCACCCTCGGCCGCAACCCGGTGGACGTGACACTCGCCGGCGCCAAGCCGGAGCTGCTGCGGCGTTGCATCGGCGCATTGCTCGAGAGTCCGGGCGTCGACGCGCTGATCGCGGTCGTGGGGTCCTCCGCGCTCGCGCAACCCGAGCCGATCGCCGCCGCGATCGTCGACGGCCTCGGGAGCGGCGACAAGCCGCTGCTCGCCTACGTGAGCCCGCACGCACCGCACATCGTGCGCATGCTGAGCGCGGCGGGACTGCCGGCCTTCGACGTTCCGGAGAGCTGCGCCGCGGCGCTGACGGCGATGTTGGAGCGGAGCGGGCGCGTGTCGCACGTTCCCGCCGCGCCGGCGGCCGCGCAGGCGCGGCTGCCCGCCGGTCTGCCCGGCACCGGGCCGTTCAACGAGTTCGAAGCGAAGCAGCTCTTCAAGGCCTTCGGCATCGCCGGCGTGCGCGAGATCGCCGCGGACACGCCCGCCGCCGCGCAGGAGGCCGGAAGCGCGTTCGGTGCCAGGGTGGTGCTCAAGGTGCTTACCCGGCATCTCGCTCACAAGACCGAGGCCGGCGGCGTGCGGCTGGGCGTGGCGGCCGAAGCGATCGCGCAGGGCTGCGAGGAAATGCGCCGCGCGGTGCGATCGGCATCGGGCATCGAGCCCGAGGGCTTCCTCGTTCAGGAGCAGGTGTCCGGCGGCGTCGAGCTGATCCTGGGCTTGCATCGCGATCCCCAGCTCGGCCCCGCACTGCTGCTCGGCCTGGGAGGAATCGCAGCCGAAGTGTTCGAGGACACCGCGATCCGCCTGCTTCCCCTCGGACGCGAGGACGCGGAGGCCATGGTGCGGGAACTGAAGTCGCACCGCCTGCTCACCGGATTTCGCGGCCGCCCGCCTGCCGACGTCGATGCGCTGGTGCAGGCCATGCTCGCTTTTGCCGCCATGGCTGGGCAGCTGGGCGAGCGCCTCGCGCAAGCCGAGATCAACCCGCTCTTCGTCCTGCCGCAGGGCCAGGGCGTGCGCGCCGCCGACGGTGTGGTGGTGCTGTCCTGACGAACATACAATAGGCCATTAGTCCGAGTGACCGCGCCGCCGCCGCGCGGACCACTGTGGAGGCCGAAGATGAACGACTATCTGGAGATCACTCTACGTCTGCTGGTTGCCCTGGTGTTCGGCGGACTGGTGGGTCTGGAGCGCAGTTACCACGGCCGGCCGGCGGGATTCCGCACCCATACGCTGGTGTGCCTGGCATCCGCCGTGCTGATGCTCGTGACCGTCTACGAGGGCCAATGGTTCGCGCCGCGGGGGATGGAACGCGTTGCGGTCGATCCGACGCGCATGGCCCAGGGGATCATGACCGGCATCGGCTTCCTCGGCGCGGGCGTGATCATGAAGGAAGGGCTCTCGGTGCGCGGCCTGACGACGGCGGCCTCCATCTGGATCACCGCCGCAGTCGGCATTCTGGTCGGAATCGGCTTTTATTTTCCGGCTGGACTCGCGGCGGCATTGACCCTTGGCACGCTCTCCGCATTCCGTTGGCTCGAGAACAGGATGCCGTCGCTGCTTTACGCGCACTTCGTCGTGCGCTTCGCGCGCGATTCAGCGATGCCCGAGGCCGAGCTTCGCAGTCTGGTCAGCGAACTCGACTTCACCATCGCGAACCTCAGTTACCGTCTTGCCGACGATGCCAGGCATTTCGAGTATCGAATGATGATCCGCACGCTCTATCCGGCCAACCTGCAACGCCTGTCGGAGGCTCTGCTGCGCTCGCCCGCGGTCCTGGAATTCCGAATCTCCCCGACCGGCGACTAGTGCTATCGGTCCGGCTTGCGCCCTTCGGCGGGCTTCTTGGGCAATTTCGCGGTCCTGCCGGGACCCCACACGCGGCTGTAGTAGGTGTCGGCCAGTTGCAGCGCGCCGACGGGATTGTGCGCGAGCACCCTGTCCTTGGTCACCAGCGTCGTCACCAGTCCCTTCGAGTGGCGGGTGAACAGGCTGTCGTGGCCGACGCACAGGCCGACGATCACGTTGAGTTCGCAGCCGCAGCGGTTGAGCAGTTCCGCCTGTGCGATCGGGTTGCAGATGGCCTCGTAGGTTCCCGGACGTATCTTCTCCCCGTCCTTCAGGCCGATCTCCTCCTTGGGAATGCCGCCGTTCTTGCACGCGACCGAAGCCACCTCGAGCCCGTGGCTCTCGAGGATCGCGCTGAATACGCGCGACTGATCGACGAAGCTGATGCAGGTCGCGATGCCCACTTTCCGGAAGCCCATCCGCTTCGCGAATTCGCAGATCTCCTCTACCCTCGACCATTTGCAGTAGCCCTCGCTCTCGACGATGGCTGCGATCCTCGCCACGCGCAGGGTGAACGGATCTTCGTGGTAGGCCCAGGCCCCGGCAATGCCTTCGGGATCCACCTTCGAGGGGCAGTATCCGGGGCCGCGCTCCTCCCCTTCCCCCTGGCGGCACGCGCGCACCGTATCCGGACAGTAGGCGCAGGCGGGTGTTTCGTAGTCCATGGGATGCTCTCCGAGATGATCGCGCTCCGGCGCAATGGGAGCCACTCGCTGCAAAGTATCGCGCGCCGCGACCGCTGCCGCACCTTGAAATATCACGCATTGCGACCGTTCCCTGGAAGCCGGCTTCGTGTTCCGCCTCGCCTGCGGCTGCGCGAACACCGGGCGCGAAGGGTGTAGGATTTCCTGCCCGGCAACGGTAGAATCGGTTCTTGCGAGAGACACATGATTCCTTGCGAGAGACACATGATTCGAGTTCCGCGCCTTGCTCCCGTCCTGCTCCTGCTCGCTCTCGGCTGCGCGGGAATGCTGACAGCGTTCGCCCAGACCGCGGCCACCCACCGGCACAGTTTCGGCGGTGCCGAGAACTGGGCGAGGGTCTTCGACGACCCGGCGCGCGACGAGTGGCAGAAACCCCACGAGGTGATCCAGGCCCTCGCGCTGGCCCCGAATTCCGCCGTCGCCGACATCGGGTCCGGGACCGGCTATTTTTCCGTCCGCCTGGCGCATTTCGTGCCGAAGGGGCGCGTCTACGGCGTCGATATCGAACAGGACATGGTGAAGTACCTCGCCGAGCGGGCCAAGCGCGACGGCCTAGCCAACATCACCTCGGTGCTCGGAAGGCCGGACGACCCTCGTCTTCCGTCCCCGGTGGACGTCGTGCTCATGGTCGACGTCTATCACCACATTGCCGACCGCGGCCTATACTTCAGGAAGCTGCGAAGCTCGCTCAAAGCGGGGGGACGCATCGCGATCATCGACTTCAACGAACGCTCGCAGAGCGGTCCGCCGAAGAGCCAACGCATCGCGCCCGACAGGGTGAAGGCGGAGCTGGATGCGGCCGGCTATGCATTCTCCAAGGAATTCGATTTCCTGCCGAATCAGTATTTCCTGGTCTTTCAGCCCGGGAAGCCCTGAGAAGAACAGTGCCCGCGAAGTTGCTCATCGGACGATTGCTGATGGTCGCGATTCTGGCGACGGCGATGATAGGTGAATCCTCCCTCGCACGGGCAAGCCGCGGCGGTCACGGCGGCAAGGGCGGTCACGGCGGCAAGGGCAGTCATGGCGGCCGCGCGCATCATCACTCGGCCCGCATCGGTACCGCGATAGTGGCTCCGGTATGGGCACCCTCGTATCTGCCCGCTCAAGTCTATCTCCTGCCCGAACCGTCTTCACCCGTGGAGTACATCGAGAGGGACTCCGGCACCGCGGGGACCGCCGCAGCCCCGGCCTATTGGTACTACTGCGCGGAGCCGCAATCGTTCTACCCCGACATCAAGGATTGTCCCGGCGGCTGGCAGGAACTGGTTTCCCAGCCGCCTCCCGCATCGTAGCCGAGCGTTTCCATCGGACTTTTCATGAGCCGCAACATCCTCGACGAGGCCCACATCCACCCGGCGATCCGCGAGATCGTCGCGACCCATCGCGCCGACGTCGTGCGCGAAGTGCAGGATGCCGTCGCGGCCAACGCCGTCGTCGTCGTCGGCATGGCGCAGAACCCTTTTCCGAAAAAGGCGCGCAAGGCGCTCGACGCCGCGGGCATCGCCTACCAGTACCTGGAATACGGCAGCTACTTTTCCGAATGGCGCCGCCGCAACGCGCTGAAGATGTGGACCGGGTGGCCGACCTATCCGATGATATTCGTGAAGGGCGTGCTCATCGGCGGCGCGTCCGACCTGGAGCGCCTGATCCGGAGCGGCGAACTGGCGCGGATGCTCAGCGCGACGAACGCGTAAACTCCTTCAGGCAGGCGCGCAGCTCCTCGATGACTTCACTGCGTTTGCCCGACAGCTCGCAAGTCGCGTCGGCGCCCGCAGGCTCGGCGGCGGGGCGGACCGGGGTGCGCTTGGCGGCTTGCTTCCCGGCTTCGGCGAGCTTCTGCTCGGCCTCGGCGATATCCTCCTTGAGCCGGCGTATTTCCTCGATCGAGGCTTCGGCGCGGGAATAGGCGCGCTGCATGCGCTTGCTCTGCACGAGGGCGAGGTTCCAGAACAAGCTGGCGCCGACGATCACCCCCAGGACCAACCCGGCGAGAGCCGCATAGACGTGCCCCATGGTCAGCCGGCGGAGAGGCTTCGGGGGCGCCGCGGGCGCGTCTTCGGCATGCGCGCTCTCCGTGTCTTTGCCGCCCCGGCGCACCTCTGCCTTCTGTTTTCCTCCGGGACCTTGCAAGACTGCCAGAACGGCCCCATCGGCGAGGACTGGCTCGCGCCTGTCCTCGGACGCGTCCGCGGCGGCTTCATCCTCGGCGGTCCCGGCAGCGGCCTTCTTCCTGCCGGGCATGAGCGCCCTCGCCCCGGCAACGATCCGCTTGCAACATTGGAGCGCGGCGCCGGGGCCGCATTTCAGCCACGCCCACAACCTGCGGCCCCGGGACGGCTGCGTTTCGGGGGCTGCGGCTTGCGCAGCCGCGTCCTGGCCCGCTGCGGCGTTCGCGGCAGGCTTGGGGCTGGCGTTGGCGGTCTGGGCTGCGCTCATGTCTATTCGCTGCGGGGAATGGTGCCTGTTGGAAGTAACGGCTGAAATCGGCGGAACGTGAGCCCGGGTCCCTCAAGCCCAGGCACCCGATCCAGGCCGGGTGCCTGATATGATCCGCACTGGCATGCGGGAGGAGGCCATGGGAACGGTGGTCGCATTGGCGGGGCAGATCGGCGGAGCCAAGCTCGCGGAAGGCCTGTACCGCCTGCGCGGCAAGGATCTCGCCGTGGTGGTCAACACCGGCGACGACTACGAGCAGTTCGGCCTCACCTTCTCGCCCGACCTCGATACAGCGCTCTACACGCTCGCGAACATCGGGGACCCGGGCAAGGCCTGGGAGCCAAGGGAGGAAAGTTACGCGCTGTTCGAGATGCTCAAGTCCCTCGGCGGCCCCGACCGGCTGCCCATCGGCGACAAGTCCCTTGCCGCTCCGCTGCTGCGCAGCGGCGGATTGAGCGACGGCCGGCGGCTCACCGAAATCACGCAGGAATTCTGCCGCAGCCTGGGCGTGACCGCGCGGCTGCTTCCGATGAGCGACGACCCGGTGCGCACGCATTTCCTCACCGACAACGGCTCGGTTTCATTCCAGGAGTATTTCGTGGACCTGGGCTGCGAGCCCGTCGTCAAGGGCTTTCAATACGCGAACGCCGATCAGGCGCGGGTATCGGACGAGGTGATCGACGCGCTGTTCGCACGCGACCTGGAGGCGGTGGTGATCTGCCCCGCCAATCCCTACCACGTCATCCGCCCCATCCTCGAGGTCAACGGCATGAAGGAGCTGCTGCGCAAGAGCGGCGCCCCGGTCGTGGCGGTGACGCCGATCATCGGCGGCAAGGCACTGAAGGGCTCGGCGGCCAAGATGATGCGCGAGCTCGGACGCGAGGTCTCGGCGCGCTCGGTTGCGCTGGAGTACCTGCGGGTCATCGACGGCTTCGTGCTGGATGCGTTGGATGCGGAACTCGCCGAGGGAATCCGGGCCTGCGGCATCGAGGTCATCACCGCGCAGACCATCATGCGAACGACTGAGGATCGCACCGCGCTGGCGCAGACCGTTCTCGATTTCGCCGCGACCGTCCGCGCCGCGAAGGCGCTGGAGAGCGAGGAATAGGCGCGCACGCGCCGGAATCCCGGCGCGCGCAACCGATGTTCAGCCCCAGATCTGGCGCGCCGCTTCCACGCACAGCCGGAGCTTCGCCCGCTCGTCGCCTTCGCTGACCGGATTCCCCCCGACCGTGCTGGCGAAGCCGCATTGCGGGCTGATTGCCAGGCGCGCCGGGTCGACGTATTTCGCCGCTTCGCCGGCGCGGCGTTTCAGCACGTCGATCGATTCGAGCTGCGGTAATTTCGAGCTCACCAGGCCGAGCACCACGCCCTTGTCCGCCGGCAGGAACCGCAGCGGCGAGAAGTCGCCCGCGCGCGGCGTGTCGTACTCGAGCAGGAAATGGTTGACGTCGGCGCGGGTGAACAGCCTGTCCGCCACCGAATCGTAGCCGCCTTCGGAGAGGTACTTGCCCTTGAAATTGCCGCGGCACACGTGCACGCCGATCACGACGCCGGACGGACGGTCCTTCACCGCTTCGTTGATCGCATCGACGTAGAGCTCGACGAGCTGCCCGGGGTCCTGCCCGTCGGCCTGCACCTTCTCGCGCACCTGCGGATCGCAGAGCATGGCGATCGCGACTTCGTCGAGCTGCACGTATCGGCATCCCGCGGCGGCGAGCTCGGCGATCTCCTGCCGGTATACCCGGCCCAGGTCGACGAAGAACGCCCTCGGGTCCGCGTAGACGCCCGGCTCGGCATAGCGGCTGCCCCGGTGGAAATGCATGGTCGAGGGCGACGGCATGGTGATCTTCGGCGTGCAGCGCGTGATGGGCTTCACGAAAGCGAACTCGCCCACCGTGATCGGCTGCCTGCGCTTCACCCTGCCGGCGACGTGCGGCGTGGTGTACTCGGACTCGTGGCCGTGCTCGTCCCGGAAGCGGAACAGCGATTCCCTCACCGTGAGTCCGTCGGTCAGCTCGACGAAGCGGCTCCAGTACGAGCCGCGGCGGAATTCCCCGTCGGTCACGACCTGCAACCCGGCGTCCTCCTGCAGCTTGACGACGTCGCGGATCGCCTCGTCCTGGATTCGGTCGAACTCGGCATCGCCGAGCTTGCCGGCGCCGTGCAGCTTGAACGCCTCGCGCAGCTTCACCGGGCGCAGCAGGCTGCCGATGTGGTCGGCGCGAAAAGGCGGACGGCCGTTGGGGACGATCAGCATCGGGTCCTCTGTGAGATGGAAAGCGCTACGCCGGCCGGATTGTGTCCCTGTCCCAGGGGAGCGACACCGCCATTGTCACATAGAACTTTCCTGCTACAGCTAGCCCCCGAGCAACTCCCGGCTCACCGATGCGATGTCGGGGCAACCGAGCAGCGCCAGGTCGCGGTCGATTTCCTGGCGCAGGATGCCCAGGGCGTGCGCGACGCCCGCCTCTCCGGCGACCGCCGCGGCGAACAGCATCGGCCTCCCGACGAAGACGAACTTCGCGCCCAGGGCGAGCGCGATCAGGACGTCGGTTCCGCGGCGTATGCCCCCGTCGATCATCACGACGGCGTCGCCCGCGGCCGCCGCGACCGCAGGCAGCGCGCGCAAGGGCGCGATCGCGCCGTCGAGCTGGCGCCCGCCGTGGTTGGAAACGATGATTCCATCGACGCCCGCCTCGCATGCCCTGCGCGCGTCCCGGGCGCTCAGGATGCCTTTGAGGACCAGGCGCCCCTTCCATTCGCCGCGTATCCACGCGATGTCCGACCAGGAGAGGGCATCGCGACCGGCGCGAAATCCCAGCCTGTCCTCCGCAATCAGCCATCCGCCGCGTTCCGCGGCCATGTTTTCGAAGCGTGGAATTCCGTCCCTGAGCAGGGTCCTTGCCAAGGTCCCGGCGAGCCAGCGCGGATGCGTCAGGCCGTCCAGGGCAAGTTGCACGTTCAGTCGCGGCGGCATCGAGAATCCGTTGCGCAGGTTGTTTTCCCGATTCGCCGCCACCGGCACGTCGAGCGTGATCACCAGCACTTCGTAGCCCGCGGCGCGCAGGCGGGTGAGCAGCCGGCCGATGCAGTCGCGGTCCGAGGGAATGTAGGCCTGGTACCAGGTTCCCGGCGCCTCGCGGATGACCCGCTCGAGCGGGACCGTGGAAGCGGCGCTGAGAACGCAGGGGACGCCCGCCGCGCCCGCCGACCGCGCGAGCGCAAGGTCCGCTTCGAACCAGCACAGACCGGCCGCCCCCATCGGCGCGATGCCCACGGGCATGGCGTAGCGCTTTCCGAACAGGGTCGCCGCCTGCGAGCGGTTCGAGACGTCGACGAGCACCTGCGGATGAAATGCAAATGCGTCGAAGGCCTCGCGATTCGCGCGCTGCGAGCGCCCCTCTTCGGCGCCGCCCGCGACAAAGCCGAAGATGCTGCGCGGCAGCCTGCCGCGCGCCGCCGGCTCGAAGTCGCCGAGCGACAGGATGCGTCGCGAATTCACCTTTTCCTCCCGTATCCGTGCTTCGCCTGACCCATGTCCGCTTCAGTGCGGATCGAACCGAAGACCATTCGCCCGTCCCGGTTCGAAGCATAGCAGGCAAGCAGGCGAGGATCGGTGCGCGGATGCGGTCCGGGGACAGGAACGCGTTCAATCCTGCCCGTGCTATGTATAATCGCCCGCCTGGATCCCGTTTCCTTCCCACACTGCAAGAGCGCCCGCGACATGTCCCCTATTTTCCGCAGCTCCCGTTTGCGGGAGCGGTCCACCTTCGGCCCGTCCCGCGCGCTGCTCTACGCGGCGCTGGCCGCCGCGCTGGCCGGCTGCGGCCGGCAAGGCACATCGCCCGCGGACGCGGCGACGCAGCCGCCGCCCGCCGTGCAGGCCAGGGTGATCCAGGTCACGCCGCAGCGGGTTCCGATCCAGCTCGAAGCGGTAGGCCAGGTCCAGGGATCCAAGGAAGTCGAAGTGCGCTCGCGCGTGAGCGGCATACTGCTCAAGCAGCTCTACAAGGAAGGCGCGCTGGTGCATGCCGGCGCGCCGCTGTTTCAGATCGACCCGGCTCCGTTCGAAATCACCCTGGCGCAGGCCAGGGCGCAACTGTCCCAGGAGCGGGCTCGCAACGAGCAGGCGAATCGCGAGGCGGCACGACTCAAGGAGCTGGCGGCGCAGAAGGCGATCAGCCAGAAGGAATACGACGACGCCACTTCGGCGCTGCAGCTGTCGAACGCGGCGCTGCAAGCCTCCGAGGCGAACCTTCGTCTGGCCGAGCTCAATCTTTCCTATACGCTGGTCACTGCGCCCGTGCCCGGCGTCACGGGGCGCATGCTGCGCTCCGAGGGCAGTCTGATCTCCGCAGGCCAGGATACGAGCTTGCTCACCACCGTCAACCAGGTCGAGCGGATCTGGGTGCGATTCAGCCTGTCGGAGTCCGATCGCGCTAATCTGCCTGGCGCGCGGCCGTCGGTCAATTCGGGCACCGAAGTGAAGCTCGTGCTGCCGGACGGATCCCGGTATCCGGAGAAGGGCCGCATCAACTTCGCCGCAACCCAGATCGATCCGCAGCTCGCAACGCAGGAGTTTCGCGCCGAGTTCGACAACCCCCGCACCCAGCTCCTGCCGGGCCAGTTCGTCAGGGTACAGGTGATCGCCGGCTACCGCGACAACGTGTTCCTCGTGCCGCAGACCGCGGTGGTCCAGACCGAAAAAGGCTACCTCCTGTTCACGCTGGACAAGGACGGCAAGGCCGCGGTCCGGCCGGTGCAAACCGGCGGCTGGATCGGCTCGGACTGGATGATCCTGGACGGGCTCAAGCCCGGGGATCGCGTCATCGCCGACAACCTGCTCAAGGTGCGACCCGGCGTTCCCATCACGCCCGTCGGGCCGGCGGAGGCCAAGCCGGCGAACGCGAAGCCCGCCGCAGCGGCGAAGTAAGGGACGGTCTCCATGTCCCGCTTCTTCATCCAGCGGCCGATATTTGCGTCGGTCATCGCGATCATCATCACCCTGGCCGGGCTGATGGCCTCGCGCATCCTCCCGGTCGCCCAGTATCCGGAGATCGCTCCGCCCACCGTCACGATCACCGCCGTCTACGCCGGCGCGAGCGCCGAGACGCTGTCGAAGACCGTCGCCGCGCCCATCGAAGAACAGTTGAGCGGCGTCGAGGGCCTGATTTATTTCAATTCCTCGTCCACGTCGAACGGGACGCTCACGATCAGCGCCACGTTCGAGGTCGGCACCGACATCAACAACGCGACCATCCAGGTGAACAACCGCGTTCAAATCGCCCTGCCACGGCTTCCCGAGGACGTGCGGCGCGCCGGCGTCCTCGTGCAGAAGCGCTCGCTCGACATCCTGCTCGTGGTCGGCATCACCTCGTCGGATGCGCGCTACGACACGCTCTACCTCAGCAATTACATCACCGTCAACGCCCTGGACGCGCTCAGGCGCGTGCCGGGAGTGGCCGACGCAACGATCTTCGGCGCGCGCGACTATTCGATGCGCGTCTGGCTCAAGCCCGACCGGATGGCCCAGCTCGGCGTCACGACCTCCGAGGTCGCCAACGCCCTGCGGGCCCAGAACGCCCAGTACGCCGCCGGAAGGATCGGCCAGGAGCCTGCGCCCGAGGGCCAGTCCTTCGCCTACACCGTGACCACGCGCGGGCGGCTGGTGGACCCCGAGGAGTTCGGCGACATCGTCGTGCGCGCGCGCGGCGCGGGCGGGGTGCTGCGCCTGAAGGACGTGGCGCGGCTGGAACTCGGGGCGCAGAATTACGACGCCTTCACGACCGTCGACGGCAAGCCGAGCATCGGCGTCGCGGTATTCCTCCAGTCCGGCGCGAACGCGCTCAACGTCGCGAACGCCGTGCGCCAGACCGCGGCCGAGCTGTCGGCGAACTTCCCGGCCGGCGTCACCTACCTGTTTCCGTTCGATACGACGCGATTCGTCGAGTCCTCGATCAAGGAAGTGGTGTACACGCTGCTGGAGGCGGCGGCGCTGGTGCTCCTGGTCGTGTTCGTGTTCCTGCAGAGCTGGCGCGCGACGCTGATCCCGATCGTCGCCGTCCCGGTGGCGCTGATCGGCGCCTTCGCGGGGCTGTTCATGTTCGGCTTCTCGATCAATACGCTGACCTTGTTCGCGATCGTGCTCGCCACGGGGATCGTCGTCGACGACGCGATCGTGGTGCTGGAGAACGTCGAGCGCCTGATGGCCGAAAAGGGCCTGACGCCGCGCGAGGCGGCCATCGAGTCGATGCGCGAAGTGACCGGGGCGATCATCGCGATCGAGCTGGTGCTGAGCTCGGTGTTCATCCCGGTCGCGTTCCTCGGCGGCCTCGCCGGCCAGCTCTACAAGCAGTTCGCGGTCACCATCGTCACCGCGGTCATCATTTCGGGCATCGTCGCACTGACGCTCACGCCCGCGCTGTGCGCGCTGCTGCTCAAGCGCAAGCACGAGGAATCGCGGCTGTTCGCGCCCTTCAACCGGGCCTTCGCCGCGATCACGGCGGCCTACACGGGCGGGGTGCGCCTCGCGCTTCGCCATGCCGCGATCGCGCTCCTGCTCTTCGCGCTGATCCTGGGCGCGGTCGCGTGGCTGTTCAGGGTGGTTCCGGGCAGCTTCGTCCCCGGGGAGGACCAGGGATACTTCTTCGGCTCGATCGTACTTCCGGACGGTGCGACCCTCGGACGCACCTTCAAGGTCGGCGCGGAGATGCAGAAAGCGCTGGGCGAGCATCCCGCCGTCGACCACGTCTTCCTGATCAACGGCTTCGACCTGATCGGCGGCGGCTACAAGACCAATTCGGCGACCCTGTTCGTCACCCTCAAGCCCTGGGAGGCGCGCTCGGTCACCGCCGACGACCTCGTCAAGTACGTGTTCATGAAGGCGGCCACGGTTCGCGACGGCCTGGTCTTCGCATTCAGTCCCGCTCCGATACGCGGCCTCGGAACGGCGGGAGGATTCGAGGTTTACGTGCAGAACCGCGTCGACGGCGATCCGGCGAAACTGGTGGAGGTCGTCCAGAACTTCATGGGCGAGCTGCGAAGACGTCCGGAGCTCGCGGGCATCAACACGTTCTTCCGCCCGACCGTGCCGCAGATCTTCGCCGAGGTCGACCGCGAGAAGGCGATATCGCTCGGCGTGCCGATGGCCGACGTGTACGACGCGCTGCAGACCATGCTGGGTGCGCTGTACGTCAACGACTTCAACAAATTCGGCCGCACCTACCGCGTACAGATCCAGGCGGAGAACATCTATCGCGCTCATCCCGAGGACATTGGCAGCCTCTACGTGCGCTCGGCGAGCACCGGGAGCATGATCCCGCTCAAGGCCCTGGTGAAGACGCGTCCCGTCGTCGGGCCAGACCAGATCGAGCGCTTCAACGGTTTCGTCGCGGCGAAGGTGCTCGGGGGCAGTTCCCCGAGCGTCAGCTCGGGCCAGGCGATCGCGGCCGTCGAGGAGGTGGCCGCAAAGGCGCTTCCCCAGGGCTATACCATGGCCTGGACGGGCCAGGCATTCCAGGAGAAGCGTACCGGCCGCACCGCGATCATCGCGTTTGCCTTCGCGATCGTGATGGTGTTCCTCATCCTGTCGGCGCAATACGAGCGCTGGTCGCTGCCGGTCGCCGTGCTGCTCGCGGTTCCGTTCGCCCTGCTGGGCGCGCTCCTCGCGGTGCTCGTTCGAGGCATGAGCAACGACGTCTACTTCCAGATCGGCTTGGTGACGCTCATCGGCCTGGCGGCGAAGAACGCGATCCTGATCGTCGAATTCGCCTCGCAGAACATGGCGCAGGGCATGAACGCCTGGGACGCGGCGGTGCAGGCCGCACGCCAGCGCTTCCGTCCCATCGTGATGACGTCGCTCGCCTTCGTGCTCGGAGTGCTGCCGCTGGCGATCGCCACCGGCGCGGGCGCGGCCGCGCGCCGCTCGATGGGCACGGGCGTGTTCGGCGGCATGCTCGCGGCGACCTTCATCGCCACGTTGTTCGTGCCGCTGTTCTTCCGCCTGTTGTCGCGGCACAAGGAACAGGAAGGCGATGAATCGGCGCAGGAGGAGGAAAGGGCATGAAGCTGCGCGCGACCGCCTGCTGCATTTTGGCAGCCGCGCTGGCCGGCTGCGCGGCGCTAGGTCCGGACTACAAGCGGCCCGCGGTCGAGCTGCCAGGAAACTTCCCCGATGCCCCCGAAACCGGGACCGCTCCATGGCCCGACGCGCAGTGGTGGAAGCTGTACCGCGACCCCGCGCTGGATTCCCTCGTTGCGAGCGCGCTGGAGCGCAATACCGACCTCAGGCTGGCGGTGGCGCGCATCGAGGAAACCGATGCCAACCTGCGCGAAGCCGGCGCCGCGTTTCTTCCAGAGATCGATCTGGGGAGCACGGGCAGCCGCTCGCGCATAAGCTCGCAGACGGCGACGCCCCTGCCGCCGGGCATTGCCTCCGTGCGCAACAACGTACGCCTCACCGTATCGACTTCGTTCGAGCTGGATTTCTGGGGCAGGCTGCGCCGCGCGCTCGAAGCGGCGCGCGCCCAGGCCCTGGCCTCCTACTATGCCAAGGACGTCGTGGCGCTCACGCTGGCCGGGCTTACGACGCAGGCTTACTTCTCGCTTCGCTCGCTCGAAGCCCAGATCGCCGTGGTGCGCGAAACGCTCGCCAGCCGGGATGAGACGCTGGACATGGTGCGCAGGCGCGCCCAGGGTGGTATTGCCTCCGGCCTGGAGGTGAGCCAGGCCGAGGTCGCGCGTTCCGACGCCGCGGCGCAATTGAAGGACCTCCAGCGCCAGAGGTCCCTCGCCGAGCACCAATTGGGAACGCTCACCGGGCGGCTCGACTTGGCGCTTCCCGCGTCGAGCAACGCCTTGCTCGAGCTGCCCACGCCCCCCACACCGCGCACGGGCCTGCCTTCCGCGTTGCTCGCGCGGCGCCCCGACATCCGCCAGGCCGAGCAGCAACTGATATCGGCCAACGCGCAGATCGGCGTCGCCCGGGCGGCGATGCTGCCCACGATCTCGCTGACCGGTTCATACGGAGGGGAAAGCCAGGCGCTCTCGACGCTGCTGCAAAGCGGCTCGCGGATTTGGTCGCTCGGCTATGGCCTGACGCTGCCCATTTTCGACTGGGGCCGCCTCGCCGCCCGGTCCGACGCCGCCGAAGCGCGGGCCCGCCAGTCGCTCGCCGGCTATCAGAAGGCGGTGGAAACGGCGTTTCGGGAGGTCGCCGATGCGCTGACCAACGTGGAGCAGTCCGCGGCGACCGAACGCGATCTGCAGGCCCGTTCGACCTCCGCCCGCAATGCGCTTCGCCTCGCGCGGCTGCGCTACGAGTCCGGCTATTCGGCCTATCTCGAAGTGCTCGATGCCCAGCGTTCGGCCAATGACGCCGAACTCGCGGTCGTGCGCAACCGGCAGGCGCGCCTGTCGGCGAGCGTCGACCTGATGAAGGCTCTGGGCGGCGGCTGGAACCCGGCGCCGTAACAGCCGTCCCGCCCGCACGGGCCCGGCCTCAAGTCGGCGCCGGGCGTGCCGATAACATCGTTGTCCCGCGCCATGCCGGGGTAAGGGTATTGCCATGTTCCTCCGCCGTCCCCTCGCCGTGCCCAAGTCCCAGCGGCTCCCGCCGGGGGCGGTGCTCGTCGTCGGGCTCGCCTTCACGGATATCGCCGGCCGGCCGCATTGCGACGCGGCGCAGGATGCGCCAATGGAGGCGGCATGACCCGCCTGCTGGTCGTCGACGATGAGCCCGTCAACCTGGAAATCATCGGTGAATACCTCGAGCACGAACCCTACGAGCTCGATTTCGCCCGCGACGGCGAACAAGCCTGGAATATGCTCGAAAGCGCGCCCACTGCTTTCGACTGCGTGCTGCTCGGCCGCATGATGCCGGCGCCGGACGGCATCGAGGTGCTGAAGCGGATCAAGGCGGACGAGCGCATGCGCGCGTTGCCGGTAGTGCTGCAGACGGCCGCGGCGGCCCCCGAGCAGATCGCCGAAGGCGTGCGCCTGGGTGCCTACTACTACCTGTCCATGCCCTATGAGCGGGACATGCTCGTCTCGATTCTGCGTGCGGCGCTGGGTTCGCGCCGCGAGCAGGCCGGGATACTGGACCGCCTCAAGGGCAAGCATGCCGCGCTGCACTTGCTCGCCGATGCAAGCTTCGAATTCGCCACGCTGCGCGAGGCGCGCCTGCTGGCGGCTGCGCTCGCGAGCCAGTGCGAGAATACCTCGGCGGTGTCGTTGGGATTGACCGAGCTATTCATCAACGCGGTCGAGCACGGGAACCTCGGGGTCGGATACGCCGAAAAGACGCGCCTGCTGGCCGAGGATGCATGGGCCCGGGAAATCGAGCGCCGGCTCGCGCTGCCCGGTAACGCCGCAAGGCGCGTCCGCGTGCGCTTCGAGCGGCGGTCCTCGCACGTCTCGGTCACCATCACCGATTGCGGCAACGGGTTCGACTGGACAGAGTACCTGGAACTCAACGCCAGGCGCGCCTTCGACACTCACGGCCGCGGTATCGCAATCGCCCGGCAACTGGCCTTCACCTCGCTCGAATATTCGGGCCGCGGCAACACGGTGACCGTGACCGCGCCCCTCCCGGATTCCCGATGAGACCACCTGCGACTTCGCTCGCGTCCGCGCGTCCGGGCAGCGCATTGCCTGCATCCACCGGAGGCGGCGAAGCGGTCAGCCTTCCGGCTGCTTCGCGGCAACTGAGGCTGCTTCTCGCCGCAGCCGCAGACAGCGACTGGCGGGTGCTCGCCAGCTCGCTCGCGAACGACGGCTTCGAGGTCGCCGATGCGGCCACTGGGTCCGACGCGCTCGCGAAATTCCTCGAATTCCGCCCCGATCTGGTGCTGTTCGATATGGCGCTTCCCGGTACGGATTCCTACGCGTCCATGGCGCGCGTGCAGCGAGCAGCCGGCGCGCGCTGGTTGCCCGTGGTGCTCCTGGGGCCGTCGTCCGACCCCGGACTGGTGGTGAAAGGCCTGGAGGCCGGCGCGAGCGACGTGCTGCTCAAGCCCGTCAATCTGGCGGTGGCGCGAGCGCGCCTCAACTCGCTGCGGCGCATCGCGGAGATGCATGCCTCGTTGCAGCGCTACCGGGAAAACGCGGAGACCGAGGCGGCGCTCGCCCGCGGAATCATGGAACGCATGATCGACAGCGACGGGTTGCGCGACCCGCGTCTCGTCTGGCGCGTCATCCCCGCCGCCACCTTCAGCGGCGACCAGATCGCCGCCGCGCGCGGGCCCTCCGGCCGCTTCTACACCATGCTCGCCGACGTGGCGGGGCACGGACTCGCCGCCGCAATCACGTTGCTGCCGTTGCTGCTGGTGTTCTACAGCCTGGCACGCAAGAAATTCCCGGTCACGGAAATCGTCACCGAGATGAACCGCAAGCTGAGGGGGATACTCGTCCCTGGAAAGTATTCCGCGCTCACCCTCGTATGCCACGATCCTGCCCGCAGGGAGATCGAGTACTGGAACGGCGGCCTGCCGGCCGGACTGCTGCTCGACCGGCGCGGGCACGTGGTGCTCGAACTCCCCTCGTCGCATCTGCCCCTGGGCATCCTGGACGACGATGCCTTCGACGCGGGCTGCGAAATGATCGACACCGACGGATCAGCCGCCCTCGTGCTCTACTCGGACGGCCTGATCGAGGCGCAGGGCAGCGCCGGTGCGCCCTTCGGCAAGGAACGGCTGCGCCAATGCATGATGGGTCCCTCCGTCGGGATCGACGCGCGCATTCAGAACCACCTGGAACGCCACCTCGGGGGCCGGCCCTTGCACGACGACGTATCGTACGTGGCGATCGCGCTGGATCGGCAGGAGCCGGCAGCGCAGGCGGACGCTAACTAGCGCGGGCGAGCCGCGTCAGGTTCCGGCCGTCCTTCTTGGCCACATAGACGGCCTGGTCGGCCTTGCGCAGCAAGTCCGTCGGGCTGTTGACCGCTGCATCCGCGCTCGCCGCGCCCAGGCTGATGGTGCAGGACAGCTTGAGCGCGTCGAGCATGAGCACATTGCCGCTCACGGCGGCGCGCAGGCGTTCCGCAAGCTTGTGGGCGTCGGTAAGCACCGTGTCCGGACAGATCACGATGAATTCTTCGCCTCCGATGCGGCACACCGAGTCGGGAAGCCGCGCAGAGCTGCGCAGGACCCGGGCGATGTGCCTCAGCAGCGCGTCGCCCGCGTCGTGGCCGTAGGTGTCGTTGACCGACTTGAAGTGATCCACGTCGATCACGATGCAGGACAGCGGGCTGCCCCTGCGGCGCGCGCCTGCCCATTCCTGCTCCAGCCGGTCGATGGCGCAACGCCGATTTGGCAGGCCGGTCAGGGAGTCCGTCATCGCCGCCTGCTGCAGGCGACGGTTGTTCAGCGCGAGTTCGGAGGCCAGGCTGCGCATTTCGGCCACGTGCCGTTCATGCTCCTCCTGCATGTGCAGCAGACGCTGGGCCGCCCGCAGCCGCGCGCTCAGGGTGCGCGGGCGCAGTGGCTTGACCATGTAATCGTCGACTCCGGCTTCGAAGGCCTGCACCAGGTGCTCCTCGTCCTCGAAGGCGGTCAGGACCAGCATGTGCATGGACTTGCCGATCTGGCTCGAGCGCAAGGCGCGGCAAAGCTCGATCCCGTCCATGTGCGGCATGTTCAGGTCCGCGATTACCAGTTGCGGGTGGAAGCGCACGGCGGCCTCGAGCGCCTCCTTGCCGCTGCCCACGGTGGTGACTGTGTGCCCCGATGCAGTCAGAATTCCGCGAAGCACCGTCAGGATCGCCGGGTCATCGTCGACGGCGAGAATTCGAAGCGGATATTCCGCCACACCCGACAGTTGCGCACCAGGAGCCGGGATGGATTCCTTGGGTTCGGTGATCGGGAGGATGTCGACTACGGGAAGCTCCAGCAGCGGCGCCCAATCCGCCCACTGCTGGGCGAGGGTGTCGCTCAACTGGTTAATCGTGTCCACGTCCAGTCCGATGCGGATCGCCTTGCGTACCGCCCTCGGCCCCAGCAACACCCTCTGCGCCTCGACGCCGAAGCTCACCTCGCAAAGCGCTCGCGCGAAGTGCAGCGCATGGGCAATCAGGAACAGGCGGGAGCCCTCCTCGAGTTGCGCCTGTTCCGGGTCCTCGTGCCCGCTGACCGCGTGAAGGAAGATGCCCGGCAGGCCCCAGTCCTGCAGCATGTTGACCGTGACCTCGATGTGATCGATGGCAAAACTCTGCTGCTCGAGCAGCCGCAGGTCGGTCTCCGGCGCGGTGGCGTGCTGCGACAGCAAAGCCGAATACTCAGTGGGGAAAACCGTGGCCAGCGCGAGTCTGCCGACCTGGGAAAGCAGTCCGCAGGCGAACAGCTCCTCAGGTGCGGCGACGCGCAGCCGGGTCGCGACGAGTTGCGCCGCCAGGCCGCATACCAGCGATTCCGACCAGAAGCGCTGGTAGTCGAACGCCGTGCAGGCACCGCCCCGGTATTGGGTCACCAGGGAGAATCCCAGGACAAGCTGCCGCACGATGGGCAGGCCGAGCATCATCACCGCGTCCCCCAGGGACACGATCGGACGCCGCAATCCGAGTGTTGCGACGTTTGCAGCGCGCAGCACGCGGCCGGCCAGCGCCGGGTCGGCCTTCAGCACGCGGACGATGTCGGTGTTGCTGACGTTCTCCGTGTGGGACAAACGCAGGATCTCGAGCGCCACGCCCTTGGGCGACGGCAGATTGCCGCTTGCCCGTAGCTCGTCGATCCGCGAGCTCGGGGCGACGCTGTCGACCATGTCATGCGCTCCGGTTGGGTCCCGCACAGTTGATTTCCAACAAAGTTATCGGCCGGCCGCCGGCTTTCCTGAGCATTCGGAACGGTCAGGGACGCGCTGTGGCGCCGCCGGGGCGAGGCCCTCCCGCTTGCGGCACGCCGTGGACTCGCAGGCCAGGCCGGCCGCCAGATTCGGCGTCGGCTAGCGGATCGTGAACAACTTGCCGAAGTTGGCGATGTCGAGTACCTCTCGCACCTGGCCGCGGCAGTTCGAGATCGCGACCGGCTTGTTCGCCGCGCTGCCCTTGTCGCGCAGCACGAGCAGCATGCCGAGCGCCGAGCTGTCCAGATATTCGACCCCATTCATGTCCACCTCGATCGCGTGCACGTCGGAGGCGGCGAGCGGGTCTTCGCAGGCGGTGCGGAAATCGCGGTTGGTCTCGAAGTCGAAGCGCCCTTGCAGCACGAGTCGCGCCTTGCCACTGTCCTTTTCCACCTGAATCTGCATTGCTTGCCTCCGCATTCAATGGCTACGGTCGTAGCCTGGGTCCCGGACTCCGCCCATCGCCCGCGACAGAGGGCCGATCCCTGGATACCTCACCGACTCTATCGCGGCCGGCCCCGGTCCAGTGCCCGAAGCAGCGCCCGTAATCCCGTCCAGTTCCCCGCCCCTACACCCGGATCCCGCCCGCGCCCGCCAGGGACAGGTGCTTCATCAGGCAGCCCGCGATCTCCTCGAGCGGCAGCACTTCGTGGGTCGCGCCCACCGCAATGGCTTCCTTGGGCATGCCGAATACGACGCAGCTCGCCTCGTCCTGGGCGACGTTGAAGGCGCCCGCCTCGCGCATCTCCAGCATGGCCAGTGCGCCGTCCTTGCCCATGCCCGTGAGCATGACCCCGAGCGCGTTCGGCCCCGCATGGCGCGCCGCCGAGCGGAACAGGACGTCGACCGAAGGCCGGTGGCGGTTCACCGGCGGGCCGTCGTCCAGAAGCGCCACGTAATTGGCACCCGATCGGCCGAGCTTGAGGTGATGGTCGCCTGGCGCGATATAGGCGTGTCCGGAAAGTATTCTCTCGTTCTGTTGCGCCTCCTTCACCGCGATCCGGCACAGCCCGTTCAGCCTCTCGGCGAAGCTGCGCGTGAAGCCCGGCGGCATGTGCTGGGTGACGAGGACCGCGGGGGAATTCGGCGGAAGCTGCGTGAGCAGCACCCGCAGCGCCTCGGTGCCGCCGGTCGAGGATCCGATGACGATGAGCCTCTCGCTGCTCGCCCGCTTCATAGGCGCCGCGGGCTTCAACGACGTATGCCGGACCTGGGGCACCCGCTCAGCGCGGCGGATCTTCGCCAGCGCCGCGGTGCGGATCTTGTCGACGATCTCCATACCGAACGACTTGATCCCGGGTGCACTGTCGGTCCCGGGTTTGGAGACAAAATCGACGGCGCCCAGTTCCAGTGCCCGGAGCGTCGCGTCCTTCTCCGTCAGACTCGACACCATTACGACCGGCATCGGCCGCACCTGCATCAGCCTCTCCAGGAACTCAAGGCCGTCCACCTGGGGCATTACGACATCGAGCGTCAGCACATCCGGATTGAGCGAACGGATCATCTCGGGCGCGACCAGGGCGTCGGGCGCCGCACCCACCACGCGCAGGTCCGGTTGCCGGCCGATGATCTCGGTAAGCACCTGTCGCATCAGTGCGGAATCGTCTATGATCAGGACCTTGATCGGGTTCATCGCGTCGCCCGTTCGAGTTCGCCGGCGCCGACCGCCCGATACACGGTGCGGCCCTCCAGATGGAACAGGTCGCGGGCGTATCCCAGGCTCTCCGAATGACCGACGAACAGCCTGCCGCGCGGCTTGAGCAGCGGTTGGAACTTCTGCAGGACCCGCCGCTGCGTTGGCCTGTCGAAGTAGATCATCACGTTTCGGCAGAAGATCGCATTGAACCGCTGGTTGAGCGGCCAGGCGGAGTCGAGCAGATTGAGTTGCCGGAAATTCACCATCGACTGCACCTCGGGTTTCACCCGCACCTGCCCCGCGTTCTCCTTCCCTCCGCGCAGGAAATGGCGGCGCAGGATCCCTTCGTCCACGCGGCTGACGCTTTCTTCCGGGTAGATGCCCGCCTGCGCGGCCGCGAGCACGTTGGTATCGATGTCCGTGGCCAGGATCTGCACCCGCGAGGCCTTCGCGCCCAATGCCTCGAGGGCGGTGATCGCCATCGAATAGGGTTCCTCGCCGGTGGACGCCGCCGCGCACCAAAGCCGTATGTCGCCTTCGTCCGCCAGGCCCTTGAGCAGATCGGCGAGAATCGGGAAGTGATGCTGTTCGCGGAAGAAGGAGGTCAGGTTGGTCGTGAGCGAGTTGACGAAGGACTGCCATTCCTCTCCCCTGCCGCTGTCGATCGTCTCCAGGTAATCGGAAAAGCGCCTGAGTTTGAGCACGCGCAAGCGCCGCGCGAGGCGGCTGTACACCATGTTCTGCTTGCTGTCGCTGAGCGCAATACCGGCGTGCCGGTGGATCAGTTCCTTCACCTTTTCGAAGTCTGCCTTGGTAAAGGCGAACTCCCTGTCCGAGCTTGGTGCATGCATCGCTTCGATACCCTTCACGCGTTCGCGACCAGCGTCGCAATCGGCCTGCAGGGCGGGCGATTCGTCGCCCGCGGGCCCAGGCCGGTCCCGCTGGAAACCAAGGCGAGCGTCCGCTCGACCTCGCCCGAACATCTCTTATCGGCGTCGCGTCCCGAACCCTTAGAATGCTCGTGGAAATCGAGGACGGAACGAGGCTTCTACGCCATTGTTGGAACGGGCCCCGCCCCGCAGCGGGCAGATCAGACGGTCAAAACCACGCCTTCTCGGCGGATCGGGGCCAGCCGGGCGACGCGAAGCTAATGCCACTCGCCGTAAGCGCCCGGGAGCGCTAGAATCGCATTGGCAAAGTATCCCTATGCAGCCCCTGCTCCAGCCCTACGCCCCGATAGCCGACGCACCGCGCCTGCGCCCCCTGCGGGCGTTGGTGGTCGAGGACTCCGAGGACGATTACCAGTTGCTCCTGGCGATCCTCGCCGGTGCCGGCTATCAGGTCACTTCGCGCCTGGTCGAGGACGCCCCCGAAATGCGCGTCGCGCTCGAGGAACCCTGGGATATCGTCATTTCCGATCACCGCATGCCGCGGTTCTCGTCGATGGCCGCGCTCGAACTGCTCCAGCAGACGCAGGTCGAGGTGCCCTTCCTGATCGTTTCGGCGACCATCGGCGAGGAGGCAGCGGTCGAGGCACTGCATGCGGGCGCCTCGGACTACATCCTGAAGGACAACCTGCACCGCCTGGTCCCGGCGGTCGATCGGGCGCTCTCCTCTGCCGAGTCGCAGCGGGCGCGCAGGCTTGCCGAGCTGGCTCTCAAGGAGAGCGAGGCGCGCTTCCGGGCCATCACGAGCAACCTGCCGGGAATGGTGTTCCAGCTGCACTACGCGCCCCAGGACGGGGCGATATTCTTTTCCTATGTCAGCGAGGGCGCGCAGGCGCTATTCGGCGTGGCCCCGCGCGCGTTCCTGGACAACCCGTACCTGTTCCTCGACCGGATCCGCAAGGAGGACCGCGAGCGGCTGGAGCCCATGTTCGTCGATTGCGCCGCCAGCCTCGCCGTGCTGCGCTGGGAAGGGCGCCTGGCGGACCAGCATGAACGCTGGATATCGATCAGCGCGAGCCCCCGCGAGCTCGCGCCGGGCCTGGTGTGGTGGGAAGGCATCGCCTCGGACGTGACCCGTGAGAAGCTCGCGGAGCTCGAGATCCGGGAGTCGCGCGAGCAATTGCGGCGCATGTCCTCGCACGTGGAAAAGGCGAAGGAGGCCGAACGCAGCCGCATCGCGCGCGAGATCCACGACGCCATCGGCGGCACGCTCACCGCGGTGAAGCTCGACCTCGCCTGGCTGCGCGGCAAGATGGGCAAGAACGAACTGCTCGCGGACAAGATCCGCAGCATGCAGCAGCACCTGGACTCCGCGCTCCAGTCCTCCATCCGGATCGCCCGCGACCTTAGGCCCAGCCTGCTTGACTATGGTATCGTGCCGGCTATCGAGTGGCAGCTCGACGCGTTCCGCAAGCGTCTGGGGATCGAATGCGGACTGACGGGAACGACGGAGGACGTCGAGCTGGACCCGGACCTCGCGACGGCCGTGTTCCGGCTTTTCCAGGAGAGTCTGACGAACATCGCAAAGCACGCCGGCGCGACCGAGGTCGGAGTGCTATTCACCGTTGCCGAGGACGTAGTGAAGCTGGAGGTAAGGGATAATGGCGTCGGATTCGCGCCCGGCGCGCTCCTCAAACGCGACTCGTTCGGCTTGCGCGGCATGCGCGAGCGCGTGACCGAGATGGGGGGCGTGCTCGACATCGCGAGCACGCCTGGCCGTGGAACGACGCTGAAGGTGACGCTGCCGCGCTACATTGTGCAGCAGGAAGGTGCAAATTGATCCGCGTTCTGATTTGTGACGATCACGCCATCGTGCGCCAGGGCCTGCGCCAGGTGATTGCCGAGACGACCGACATCCGTGCGGTTGCCGAGGCCGGCGGCTATCCCGAGGTGATGAAGCCCCTGCGCAGCGAGGAAATCGACATGCTGCTGCTCGACATCTCGCTGCCGGGAAAGAACGGCATCGACATCCTCAAGATCGTGAAGAAGGAATTCCCGAAGCTCCCGGTGCTGATCCTTTCCATGTATCCGGAGGACCAGTACGCGGTGCGCGCCATCCGCGCCGGCGCGAGCGGCTACCTCACCAAGCAGAGCGCCGCCGACCAGCTCATCACCGCGATCCGGCAGGTCGTGGGCGGGCGCAAGTACATCACGCCCGAGCTCGCCGAGGCGCTCGCGAACACGCTCGGACGCGATGCGGACGTCATGCCGCACGAGGTCCTCTCGGACCGCGAATATCAGACGCTGTGCCTGATCGCCGCGGGAAGGACCCTGTCGCAGATCGCCGACGAATTGTCGCTGTCGGCCAAGACCGTGAGCGTCTATCGCGCGCGGCTGCTGGAGAAAATGGGGCTGAAGAACAACGCCGAGCTCACCCACTACGCGCTGAAGCACGGGCTGGTCGAGCTCGACTCGCAGTAGTCTTGTACTACTCGCGCGTTGACGGATTTGGCGAGGTTCTTGGGTTCAATTCAGTCTCCTGATTTTACGCAGTTGCGAAGTTGCAACTGCGTAAAATCAGGAGATTTGGGACGCGAAATTACGGTACCGACTCCGGCGATACCGGTCTAGGTCGGACCCGGCCTTACAGCTGTTCCAGGATCGCCCGCGCGATCGACTCCAGCGGCAGGCTGCGCTCGGCGGCGTCGAGCTTGACCGCTTCCTTGGGCATGCCGTAGACCACGCAGCTCGCCTGGTCCTGCGCCACCGTGTGCGCCCCCGCCTCGCGCATTTCGCGCAGGCCTCTGGCCCCGTCGTCGCCCATCCCGGTCATGATGACGCCGAGCGCATTTCTGCCCGCCGTCTGCGCGACCGAACGGAACAGCACGTCCACCGAGGGCTTGTGCCGGTTGACCAGGGGACCGTCCTTCACTTCGACGTGGTAATTGGCACCGCTCCGGTGCAGCATCATGTGCCGGCCTCCCGGGGCGATGAGCGCGCGGCCCGGAATCACCCGGTCGCCGTCGGCGGCCTCCTTCACCTCGATCTGGCACAGCGAGTCCAGCCGCGCCGCGAACAGCGCCGTGAACTTCTCCGGCATGTGCTGAACGATGACGATTCCCGGACAAACCCGCGGCAGCGCCGTGAGGACCCGCTCCAGGGCCTGCGTGCCGCCGGTCGACGTGCCCAGGGCGACGACGCGCTCGGTCGTCTGCACCAGGGCGCCGTGCGCCGGTGCGATGATCGCGTCGGCGCTGAGCTTGTGCGCGGGATGCAGCATCGGCCGCAACAGCCTGGGGTTGGCGTGCGCCGCTACCTTCACGGCGCCGATCAGGTCGTTCGCCGCATCCTGCAGGAACTGGCGCGCGCCGATCTTCGGCTTGGAGATGAAGCTCACCGCCCCGGCCGCGAGCGCCTGCATGGTGGTCTCCGCGCCCTTTTCGGTCAGCGTCGAGCAGATCACCACCGGCGTCGGCCGCTCGCTCATGATCTTCCTGAGGAAGGTGATCCCGTCCATGCGCGGCATTTCCACGTCGAGCACGATCACGTCGGGCCAGCGCTTGGACATGCGCTCCATTGCGAAAATAGGATCGGCCACCGCCCCGGCGACCTCGATCGCGGGGTCCTGCGCAAGCGTCTCGCTGAGGACCTTGCGCACCACTGCGGAGTCGTCGACCACCATTACGCTGATCTTTGGCACTTACGCTGTCCTCTTGACTTCCTGCAGCAGTTCGCTGACGTGCCTCACCCAGACGTTGCCCGTCCCGACATCGAAATAGACGTTCCTGTAGCCGAACTGGCCCAGGCTGGTTGCCTTGGGCACGATCCCGTGGCGGGCGAGCATCTGCATCGAGATCTCCGCGTTGCGCGTCCCGACGTCGAAGGCATCGGCCTTTGCATTGCCGGGAAACATGTTGCCGCCGCCAAAGAGCTTGGCCTCGTATTCGCGCGGTTTCGTGCCGTGGGAGGCGATCGCCGCGATCAGCAGCGCCATCGCCTCCTCGCCGTAGCGGCCGTCGCAGGACCGCGGTATGAGCGGGCGGCTGGGCAGCAGGAAGTGGCACATGCCGCCAATCAGCAGCTTCGGGTGCCAGAGCGTGATCGCCACGCACGAGCCGAGCAGCGTTCGAATGCGCGCGTTCCGGTCGCCGAAGTGAAATTCACCCGGCTGCAGAACGATCTCGGTGCGCGGTCTCACCATGGCGATCCGTCAGGGCCTGCGGTAGATCGCGGGAGCCTCCGCGACGATTGCGTCGGCAAAGCCGTTCAAGCTCTCCGAATGGCCCACCAGCAGGTGCCCGCCGGGCTTGATCCGCGCCGCGACCCGCTCGACGACCCGGCGCTTGGTCTCCAGGTCGAAGTAGATCAGCACGTTGCGCAGGAACACGATGTCGAAGGTCCCCAGGTCCGCCGGTACGTCCATGAGGTTCACCTGCCGGAACGCGACGCGCTCGCGGAGCTTGCGCTCGATCAGGAGCGTCCCTTCCTGCCTGCCCACGCCCTTCAGGCAATATGCCGCGAGATAGTCAGGCGGTATGCCCTTGGCGCGCTCGATCGGATAATGTCCGACGCGCGCCCGCTCCAGCACCCGCGTGCTCACGTCCGATGCGACGATTTCCCAGGACGCGCCGCCGAGGTGCTCCGCGAGCACCATGGCGATGCTGTACGGCTCCTCGCCGCTCGAGCAGGCCGCGCTCCACACCCGCAGGCCCCGCCCGGCCGTTCCTGCGGCCTTTCCTTCCTCGAGACGGCGGGAGAGGAATTCGAAATGTTTGGGTTCGCGAAAGAAATAGGTCTCATTGGTCGTCAGCAGGTCGATCGCGATCTGCAGTTCCGCCGGGTCCTTGCCCATGCCGATCAGCGCGTAGTATTCCTCGTAGCTTTGCAGGCCGCGTTCCTTCAGCCGCTTCGCCAGGCGGCCGCAGAGCAGCGCCTTCTTCTCCGAACTCAGCCGGATGCCGACGCGTTCGAAGAGCAGCGCCTGATAGCCTGCGAATGCGCCGTCGCTGATGTCGGTATGAGTGTTCAAGGTTTGCATAGGCTGCCTAGAATCCCGAGCGGGCCGCCGGCGCCGCGGCCCGCCGATGCGCCATGCCAGGCTCCCGGTGAGGGGGAGGTCTCCTAGAATCGAACGAATCCGTGCTCGCCTCCCGCTGCGCCGGATTTCTCCACGCATTTCTTTAGCTTGAGTATCGCCCTTACCGTCGTCGAAGAGGCCTGGTTGAACTTCGAATGCTCGTCGTCCAGCATGCGTTCCGCGGCATGCGAATTTCCCTCCGCGACCGCTTGCGCCACTTCGCCGGCGCACTTGTGAAACTGCGCATGCTCGGCTCTTACGGTTCCGCATTCGGGGTGACTCTCGTAATTCGCGCCGTCTCCGTAGATCCACTTGCCCATCGCGCACTGGTCGTCCCGGCCCACGACGGCGGGATCCAGCGTTTCGGTGCCGTGGCAGAATCCACGCAGGCGCAGCTTGAAATTCGTATGCGCGGCGACGGCCTCGTCGAGAAATTCACCCAGCGTCCTGATTTCGGAGGTCTGCCGCTTGCCCCGCGGGGTCGCGGCCCGAACGTGCGCGACTCCCGAGCCCGACGCGGTTTCAAGCTTGAAGAACGCAATGGCCTGCTGCAGTTGCCCGGCCTGCCCATTCATCTGCTCGGCGGTCGCCGCCAGCTCCTCGGAGGCCGAGGCGTTCTGCTGCGTGGCCTGGTTGAGCTGCCCTATCGCGTTGTTGACCTGCTGCACGCCGGTGGCCTGCTCCTCCGAGGCCGCCGCGATTTCCTGCACCAGGCTCGAGGTCTTGCCTATCGACGGCAGCATCGTTTCCAGCAGCCTTCCCGCACGCTCGGCGGTTTCCACGCTCGAGCCCGCCAGCCGCCCGATCTCCTGCGCCGCCACCTGGCTGCGCTCGGCGAGCTTCCTCACTTCCGCGGCCACCACCGCGAATCCCTTGCCGTGCTGGCCCGCCCGCGCAGCCTCGATCGCCGCGTTCAGCGCCAGCAGGTTCGTCTGGTAGGCGATGTCGTCGATGATGCCGATCTTGCTGGCGATGGACTTCATCGCGGCCACTGTCTGTCCGACCGCCTGGCCGCCTTCGGCCGCATCCTTGGCCGCCTGGCTCGCCATGCCGTCGGTGACCTTGGCGTTCTCGGTGTTCTGGGTGATCGAGGCCATCATCTGCTCGATCGAAGCACTGGTTTCCTCCACGCTCGCGGCCTGCTCCGAGGCTCCCTGGCTGATCGACTGGGCGGTCGCGCTCACCTGTCCCGAGGTGCTGGACAGCGTGTCCGCGCCGCCGCGCACCTCGCGGATCACGCTGGTGAGCCGCCCGACCATCTCCTTCATCGCCGCGAGCAAGCTGGTGGTGTCCCCTTTCCGGACCAAGACTTCGACGGCCATGTCGCCCCGGGACACGCGGTGGACGATTTCGGCAGCGTATTCAGGTTCGCCGCCGATCAGCGCAATGAGGCCGCGCGCCATGAACACGCCTACGGCGACGACCAGCAGCAGCGAGATGCCGAGCACCGAGGCGCCGATGGCGAGCGCGGTCGCGTGCGCCGCTTCGGCTTCCTGGTAGGCCCGCTGTGCCGCCGCCTTCTGCAGGTCGACCAGAGACTTGAACGACTTGCCCATTTCGACGAACTTGCCGTCCGCCGTCTGCATGTAGGTCATCCCCATGTTGACATCGCCTCCCGCAATTTCCAGCGCGCTGGCTGAAAGCTTGCGGTACTCGCCCATGACCTTCGCAATGGCGTCGGCATGCTTGCGTGCCTCGGCATCGTTCTGGTTGGCGGCGTTCTTCACCTGCGCCAGGATCCCGTCGATCTGCTTGGATCCCTCCTTGATGACCGCGGCGATTTTCGCGTCGTCGTAGTTCGCGATCCAGGTCATGGTCCGGTAGACCTGCGTATGCACGTCGCCGGCGGCCTGATACGCGCGCGCGGCCGCCTCGAAGTGGCCGAACTGGTCCACGGCGACGTGCTCGAGGCTCTGCCTCTGCTTGTCCATGGCCCACCAGCCCACCTCGGCGAGCACGACCATCATTGCCAGGGCGACGCCCGGTCCGATGAGTATTCTTGCCAATAACTTGAGTTTCACTTGCGTCCTCTTCTTCACGGCCCGAGCCGGTACCCTGTCGTCAAATAGTCAACTGCCACTTTGTACTTTGCTCAAGCTTCCGCGCCTGGTTCCTCGCCGCCCTCGGCGGTCGTTGCCTCCGCCAGCGCGGCCATCTCGTCCACCGACAGCACGCGCGCCGGGTCGAGGATCACCACGAACTTGTCCTGCACCTTGCCCATGCCGGCGATGAAATCGGTGCGGATGTGCGTGCCGAACGCGGGCGCGGGCTCCACCTCGGACGCGGCGATGTCCATCACCTCGTTCACCGCATCGACCAGGATGCCCACGTCGTGCACCTCGACCTCGCCACCGTCGCCCTGAACCTCCAGGATCACGATGCAGGTGCGCCGCCCCATCACCGTCGCCCCGGAGCCGAAGCGCACCCCCAGGTCGATCACCGGCACCACCGCGCCGCGCAGGTTGATCACCCCGCGGATGAACTCCGGCATCATCGGCACGCGCGTCATCTGCCCCTGCTCGAGGATCTCCTTGATGGCGAGGATGCCGATCGCGTAGACCTCCCCGCCGAGCATGAAGGTCAGGTACTGGCCCGCCGGCACCGCCGCTGCACCCACGGCATGGCGCTCAACTATTGAAGTCTGGTTCATACAGGTCTCCTAAATCCCATGAAAGCCGCCGGTCACGCGGCAGCGGGCTGGGCCGCTTCCGCCACCGACCTTTCCTTGCGCGCGGCCTCGCTGATCAGCGCCTGGACATCGAGAATCAGCGCCACCTCGCCGCTCCCGAGGATGGTCGAGCCGCCGATCCCGCGCAGCTTCTCGAACAGCTTGCCCAGGGGCTTGATCACGGTCTGGAATTCGCCCATGAGCGCGTCCACCACCAGTCCCGCCTTCTGTCCGGCGTACTGCACCACCACGACGCTTTCGCGCTGGCCCGCGCCGCCTTCCAGCTCGAACATCTCCCGCAGCCGCAGGAACGGCAGCACTTCGCCGCGCAGGTTGAGGTAGTTGTGCGTCCCGGCCCTGTCGCCCAGCTCGATGCACTCGACCATCATGTCCAGCGGTACCACGTAGGAGGCCGCCCCGACGCCCACCAGGAAGCCGTCGATGATCGCCAGCGTGAGCGGCAGCCGGATGATCATCTTGGTGCCCTGCCCGCGCTGCGATTCGATGCTCACGGTTCCGCGCAGGGCCTCCACATTGCGCCTGACCACGTCCATGCCCACGCCCCGGCCCGACAGGTTGCTGACCCTATCCACGGTCGAGAAGCCGGCCAGGAACACGAGATTGAAGACCTCGTTGTCGGTGAGGTGCTGGTTGGCGCTCACGATGCCCCGCTCCTGCGCCTTCTTGAGGATCCGGTCGCGGTCCAGGCCCTGGCCGTCGTCCGCGACTTCGATCACGATGCTGCCCGAGTCGTGGTAGGCGTTGAGGGAGACCGTGCCGCGCGCGGGCTTGCCGGCCTGGGTCCGCGCCGCAGCGCTCTCGATCCCGTGGTCGACGGCGTTGCGGATCAGGTGCGTGAGCGGATCGGCGATGCGCTCGACCACCGACTTGTCCAGCTCGGCGTCGCCGCCGTTGATCACCAGCTCGATGTCCTTGCCGAGTTCCTGGCTCACGTCCCGAACGACGCGCCGGAAGCGATTGAACGTGTCGCCGATCTGCACCATGCGAAGCTGCAGCGTGCCGTTGCGGATCTCCTCCACCAGGCCGATCACCTGCTGAGTCGACTCCTGCAGGGAGCCGTCGCCCGCGCGCTGGGCAAGCAGGTTCGCCCCCGCGCTGGCGATGACCAGCTCGCCGACGAGATTGATGAGTTGGTCGAGCTTGTCCGCCTGCACGCGCACGAAGCGGCTTTCCTCCTGGCGCCTGGCCCTGACGCGGTCCTGCTTGGCCAGTGCCGCGTTCACGAGCGGCGGGTCGATCGCGCCCTTGTCGACGAGGATGGCTCCGATCTGCGGTACTCCGTCCTTCGCGGGCGCCGGGTCGTCGCGCTCCGGCTCGGCGCCGGCAACGCGCCCGGGGCGCGCGGCGTCCTGCTGATTCAAGCACTCTTCCAGCTCGGCGCGGCTCAGCGCGCCGGATGCGACCAGTATCTCGCCCAGGCGCAGCTTGTCCTCGGGCAGCTCGTTGATGAGCTTGATGTAATCGTCGATCCTGCTGCGCGGCGGCAGCAGCCGGATCTTGCAGTCGTCGCGGACGAAATCGAACACGCTCAGGATGAGCGCGCGCTTCGCGTCGCTTTCCAGCTCGATCTCGAAGCCCAGGTAGCACGATTCCGGATCCATTTCCGCGCAATCCGGCATTGCGTCGAACAGGGTGGCCAGTTCGCGGATGGTGCCGAGCGTCCCCAGGTAGCGCAGGAAACTCGCCGGGTCCATGCCATTGCGCAGGGTGTCCGCGCCAAAGCGCAGCGACAGGTGCCAGTATTCGCGTCCGGATGCGCCCGATGCGACTTCTTCCGGCGAAGTTCCTGCATTCGCCTCCACCGGTGCACGCGAAGCGCCGGCGGCTGCCGATGGCGCGTGAGCTACATCACCCAGCAATGCGGACAGCGCCCTCACGAGTTCGGCGCCGTGCGCTTCGTCATCCGCGGCGGTCACGCCCAGGTGTCCCTGCTCCACCGAGTCGAGCTGGCGCGAGATGTGGTCGCAGCAGGCGAGCAGCAGCGCCACCCGGGCGCTGTCCAGGCCCAGCTTGCCTTCGCGCACGCGGTCCAGCACGCTTTCGGCGACGTGCGTGAACGACACGATGGCGTCGAACCCGAACAGCCCGGCCGACCCCTTGATGGTATGTGCGGCTCGGAACATGGCCGCGAGCGTCTCGGCGTCGCCAGGCTCGGTCTCGAGCCGCAGCAGCGACGCCTCCATGTGCGTCAGCAGGTCCCTGCTCTCCTCGACGAAGGTCTGCTGCGCATGGTCCATGGTGACGCTCATGATGCCTCCCTTGCATCTCCGCTGCGCCGGGTGTCGCCTTCGGGTGCTTGCGCAATCAATTCGCCGGAGAGCCGATAGAGATCGAGCAATTCACGCACGGTCTCGCTCGCGCCGGTGATGGACAACCTGCCCTTGGCGCCGACCTGGCGCTGCAGCAGCGCGAGCAGTTGCACGCCCGCGCTGTCGAACTCCGACACCTCCGTCAGGTCGCACTCGACCGACTGGCTTCCCGCGACGGCGGCGAGCAGCTTGCTCTTCAGCTCGGCCGCACTGTAGATCGTCATTTCTCCGGACACCGCGATGCGGCACGCACCGCCGCTGTCCTGTTGCTCGAGTGTGAACATCGATGTCCCCTAAACCGGCATAGCCGGAACCAAACAGATAGCCGTGACTCGCCATCCACAATCTCCCGATTTTGCGCAGTTGCGAAGTTGCAACTGCGCAAAATCGGGAGACCTATACAAACCCGGAATACTTGCCATTTCTGTCAACACTCAAGAGCTAGGGAACTAGGGCAGTACGAGCCGGGAAACCGCATCGAGCATCTGCGGCGGCTGAAAGGGCTTGACCACCCATGCCTTCGCACCGGCGGCCTGGCCTTCGGCCTTCTTCGCCTCCTGGCTCTCGGTGGTCAGCATCATGACTGGGGTGAATTTGTAGTTCGGGTGCTTCTTGATTTCCTTGACGAGGGAGATGCCGTCCATGTTCGGCATGTTCACGTCGCTGATGATCAGGTGGACTTTCTGCCCGGTCAGCTTCGCCAGCGCGTCGCAACCGTCGCAGGCCTCGATCACGTCGTAGCCTGCACCCTTGAGCGCAATGCCCACCACCTGGCGCAGACTGGTCGAATCGTCCACGATCATGATTGTCTTTGCCATTGCTTACTCCCTCTGCGATTCCCGTGCGCGCTGTTCGATTCGTGCCTAGAAGAAGCTGATGTTGCCGCCCGCATTTCCCGCCGCGCCCCGGCCCTGATGGTTCGCGCGCTGCTCATCGGTGGCGTAGGTGTCTTCCATTTCCGCCAGCCAGGTTCCGGCGTCGACCGCCACCGCGCCGGCGGCCTGCGCGCCGAGCGCCTCGTCGATGTGGTCCTGCAGCTTGGTGATGTCGTTGCGCACGTGGGTCAGGACCTGGCTCATCCGATCCTGGAACTGGAGGTTGACCAGGATGCTCTGGACCTCGTCCCGCACGCCCAGGCTCTCCTTGCGCAGGGCCTCGGAGGATTGCGTGAGATCTTCCGCCGTCTGCCGGAACGTGCCGAGCACGCCGCGGATCGTGGTTTCCGAATGCGCGAGCGTCTGCCGGTCCTGTTCGGCGCTGCGCTCGGCGGTCTGCTGGGTGCCGAGCATCGCCTTGCTGATGATCTCGACCTTCTGCCGGATGCGCTGGCCGGTCTCACCGGACAGGGTCGAGAGCTTGCGCACCTCGTCGGCAACCACCGCGAAGCCGCGGCCCGCTTCGCCGGCGCGCGCAGCTTCGATCGCGGCATTGAGCGCGAGCAGATTGGTGCGATTGGCGATGGCCGCCACCTCGGAAGCCATTTGATCGAGCTCGGCGGTGAACCCGGCCAGCCGGCCGACTTCGGCGAGCATCTCGGTCTTCGCCTGCACGGTCTCGGCGAGCGACGCGAGCACCTGATCGAGGTCCCGCTGGCAGCCGCCAAGCGTCGCAACAATGCTGTCTCCCGAACCGTCGGCGAGACCGCCCGCGGTCTTTTCCGTGTGTGCGGCGGTGGCCTCCAGCCGCGAGACGATGCCGCTCAGGCTCGCCGAGAGATTGACGATCGCCTCCTCGGTAATCGAGCGCGAGCTTTCGACGTGGCGCGACCAGATCGGCAACACGTGCTGGCACAGGTGGTCGAGCCCTTCGACGCGTAGCGCGGAGGACTCGCTCGCGGCGGGCGCCGCTTCCGCCTGCTGCAAGGCCTTGCCCAGGCGCCGGTATGCGCGCGCCGCAAACCATGCCGCGGGCGCGCTGATGACGAGCCAGGCAAGGGCGTAAGCTGCCGCCCCTATCCAGGTGCCGGCAGCGATCGCAAGCAGCACACAGCCGAGGGGCACGTGCACCCATAACGACCAGGGCGCCGCCGCGCGTGGCGTTTCGGCGTTTCCATGCGTATCGCCCAGTGGTATCGCCTGCGAACCCGTCTGCATTTCACTGTCCCCTCAATGTGCATACGCGCCGGACGCGCCCCGGCCCCGGCGAAGGACGATCCTCGCCCTGGCACCGCTTGGGGTCCCGGCCGGGATGGCGTTTTCGCCATAGGCCCTTATCGGCAGATCCGGGCGGTTCTTGAGTGCGCGCTGGCGCGGATCCCGGGGCATCGGGGGCCGGGATATCAGTGCAGAATCAGTGTGGTTCCGTATTAGCCGGGCGCGTCGGAGCGGCTTGCCCCGGACCGTCCTGCCCGGCCCGAAAGACCCGGTTCTTGCCCGCGTGCTTGGCCTCGTAGAGCGCCTGGTCGGCGCGCGCGATCACCGACTCCCGGCTCTCGGCGCCGTCGTGCAGGGCGACGCCGGCGCTGAAGGTGATCAGCAGGCGCTCGTTGTTCGCCAGAAAGAAGCGCCGCGTGAGGGAACGCTGTACGCGGCGCATGATCCCGGCGGCTTCGTCGACGCCCGCCTCGGGCAACAGGATTACGAACTCCTCGCCCCCGATCCGTGCCACGCTGTCCGAGGGCCTGAGCGTGTCCCGCACCACGGCGACCAGGTGCACCAGTGCATCGTCCCCCGCCTTGTGCCCATAGCGGTCGTTGAGCTGCTTGAAATTGTCGATGTCGAGCAGGGCCACGCACAGCGGCAGGCTCTTTCTGGCGCATCGCGCCAGTTCGACGTCGAAGGTTTCCTCCAGGCCCCTGCGATTGAGCGCCTGGGTGAGCTGATCTTCGCGTATCTTTCCGCTCACCTGCGAGAGTTCGGCTTCGAGCTTGCGGATCCGGTCCTCGTAGTCCTGCACTTTGCGCCGCGTTTCGATCAGCTCGTCGCGCGAGCGCAGCACATCGGCCTGCATTACGCGCGTTTCCTGCATCAGTTCGCGCAGCAGGCGGTCGAGCTGGGCCAGGTCGTCGGTTTCGCGGATCTGCCTGGCATAGTCCTCCACGCGCGCGCCGAAGCCGCCCGTGCTCTCGGTGAGCGCGCCCAGACGGTCGATGAAGGTGGCGAGCATGCCCTTCAGCGCCGCCTTGAGGTCGTCCATGGACTGGCGCATCACGCCCTGCTTGAGCAACACGTCCCTGAAGCGGCGCTCGGCGTCCTTCAGCTTGACCGAATCGATGGGGGATGAGAGCATTTCCCGCATCGTCCCGATCTGGCCCTTCAGCCAGGTATCGTCCGAGACCAGCTCGGCGACGTTTTCCATCAGCAGGTTGATCAGCCGCAGCATGCCCTGCAGCGTCTCGTCCTGCTCCCGGCCGCGCGCTTCGAACTTGAACCAGAATTCCTTGAGTTCGGCGGCACAGTCGTTGATCTCAGGCAGGGACTCGGCGCGGTGCACGCGTTCGGCGAGTTGCTCGGCGCCCTCGAACAAGTCCTTGGGCTCCCCCAGCCGGTGGATGACCGCCATGCGCAACGTACGCGCCACCATCTCGCGCAGCAGGCCGGGCACTTCGGCGTTCGCGTTGATTACCGGCAGCGCGGCGGCGGCATCCGCCGCCGCGGATGGCGAATTCGCGCCGGGCTGCGCGCTGCTCACCTGCGCGCCCGTCGAATCGGCCGGCGCATCGGACCAGGATAGCACCAGCCGGCCCAGCCGCTCCTGCAGGCGGGGGGGGGCCCCCCCCCCCGCCCTCCCCCCCCCCCCCCCC
>Ga0080064_1001069_pt1 | contig 61016 bp, 58 predicted proteins | sample Subgrocontami54m_FD_69260 | JGI IMG/M metagenome (GOLD analysis project Ga0080064, IMG submission 69260) | Subsurface groundwater microbial communities from S. Glens Falls, New York, USA - GMW46 contaminated, 5.4 m (SPADES assembly) (version 2) ... | reverse complement strand
TTTGCCGCAAGGCAAACTTGAGGCCGTCAAGGAAAATTGCCGGCGCACTTCCAAGCCCTTCGAGTACGCATTTTTGCTCGATGCCTTAAAAGACGAACAATCGCAAGGGATCACCATCGACACCGCCCGCTGCTTTTTCAAATCGAAAAAGCGCGACTACATCATCATCGACGCGCCCGGCCACATCGAATTTTTAAAGAACATGATCACCGGCGCGGCGCGGGCCGAGGCGGCGATTTTAGTCATCGATGCCCATGAAGGGATCCGCGAAAATTCCAAACGCCACGGCTACATGATGTCGTTTCTGGGGATCAAAAACATCACCATCTGCGTCAATAAAATGGACCTGGTCAACTACGACCGCAAGATCTTTAAAGACATCAAAACACAATACGAGGAATTCCTGCGCGAGATCAATTTGAAGCCGACGAATTTCATTCCCATCGCCGCGCGGGAAGGCGAGAGCATCATCGGTCTTTCAAAAAAAATGCCCTGGTACAAGGAACTCTCCGTTTTGGAAGCGCTGGATCACTTCGCCAAAGCCGCGCCCAACCACGCCCGCGAATTGCGCTTTCCGATCCAGGACATCTACAAATTCACGGCTCAAGGCGATGACCGTCGCATTTTCGCCGGACGTGTGGAATCCGGCAGCCTTGCGGTGGGGGACGATGTCGTTTTCCTGCCGTCGAAAAAAACTTCGCGCGTCAAAAGCGTGGAAGGGTTTCCTGATGCTTCCAACCAGCTAGCGTTCGCGGGGCAAAGCACCGGAGTCACGCTGGAAACACAAGTCTATGTGCGCCCGGGCGAGATCATGTGCAAAACAAAAGAAAAACTGCCCCACACCGGCACCAAATTCAAGGCCAATATTTTCTGGATGGGCAAACAACCCTTCGTGAAGGGCAAAAATTACAAACTGAAGATCGCCACGCAGCAGGTTCCGGTCGTTCTCTCGGAAATTATTAACGTTTTGGATGCCTCGGAATTGTCATCAATCCAGAACAAACCGCAGGTCGACCGCCACGACGTGGCCGAATGCATCTTTGAAACGCTCAAACCCATTGCCTTCGACGACATCCATTTTATCCCGGAAACCGGACGTTTTGTCATTGTAGACAACTATGAAATCGCCGGAGGCGGGATCATTTTAGCACCAGTCTATGCCCAAGATAGTGTCCTTGGCCAACATGTGAAGAACCGCGAATTCAGCTGGACGCGCAGCGACATCACCCCCGACAAACGGGCGATGAAATATCAGCACAAGGCCGTTTTGATCGTCTTGACCGGACAAGTGGACACCGGAAAACAAACTCTCGCCAAGGCGCTGGAAGAAACTTTGTTTAAAATGGGGAAATTCACTTACTTTCTGGGCGTCTCTAATCAAATTTTGAATTCCGGCTCCGGGACCAATGACCGTATCTTAAGCCGCGTCGAACACATCCAGCAGCTAGGTGAACTGGCCCACGTCTTGACCGACACAGGGCTGATTCTCATCACCAGCGTCTCGGACATCGATGACGATGAGCTCAACATGCTCAAATACCTCAACAGCCCCAACAAGACGATCGTGGTCAATGTCGGGGCAAACCGCTTCACCCAGGCCGAGGTCGATCTGGTCCTGGATGAACAGGAACCCGCCGCCTCCGGCGTTGCAAAGATCGTCGACTGCCTGACCAAATCCCTCGTCCTGGACCCGGAGTATTCGATTTAACTCCCGATTCAAATCCAAAGAATACCTTTGCAAGATTTTTCTCCTGTGCTATATTGGATTTGTTTTATAACCCATTGAAATCACTGTAGCTTTCGATATAAATAATTCCGCAATGCATATTCTTCTTACCAACGACGACGGCATTTACGCCGAAGGGATCTACGCGCTTTATCTGGAACTTAAGAAGATCGGAAAGGTCACGGTCGTGGCACCGGATGCGGAACGCAGTTCCGTCGGCCACGGGATCACGCTAGCGCATCCGATCTGGCCCAAAAAGGTCAACCGCCGCAACAAATTCTTCGGCTATGGCATCAGCGGCACGCCGGCCGATTGCGTGAAATTCGCCATCGCGGTCATCTTAAAACGAAAACCCGACATGGTCGTCTCCGGCATCAATCTCGGACCCAACGACGGCTGCAGCGTTTTTTATTCGGGTACCGTGGCCGGCGCCAGAGAAGGTGCGCTCCTGGGGATCCCATCGATCGCGGTCTCGCTCGACGCGTTCCTGAACCCAAACTTTTCCTACGCGGCCAAATGCGGCGCGCGTTTAGCCAAGGTCGTAGCCAAGGAAGGGATCCCCAAGGGGACATTTCTCAACGTCAACGTTCCGAACGTAAAGCGCTCGCAAATACGGGGTATCAAGGCAACCCATCAGGGACTGGTCCCGCTTCACGGAACATTTCAACGGCGAACCGACCCGCATTGGCGAAAATATTACTGGATGACCGGGCGGATGCCGCTGCGGGGCAATAAAAGCAAACACATTGATTCCTACGCGCTGCAACAGCATTTTGTGACCGTGACGCCCATTCGCAGCGATTTGACCGATTACGGTTATTTTCAACAACTGGACCGATCATTACCGAAAACCTTTTAACCGACAGGTGTGCCCATGCCATTTAGCGACGAAGTATTATCCGCCAAGATCCTCGTTATCGATGACCAGCAAGTCAATACCCGTCTTTTGGAAGGGGTCCTGGGCAAGGCCGGATTTAAAAATATCACCTCGGTCACGGACTCCCGTGACGTTCAGGGAATTTACGCGACCCTTAAGCCTCACGCGGTCGTGCTGGACATTGACATGCCTTATGTCGACGGATTCCAGATCATATCGCAATTAAAAAAGATCGAAGGCGATGATTATCTGCCGGTTTTGATGCTGACACAGATGGGGGACAACGATCTGCGCTTTTTGGCGCTGGAATCGGGGGCCAAGGACTACCTGAACAAACCCTTTGACCATGTCGAGGTACTCCTGCGTATCCGCAATCTCATCGAAACGCACCTTTTGCATGACCGGCTGCGCGAAGAGAACAAAAAGCTCAAGGAAGAGGTCCAACGGCTCAAAGGAAAATAGTGACATTCGCTTAAAATCATAATATAATGAGCGCCAATATTGACCAATTTTTAAACCCGCATCAGGAGAAGTAGAGGTAATGGAGGAAACAGCCCGCATCACGATCAATGGCGTAACGCATGATTTTCCCGTCATCACCGGAACCGAAGACGAGAAAGCCTTTGATATTTCCACATTGCGCGCCAAATCTTCCCACATCACTCTCGATAACGGCTTCGGCAATACCGGCGCGTGCACCAGCAGCATCACTTTTCTGGATGGAGAAAAAGGTATCCTGCGCTATCGGGGTATCCCCATTGAAGAACTCGCCGAGAAATCCACCTTTATCGAGACCGCCTACCTGCTGATCAAAGGCGAACTTCCCACGCAGAAACAGCTGGATAAATTCGCCGCATCTTTTACCAAACACGCTTCGCTGCACAAAGACATGCTTCATTTCTTCAAAGGTTACCCGGCGACCGGCCATCCCATGGGACTTTTATCCGCGGTCGTGTGCTCGCTCTCCGGCTATTATCCCGAATTATTGAAAACTGATCCCACGGAAGACGAGATCGAGATCATGGCAGCGCAGCTGCTCTCGAAAGTGCGTACCATCGCGGCCTATACGTACCGCAGGTCCATAAATAAACCATTCGTTCCGCCGCGCGCCGACTTGCGCTATATCCCGAATTTTCTGCACATGATGTTCTCGACCCCGAAAAGGGAATACAAGATCAACGACACGGTCGTCAACGCCCTGCAAACCCTTTTGATCCTGCACGCCGACCACGAACAGAATTGCAGCACTTCCGCCGTGCGGCTCGTGGGAAGTTCCTGGGCCAATCTCTACGCGTCGGTTTCCGCTGGGGTCTGCGCTTTGTGGGGGCCGTTGCATGGCGGCGCCAATCAGGAAGTGGTGGAAATGCTCGAAGAGATCAAAAAAGCGAAGGGAAATATCCAAAAATTCATCGGCAAGGCCAAAGATCCCAACGACAATTACCGGTTGATGGGTTTCGGCCACCGCGTGTATAAAAATTACGACCCGCGCGCGAAGATCATCAAGCAACGCGCGTATGAACTTTTTGAAAAGCTCAAAATCCGCGATCCCCTGCTGGACATCGCGGTCAAACTTGAAGCGGCGGTCCTGAAAGACAGTTATTTCGCCGAGCGCAAACTGTATCCGAACGTGGATTTCTACAGCGGTCTCATCTATAAAGCCATCGGCATCCCGACGGCGATGTTTCCGGTCATGTTCGCCATCGGCCGCATGCCCGGGTGGATCGCCCACTGGAGGGAAATGAAGGCGGACCCCAAGACGCGCATCGGCCGGCCACGGCAAATCTATGTAGGTTATAAAAAGAGAAATTATATTCCAATCCAGCAACGAAAGGGGCAGTGACGTGATCAGCTTCAGACACCCGCCGAAATTCGACAAAGAAGCGACTGTTATTTTGGTCGATAAAGAACAGGCCAAAAGCCGCAACTTTCCATTTCTCTCCAAAACGCTCAAAGACAGCGTAGCGCATGTTCTGGACGCGGACCAATTTTCCGCGGATAACGGCCAACTATTTCCGGTCATCAACGGCAAGCAGATCATCCTCCTCGTCGGGGTGGGCAAAAAAAACGATGTCCGCACGACCGCGTTACGCTCGACGCTGCGCGGCGCTTTGCTGTCCTCATATTTAAAAAAGATCAAGGACGTCGAGATCATCGTTCATGAGCCGAAAGACGATGTCATCAAGGCGGCGATCGAGGCCGCGCTCATCGGGACCTATTCCTGGGAAAAATATAAAACCCCGGATAAAAACGACAAAACGATCGCGAAAAAACATGTCTTTCTGGCCGCGGCGCCGAAAAAAGAATATGCGGAGGCCGCAACTATTTGCGAGGGCGTCAATCTCGCGCGCGATCTGATCAACGACAACGCGGACACGATCACTTCAGCGTATTTTGAAAAAACCGTTCGCGAACTGGTCAAAGGCAAATCAAGTATTTCCCTAGAGATCCTCAATAAAAAAGAAATGGAAAAATACGGCCTGGGGCTTCATCTGGCCGTCAATCAAGGTAGCAACAAGGAGCCGAAGCTGATCATCGTGCGCTACAAAGGCACGCCCAAAGACGGCGATTACACCGCCGTTGTCGGTAAAGGAATGACTTACGACACCGGTGGATTGAACCTCAAGCCGACCGGACACATCGAGACCATGCGCCAGGACATGAGCGGCGCCGCGGCCGTTGTGGGCACGCTTAAAAACGCGATCGCCCTTAATCTCAAAAAGAACGTCATTTTCACCTGTGTCATGGCGGAAAACGCTATTGACGCGCTCGCGTACAAACCGGGAGATGTCATCCGCGGCTATTCGGGGAAAACCGTAGAGATCGGTAACACCGATGCGGAAGGCCGGCTCGTTCTGGCGGACGCATTTTCCTATATCATCAAAAATTATAAACCGGCGCGCCTGATCGATATCGCGACCTTGACCGGCGCGTGCGTCGTCGCGCTGGGGCACGATTACACCGGCCTTGTGGCCAGTGATGACAAGCTTGCCCAAAAATTGTCCCAAGCGGCCGAGGTGACCGACGACCGTGTCTGGCGACTGCCCATTTATCCCGAACTCAAAGACGCGGTCAAATCGCAAATCGCGGACATCAAAAACGTCGGATTTCCCAAAGGAGCGGGAGGAACGATCACGGCGGCGGAATTCCTGCACCAGTTCACCGAAGGCACGCCCTGGGCGCATCTGGATATCGCCGGAACCGCGTTCGTCGATGGCAAACAAAGAATGTATTTCGGCCATGGCGCTACCGGCGCCAGCGTACGACTGTTAACAAACTATTTGCTGAACAATTAACGCCTTAATCGGGAGGAGCCATGAATTTATTCACGATCACCATCGCAGCTGTCATCTTTATCTTTTTTTCCGGTATCCGCATTATCCGTCCCACGCATCGCGGGTTGGTAGAGCGCTTCGGTAAATACGCGCGTTTTGGCATGCCGGGATTCAACTGGATCATCCCGGTCATTGAAAATATGTATATGGTCAATATCACCGAGCAAATGGTCGACGCTGAACCGCAGGAGATCATCACCAACGATAATTTGAACGCGAAAGTGGACGCGCAGGTTTATTTCAAGGTCAAACCGGACGAAGATAGCGTTAAAAATTGTCAGTACAATGTCGGCAACTATCAGTGGCAGATCGTCAATTTGGCCAGGACGACGCTGCGCAGCATCATCGGGACCATGACGCTTAAATCCGCCAACAGCGAACGCGGCAAGATCAACGCGGACCTGCACACGATCCTCTGCAAAGAAACGGAAAACTGGGGATTGGAGATCGTGCGTACCGAGCTTAAGGAGATCGACCCGCCCAAAGACGTTCAGGACACCATGAACAAAGTTGTCAAAGCGGAAAACGAAAAGATCTCGGCGATCGATTATGCCACGGCCACCGAAACCGTCGCCGACGGCCAAAAGCGCGCGGAGATCAAAAAAGCCGAAGGCATCAAGCAGGCGAACATCCTTCGGGCGCAGGGTGAGGCCGAAGCCATTCGTCTGGTCAATGACGCGGCTAATCAATATTTTATTGGTAATGCCCAGATCTTAAGAAAGCTGGAAGCTGTTGAACATGCTTTACAAAATAACGCGAAGATCGTTATTCCTTCTGATACGGAATTAGTCAATGTCATTGGAGAGTTGGCGGGCGTAATACCGCTTAAAAAGGATTCAAAATAAGCATGCCTGATCGCATTGAGACCGACAGTATGGGGCAGATCAAAGTCCCTGCCGATAAATATTACGGCGCCCAAACGGCACGTTCCTTGATCCACTTTAAAATCGGGACCGAACGTTTCCAACCAGTGTTGATCCGCGCGCTGGGGATCGTCAAGAAGGCGGCGGCCCAAACGAACATGGAATTAGGTCTGTTACCCAAAGAAAAGGCGAACTTGATCATCCGTGCGGCCGAAGAGGTCATTGACGGCAAACTTAACGACCATTTCCCGCTTTCTGTCTGGCAAACTGGAAGCGGCACCCAGACTCACATGAACGTCAATGAAGTCATTGCCCACCGTGCCATTGAAATGGCCGGAGGCAGCGGAGAACCGATCCACCCCAACGATGACGTCAATAAAGCCCAATCCACCAACGACGTTTTCCCCACCGCCATGCATATTGCGGCCATTGAGGAGATCCACCAGCGGCTGATCCCGGCGATGACACGCCTGCGCGACGCTTTAGCCGCCAAAACGCGTGAATTCAAAGATATTATCAAGATCGGCCGGACCCATCTGATGGATGCCACCCCGCTAACGCTCGGCAATGAATTCTCGGCCTACGCCCAACAGTTGTCTAATGGCCTTAAGCGCATCGAAGCCGGTAAACAACGACTCTGTGAACTGGCTTTGGGGGGCACCGCGGTAGGGACGGGCTTAAACACGCATCCCCAGTTCGCCCAAAAGACCGTTGCCAAGATCGCCCAAATGACCGGGAAGCCGTTTGTTGAGGCGGAAAATAAATTCGAAGCGCTGGCCACCAACGACGCGATCGTGGAATTCAGCGGTGTCCTCAAAACACTGGCCGCTTCCTGCACAAAGATCGCCAACGACATCCGCTGGCTTGGTTCAGGACCGCGCTGCGGGATAGGAGAGATCAGTTTACCGGAAAACGAACCGGGCAGCTCGATCATGCCGGGCAAAGTGAACCCAACCCAATGTGAGGCAATGATTATGGTCTGTGCCCAGATCATGGGTAACGACACCACCATCAATATCGCCGGCGCAAGCGGAAATTTTGAACTGAATGTCTATAAACCTGTGCTGATTTTTAACCTCTTGCAATCCATTGAGCTTCTTGCGGATTCATGCGAGAGTTTCACTATCCATTGCGTTAACGGGATCAAAGCAAATAAAGAAACCATCGAACGTAATCTGAAAAATTCCCTGATGCTGGTAACAGCCCTGAATCCGCATATCGGCTATGATAAAGCCGCTCAAGTCGCCAAAAAAGCGCATGAAAAGAATATTACCCTCAAAGAAGCCGCGGTTTCCCTGGGATTCCTCTCCGAAAAACAATTCGACTCGATCGTCCGCCCGCAAGACATGCTAAGGCCCAAATAAGCATAAAAGTTTTTGACTTATACCTTGACGAGGGCCAAGTTAGCGTATATTCTTGTATTGGCTTCTATAACTCAATGAGGTGATTATGGTTAAACAGATGACTAAAGAGCGCCGTGACTTTTCGCGGGCAAAGCGTATTCTAAGCATTGAATACCGGCTTTATAAGAGCAAACGCCAGCATGGCGGCCCAGAGTGGCATCTTTCCACAACAGAAGACATAAGCCCTGAAGGTTTGTCCTTTTACAGTGACCACGAATACCACCAGGGAGACATCCTGGATGTCCGGGTGGTGATGTCCGGCCTTTTGGAAGTCTTTAAGGGACACGGGGAGGTCGTGCGCGTGGAGCAAAAACGCTTGGGCGCGTGCTTTTTTGTCGCGTTGCGTTTTGCCGGCAAAAGCGCTGAACGCACCCCCAGCGTACGTTCAAAGCGGACCTCAAGAAAATCTTATCCTTCCACCAAACGTATCTAATTGACGCATCACAAACGCTTCCCGCTGTTTTGTCCAAAAAAGACAAAATTATATGTGCTGCCCCCGCCAATGTTCTGTTATAATACACCTCAATTCCAATTAAAGGATATGAAGCATCATGAACCAATCACCGGAAAAACGTAAATACGAACGCTACGATACGGAATTGAAACTTTACTTTGACCGGGGCTTTGTGGTCGAAACCAAGGTCAAATATCAACTTCATGACAAACAAAACGACAAACCCATCTCTCGCAAATACGCGGCATTGAGCAAGAACGTGAGCGCGGAAGGACTGAGTTTCCTCGCGGCCCAGCAGTTAAAACCCGGGGATTATTTGCACCTGGAAATTTATCTGCCCACGGCGACCCAGCCGGTAAGCATGGAAGGGGAAGTCCGCTGGTCCAACCCCGTCGCGGCGGACAAACGTGAAGGACCAATGTTCCAGACCGGCGTGCTCCTTAAAAAAGTCAACGGGGAAACAGTCGACAAAACGGTCCACTTCGATAAAGAATATCACGTCAACTGGAGCAACGTCCTTGAATCCATTCTGGGTAGCTTCAAAGACCTCGCCAAAAAAAACATCAAGAAATAATAACGCTCTGATCCAATGAAAAGTCGGTGGCAGGAACGCGCGGCAAAGAAATTCAAGAATGACCCTTTGGCCATGCGGGTCTACACGTCCCGCCTTCTTGGACAGGAACCCTCGTTGGTACTGCAAGGAGGGGGGAACACTTCCGTCAAATCAAACGTCACCAACCTTTTTGACGAATCCTTGGAAGTCCTGTACGTCAAAGGCAGCGGCTGGGATCTGGCCACCATTGAAAAACAGGGATTCCCGGCCGTTAGGATGGATCTTTTAAAACGCATGGCGGAGCTCGACCATTTGACCGATACCGCAATGGTCAAAAACCAGCGCGCGGCCATGATCGATCCGTCAGCGCCAAACCCTTCCGTTGAAGCCATTTTGCACGCCATTATTCCTTTTCGATTCGTCGATCACACCCACGCGGACAGCATCGTCGCCGTCAGCAATACCCCTAACGGAAAACAAAAGATCAGGGAAATTTATGGCTCCGATATTCTTATTGTTCCCTACGTGATGCCCGGCTTCATCCTCGCAAAAAAAGTCTTTGCGATGACACGAAATGTCGATTGGCGCCGACTGAGGGGAATTATCCTGCTCAACCACGGAGTTTTTACCTTCGCCGATGATGCCAAAACCAGCTACACGCAGATGATCCGGCTGGTCACCAAAGCGGAAGATTATCTTAAAAAGAAAAAAGCGATCGTTCATTTTTCAAAAGCAAAAGTAAGCGAAGACCTGCTTAAACTGGCCGAGATCCGCCAAGCTGTTTCGCGCGCTCGCAACAGCGCGGTCATTGCGCAGCGAAACCCGGATGACAGTCAAGTTGCTTTCGCCAGCCATCCCAATGTAAAAGCAATCGCCACGCGCGGGCCGCTGACCCCCGATCACGTCATCCGCACCAAAAGGATCCCAGTCATCTTAGGCAAAGTCCCGCAAAACAATGTTGAACGTTTCACTAAAGATTATCGCCGATATTTTCAACGCTACGCCACGCCTGGATTAAAACCCCTGGATCCCGCGCCACGCTGGGCGGTTTGGCACGGGCACGGGACGATCGCCTTTGGGACAACGCTTGATGAGACGAACATTATTAGCGATATCAATAAACATACAGTCGACGCCATTCTTCGAGCCGAAAAATTGGGTGGCTGGCAAGCCTTGCCGGAAAAAGATATTTTCGACGTTGAATATTGGGAATTGGAGCAGGCCAAGCTGAATAAAAACACCAAGGCGTCCGTTTTCCAGGGAAAGATCGCCCTGGTGACCGGCGCGGCTAGCGGTATCGGCAAGGCCTGTGTCGAAACGCTGCACACACACGGGGCCGTGGTCGTGGCGCTGGATATCGACCCGGTCATTACCAAAATCTTCAAGCAGCCAGAGGTCTTGGGAATTGTCGGTGACGTGACAAAGCCAAACGAGATCGTAAAAGCGGTCAGCACCACTGTGCGGCGTTTCGGCGGACTGGATATTCTCATCAGCAATGCCGGAATATTCCCGCCCAGCGCGACGATCGCGCACATGGACCAAACCCACTGGCAAAAAAGCATTGATATCAATCTCAACAGTCATCAGATGCTTCTCAAAACTTGCATCCCGTATCTGGAGTTGGGGATCGACCCGGCCGTTGTGATCATCGCTTCCAAAAATGTCCCGGCGCCAGGTCCCGGCGCGTCGGCTTATTCCGTAGCGAAAGCGGGGTTAACGCAACTGGCCCGCGTGGCCGCGCTGGAACTGGCCGCAAAAAATATCCGGGTGAACGTCGTTCATCCCAATCAAGTCTTTGACACGGCTATCTGGACCCCGAAAGTCCTGGAAAACCGGGCCAAACATTACCGGATGAGTGTCCAGGCGTACAAGACCAGCAATCTTTTAAAAACTGAAATTACTTCCAAGGACGTGGCCAATTTAGTTTGCGCGATGGCCGGACCAATTTTTGGCAAAACGACCGGCGCGCAAGTCCCCATTGACGGCGGCAACGAGCGAGTAATTTAAAGACCTTATGCTTCCGCATGGGGTATGGGATGCTACGGGTGGAAGCCTGTAGAGACAAAAATGCTGACACAAACCATTCGTACCGACAATCTGGAATTCGACGAACAATTCAGCGCCGCGTATGATCTTCTGGAAAATAATCCCTCGCCTGCTTTTGTTACGGGTAAGGCCGGCACGGGCAAATCAACGCTTCTTCAGTATTTCCGCGAACACACTTCCAAAAATATCGTCGTCCTGGCGCCGACCGGTGTGGCCGCCGTCAATGTCCGCGGACAGACGATTCATTCCTTTTTCCGTTTCCGGCCTGACATAACACCGGAGGGGGTCCATTCCATTCGCCTGCGCAAAGCGCAAAAGACCATTTACAAAAAACTCGACGCGATCGTCATTGACGAGATCTCGATGGTGCGCTCGGATCTTCTTGATTGCGTGGACGCTTTCCTGCGCCTGCACGGACCCGATGAAACAGCCCCGTTTGGCGGTGTCCAGATGATCTTTTTCGGCGATCTTTACCAGTTGCCGCCGGTCATGACCAGATTCGACCGTGATATTTTTCGAGATGTTTACGCCAGCCCGTATTTTTTTGATGCCACAGCATTTAAAAAGTTGGATTTTAAGATCTTCGAGCTTAAAAAGATCTACCGCCAGAAAGATGAAGCGTTCATTCGCCTCCTTAATAACGTGAGGGACAAATCGATCAGCGTGACGGACCTGGAGATCTTAAACCGCCGGCTAAACCCGGGGTTCAGCCCAAACGAAAAAGATTTTTACGTGTATTTGACCACGACCAATGCCTTGGCCGATGGGATCAATCAGGGCAGATTAAAAGAATTGCCCGGAGAAAGCTTGCATTTGGAAGGTACTCTTTCCGATGGGTTTGACGTCAAATCATTGCCCACGCATCAAACTTTGGAATTAAAGACCGGCGCGCAGGTGATGCTCCTGAACAACGATCCCGCTGGAAAGTGGGTCAATGGCACAATCGGCAAGGTCTTTTCTACGGCCAAAGATCACGAAACGACGGGTACGGTCCGCGTGGCGCTCGCGAGCGGCCTGATCGCTGAAGTGCCCCAGTTCACCTGGGAGGTGTTCCGGTTCTTTTATAACAAGGACATCGAGGCGATCGATTCCGAATCCGCTGGGTCTTTCCGCCAATACCCCTTGAAACTCGCCTGGGCCATCACCATTCATAAAAGCCAGGGAAAGACATTTTCCAAAGTGGTCCTCGATATCGGCAACGGGACCTTCGCGCCGGGGCAAATGTACGTAGCTTTAAGCCGCTGCACGGACCTGGAGGGGATCGTCCTTAAAAGACCGATCGCCAAACGGCATATTCTTTTAGACGACCAAGTCGTTGATTTTATGGCCCGGGTCGGGAAAAATATTGCAATGTAAGTATTTTCAGATAGAATCGTAACAAGACCAAGGAGACCTGATGAACCGCGCCATTTTATTGATTTCCTGTTCGGACCGCAAAGGGATCACCGCGACCGTCACGAATTTTATTTACCAGCATGGCGGGAACATCCTGCATTCCGACCAGCATATCGACGAACAGACCAATACGTTTTTTATGCGGGTGGAATGGTCGCTCAAGGGGTTCGATATCCCCAGAGAGAGGATCGAGGGGCACTTGCAGGCGATCGCCCAGCGTTTCGGCATGAAATGGGAATTGTGCTTCGCTGACCAGCCGCTGCGGGTGGCGGTTTTCGTTTCGAAACACCTTCATTGCCTGTATGATCTTTTATACCGCAAAAAGGCAGGGCACTTTTCCTGCACGATCCCACTGATCATCAGCAATCATCCTGATGCCAAATCCATTGCCCGAGAATTCCGTATCCCGTTTCATGTATTGCCCATCACCCCCAAGAATAAAAACGTCCAGGAAACCAAAGAACTAAAACTCCTGGAGAAAGAAAAGATCAATCTTCTGGTCCTGGCCCGTTATCATCAAATTCTTAGCGCGCGTTTCGTCAACAAATACCGCCAGCGGATCATCAATATCCATCATTCGTTCCTGCCGGCCTTTGCTGGAAAAAGTCCGTACCAGCAGGCGTACAAAAAAGGTGTCAAGATCATCGGCGCGACCAGCCACTACGTCACCGAAAAACTCGATGAAGGCCCCATCATCGAACAGGACACGGTGCGCATCTCCCACCGGGATTCCCTGAATGATCTGGTGCGCAAAGGTGAGGATCTGGAGAAAGTGGTCTTGAGCCGCGCCGTGCGCTGGCATCTGGAGCGCAAGATACTTTGCTACGGAAATAAAACTGTAATTTTTGATTAATGTCTCGCATCGAAGTAATGCAAGGCGATATCACGAAACTTGCCGTTGATACAATCGTCAACGCGGCCAATGAAACACTTCTTGGTGGCGGTGGGGTCGATGGTGCCATTCACCGGGGCGCGGGACCACAGCTTTTGGAAGAATGCCGCAAACTAAAAGGATGCCCGACGGGTGACGCAAAGATCACCCGTGGCTACAAATTACCGGCCAAGCATGTCATCCATACCGTTGGTCCGGTCTGGCGCGGCGGCACGCACAACGAAGAAGCGCTTCTAAAAAACTGTTACCGGCGTTCACTTGAGATCGCCCGGGACAATAATCTAAAAATAATCGCGTTTCCCTGCATTAGTACCGGCGTGTACCGTTTTCCCAAGGACAAAGCCGCGCGTATTGCGGTCCAAGCCGTAAAAGACTTTCTCAAAAACATGCCAAGCATTGAAAAGGTCATTTTCGTGTGTTTTTCCAGCGAAGACAAGGAGGACTATGAAAAACTTATTTGATCCTAAAATTGCTCAAGTCATCTTTTTGGGAGGAGCGTTCCTTTTTACCGCAACGCCAGTCTTCTCTCAAACCGCCAATCAATCGAACTGGCAGGAAGACCTGCAGCAGGATATCAAAGAATTCCTCATCGAAGTAGAACAGGGCACACAGAGGCTCGGGGAGTTCTTCGCCACGCTCAAAGAAGGCGAACAAAGAAGAAAAGAACTGGCCGAACAGAATCAGGAGAATGTGCGCAGAAGTCAGGAAAAAGCGCGTGAGACCATGGAAGCCAACAGACGACGACAGGAAGAGACACGCGCGAAATTAGAAGACGCGCGCATGCGCCAAAAGGAACAGTTGCGCATGATGCAAGACCGAATAAGACGGTAAACGCCCTCCATGAGCGAAGAATATCTAAAGGTTTCCGAATTAAACAGATTTATCAAAGACGTCCTCAACGCCGGGTTCCCCCAGCCGGTGTGGGTCTGCGGCGAGATCCAACAGTACGACCGCAACAGATCCAAAAAGCATATTTTCTTCGAGCTGGTAGAAAAGGACCAGCGTTCCGATGAGATCCTCGCGCGCGTCGGACTGGTCATTTTTGCCAACCGCAAGACGGCCATCGACCAGATCCTCACCCAAAGCGAGAACGCCTTCGCGCTCAAAGATGATATCGAGGTCAAATTTCGCTGCACCGTTGATTTTTATCCGCCACATGGGGCCGTGCGCCTGATCGTTGAAGAGATCGACCCCACCTACACCCTCGGCAAGCTCGCTCAGGAAAAACAAAAACTGATCGCCGCGCTCAAAGAAAAGGGTGTGCTGGATAAAAACAAACAGCTGCCTTTGCCTTTGGTGCCGCTCTCGATCGGATTGATCACCTCGGATGATTCCGCGGCTTATAACGATTTTATTTCCGAACTGCGCAAAAGCGGTTATGGTTTCAAGGTGTATTTACGTAATACCTTGATGCAAGGTAAAAACGCGCCCAAAGACGTCTGCCGCGCGCTCGCCCAACTGCAGCAAATCGATGGGATGGAAGCCATCATTATTACCCGCGGCGGCGGGTCGCTCGCGGAATTAAGTTGTTTCGACAGCGCGCTCATTGCTGAAGCGGTCGCTGCTTGCTCCGTGCCAGTTTTAAGCGGCATCGGGCATGAGATCAACATCACGATCACTGACATGGCCGCGCACACCTGCGCGAAAACGCCCACAGCCATCGCGCAATATCTTGTCGAGCGCGTACAGGGATTCCTGACCGGATTGGATGAACAGCTGAAACGCGTCATCCACGAGACGCAGACAACCCTTACCGATTACAAACAACATTTGAAGGATTTGGCTGGCGGGCTGCAGCAGGGGACGATGCTTTTTTTCAGGGATCATCAGGAACAACTGATCCGCGCACAGGAAGTCCTCAAACACAAACCCATCGTCCTTTTAAACGATCGAAAAAACGCGCTGAACGTTGCGCAAGACCGCATCAGACGCAGCACGCGCACGCTCATTATCCAAAAGCGCGACCAACTGAAGGCCTATAAAAGAATCATTGAAATCGCGCATCCAATCAATACAATGAAACGTGGCTTTAGCGTTACCCGGAACAAAGCCGGAAAAATCATCAAAGGCGTTCGGGAAATCGCCTCCGGCAATGAGATCACCACCGAACTCGCGGATGGATCACTGACCAGCCGGGTCGAATCAGCACGCAAGAAATAGAAGTTTGGTAGTTTTGTATCATGTGTAATGTGTTAAGTGTTATGACATAAACATAAAACATGACACATAACACATAAAACAAACGTCCGGAGAGCACAAGTTATGCCCGAAGGAAAATATAATAAAGCTATCAAACGCCTGGAAGAGATCGTCGAAAAAATCGAGAACGAAGAGATCGATGTGGATGAACTTTCCGACAAAGTCAAGGAAGCGGTCGAGCTGATCACAACGTGCAAGGAGCGCATCGAAAAAGCCGAAATGGAAGTCAAGCGCGTGGTCGATGAGCTTGGCAAGAATGAGGAATAAATTCTCCTCACAGACAATCGAAATGAAAAAATCTGTCGAGAAACTTTGGGGTAAAATGTGTGATTTATTTTCAGGACTGAATATCTGCCAATTATCTTGTGGTATTGATAATGAGAAAAGTATCAGTCTATTTAAAACCGGTCTTGATATTGCATTAATTGGAGATTTTAAAAAGGCGAAAAAAATTTTAATAAAAGCATTTAACTTAAATATTTATAATGAATTTATTTCTCTTTCCATAAATATTATCGATGACGTTTGCGGCGCAAAAATTACTGAAGATATTGGCAAAAAAATCCTAAAAGCTGTTCGTTTGGGTTTAGATAAATCTGACGGTGGCTTGATTGAATTAACGGAGGCCATTAAAAGCAAGAATCTGGAATATCCCGTTGTTTATGGTTACCGCGCGAATCTTTATTATCAAAAGAAGGACTATGATAGCGCAATTGAAGACCTGACAAAGGCGCTTAAATTTGATGCAAAAGCCCCACAGGCTTATGCCCTAAGAGGAGTGATTTATTATGAAAAAGGGAATTTTGATCAAGCCATAGCTGATCTAACGAAAGCATTGGAAATGGATATGCATGATGGCCAGACTCTCATATATCGGGCCTCATGCTATCTAAACATTAAAGATTATAAAAATGCTATTAAAGATTATAATGACGCTATAAAACTAGAACCCAACAACAATGGCTACTATCTGGGCAGAGCATATGTTTATGGAGCTCAAGGATTACATGATCAATGCATTGCTGACTGTAAAAAAGCCTTGAAATTAAATCCTAGAAATGAATTTGCACACGATTACATCGGCGATTCATATCGCGAACAAAAGAAATATGATGATGCAATTCTAGAGTATACAAAGGCCATAGGAATAAATCCTAAATCTGATCACGCTATTGTTAATCGAGCCCTACTTTATGCTGAAAAAGAAGAAAAAGAGAAAGCAATCATTGAGTTAACACGGGCTTTAGAAATCAACCCGGATAACACATATACTTTATTTAATTTAGGGAATTTGTGTTATGAGTCAAATCGAAAAAATGAGGCTTTAAATTACTACAATGCATTTTTAAAGTACGCCGATGCTGCCGATGAGGGTATTCCGGGAGTTCAACAGAAAATTAACGAAATCCAACAATCTAAAGATTAACCTCTTTGATTTTATTGAGGGCGCCTGTCCCTCGTCGCAGAAGATAATATGAAAGCGACTCGGGACTGGGCTTGAATTTATCTAAACAAAAAATATTGTAATTCTGCGCCCGTAGTTCAATTGGATAGAGCATCTGACTTCGGATCAGAGGGTTCCAAGTTCAAATCTTGGCGGGCGCATTACATCAACAAAGAAAGGACATAAAACATGAGCCTCAACAGCGTCAATATTATGGGGAATCTCACACGAGATCCGGAATTAAAATTTACACCTTCAGGCAAAACGGTCTGCAGCCTCTCGCTCGCTAACAACCGCGTGTACACCAGTAAAGGCGAAAAAACGACCGAAGTGTCCTATTTCGACGTGGAGGTCTGGGGCGCGGCGGCGGAGAATTGTTCGAAATATCTGACCAAAGGCAGCGGCATCATTGTCGAAGGACGCCTGCGCCAGGACCGCTGGGAAAAAGACGGTAAAACGCAAAGCCGCGTGCGAATCATCGCCAACAATATCCATTTCATGCCGAAAAAGACCGGAGCCGCCTCCGGACCCTCCGGCCAACAACCCGGCGAAGCGGAGCAGTCCGAACCCGTGGCCCAACCCGCCGACGCCGTAGCGTGGGATGAATGACATAAATTCATCAACCCCCGCACCTAACCAAATCGAAAGATCAAGGCATGCTCGATAAAACACAAATAGCCGGTATTTTAGGATGGACCGCCACATGCTTGTTCACGATCTGTTATATTCCGCAAATACTTAAAACCTGGCGGACGAAAACCATCGATGGCTTGAGCTTCAGATTATTGCTTATTTCTTTTGTGGCCAACATCATCGCCCTGGCTTACGCGACGTTGATCGTACAGCCGCCGCTGCAAATAAAATATATCCTCGCGCTGGTTTTCCTGGCCATTTGTATCTTCTGCTATTTAAAGGTGTATTTTGCTAAAACGTAAAATTCAAGCCAGGCCTCGCGAAATTGAATTATCTTTACAAACCAAAAAGAGTTTTATAAGATACCCGCAATGACCGCAACCCAGGAAACGCTCAAGCAAACCCCACTGTACAATGAGCACGTTGCCCTCAACGCGCGCATTGTTCCTTTCGGCGGATGGGAAATGCCCGTGCAGTACGAAGGGATCCTCGCCGAATACGAACATACCCGCAAGGCCGCGACACTTTTTGATACCTGCCATATGGGAGAATTTTTGATCCACGGTGATTGTCGCAAAACCGGCTTAGACGCGCTTGTGACCATGGCCATTGCCGACATGCCGGTCCAAGCGTGCCGTTACGGAATGCTCCTCAACGACCGCGGCGGCGTTATTGATGATCTGGTCGTCTTTCGTGAGGGGCAGGAGGAATGGTTTATTGTCGTCAATGGCGCGACAACCGCCAAAGACGCACAACATTTCCGCGAACGCCTCAAACAGCCACAGGCCTTTAAGGACATTTCGCCCGAGGTCGGAAAGATCGATGTCCAAGGCCCGCTGTCGCGTGAAATTCTCAAGCCCTTGATCCCGGGAATCGAAAAGCTCACCTATTACGCATTCGGCAACTTTAAACTTCTAAATGAAACAGTGCGCGTGAGCCGCACCGGATATACCGGAGAACTTGGCTACGAAATTTATTGCTCATCCGAAACGGTAACGACCATTTGGCGAAAATTATTACAAAACCCGCGGGTCAAACCCGCCGGCCTCGGCGCGCGGGACATGCTGCGCCTTGAAGTCGGGTATAGCTTATACGGGCATGAATTAAACGAAACAACGACACCACTGGAAGCGGGCCTGGCGCGGTTCGTTGATTTCACTAAAGATTTTATCGGGAAGGACGCTCTCATAAAACAACAGAAGGAAGGCCCGCGCCGGAAGATCGCCGGATTTATTTCCGAAACGCGCCGCGCGCCGCGCCAGGACAACAAAATTTACGCGCCGACCGGTGAAGCGATCGGTGTCGTCACCAGCGGAACCTTCTCGCCGCATTGCCAGCGCGGGATCGGCCTTGGGTTCGTTCCGGTTGCCTTGGCCAGCGCGGGCCAAAAAATTTATTTTGGTGATGACAATACGAAAAATTTAGCGATAATAAGCTCAAGAACATTTTATCCAAACGGGTCGTTGAAAAAGTAAGGGAGAGCAGAAGCATGGAAGTCGTTGATTATTACCTGTACACAAAAGAACATGAATGGGTCAGTATCGAGGACAATATCGCCACCATCGGCATTACCGATTACGCGCAGGAAGCCCTGGGGGACATCACTTTTATCGAACTTCCCGAGGTCGGCGATGAAGTCGAGCAATTTGAGGAGTTCGCATCAATCGAATCCGTGAAGGCGGCCAATGATATTTTCGCGCCGGTCTCCGGCAAAGTCATCGAAGTCAACACCCGCCTGGAATCCGATCCCGGGATCATCAATAAATCCGCTTTCGAAAAAGGGTGGATCGCCAAAGTCCAGATCTCCGACAAGGAAGAGGCCTCCAACCTCATGACCGCCGAAGAATATCAAAAATTTTTGGAAAGCATCGGCTAAATCAAGGCGGTCCCCCGTGGCTTCTTTTATCGCAAATACCCCAGCAGATGTCGAGGCAATGTTAAAGACGATCGGCGTTTTATCCGTCGATGAACTGTTCGCCGATATCAAGCGCTCCCACGCCCCGAAGTCCTTTAACATCCCTGCCGGAAAGTCCGAATTTGAAGTGACCGAACACATCGCCCGCCTGGCAGCCAAAAACGCTGTGGGGCTGATTCCCTTTATCGGCGGGGGATACTATGACCACTTCATCCCCGCCGCGGTCACGGCCCTGATCTCCCGGGGAGAATTCTCGACCGCATATACCCCATACCAACCGGAATGCTCGCAAGGGACATTGCAGGCCCTATATGAATACCAAAGTGCCATCTGCACGTTAACCGGAATGGAGGTGGCTAACGCCTCGCTCTACGATGGCGGAACGGCCCTTTATGAAGCCGCGATGATGGCCGCGCGCCTGACCGGCCGGCACAAGATCATCATGGATGGTGGCGTAAGTCCTATTCACCGGAAGATCCTCAAGACCTATACCAGCAATCTTCACTATGAATTTACCGAAACCCCCGTTATACACGGGCAAAGCGACCGCCAGCAGATCCTGAAATTACTTGACGATAAAACGGCCGCCGTTATTTTACAGAATCCAAATTTCTTTGGCGCCATTGACGACCATACGGATATTGTGACCAAAGCGCATGAACAAGGCGCGCTCGTCATTGAAAGTGTTTACCCGGTCTCTTTGGGACTTTTAAAAACTCCCGGGGAAATGGCTGTGGATATCGTGACCGGTGAAGGCCAAAGTCTCGGGCTTTCACTTAATTTCGGCGGGCCATACCTTGGAATTATCGCCACGCGCAAAAAATTCATCCGCGCTATGCCCGGACGCATTGTCGGCCAAACGGTCGATAAAAACGGCAAGCGATGTTTCGTCAACACGCTTCAAGCCCGGGAACAACACATCCGCCGCGAAAAGGCGACCTCTAATATCTGTACGAACGTTTCCCTGTGCGCGGTGCAATCACTGATCTACATGTCGCTTCTGGGAAAAGAGGGGCTCAGGGAATTGGCCCAGCTGAACCTGGACAAGGCCGAATTCGCCCGGCAACAGATCGAGAAAATTCCCGGAGTCCAGGTCAAGCGCTCCTCGCCAACCTTTAACGAATTTACGGTAGTCTTGCCCAAAGACGCTTCGCAGGTCGTGGAGGCCATGATCGCTAAAGGATTCGCAGCCGGATTTCCATTAGGACGATATTACCCGGGAATGGAAAAATACATGATCGTGGCCGTGACCGAAAAACGGACAAAAAACGAAATTCTTCGCTACGCTCAAAGCTTAAGGGAAGTATTATGCAATTGATCTTCGAAAAAAGCGTGGCCGAAAAAAGAGGTTACCGTAATCCCGCTTCGGACGTTGGGCATTTAGCCAAAATTCCGGAAAAATACCAACGCAAACAGGAATGCGCCTTGCCCGAGGTGAGCGAGCTGGACGTGGTGCGCCATTTCACGCTGCTTTCCCAGCGGAATTTCTCCGTGGACACGCAATTTTATCCGCTCGGATCCTGTACCATGAAATACAACCCCAAGATGAACGAACGCATTGCGCAAATGCCCGCTTTCGCAGGGCTTCATCCGCTTTTGCCGCAATTAAAGCAGGGAGAGAAGCTCACGCAGGGGGCACTGGAAATCCTTTACGAGATGGAACAATTGCTCTGCGAAATGACCGGCATGGACAACTTCACTATGCAGCCTTTGGCCGGCGCGCACGGCGAACTGACCGGTGTGATGATGATGGCCGCCTATCACAAGGCCAAGGGCAATAAGAAGAAATATATTATTATTCCTGATTCCGCCCACGGGACGAACCCCGCGACGGCCGCGATCGCCGGTTATGAGATCCTCTCCGTTGCCTCCGATAAGAACGGGATCATGAGCCTTGAGGAACTCAAAAAAAACCTTTCCGCTGAAGTGGCGGGGCTGATGATGACCTGTCCCGACACGCACGGCATTTTCCATTCCCAAATCGAGGAGATCACCCGGCTTATCCATTCCGTAGACGGATTGATGTATTACGACGGCGCCAATCTTAACGCCGTTCTGGGACGCTTTCGTCCCGGAGATGTCGGGTTTGACGTGATGCATATCAACCTGCATAAAACATTTTCCACGCCACACGGCGGTGGTGGACCCGGGGCCGGTCCCGTGGGCGTTAACAAAAAACTCGTCCCATACTTGCCCATATCCCGTGTCATTAAGGAAGCGGATGGTTCCTACGCGCTCAATTACGACTATCCGGAATCGATCGGCTATATCGCTTCCCTTTATGGCAACTTCGCTATCATCTTGCGCGCCTACGCCTACACACTGTTATTAGGAAAGGAGGGGCTGAAAGAAACAACCGACCACGCGGTCCTCAACGCCAACTACATCCGCGAGCGGCTCAAAAACCATTTTGAATTGGCGTACGATCGGTTGTGCATGCACGAGGCCGTGTTCTCGGCCTCTCGCCAGGCCAAACGCGGCGTGCACGCGCTCGACATCGCCAAATTCCTGATCGATGAAGGGATCCATCCGCCAACGGTCTATTTCCCGCTCACCGTCAAGGAATCCATCATGATCGAACCGACCGAAAGCGAATCCAAACAAACAATGGATCATTTCATCGATGTCATGCTCAAGATCGATGAACTTAGCCAGACGCAGCCGGAGACTGTGACCAACCGGCCGCAGTCAACATTGATTTCCCGCCCTGATGAAGTCAAAGCCGCACGCGACGTGAATACCAATTATTTTGGTTCGCCATCATCGTCTCAATCTCATGATCCTCAAAGACATATCCCTGCCCACCCCGCAGGAAAACATCCTGTACGATAACGTCCTTTTGGAATTAGCCGAAAAAGGAAATGCCGGAGAGACCCTGCGTTTTTGGGAATCATCGGAACTGTTCATTGTGTTGGGGCGGATCGGCAATCCGGCCACAGATCTGCATGTTGCCAAAGTCTTGGCTGACCGGATCCCGGTCTTGCGCCGTTCCTCCGGCGGAGGGACGGTTGTGCAGGGGAAAGGGTGCCTTAATTACACGCTGGTTCTATCCAAAGAGCGCCCGGAGATCCAGGACCTGCGCCGGTCGTACCAGTTTATCCTGGGGCGCGTTATCGCCGCTCTCAAAACGCTGAAGATTGACGCCGTGTGCCGCCCGTTATCTGACATCGCCCTGACCCGGAACAATAAAAAAATTTCCGGTAACGCGCAAAAGCGCTCCAAGAAATTCATCCTGCACCATGGAACACTGCTTTATCAATTCGATTTGGAAAAAATCGCAAAATATCTGGCCATGCCCAAAGATGTTCCAGAATACCGCCAAAACCGTTCGCATCTGGATTTTGTGGCCAATCTTCACATCCCGGCCGAAACTCTCAAACGGAAAATTTCGGAAACCTTTCAAGTTTCACAAAAGACTGATATAGTTATGAAGGAGGAGCGGGCCTGCTTACAACATTTCCTGACCATGTCCGATATCACCCTGGACATTGCGGTATAAGATAAAAATGGGGAGACAAAAGAAGTGATGACTTTGGAATAAAAACAGAAATGATGGGCCACGCAGGACTTGAACCTGCCACCCACTGATTAAGAGTCAGTTGCTCTACCAGATGAGCTAGTGGCCCAAAATGATATCTTTATGCCCAAGTTTTATAGCAAAATTTAATTGCGAAGTCCAGTGGTATTCACAGCGAATAATAATTATGGTCTTGACGTAAAAGATTATCCGCGCTAAATTCATTAACAACATGTCCACGAAAAATATCGACATCCAGGTCCTGCGCGCGAAAGCGATATTGATCCGCCGGGAGATCCTTGAAACGCTTCACCGCGCCGGTTCCGGACATCCCGGAGGTTCCCTTTCCGCGGTCGAGATCCTCTTAAGCTTGTATCACTACAAAATGAATCACCGGCCCAAAGACCCCAAATGGGAGGACCGCGACCGGCTGATCATCTCCAAAGGCCATATCACCCCCGGCGTTTACGTGGTCCTCGCGGATTGCGGCTATTTCCCCAAAGAAGAACTGCAGACATTTCGAAAAATGAACAGCCGCTTGCAGGGCCACGTTCACAACAAAGTCCCCGGCGTTGAATTCAATACCGGTTCGCTAGGGCATGGCTTGTCCGTTACCAATGGCATTGCCCTCGGCGCGCGACTGCTCAATAAAGATTTCCGAATCTACTGTCTTTTAGGTGATGGGGAACTCCAGGAAGGGTCCGTCTGGGAGGCCGCCATGGCCGGCGCCCATTACAAGCTGGACCATGTCTGCGCCATCGTGGATTACAATAAGGTCCAGGAAAATGGCCCGGTCAATACCATAAAAAATCTGGAACCGCTCATTGAAAAATGGCGCAGTTTCGGCTGGCATACGATCGAAGTTGACGGACATGATTTTCAAAAACTTTTTAAAGCGCTCGATGAAGCAACCGCAACGGCAGATAAACCCTCGGTCATCATCGCCCACACCATCAAAGGCAAAGGAGTTTCTTTTATGGAAGGCGACCGGAATTGGCACGGCAAAGCGCCCAACACGGAACAATTAACCAAAGCATTGGAACAATTAATATAGAGAAGATATGAGCACAATGATCGCGACACGCGATGGATTCGGTGAAGAATTAGTACGGTTGGGTAAAACCAACGAACGTATTGTCGTTGTCTCCGCTGACCTAGAGGACGCCACGCGTGCGGAATATTTCAAAAAAGCATATCCCGACCGATTTTTCTCGATGGGCATCGCCGAACAGGACATGGTGGGGACCGCCGCCGGCTTGAGCCTCATGGGATTTATTCCTTTTATCAACTCCTTCGCCGTTTTCTTGACCAACCGCGCGTATGACATGCTGCGCATGGACCTGTGCTACAACAACTGCAACGTAAAAGTCATTTGTTCCCATGCCGGCTTGACCGTTGGCGAGGATGGGGCGTCCGCGCAATGCCTGGAAGACCTGGCGCTCATGCGCGTATTGCCCAATATGGTGGTCATCTGTCCGGTGGACACCATCGAAGCGCAAAAAGCGACCCGCGCTATTGCCGAGGCCAAGGGTCCGATGTACCTGCGCACCAGCCGCGCGCCGCTTCCGATTCTGACAAAAGAATCTGATTCATTTAAAATCGGCAAAGCCAACGTTCTGCGCGAAGGAAAAGACGTCACGATCTTCGGCTGCGGCACGATGGTTTCAGAGGCCTTGCAAGCGGCCGATATCTTGCAGCAGGGAAAGATCAGTGCCAGGGTCGTGAACATGCACACCATCAAACCCATCGATGAAGATATGATCATCCGCTGCGCCAAAGAAACCGGCGCCATTGTCAGCGCCGAGGAACACCAGATCAACGGGGGATTGGGAGGCGCGATCGCGGAAGCACTGGTGAAACATCAGCCGGTCCCCATGGAAATGGTGGCGGTGCACGACACTTTTGGCGAATCCGGCTCACCACAGGAATTGCTTAAGGCCTATCATCTCAAAGACGTCGATATCGCGGAAGCGGCAAAAAAAGCGATCAAACGAAAGCGAAGATAATAATGATGAAAAAAACGACCATTCAGCAGTTGGCCGATTACGGACAAAGCGCGTGGCTGGATTACATCAGCCGCCCCTTGCTGGAAAGTGGCAAATTAAAAAATCTGATCGCGCAGGGATTGCGCGGCATGACCTCGAACCCGTCAATTTTCAACCAAGCCATCAGCTCCAGCAACGATTACGACGCAAGGATCGTCCAACTCAAAGGAAAAGGGAAATCCACCTTTGATATTTACGACACGCTGACCATCGCCGACATCCAAGATGCCACCGATCAATTCAAACCAGTTTATGCCGCGACAAAAGGACTCGATGGTTATGTGAGCCTCGAGATCAACCCCAAGATCGCGCATAAAACCGCGGAACAGATCACCGAAGGCCTGCGGTTGTTCAAGGCGGTCGGTCGACCGAACCTGATGATCAAGGTCCCGGCGACCCCCGAAGGGTTCAAGGTCGTTGAAGAGCTCACCGCCAACGGCGTTAATGTCAACACAACGTTGATCTTTTCCGTAAAACAATATGAACGTACCGTGGAGGCTTATTTTGCCGGCCTCACGCACCTGCTGAAGAACAAGGGAAGCGTCCATAAAGTCCATTCCGTGGCCAGTGTTTTTGTCAGCCGCATCGATACGCTGATCGATGAGCTTTTGGAAAAAAATGCTGACGCCAAGAATCTGCAATCGTTAAAAGGAAAGGCGGCGGTCGCCAATTGCCGTATTATTTTCGAACAATACCACGCGTTTGTTAATTCCCCCGCTTATAAAACGCTTGCCGCGCAGGGGGCGAACATGCAGCGCGTTTTGTGGGGCTCGACCAGCACCAAGAACCCCCAATACAGCGACATCAAATACGTCACGGAATTGATCGCCCGCCCGACGGTCAACACGCTTCCGGAAAAGACATTACTGGCGTTCCTTGACCACGGAAAGGTCCAGGAAGCCTTCGGAGCATCATCTGGCGATGCCACAAAAATCCTCTCCCAGCTGAAGTCCCTGGGAATTGACATTGACCAGATCTGCCAGAACCTTTTGCGCGACGGGGTTAAATCCTTTGAAGACGCCTTCGAAGCGTTGCTCAATGCGATTGAAAAAAAGGCGGCTCAATTGATCAATCGATAATCGATGGCGCAAATACCCCCACAGTCTAAAGTCCTGATCTTCGAAAGCTCGTTCATCCTCGCCAATTATTTGCTCAAACTCTGGCAAGGAATCGCCCAGCAATCCATCGCCGACCACAATCAGTTCAATGTCGCGCTCTCCGGAGGCCGCACCCCGGCTGAATTTTATTGCCGCCTTTCAACGATCGATGACGACGCCTTGTGGCAAAAAACCCATCTCTTTTTGGGCGATGAACACTTTGTCCCCGCGCAGGACAAGGAAAATAATTTCCGGATGATCAAAGCCAACCTGATCGATTATATCCACATCCCGCGCAGTCACGTCCACATGATCCCAACAGATGTCGAGACCGCGGCGGTCGCGGCCGAACATTTGAAACATGAATTGGTCGGACATTTTTCCTACCAGCGTAAATCTCTGCCAACCTTTGACCTAGTCTTGCTCGGCGTAGGGGAAGACGGCCATACCGCTTCACTTTTCCCGGGCATGGAGAATATCGCGGATCCTAACCTGGTGACTGTGCCCGTTTCCCTGCCGCATTTAAAAAACGACCGGATCAGCCTGTCGCTTTCGGTCATCAACAACGCCCGTTACGTTATTTTCCTGGTTTTAGGCGCGCATAAAAATGAGATCATGCACAAAATCCTCGAAGAAAATCTCATTTGCCCCGCATCCAAAGTCAATCCCGCCAACGGAGAGCTCATTTTTCTGCTGGACAAAGAAGCGGCCCGCCAATTATCCAAACCTTTTATCTACGCCCACCAGCAAGACGCCATTTCAGTAGATTCCACAGTCAAACAAGAGTAAATTTTCGTTGTTTGGTCAATCTAATCATGTATAATGAACATGATTTATCGTCGCACGATCTATAACTCTTTGAACTAAAATCAGTTGTAAAGAGGACCTGCACCATTATGGATCCATGGGGCCCAGTCGCGCGTCTGCCGCGACAAAAAATACAAGAGTTGCAGAACCAAAAACTTCACCTTTTCATCAACCGCTATCTTTACCCTTTTAGCCCGTATTACCGCCGTTTGTTCGACCAAAACAAGATCGATCCCAAAGATATCCGTACCGTAGCGGACCTACACCGCATCCCGTTCACTTCGAAAACGAATTTTCTGGACGTTCCGCCGCAGGCGGGCATCGCCTGCGGCGGAACGCAAGACGGTGATCGTTTCCGCGAATTCATCCTGCAGCCCGATAAGGAAAAGATCCGCGCCGCCTGGCCGCCGGCTAAACTGGCGTCTTTGGCGCTGACGGCGGTGTTGCGCGGCCAAACGGCCGTTGAGGACAAACTTATGGCGGAATTTAAACCCAGTTTTATGACCTTTACGACCGGCACCACCAATCGTCCGGTGCCATTTATGTACAGCAGCTACGACATCCAGAATCTCTACGTCTCCGGTGGCCGCATGCTGGATGTCTTCCGGATCAAGCCCATGGATAACATTGTCAGCACCTTTCCGTACGCGCCGCACCTCGCGTTCTGGCAAGTGGTCTTTGGCGCCCTGTCCTCGCACCGGCTGGCCTTGAGTACCGGCGGGGGCAAGGTCATGGGCACGGAAGGCAACATCGCGGTCATCCAAAAGATGAAGCCGGCCGTGGTGCTGGGTGTGCCCAGTTACATTTATCATGTCCTGCGCGAGGCCGTTGAAAAAAAATGTGACTTCCGCTTTATCCAAAAAGTGGTGCTCGGTGCCGCGCGTGTCACGCCGGCGTTCAAAATGAAAGTGGTCGAACTGCTCACCGCGATGGGCGCGAAGAACGTCGCGGTCTTCGGGACCTACGGGTTCACGGAGGCCCGCTCGGCATGGGCCGAATGTCCGGCAGGCCCGCAAGGCTCCAGCGGTTATCATCTCTACCCGGACAAAGAAATCTTTGAGATCGTTGATCCCAAAACCGGTGACGTAAAAAAAGACGGAGAAGACGGCGAGCTGGTCTATACGGCTATCGATGCACGGGCGAGTGTGGTCATACGCTATCGCACCGGCGATTTTGTCAAAGGCGGTATCTCTTATGATCCCTGTCCTCACTGCGGATCTACGGTGCCGCGGATCTCCAGCGACATCACGCGCTTGTCAGATATCAAAAATATGCATTTATCAAAGATCAAGGGGGCGCTGGTCAACTTGAGCCATTTCGACGCCATCTTTTCCGAGATAGGGGCCGTTGACGAATGGCAGGTGGAAATTAAAAAGAAAAATGATGATCCTTTTGATGTGGATGAAGTGATCATTTACCTCTGCGGCCTGCCGGGCGCGAACCAGCAAGACGTGGAAAACCAACTGCGTAAAAAGTTGCTTTTGGCGACGGAGCTGGCACCTAACGCGATCCACTGGGTTCCCCGGCCGGAACTCATCAAACGCCTGGAACTGGAAACCGCCAACAAGGAAAAACGGATCGTGGATAAAAGGCCAAAGGATTAGACATGAACCGCGTTGCCGTTATAGATGGAATTCGAACTCCCTTTTGTAAGATGGGGACGGAGCTCAAGGACATTGACGCCCAGGAACTCGGGCGCATCGCCACGCGGGAACTTCTGGAGCGCACGGCCATCGATCCGCGTCAAATTGATGAAGTCATTTTCGGTAACGTCAGCCAGCCGGCCGATACCGCCAACATCGCGCGGGTGATCTCCCTTTTAAGCGGGATCCCGAAAACCGTGCCGGCCTACACGGTGCACCGCAATTGCGCTTCCGGCATCGAAGCGGCGGTGCAAGCCGCGATGAAGGTCCAATTGGGACAGGGGAATTGCTACATCGCCGGGGGAACCGAATCGATGAGCAATATCCCGTTCTATCTGACAAAAGAACTCAAGGAAATCCTGACGTATCTTTCCCGGGCCAAAACATTTCCGCAAAAATTACAGACCCTGGGCCAGATCCGGCTGGCCTACCTTAAACCACGTATCGGATTGGAGATGGGATTAACGGATCCCGTTTGCGGTATGATCATGGGTTTGACCGCCGAGGTTTTGGTCAAAGAATTCGGCATTACCCGGGAAGATCAGGACGCCTTCGCGCTGGAAAGCCATTTGCGCGCCATCCGCGCCAAAACGGTGTTACGTGAAGAAATTGTGCCGGTCATTGCGCCACCCAAATATAAATTGACCGTTGAGCACGATAACGGTCCCCGTGAAGGACAAACACTCGAAGCCTTGGCCAAATTAAAACCTTACTTCGATCGGCGTTCCGGAACAGTGACAGTCGGCAATTCAAGCCAGGTCACTGATGGAGCCGCGGCATTGCTCATCACCAGCGAACAGAAAGCAAACGAACTCAACTTGAAACCGTTAGGTTTTATCAAAGCATACGCCTTTGTCGGTGTCGAACCGCACCGGATGGGCATTGGCCCGGCGCACGCCATCCCGCAGGTTTTAAAAAAAGCGGATATGCGCCTTAAAGATATTCAGGCAATCGAGATCAATGAAGCGTTCGCCGCCCAGGTTTTGGCCTGCCTTAAAGCGCTGGACTCTGCGGCCTTCGCCAAAGAATTCGGCTATGAAGGATATACCGGCGCGATCGACCGCGGTATCCTCAATGTCAACGGCGGGGCCGTGGCTCTCGGACACCCAGTTGGAACGACCGGCGCGCGACTGATCCTCACAATGCTCAAGCACATGCAACGCCATAACCTCAACACCGGGATTGTCTCGCTGTGCGTCGGCGGCGGCCAGGGCGCCGCGGTGATACTGGAAAGATAAAAAAGGAAATGCCGTAACCAGAATTTTTTCTGGTTACTGGTTACTCATAAAACAATGTCTCTATCCTACCGTGAACAAAACAACATCGGTTTCATCGAATTCGACCAGCAGGATTCCAAGGTCAATCTTTTGACCACGGATGTGTTAAAGGGACTGGACCGGATCTTGGACGCGCTTGCCGGCAAGTCTTCCTTAAAGGCCGTGGCCATTGTCAGTAAAAAGAAAGATGTTTTTATCGCGGGGGCGGATATCAAGGAAATAGCAGGGATCACCCAACCCGAAGAAGGCCGGCAAAAAGCCAAAGCCGGACAAGATATCCTCAATAAACTTGAAGACTTGCCCATACCCACCATCGCCGTGATCGACGGGGTGGCACTCGGCGGCGGCTGCGAACTGGCGCTGGCGTGCCAATATCGTCTGGCAACCTTCAACGAAAAAGTGCGCATCGGTTTGCCGGAAGTCAACCTCGGCATATTTCCCGCGTTCGGCGGGACATACCGTATGCCCCGATTGGTCGGCCTGGCTGAAGGCCTGACATTGATCCTCACGGGAAAACCTGTCGACGCCAACAAAGCGCTGCGCCTGGGATTAGTGGACCGTCTCGCCCCGCAAAACGGCCTGGACCATCATCTCAACACGCTTATCGAAGATATCCACAACGGACGCATCGCCCTGAACAAATACACGCGCCGCAGATCCAAAGGATTGCCCGCTATCCTCGAAAAATCTCTCCCGGGCCAATGGTTCATCTTCCATCAATCCACACAGTCCGTTCTGAAAAATACCAAAGGCTTTTATCCCGCGCCGATCAAAGCTCTCAACGTTATCAAAAAAAACTTTTACTTGGGTCGCGCCAAAGGTCTTGATGTCGAAGCGCGGGAATTCGGCCAACTGGCCACGACCGCGATCTCAAAAAATCTCATCCACATTTTCTATCTTTCCGAACAATACCGCAAACTCAGCGTTGAAGGTGTTTCACCCCAACCGGTCGAAAAGTGCGGTATCATCGGCGCCGGTGTAATGGGAGGAGGGATCGCTCAATTATTGAGCTACTCGAGCATCTGGGTACGCTTGAAAGACATCAACTATGATGCGCTCGCGCTCGGTGTGCGCTCGGCGGTGAAACTTTACCGGGATGCCGTTAAAAAACGCCGCATGAAACCATATGAAGCGACTGTCAAGATGGACAAGATCACCACGACGCTCGATTACAGCGGGTTTGCCAATACCGACATCGTCATCGAAGCGGTGGTCGAAAATATGGAGATCAAACGCAAGGTCTTCCGGGAGTTAAGTGGTGCTGTCAACAGTCAAACGATCCTGGCGACCAACACTTCGGCCTTGTCCGTTACGGAGATGGCGAAAGAAACGAAAGACCCGTCGAAGGTGATCGGCCTGCATTTCTTCAATCCCGTCCACAAAATGCCGCTTGTAGAGATCATCACGACCGCGCAAACCAGCAAAGAAACACTCGCCAGCACACTGGCCCTGGTCAAACGTCTAGGAAAAACACCGATCGTCGTCAAGGATTCCTGCGGGTTCGTGGTCAACCGGATCCTGCTCGGCTACATCAACGAGGCCGGCCGGCTTTTGGAAGAAGGGCATTCCGTCGTTGCCATTGATAAGATCATGACGGATTTTGGCATGCCGATGGGGCCCTTCACCTTGACCGATGAAGTCGGCCTTGATGTGGGCAGCAAGGTCCTGCACATCCTAGAACGGGGATTGGGAGAACGGTTCAAACCGGTCGACATCTTCGAAAAAACTTACGCGCAGGGTTTTCTCGGGAAAAAAACCGGAAAGGGATTTTATCTGCATCAGAAAAAACACATTCCCAACCCGGCCGTCGCCGGCGCCCCTAACGGGGCAAAAACAAATGACGAAATTCGTTCCAACAACGAAGAAGCCCTGCAACGCATGGTATATCTCATGATCAATGAAGCGGCGCGCTGTCTGGAAGAAAAAATCGTCGATGAACCGGGTGCCATTGACATAGGGATGATCTTCGGCGCGGGGTTCCCGGCTTTTCGGGGAGGATTATTGCGTTACGCGGACACGATCGGGATTCCCCAAATCATTGTGGACCTTAAGCTATTGCAGGAAAAATTCCAAACCAAACGCTTTGAACCAGCTTCGTATTTATTAAAACTCCAAAGTGAAAAAAGAGGATTCTACACGTAATGCAACGCCGGCAACGACAAACCATTGTCGCTATCATCACCGGAGCTGCCGGGCTGGTCCTCATCCTTACGGTCGGGTGGTTCTTTCTAAAGCCGTATTGGTCCCTCAACTATGAAAACGGGCAATACGGCTTCGCGCTCAAATATCCGGCCGTCTGGTCGTTCGCGGAAAATAAAAACGGCGCGGTGGTGATATTTTATTCTCCTAAAGAAAACGCCCTGGATATTTTTCAGGAAAACGTGAACATCGTCGTGCAGGACATTGCGCAAAATCCGATGAACCTCGAAAAATATACGGAAACGGCAATCACCCAGATGCAGGCCGTTTTCGGGACAAACCTGGAGATCCTGGATTCTTTGCCGACATTTATCGATGGCCACCCAGCCCACAGGTTCATTTTTATCGGCAAAGGGCCCAACGGCAACCTCCAGTATCAATGTCGCTGGACGCTGGTGGGAACAACCGCGTACCAGATCACCTACACCGCCATGGCCTCCGGATATGAACGACATGTGGCGCGGGCCGAAGGGATCATGAAGTCTTTTCACATCCGACCGATTAACGGGCAATGACATGAATGATTTTCTAAACTGGCGATACGCGACACAGAAATTCGATCCCGCCAAGAAAATTCCGGAAAAAAAATTCCGCGAACTCCTGGAATCCTTGCGACTGGCGCCATCTTCCTACGGTTTACAACCCTGGAAATTTATCGTTGTACGTGACGAGGGCCTTCGAAAGAACTTACGCAAATACGCCTGGAATCAACCGCAGGTAACGGACGCGTCGCATCTGATCATTTTATGCGCGCTAAAGACGATCGACCCCAATTACGTCAAAGATTTCACGGCGCGCATCGCGAAGTCGCGAGGGGTGACGCCCAAATCCCTCTTGAGGTACGAACAAGCGATGCTCAATTCGCTTAAAACCATGTCGGCGCCGACACTTTCCGACTGGATGAAGCGCCAGGTTTACCTGGCACTGGGGATGCTGCTATCACAATGCGCCCAGAAACAAATCGATTCCTGTCCCATGGAAGGATTTGACGCGAAAAAATTCGATGAGGTTCTAGGTCTGAAAAAAATCGATCTCGAATCCGTCGTCCTTTGTCCCATCGGCTACCGGGCCAAAGATGATCAATATGCCCGGCTTAAAAAAGTACGCTTTACGAAAACCGAAGTGTTCATCGAGAAATGATCTATCAAAGCGAAACCGCGGCAACACCCGGTGTTACCGCGGTACAACCGCTATGTCCGGTTTTCGGCGAATGCGGGGGATGCGCCTATCAGGATATCCCCTACGAGGAAGAACTCCGCCGCAAAGAGGAGATCATTAAAGATCTCCTGGGAACGAACCTGCATATTCCTGCCGATCGTTTCGAGCCGATCGTGGCCTCGCCCAAACCTTATCATTACCGCAACCGCCTGGACCTGCAATTCATCCGCACACGCGATGACCGGGTTTTGCTGGGATTCACACCCGGATCCGGTCGCGGCATTGCTCCCGTTGAAAGCTGTCCGATCGCAGAGACGACCATTTCGCAATTCCTTCCGGAATTGCGAAAACAGCTGGAACAAAATTCTCCCCCCAAATACCGTCGGGCCAACATCGTTGTACGCACCGGAGACGATGCAAAAGTCCTCTGGGGCGGGATCGGCAAGCGCTCGTGCCGGCTAAACCCCGAAAGCTATCTGTGGACGACCATTGAGGGAATGAAAATATTTTATTCCCTGGACACGTTTTTCCAGGCCAATCTTTCGATCCTGCCGAAACTCTTTGAACGCATCTGTGCCTTTGATTGCTGGCAGGGAAAACCCGTCCTCTATGACCTCTACGCGGGTGTTGGGCTTTTCAGTCTGGGGCTTAACCATAAAACCCGCAAGGCCATCCTGATCGAAGAAAGTCTGCCATCAATAGAACTCGCGCAATACAACGTTACCTGCAATCGTCTAACGCATACGGAGATCATGGCCGGACGCGTGGAGAAGATCTTGCCGCCTTTGCTGGCGCGAGAAAATTCCGGCATCCCAAAAGTGGCCATCATTGATCCACCCCGTGCCGGATTAAGCCCGCAGGCCCTTGAGACAATGGTCCGTACAAGAGAATTCACGCACCTGTTTTATCTTTCCTGTGATCCAAAAGCTTTGGCCCGCGATTTAAATGAATTCATTGAACACGGTTGGAACGTCACGAAGATCATCCCGCTTGATTTCTTCCCCAAAACCCGGCACGTGGAGACCCTCGCGCTCCTAGCTCCTTGAGCACATAAGGTAACCCCTGCCTACCGGCAGGCAGGCTTCGCTCTTTCACTTACGTTCAGTCGCTCAGGGTGATTTACCACCATTTCTCAACAATGAGGTAATGGTTGCAAATCAAAAAAGTCAACGCAATCGTTGCATTTACCGCCCATATCTATATACTAAAATTAATACTTACGTGATGAGAGGTGATTTATGGACTCCGCACAAATCCCTTATCAAAAACAGATTTTTGTATGCACCAATGACCGCAAGGGCGAAAAACCAAGCTGCGGCGACCAGAACGGTGAAGCTGTTTTTACTGAATTGCGGCGAATTGCCAAAGAAAAAGGATTGCATCCCAAAATCCGGGTCGCGCAGGCCAAATGCCTCGGGCAATGCGCTCAGGGAACGACCGTGATGATCTACCCCGATGGAAAATGGTTCAAGAACGTAACTCCGGAAGATGTGCCGGAATTGGCAAAGCTGTATTTATCTTAAGATTCTTCAGCAAAGAAACCCGGGATCACCTTGGAGGAAAAATGAAAAAAATGGTATTTATCGGCATTATCCTGCTGTTGAATGTCTTGACAGGGGCGGCCCAAACCCAACCTATGTCCGATTATGAGGCCGCCAAGATCATCGAGCAGACCCTTGCGGACATCAAAGACGCCCTAAAAGAAATCAAGCCGCAATTCCCGCAGCTGGCCAATATGGATTATGCCGCCATCATCACCAGAAACCCTTCCGGAGAGGAAGGGACCATCCGGTTTGAGTATACCAAGGGATTTGTGCAGGGCAGCAGCATCCCCAAAGACGCGACCAGCATATTTGTGGAAATAAAATATCCCGCAACCCTGGAAGATGTCAAGGCGCGCGAACAGGAAGGCAAACTTTTTACGCTGGGCAACGGTAACCCTTGTGTTTATTGGAAGTCGGTCAAGGCCGAGGACAGCGAGCAGGGGCAAGTTTTTAAAAATAAGGTCGACCAGATCATAGTATTAAAATTAATGGCCATGCAAATAAAATTAAAATAAAGCAAATGGAGCAAAATTCAAAGGGAACATAAAATAGTTTCAAATATCGAAATGAACGTGTCCCTGTTGCTCGCCCTGACTTTACTTTTAAATGCCGTTACCGTTGTCGCTGATCCGATTTTGGCATTATCGGATGAGGAAAACTACCAGATCATGCAAAAAGCCCTTTACGGCATTCGCGCGTCTCTTCAGGAAGCCAAGAAGGAATTCCCGCAACTCGCCCAGATCGATAACGCGACGATCAAAATAGACGGGCTCCGGGACACGGGAAGGATCCGCTTGGATTACGAAAAAGGGGTCCTTAAAGAAAACATGTCGGGGGTGACGTTTTCCGAGAATGGATGCGATATCGTTGTCCAGATAAAATACCCGGCAACCAAGGCCGATGTCGAGATGCGTCCGCGATTGAATGGAAATCTATTTTCTTTAAACGATGAAAAATCCTACGCGGTTTGGTCTTTGGTGAGGGCACAAGACAATGAAACGGGAAGGGCCTTTAAAGCCAGGGTTGATACGATCATCGGCTACCATTTGAAGCTAATGCATGCGAAACTTAAAGGTATCATAAAATAGAAAGCGGGTGCGGATGAGTCTTTACGATAAAAATATCAGCGCGGAAAAAAAGGCCTCATTGGAATTCGCCGAGCAGGCCCGCGAAGCCGAATGGAAATATCCGAGTTTCGCCTTACAAATGTTCCATGGCCGCCTGGACTGGCGGCTCATCCATCCGTTCCCCGTCCAGTCCGCCGAAGACAAACGTAAGGGAGACGCCTTCATCGAGAAGCTGGAAACATTCTTAAAAAATAACCTCGATCCTAACGCTGTTGATCAAACCAATGTGATCCCCGAAAACGTCATGAAAGGTCTGGGTGATCTGGGCGCCTTTGCCATCAAAATCCCGGAAAAATACGGGGGGCTGGGGATGAGCCAAGTCAATTATAACCGCGCGATCCATCTGGTGGCCAGCTACTGCGGTTCGACCGCGGTTTTGCTTTCCGCCCATCAGAGCATCGGTGTTCCGCAGCCTTTGAAATTATTCGGTACCGAAGAACAAAAGGCCAAATATCTGCCGATGTTCGCCAAGGGAGCGATTTCGGCGTTCGCGCTGACCGAGCCGCAAGCGGGGTCGGACCCGCGCCGGATGACGACGACTGCGACACCGACCGAAGACGGAAAACACTTTCTCATCAACGGCGAAAAACTCTGGTGCACCAATGGAAATATCGCCCAGGTGATCGTTGTGATGGCGGTCACACCGCCCAAGATCGTCAACGGCAAAGAACACAAGCAGATCACCGCTTTTATCGTTGAAACAAACACTCCGGGATTTGAGATCGTCCACCGTTGCATGTTCATGGGCCTGCACGGCATTCAAAATGGCCTCTTACGATTTAACAATATCAAAGTCCCTCGGGAAAATATCATCCTGGGGGAAGGCGAAGGGCTCAAATTAGCCCTGATGACGCTTAACACGGGACGGCTCACGCTTCCGGCCGCTTCAACCGGGATCAGCAAATGGTGTTTGCGGGTGGTCCGCCAATGGTCACTGGAACGCCAGCAATGGGGAGCCAGTATCGGAGAACATGAAAGCATAGCGCTGAAACTTGGCTATATCGCCAGCCATACCTTCGCGATGGAAGCGCTAAGCTGGCTCACCTCGGCCATGGCCGATGACAAAAAGAAAGATATCCGTCTTGAGGCGGCCATCGCCAAATATTTCTGCACCCATCACAGCTGGCTGATCGCCGATGAAACCATGCAAATTCGCGGCGGACAGGGATACGAAACACAAAGTTCGCTCAAGGCCCGAGGTCAGCACGACTGGCCGGTCGAACGCGTTTTACGCGACGTGCGTATCAACACGATCATTGAGGGCACCTCCGAGATCATGCATTTATTTATCGCCCGCGAAGCGCTGGACCCTCACCTGGATAAAATTAAAGCCCTGTTGAGCCCCAAAACACCGATCGCCCAAAAACTGACCGCGGCCTTGCGCGCCTGCAAATATTATTCCCTCTGGTACCCGCGAACATGGCTGCCTTTTGAAACAAACGTGCCCGATATGGATGCCCGGCTCAAACCCTACAGCGCTTATATCCAGCACACGAGCCGGCGCCTGGGCCGGATCACTTTTCACGCGATGCTGCAATACCAAAAAAAACTGGAAGCCAAACAGGCGATCCTCAACCGCATCGTAGATACCGGCGTTGAACTGTTCGTGATGGCATCCTGCTGTGCTTATGCCGATCATCTGCTGAAAAACAAACCACAACAAACAAATGCCTTTGACCTTGCTGACCTCTACTGCCGCACGGCCAAAGAGCGGATCGAAGGCCTCTTGCGAGGCCAACACAGCAACCATGATCGCCAGACGCTGCGCGTCGCGAAAAAGCTCCTGGCGAAAGAATATGAGTGGCTGGAGAATGATATCATAAAATGTTGATGGCATTATACTCCTTAATATCCTCGAAACGCCCGCGAAGAACGGTTCAATCTTTTTTACCACAACCAGAAAAAGAAAGGAACTCCATGAACAAGGAAAAGCGTATGTATCCACGCAGAGGGAGGTTTGAAAATGGTTAAAAACCTGGCATTCTTTACATTCATCCTTTTATTGATCTTGGGAGGCCCTTGTCCCAGCTATGGCGATGACAGCGCGCGCATCCGCGAGCTCGAACAAAAAGTCGAAGAGCTCACCCGGATCGTTAACGAGATGAAAGGGCAGCTGCAAACGGCTACCGCCCCCAAAGAATTTGCTACCACCGAGATCGAGGAGATCAGCGAAGAAGGAAAAACATTTGTCCCCCAATTGGCCCTGCGCGGGTTCGGCCACATGCAATACGATTATTCCAAATCCGACTTCTCCGATGATACTGCCGGTGACACAAATCACTTTACCACCGGGGCCATAGACTTATTTATTACTTCCAAGATCAGCGACAAAATTTCGTTCTTGACTGAAACGGGCTTTGAGCTTGAAGAAGGCGGGGCCAGCGTTCTGGATGTTGAACGTGTTTTGCTCAAATATGAGGCCAATGACAAATTGAATGTGTCGATCGGGCGGGGGCATACCGCGCTGGGGTACTGGAACCAGATCTTCCATCACGGAAGATGGCTTCAAACAACAACCGACCGGCCCATTATTTACCACTTTGAAGATGATGCCGGCATTTTGCCGATCCACTATGTCGGCCTGGAATTCAGCGGTACCTTCGACATGCCGGGAGGAGCGTTAAGCTACGTTTCAAACCTGGCCAACGGCCGCGGGCAAATAGAGGACGATATCACGCTGGTCGAAGATCATAACGACAGCAAAATGGCCGGGCTCATGCTGACCTACAAACCCGTCGCCGTTGAAGGATTAGGCTTCGGTGTCAATTATATACACGATATCATACCCGCAAGGGCGGACACCGCCAATCGCGGGGACGAGATCGATGAGAACATCTCCGGAGCCCACATCTTCTACTTAAAAGATCCTTTTGAGATTATTATGGAAACGCAGCTCATAAATCACTTCAATCACGCAACCATTCTAAGAGATGAAACGGTCGGTGGTTATGGGCAATTGGCCTACCGGATGGGCAAATACAAACCGTATCTGCGGTTTGACTGGCTGAATATTTCCGACCGGGATCCTTTCTTTGAAGGATTGATTGAAGACGAAACATCGCACACCCTAGGCCTTCGCTATGATCTGACGACGTTTAGCGCGCTCAAGTTCGAATATCGTCATGTTGACAAGGACAATTCCCAAAGCAACGAAGCGACCATCCAATCATCATTTGCGTTTTAACGGCAAACCGGGAGACGGAGATGAAAAGATATATTATTTTAACGTTGTTGATCATGCTTCTCGCAGGGGCAGGGTCGGGTTATGGCGATGAAATTGCGGTCATCGTCAACAAGGCCAATGCTATTGAAGATATTTCCTTTTACGAGATGATTAAGATCTTTAAAATGGAAAAAAGATTCTGGGATGATGGAAGCCAGATCTACCTCATTATGCAGGGATCCAGATCCCCGGAGAAAGAAGCCGTTCTCAAGACGGTCTACAAAATGGACGAGCAGGAATTGAAAAAATTCTGGCTGGCCAAAATTTATCAGGGATCTATTCCGTCATTCCCGAAGGTCATCACGTCCAATCAATCGGTGAAAGCGTTCGTGCAGCAAGTCCCCAATGCCATAGGATACATTGATGCCGCTTACGCGGATGATAGCGTCAAGACCTTGAAAGTGGACGGCAAGCGTCCTGGAGAAAACGGATATCCGCTTGTCGATTAGTAAAAAATGAGGATCAGAACTAAAAACACCCTGATGTTCCTTGGCCTTTCCCTGATCCCCCTGATGGGTATGGGAAAATTCGCCTATGAGAATGGCCAAGAGGCGATAAAAAAGAATTTGGGCTCAACTTTTCAGCAGTTGGCCCATGCGCGGATAGAAAACTCAGAAAAGCGTCTGGGGGATGTTTATAAAAGCGTGCGGCAATGGTCGCAGATGTCCATTATGCAGGAGGTTTTCACCGGCGATATGGACGCAACAATACAATCGTTTTTAATAGACACAAGTAAGGAAACCCAGGATTTTACTCACATTAGCGTTATAAACCCCCAAGGCGTGGTTGTCGCCTCAACCGTGCCAGAGATGCTGGAAAAAGACTTCGGGGGTACAGAATTCTTTAATTATTACATAAAAACGGACAAGGCCCAGGTAACCGACGTCCATTACAGCGACATCAGCAAAACCTGGGAGATCACCTTTTCGTTCCCCATTAAAGCGGAGTTCGAAAAAGACAAAACCCTGGGGGTCCTTCTGGCCGGGTGGAAGGCGGAAATACTCTCGAAAGATGCGCGGTTATTCGCAGAAGAAGAAAAAAAGGAGGATAGTGGTAACCATTTTTTGTTGATGCGCAATGACGGGCTTGTGATCGCCGCGCCGGAATTTAGACAAAATGACATTTTTAAGGTCAATCTTATCGAACAAGGTCTGCGGTCAGCCTTGCTGGCCAGCCGGAAGAATAACGGATATCTGGTCGAGAACGATGCACACAACGTGAGATCGTTAATTGGCTACGATTACGCGAGAGGGCATACTGATTTTCCGGACCTGGGCTGGTCCGGGCTTGTCCTTGCGGACACGAACGTGGCCCTGGCCGCCATCGAACGCCTAAGGATCATTACGTTTGCCGGTGGAGCAATCGTTGCTTTTATCGTTCTCATTTTGTCCATGATCGCCTCGCGCAGAATGACAACCCCATTATTAAACATCGCAGAAGCGGTTGGGAAAGTGGCTGGGGGCGATTTTCGCTCACGAGTTATCATCAGCTCAAAGGATGAATTCGGGCAAGTGGCCAAGGCCTTTAATACGATGGCCGAAAATCTGGAGAAGACAACCGTTACCAAGGAATACGTTGACAACATTATTACCAATATGAATAACAGCCTCATTGTCCTGACGCCGGGGATGAAAATACAGCTGATCAATGAGGCTACCCACGCCCTGTTGGGGTATACCGAGGAAGAATTGCTGGGCCAACCTTTCAATATGCTGCTCACCGACAGCGATACCGCGATCCGTTCCCGGCTCGATGTACTGGGAGACAATGTGGTCGTACGCAACGATGAGATACAATACCGAACGAAGGACGGCCGTGAGATCTATGTCTTGTTTTCCGCTGCCGGCCTGAAAGATAAAAACAACAGGCTCAATGGGCTGATTTGCGTGGCCCAGGACATCACCGACCGCAAGGAAGCGGAGGCGCAGCGAAACCGGCTCGCGGCTGGCCTGCACGCCGTGGAAGACACCGTGCTGATCACCAATGTCGCAGGGGTTATTGAATACGTCAACCCGGCTTTTGAACGGGTCACTGGATACAATACCACAGAAGCTGTCGGCTTCACCCCAAAAATCCTCAAAAGCGGCATGCAAAACAAAGAATTTTATAAAAATTTGTGGGAGACCATTCTCAGCGGAAAGGCATGGACCGCCGTTATCGTCAACAGAAAAAAAGATGGAACGTTATTTACGTGCGAGCAAAGTATAACCCCGATCAAGGATACCGCCGGGCGGATCGTTAATTTTGTCGGCATTCTCCACGATGTTACAAAGCGCCAGGAAATGGAGAATAAATTGATGGAGGCGAACAAAAGTTTGATCGACCGGGAAAAAGCGCTGCACAGCATGTTCAAAGATCTGCAAGAGACCCACGAAAACCTCAAGCAGACGCAGCAGCAGTTGCTGCAATCGGAAAAAATGGCTTCGGTCGGCCAGTTGGCCGCCGGGGTGGCACACGAAATCAATAACCCCGTGGGATTTATCAGCAGCAACATGGAAGTACTGGAGCAATACGTGGCCGATTATACCAAAGTCCTGAAGATGGCCGACCAGCTCAAAGAAAGCGTGGCGCAGGAAGATTTGGCAAAAGCAAAATCCATTACCGAGGAAATCGACAAGGTCAAGAAGGAAACCAACCTGGATTATATTATCAACGATACGAGCAAGTTATTACAGCATAACCGTGACGGCATCGAGCGCATCCGGAAGATCGTGATGGATTTGCGCACCTTCGCGCGCGAAGACAGAAATGAGATGGAGCGTGCCAAAATCGAGGATGTCATCGAAAGCATCTTAACAATCGTCCATAGTGAGGTCAAATACAAGGCAAAGCTCGAAAAAAATTACGGCAATACGCCGCCGATCGAGTGCAACCCGCAGCGGTTAGGGCAGGTATTCATCAATCTGATCGTCAACGCCCTGCAGGCCATCGAAGGAACTGGCACCATCGAGATCAAAACCTATGTCCAGGGTGATTTCGTTTACGTGGACGTTCGCGACACGGGAAAGGGCATTGAAGAGCAGAATCTGGCCAAGATCTTTGACCCATTCTTTACGACAAAACCCGTGGGGCAGGGAACCGGGCTGGGGCTAAGCGTCAGCCATGAAATTATCAAAAAACACGGCGGCGACATGACGGTACGATCGAAAGTCGGGGAAGGGACGACCTTCACCGTCACCCTGCCCATCAACCAGGAAAAAAGGAAAAAACTGTGAACAAAGAGATCCAGGTCTTGTTCGTCGATGACGAAGAAAGCATTATCGATGGCGTCCAGCGGTTGTTCATTAAAGAACCGTACGGCGTCGTTGCAACAACTGATATCGAACATGCCCGCAAGACGCTTGCCCAGGAGAACATCAAAGTCGTTGTCTGCGACCATCGCATGCCGGTCATTCTGGGAGTAAAATTCCTGGAGGAGACCAAAAAGAATTATCCCGACGTCGTCCGCATCCTCTTTACCGGGTATACCGATTTCCCCATGGTGGAAGAGGCCATCAACCAGGGGGAAATTTACCGCTTTATCAATAAGCCCTGGAAAACAACGGAACTTCTGGCTACAGTCCGCCAGGCGATCGCGCACTGCGATCTGCTGGAGGACAACAAAGAATTATTCGCAGAGGCTAAAAGACGTCGGGAGGAGCTCGAGATCGCCAACAAAAAGCTCATCGACATGTACAAGCTCCAGCGCGATTTCACTTCGACCGTATCACATGAACTGCGCACACCGCTGGCCTCCATCAAGACCGCGGTCGATCTGGTATACAAACGCATGGTCGGTGAGATCAACCCGGAACAGACAGAAGTTCTGGGCCGCGCGCAAAAAAGCGTGGAACACCTCCAGCGGCTGGTCTCCGACATCCTGGATCTGACCAAAATCGAGTCCGGAAAAATGCAGATGGATTTCAAGATCCAAAACATCAATGACGCCATCAATGAAGTCATTTACGCCCAGCAGGACGTGGCCAAAAGTCGCGAGTTATACCTTAAAGCGGAACTGGACCCCAATTTATCCAAAGTGCCTTTTGACAAGGACCGCATCATCCAGGTATTGAACAATTTGATCAGCAACGCGATCAAGTTCACCAAACACGGCGGGGTCACCGTCAAGACCGAGGATAAGTCCGCCAACAACCATATCATCATCAACGTCACTGACACGGGCAAAGGCATTGCCGAAGCGGATTTCCCCAAGCTATTCCAGAAATTCCAGCAGATCGAGACCAGCGAGAAGAATGAAAAGGGCGGCACAGGACTTGGGCTGGCCATCTGCAAGGAGATCGTGCTGCGCCACGGCGGTAAAGTCGCGGTGGAATCGACCCTGGGTAAAGGGACGACATTCAGTTTCGTTCTGCCGATCCAGGAACGCCGCTTACCCTTTCGGACATAAAAGCAGAGCTTAAACGCAAGGAGTTCATAATGGCTAACGCAAAAACAATACTTCTGATCGATGATGAGATCGACCTGCAACAGCTGGTCAAGGTCGTCTTGACCTCAAAAGGGTATAACGTCACAACGGCCGATAACGGGATCGATGGGCTGGAGAAACTGGAGGCGACAAACCCCGACCTGATCATTCTGGACATGAACATGCCGAAAATGGGCGGGGTGGAATTTTACCAAAGGATCTGCGACGCGTGGAGCCAGGCGAAATATCCGGTTCTGATCCTGACGGCCCGCGCGAACATGGAAGAATTCTTCAAAGGGATGGACGTTAACGGGTTCATGGCCAAACCTTTTGAGATCGACAATCTTTTGCTGGAAGTCGAACGGATCCTTGTCCAAAAATCCGCGCCTGCCCAGACCGCAAAGCCCCGCGATGAAAATCAACCGCCGAAAATCTGTATTGCCGAGACCGACGTACAAACCTGCAACAAGATCGGCGCCGTATTCTTAAGCGCCGGTTATGTCGTCCACCTGATGCATAGCGGGACGGAGGCCATTGAACACGTTTTTTCAATTGTGCCGGAAGTAGCGGTCATCAGTTTCGAATTAAGTGACATCCCCGGCGACGCGGTCATCACAAAACTTAAAAAAATGCCCAAAACACAAGATGTCAAATTCATACTGTATACGGAAGATAAACCGGAAAAGGCCATCATCGCTCAAGAAATGAGTAAAAAGGCAGGGGTCGACCGGTTTGTCCAGTATCAAAAAGTGGAAGACCTCGCTTTGGCGGTCAACGAGGTATTGAAGCCGAACAGATAAAAAATGAACAATCTATCCTCTCTCATCAATCGTTTCCACCTCGTCCGTCAAATCCCGATTTTCACCGGATTAAGCTGGATGGAACTCCACCGGATCGCCCGCAAGGCCGTCATTGTCGAATACAAAAAAGGAGACATCGTTTGCCAGCAGGGCGGGGCTCCGGATTTCTTTTACTGCCTGATCTCCGGACGCCTTTTGGCCTACAGCAGCAGCCTGCACGCCAGAAAAGACGACATTGATTTTATTCACCGCGGGATGCATTTCGGGATCGTTTCGATTCTCACGGGCGAGAACCACTCGATGAATTTCGAAGCCCTCAATGATTCCATCGTCCTGAAGATCGCGAAGGAAGATTTTCACGAGATCCTCAATTCCATTCCGCAGCTGGGATTACGGTTAAGCCAGAGCCTTTCGCGGCGCGTCCGTCGCAAGACCCACGACGCGACCAGGTCCGTTTTTGAAAGCACGGTCATCGCCGTTTATAGTCCGGTCACCGGAACGGGCTCTTCGACCTACGCGATCAACCTGGCTTTGAACATCCAAAAAGAAACGAACAAAAACGTTATTTTTATCAATGTTCATCCTAATCAGGAAGAAGGCAATGCTGACAATGCGGGAAGTTCTCCCCGCTGGAAAAGCCCGCCGATCAGTCTCGCGCAGATCATCGATGACCACGCGAAGATCCTCGATCACGTCATCAAGAAAGACCTGCCGGTCGATCTCCTTAATGTCTCCTTTGACCCGAAAGATACGGCCATAAAAAAGCACATTGGTCTTTTTGTCAGTGCCTTCGTTGGTGATTACCATTACGTGATCGTCGATCTGCCCAATGAAATGGATGATATCGTCCTGGAAACCCTGACCCAATCGGATCTGGTGCATCTGGTCACCTGCGACCGGACCAGAGACATGGAATCCATCCGCAAGGTCATTGACCGGCTCGAGACTTCACTCCAGGGAAAGTTTCGCGAAGAACGGATCCGGGTCATCGTCCGCTCCGTGGAAGAAAAAATTTACCTGTCGTTCGAGGAGATCAATAAAGATCTTGATTATCACGTCTACGCCGCCTTGCCGACACTGCAGACCGCGGAACTGACCCCCCGCGAAGGTTCCCAACATCTGTCTTTTCTGCAATCAGAACCGCGCAGCGAATACACCAAAACGATCACCCGCATCGCGCGGGAGATCGGGGGAGTTTCTGTTGGGCTGGCGCTGGGTGGTGGAGCGGCGTTAGGGGTCGCCCACATCGGGGTTTTGCGCGTTCTGGAAAAAGAGAACATTCCCATCGATATCGTCGTTGGCAGCAGTATGGGGTCGATCATCGCCAGCCTCTGGGCCATCGGCAAGGACGCAGCCGAAATCGAGAAGATCGCCCGCGATTTTGAAAAGAAAAGAAATCTGTGGACACTTTTTGACCCGGTTGTTCCCATTTCCGGGCTTATGGGGGGACGAGCCATCCGGTATTGGCTGCATAAATATATCGGAGGTCGCACCTTTTACAGCACCCGAATACCGCTCAAAGTCATCGCCTATGATCTGATCCGCAGGGAAGAACTTGTCATAGAATCGGGATCATTGGTCGATGCCATCCGTAAAAGTATCGCCATTCCCGGCGTCATCGAACCCGTGCGCGAAAAAGATCGTTTGATCATCGACGGAGGTGTCCTTAACCCGTTGCCGACCAATGTCCTGACAAGCCGGAACATCAAAAAAATTATCGCCGTCAATGTCTTGCAATCTCCGCACGACGTTTCCGAGAGCTTTGCCCTGGAAAAAGATCGGGAACTAAAAAAAGAAAGGATACCCTTTCGGACAGCGCCGTTCCAATTCCTGGGATATCGCATACTGCGCGTGTTATTGGGACCGTTCAAACATAACATCTCCGATATCATCGTGCGCACCCTGCAGGCCACCGAATACGTATTGGCCGAACAAAGCGCCCAGCAAGCCGATGTCGTCATCCATCCCGACCTGGTCGGCATCAACTGGTTCGAACTCTACAAGGTTGATGAACTCATCAAGCGCGGGGAAGACGCCACCCGCAAAGCCCTGCCGGAAATCAAAAAACTGATCGAAACCGACTAGTTAATTGTGGGATTGTGGCGAGAAATCAGTGACAGGGACTATTTTTCAGAAATCACTGACCAAAAATAGTCCCTGTCACTGATATTATCCCCATTGACAATTCCCTCCTTTTAAGTTATACACAAATGATATGTCGACCGAAAATCTTATCCAGATCCTGCAGGCATCCATCGCGCCGTGCATTTTTATCTCCGGGCTGGGCCTGGTGCTTTTGTCCATGACCAACCGCCTGGCCCGCAGCGTTGACCGCATCCGCATGTTCACCGCAGAGCTTAAAACCGCCTCGGTCAAGGAGATCCCCAGCATACGCGCGCAGATCGACATCATTTACCGGCGCTGCCGCATTTTGCAAACCGCCATCGGGCTGGTTTCCGTCAGCATGTTCTTCGTCAGTTCCATCATGCTGATGCTGTTCTCAACGCTCGCGTTCAACATTCAGCTGATCGCGTTCATCAAAATATTTTTCACGGCGAGTCTCGGTTGCTTTATTCTCGCGCTGGTATTCTTTTTTCGGGACGTCTGTTTAAGTTTGGACTCGCTCAAAATCGAGATGGAGACCCTTCCTTGATCTCCCAACCCCTTGCACAATTGCGTGTCGGTTCGCGCGCCAGCAAACTCGCGCTGGCCCAAGTGGATGAAGTGCGGTCACTTCTTGCAAACAAGGGGACAAATATTACTTTTGATCACAAAACATATTCCACCCAGGGCGATAAGAATAAAACCGTTTCGCTGACCACCAATCCGGCTGATGATTTCTTTACGGACGCCTTGGATACCGCGTTGTTGGCCGGCGATATCGATGTGGCCATCCACAGCGCCAAAGACCTGCCGCAAACATTGCGCGATGGGCTAATGATTTTTGCCCTTACGCGCAGCCGCGATGAAACGGACGCTTTTATCGGCAAAACCGCCTTCGACCGGCTGCCCGCAGGATCAAAGGTCGCCACCAGCAGTATCCTTCGCCAGCAACAGATCAAAACGCTTAATCCACGGCTTAAAACCGTGGATATCCGCGGGACCATCGAAGAACGTATTCAAAAAATGCAAAACGGCTACTGCGACGGCCTTATTGTCGCCACCGTGGCCCTAAAACGTTTGGGGCTGGAAAAACACATTCAGAACATCATGCCCTGGGAGACGGCGGCGCTGCAAGGGCAGCTGGTGGTCGTGGGCCGCGCCACAGATGAAGCCTTGCACAAACTATTTGCCAGTATCGATGTGCGCCAGGATTACGGTCGCGTATTTCTGGTGGGGGCTGGGCCCGGCGATCCGGAATTGATCACCCTTAAAGGGATCCGGGCGCTTGAATCCGCCGATTGCGTTTTTTATGATTATCTTGTTCCGCCGCAACTTTTGGATCATGCCAAAAATGCCGAAAAAATTTACGCGGGCAAACGCAAAGGGAACAAGGTCATGCCCCAGGAAGAACTCAACCGGCTCATGCGCCAAAAAGCGATGGCCGGTAAAACGGTCGTCCGCTTAAAAGGCGGGGACCCATTGGTCTTCGGACGCGGCGCCGATGAGATCGAATACCTGCGCAGTTACCACATTAAAACCGAAGTGATCCCCGGGATCAGTTCGGCCGTGGGAATTCCGTCGCGGCTGGGCATTCCGCTGACCGCCCGCGGCGTTGCCGCGACCGTCGCCTTTGTCAGCGGCTACAAACACGATGAAGATGAAAACGATCCCGCTCCTTTGGATATCCCCCAGGCGGACACTCTGGTCTTTTTGATGGGGCTGACGAAATTGGACCAGATCGTCCGATCGCTGGTGGCGAACCGCTGGCCCCAAACAACACCGGTCGTGGCCATTTCCAAGGGGACATCCGCGCAGGAAAAAATCGTCAGCGGCACGCTCGCTGACATCCGGCAAAAGACCAAAGAAGATCCGCTGGAGCCGCCGGTTTTGATCGTCGTCGGTGAAACGCTCAAATTTTATCACGAAAACCACGCCGGGTTACGGCGGGAAAAAATTCTGTACACCGGCACCGATCCGGAAAGATTTCGCGCCTTGGGCGAGATCGTCAGGTTCCCGACGATCGAGATCGTGCCCGCAGAGCTGGATCCCGCCCGCAAGAAGTCGCTGCTGGCCGATCTTCCCGGCTACGACATTATTCTTTTTACCAGCTGCTTCGCGGTCAAATATTTTTGCGAACTCCTCAAAAAGGAGAACTACCCGATTGAAAACCTGAATTCAAAAACAGTGGTGGCGATCGGAAAGGCAACAGCCGCGGAGTTGGTAGAGCGCAGGACTGAAAATGTCCTTTTGCCCGGGGAAGAAACCAGCCAGGGACTCTTCGCGCAAATGTCGGCAAGGATTGATCTGCGCGGAAAAAAGATCCTTTTCCCGCGTTCGAATCTTCCCAATCCTTACTTGAAACAAAAATTGACTGAAGCGGGAAGTCAAGTCGACGAGCTGACGATCTACCAAAATATCAAACCGGCAAAGCGCCCGCTGCCGCGATCCGGCATCGACAAGATCCTTTTTACCAGCCCATCGACTGTCAAAAATTTTGCTGAAGATCACGGCGCCGTTCCGGCCAACTGGCGCATCCTCAGCCGGGGACCATTGACGAGCGCCTGTTTGCGGGAAATGGGTTATTCAAATTTCGAGGAATTAGATCAACACGGCGGCAACGGCCGCACCCAGAACATCAAGGATGAAATCAATGCCTGTCAGATATAGACGCCTGCGCGCGTCCACGGCGATCCGCGACCTCGTGCGCGAAACGACGTTGACCCCCCACGACCTTATCCAGCCATTTTTTGTGGTGGAAGGGACGAACAAAAAAGAAACAATCGCGTCCATGCCGGGGATCTGCCGCTATTCGCCGGATGAGCTTATCACGGCGATCGCCGATTATCAAAAACGCGGCGGCCGGGCCGGCCTTTTATTCGGCGTGCCGCGCGTCAAAGACGCTCGCGCCAGCCGCGCGTACGGCGCCGGCGCGATCGTGCCGACGGCCATCCGCCGGATCAAAAAAGAATTCCCCGAATTTCTCATTTTAACCGACGTCTGCCTGTGCGCCTACCTGAGCCACGGCCATTGCGGTGTGGTCAAGGGCGGCGTCATTGACAATGATCTCTCGCTTCCTTTGCTGGCCAAAATGGCGCTGGCGCACGCCGAGGCGGGCGCCGACTTCGTCGCGCCATCGGATATGATGGACGGCCGCGTGAAGGCGATCCGCGATGCTCTCGATAAAAATGACTTTTCTAAGGTCGGTATCCTGTCTTACGCGGCCAAATACGCTTCCGCTTATTATGGACCGTTCCGTGAGGCGGCCGGTTCGCCGCCCAAATTCGGCGACCGCGCGACCTATCAAATGGACCCGGCCAACCAGCGCGAAGCGCTCAAGGAAGCGCGGCAGGATATTTGTGAAGGCGCCGACATCGTGATGGTCAAACCGGCATTGGCCTATTTGGATATTGTCGCGCTTTTACGGCGGAAATTGACCGTGCCCATTGCCGCCTACAACGTCAGCGGCGAATATTCCATGGTCAAGGCCGCTGCCGCGAAAAATTGGATCAAAGAACGCGACGTTGTCATGGAAACCCTGACCGCCATCAAAAGAGCAGGGGCGGACATCATCATCAGCTATCACGCGCAAGATGCCTTGGTTTGGATACGATAATGCGTACAACCCATTCCGAAGAATATTTTCAACAAGCCCAGCAAGTCCTCGTCGGCGGCGTCAACAGCCCCGTGCGCTCCTTTAAAGGAGTCGGTGGCCAGCCGATCGTGATGAAATATGGCCGCGGCGCCAAACTCTACGATTACGACAATAACGCCTACACGGATTACTGTTTATCCTGGGGCGCGCTCATCCTTGGACACGCGCACCCCAACGTCGTCTTGAGCGCCAAAAGGACATTGGAAAAAGGAACGAGTTTCGGCACCACGACCAGAGAAGAGATCGAGATCGCCAAGCACATCACAACACAGGCGCCTTCCCTGGAGCTGATCCGTTTCGTCAATTCCGGCACCGAAGCGACCATGAGCGCCATCCGCCTGGCCCGCGGATTCACCCAACGAAATATAATCGTCAAATTTGACGGGTGCTACCACGGACATTTTGATGACCTGCTGACCGCGGCCGGTTCCGGCGTGGCCCAGTTGAAAAGATCTTCCAGCCAGGGAATTCCGCAAAACCACATCGACAACACTTTGAGTTTACCTTATAATGACGTTATTGTCCTGGAAGAGACTTTAGCGAAACATAAAAACAAGATCGCCTGCGTTATTCTCGAACCTGTTGCCGGCAACATGGGCGTTATCCCGGCCAAGCCGGAATTTTTGAAACGGTTGCGGGAACTGACCCGGCAATACGGCATTATTTTGATCTTTGATGAAGTGATGACCGGATTCCGCACGAACGCGGGCTGCGCGCAAGCGGATTACGGCGTTATCCCGGATCTGACATGTTTGGGAAAAATTATCGGCGCCGGGTTTCCTGTTGGCGCCTACGGCGGGCGCAAAGAGATCATGCAATGCCTGGCTCCTCTTGGAGGCGTTTACCAGGCGGGGACATTTTCCGGCAATCCAGTTGTCATGCGTGCGGGACTGGCCGGGTTGCGGCTGCTGAACGCGGCGTTTTACAAACGGCTCAATGAGCGCTGCGCGGCGTTCGCCGAGGACATCAACAACTTTTTTCAATCAAATCATGTTCCGGCACACATCGCTTATTATAAATCGATGATGAGCATCCGATTCCGCCGTGAACCGGTCCTTAATTACGCTGACGCTCAAGCCGCGGCCGGCGGCGAACGCTACGCCCGGCTATTCCACCATCTTTTGAACACCGGCATTTACTGGCCGCCAGCTGATCTGGAAGCTTTTTTTGTCTCAGGCATGCACGCCCGCAAAGATCTGGAAAAATTATCGTCAGAACTAAAAAAATTCTTCAGGACATAAAAGGAAATACCATGAATAAAAAATTTTCATCCATGGCGTTAGCTGTGATCCTTATTGGGGCCGTGATAACAACGAGTGGATGTGTTGCGCTCCTGATCGGTGCCGCGGCCGGGGCTGGCGGAGTCGCCTGGGTCAAAGGCAGTCTCGAACAAAATTTTGATAATACAGTGGACCAGCTCCACCGGGCGAGTCTATCCGGGCTTCGCGACATCAAATGCGCCACGCGTTCTGACCAGATCCGCAAACACTTGGCCAAGATCGAATTCGAGTTTGACGACGGACAAAAAGGCACCATCAATCTCAAGGCGCTGACGGAACGTTCCGCCAAACTGAAGATCCGCGTAGGTATTCTGGGCGATGAGACCAAGTCTCACATCGTCTTAAACGCCATCCTTAAACATTTATGACCATGAAAACCGACTCCCTGACCGTTCGTCCCTGGGGCAATTACGTAAAACTGTTCCAGGAAAATGGCGTCTGGGTCAAAAGAGTGGAGGTCGATCCCAACGCTCGCTTGAGCCTGCAAAAACACTCTCATCGTTCCGAAAAATGGAACATCGTCCGCGGGCAGGGTCTCGTGATCATCGATGGCAAGAAAATCGTGGTCGACGCAGGATCGGTCGTTGATGTCCCGGTCGGCAGCGTCCACCGCATCGGAAATACCGGGAAGGGGAAGCTTGTTTTCATCGAGGTTGCTGTCGTCGCCAACGGTGGCAAACTTTCCGAGAAGGATATCATCCGGTTAGAAGATGACTATGCCCGCCTCGGCCACGGGCCTCGTTGAGGCCGGGCCCGCACGGCCATCAAGACCGCGAAGGTATAATGAAGGTGAGTAAATAAAAGAATTTCGCGCGCCATTGAGTAAGATCTTTGCTTAACGACTGCCGTAACAACCGTCGCGCATCCGCAATATTCCCCTTGTTTAATTGATCCATCCCCAACTTGTAATAACTCTGGCGCATGCTTATCTCCAGAAAATTCTTGCATCGCTTGTCCATCCACGGATACTGCAGGGCGTGTTGGCACAAAAGAACAGTTCGCTCGTGCCAAAAAGTAGCGTTCTTGGTCAAATTGTTACCACGAAACCGCCGATGAACCAGGACCTTATCGATAAAAGCGACTTTGAGCCGGGGAAGGGTTCGCAAGCAAAATTCATATAATTCGCGTATGGCAACGCCGTCCGTGAAGATACCCAAACTCACGCAGGTCGTTTTTCGCATCAACAGAGTGGAAGGGAGGATAAAATTGCCTTGCAAATAGTCATACATGATATCCCGCGTAAAAATCTTGCAATAAGAGTGCTGCGCGGAAAGAGGCCGGACCGGTATCTTGCGAAAGACCCGATTCGCGTCAAAGCAGGATTGCGGTGAAAATTCCTTTTCGTTAAAATCCTGAAAATCCGTGAACAGGAAATCGACATCCGGGTAATTTTCCAGGATCTGAACCTGCAATCCCAATTTCTCCGGTAACCAAACATCATCCGCGTCCAGAATAGCGATATACTCACCGCTGGCGTTTTGCAGCCCCAAAAGCCGGGCGTGCTCTGCCCCGGCGTTTTTTTGATAAAAATACCGTATCCTGTCCCCATAAGGTTGCAGGACCGCCTTCGTATCATCCGTCGAGCCATCGTCAATGACGATTATCTCAAAATCGCGATATCCTTGGTTAAAAATCGAATCCAGTGCTGCGCCGATGGTCGCGGCGCAATTGTAGGTAGGGATGAGAACACTGATCTTGGGCGGCATGAACGTGGGCTAAACTTTCCGTAGATTCGAAGGCAGTATTCTTAGCGCCTGGCGATATTTGCTGATGGTCCGGCGGGCGATCTGCATGTTCCGGCGCTTGAAATAATGCTGAATATCCTGGTCGGAGAGGGGGGATGCTTTGTCTTCGTCAATGATGATCTTTTGTATTTCTTCCTTAATGCTGCGGGAAGCCACGAAACCAGTGGTGTCTCCGGAATCCGCCGACGGGTTCCCGATACCCTGCGAAAAGAAAAACTTCATTGAAAAAAGCCCGCGGGGCGTGTCGATATATTTATTGCTGATCGCGCGGCTGATGGTAGATTCATTACGGCTGATGGCCTGCGCGACGTCTTTAAGAATCATGGGAACAAGCTCTTCACCGCGGTCGAAAAAAGCCATCTGCTTGATCAGGATATACTCGGCAATACGCCGCAAGGTGTGCCCGCGCTGTTCAATGCTTCGGATAAAATTCGTGGCATTACGGAATCTTTCTTGAATGAATTCGCGGTCCTTTTCGCTAAGGTCCGTGCGCCCTAGAAAATTCCGGTAATACGCGTTCACGCGCAATGAAGGAATTCCTTCACGGCTGATCTCCACGTAATAACCGCGCTCTTTATCTTTAAGGATAAATACATCCGGTTGAATATAAATGGAAGAACGGATGGGACGAAAATTGCGGGCGGGCTTGGGTTCCAACCCCGCGATAAAATGAGCTGCCTCTTTGACCTGGAGAAGCGATAAGCCGGTATCCCGGGCGATCTGCTGGAAACGTTTGGACCCTAGATCCTGGAGATGATTAGCAATGATCGCGAGGCAGGCATCCTCATGCGGAGGATGGATGGCCTTGATTTGGGTCGACAAACATTCCTGCAGATCCCTGGAAGCGATGCCCGCTGGCTCAAATCCCTGGACGACCTTCAGGACACCTTCGACAAGCGCGTGATCCTGGATACCAAACGCTGCCGCAACTTCTTCGCACGTTGTTTTAAGGTAGCCGTCTTCATCCAAATTCCCGATAAAATATTCGCCGATCTTGACTTCCAGCGGATTGAGCGATTCTACGTGCAATTGCTGAAGAAGGCTGTCTTCAAGTGAAAACTCTATTTTAATGGGGATATCTTCCAGTACCTCATCATCAGGAGAATGCTGTCCCTGCAATGGCTCGCGCAAAAAACGCAAAGGATCATTGTCATAAAAGACTTTTTCCTTAACTCCCGCTTCCGATGTTGCCGTGATATCTTCATTAATTTCCAACAGGGGATTGTTCTGCAATTCTTGTTCGATCGAAAGGGTTAATTCCGTCACGGCCAAAAGAAGGACTTCGATGGATTGCTGCATGACAGGAGCGAGGATCGTTTTTTGGATCTGCTGTGGGATGACCTGCGTTTGCATAGCAAGAAGCATACCATATGATTCTAAAATAGCAAGAAATTTCTTACCACCACGCTTCAGGAATCGCGTGATGCAAATTATTTCAGTTTTTTTGCCTGGATGCTCAATTTTGGTAGAAATGACCAGTTTTTTCAACATATCACTAACCTCTTGGCATGCGCAAACTTCCAAGACTGTCATAGTTTGTCATGGACATTCATGTCCATTCTTTTAAACGTCCACCAAGAGGTACAATATTCCTGCAAAGCATGATCTCACCTACAAAGTTACCTAACTTTATGTATCACAATATATTATGACTCTATGAAAATTATCTGCCGATAAAAACGTCACTGGCACGGTTATTGCTTGATATTGTCTATCCATTCGCCAAACAGGTAAGCACAAGATATTAAAAGGAAGCAGCAGAGCAAAGGAGGAGGAGAAGTGAAACAGCGTTTTACAATCACGGAAGTAGCAAGCTTACTCGGGGTCAGCTCCAAGACCTTGGCCCGCTGGGAAAAAGTGGGCAAGATCCGCCGACCCAAGCGGGACTGGCGCGGCTGGCGTGTTTACGAAGAAGGCGACGTCCAGCAGATCAAGGAATTTCACGAAGCTATTTTTGAAGTGGAAGTTTAAACTCAACTTGTCCATAGCGAGGAATATGATAATGAAAAACAGATATCAAACCGTATTTTTGATGTGCCTTGTCAGCGCGGGTATGTTGGCTTTGACCGCCGAGGCGCAAAATTTTGCCGGGACCGTCACGGCGCAAGACGCGCCACAGCAACCGGCACAACAGCAAGAAGGAAGCGCGATCAATGATCCGTTAAGTCCGGAACCGGTAGCGAAAGACAGTGACTCCGCTGCCGTGGATATTCCAGAGGCCATCACCAGCATGAGCCATTACACGGTCGGGGAGACCGACATTTTGGACATCGCCGTCATGCGCCATCCGGAGGTCAGCGGCCAGTTCGTCATTAACAACGAAGGAAGCATCCAGTATGAATTTGTCGGCGATATTAACGTCCGCGGGCTTACCAAAGACCAGATCAAAAAATTACTGGCCGAGAAACTTTCTTCCTATATTATCGACCCTGAAATAACGGTCAAGATCGCGGGATACAATAGTAAAATCATTTACGTGGTCGGGGAAGTGGGCCGCCCGGGCAAGATCTACATGCAAGGGGACACCATGACAGTCCACGAAGCCCTGGTAGAAGCGGGATTACCGCTTTTAAGCGCCAAAACCAACGCCGGGCGCGTGATCACGCCGTCGAATACCGGCACCCCACTCATCCGTAAAGTCAACGTTGAGAAGCTTCTTTATCACGGAGATTTAAGAGAAAATCTGGTGATGCAACCGGGCGATACGCTTTATGTACCGCCAACGTTCCTGGCGAAAACCATGCGCGTCATTCAACCCGTTGCCGCGCCCATTGGAACAGCCGCCGGCACCGGCCGAACAGTAATGACCGGATTCTAATTTGTGCGCAAAACATGGGGACATATATATTAAATAAGAAAGGTTAAACATGAAAGATTTTGAAAACTCGAGCGTATCTCTACTAAGTTATTTAAAGATTTTCTTCAGACGCAAAGAATTGCTGATCATCCCCGCGTTCGCCGGACTCATGCTGGGGATATGTTCAGGGGTCGTTCTCCCCAAGAAATACCGCTCCGAAACGGTCATCCTGGTCCAGGAGGCAAAAACGGATAACCCGCTGTTCACCAAGCTTGCCGTATCGACGACCGTCAGCCAGCGTCTCGCGGGCCTTAAGGAATCCATTCTCGGATGGAACAGCCTTGTTGAGCTGGTCAAGCGCCTGAACATGGACAAGGACATTAAAAATAAAGTGGAGTTCGAGAGTCTCATCCTGGGCCTGCGTAACACCATCACTATCCGCTTGCGGGGCCAGAACATCATCAGCCTTGCCTATGAAGGAGACAATCCCGAAAAGACCCAGGCCGTCGTTAAGAATATCACGGATATTTTTATTAACCGCAACATCCAGATCCAAAATAATGAAACGTCCAACGCCATCACGTTCATTGAACAACAGCTTAAAGTATATAAGGGTAAGATCAAATCCGCGGAGATCGCTCAACTGCAAGAACAACTCGACATGTTTTTGATCGACTCCACGGAACAACATCCGATAGTCAGAAAATTACGCGAACAGATCGAGGCCGAAAAAAAAGAACTGCGCGCGGATAATCTTGAATATACCGAAGACATCAATCTGGAACAGGATTCGACGAATCCCATGATCGTAGAGATCAAAAGGGCCCTTGATAGTCTCGAATCAACGGCCGGCGACGGCAGCACGCAGGCCGCGGCAACGGCACAAGCCCAGAAGGACCAGATCAACGTCGACCTCCAAAAAGTTATGGCCCGCGACGTCAGTGTTAACCAGAGCATCTACAACATGCTCCTGGAACGCCTGGAAACGGCAAAGATCACCCAAAGACTGCAATCGTCCAAAGAGGGCACCCAATACACCGTGCTGGACCCGCCCCGGATCCCGCTAAAACCCTTTAAGCCCAATCGCGTTTTGGTCGCCTTTATCGGATTGTTCCTGGGAGTTCTTACCGGCGTTGGTCTTGTCATCGGGGCGGAATTTCTGGATAAATCTTTTATCGATGTTGAGGACGCGAAAAATTTTCTGGGCGTGCCGCTTTTGGGGGCGATCTCCAAGATCAATACCCTCGACAGCATCCGACAGGAGCATGAAAAACAACGGTGGCTTTACAGCACGACGGTAGCCATAGGTGTCATTGTCGTTATAGTAACGATGGCCGTGTCGAACTTTCTAAAATAGTTGATAGGTGTACCACCTATAACCTTAAGAGTGAGGCAATCAAAAATGTACCACAAATTCTATGGATTCAAAGAAGCGCCATTTAACATGACGCCCAATTCGCGGTTCTTCTTCGAGAGCAGCAAACACGTGGAGGCCTTGAGCACGCTTATTTACGCCATTGAATCCCGCAAGGGTTTCGTCGTCATTACCGGCGACATCGGTTCCGGCAAAACGACCGTCTGCCGCACGCTGCTCAACAAACTGGACGCCCGTACCCAGACAGCTTTAGTCACCAACACGCACATCAGCGGCAAAGACCTGTTGTGCACCATCCTTGAAGACCTCGGGGTCGAGTACACGCCTGGATCAAAAGCGCAGCTTCTTTCCCAGCTAAACGTCTATCTCATCGAACAATTGCGCAACGATCATAACGTCGTTGTCATTATTGATGAGGCGCAGAATCTCAAACCCACCGTCCTGGAAGAGGTACGGATGCTCTCCAATCTGGAAACCGAAAGCGAAAAACTGATCCAGATCATTTTCCTCGGGCAGCCGGAATTGAAGAAAAAACTGGCACTGCCGCGGCTGGAGCAATTGCGGCAAAGGATTTCCGTTTTCTATCATTTGACGCCGCTGACCGAGGAAGACGCCAAAAAATACATCCTGCACCGGCTGAAGATCGCCAGCAAATCCGACCGGCAATATTTCACGGAAAAAGCCCTGGATATTGTCTGCCGGTTTTCCAAGGGCGTCCCGCGGCTGATCAACCAGATCTGCGACAGCGCGCTTTTAAACGGTTTCATTTACGAAAAAGAGATCATTGACCATAAGCTCATGCAGGAAGTCGTCAAAGAAGCGCCTTCAAGCCAGATCACCATGGCGCCCAAAGACAAATCGGATATCGATGAAGAATTTGAGAAGATCATTGGAAGGGAATAGCAAATCATGAGCAAACTGCTTGACGCACTTAATAAAGTCAAAGAAGAACGCCAGCGGCAATCGGGACCGGGACTAGCCCCGCTCGCGACCTCCCCAGCGCTTTCGCCTGTTTCATCCCGGGACAATAAAAGCAACTTGTGGCGGATAGGGTACGGCCTAATGGCCATTTTGCTTATCGTGGCGGTAACCGGTTCGGTCCTGGTGAACTTTAAAACCATGGCACAACTGGAAAATGCCGGAACAATGACGCTGGTCCTGTCTAAGCAGATGGAGGAGCAAAAGCAGGAGCTCGCAGCCATCCGCAAATACTGGATGAAGGCGGAGTCAGTGCGCAAAGACCAGCGCGAGCAGATCGTCGCGTTGCAAAAAAACGTGAAAGCCCTTAGTAAAAATCTTGACGAAGCAAAGTTCAGCTTGGCAAAGATCGAAGACCTGAAGGTCAATGACAAGCTCATGCTGGAAAAATTCATCGCCCTGAACGAAAAAGTTAAAGAACTGGAAGCCAATAAACCATAATAACGAACAACCATTAACGATCCACTATCAGCAAAGGACACTCACTCCATGGGGAAAATCACAGAAGCCCTGCGCAAAGCCGCCGAAGACAGGCTTGAACGCATCGACAAAATCACGCGCATTCGCGAACAAAAAGCGCTCGTCATCAAAAAGATCGGAAACTCAACGGTCGACCCGCGCCTTGTCGCCTATTTCGATCCCAAGGCCCTGATCACCGAACAATATAAGATCTTAAGGACGAACATCCTTTCGGCGAACGCCAAGCGGCCGCTGAAGACCGTGGTCGTGACCAGTTCGCTGCACTCCGAAGGGAAGACCGTTACCGCGCTGAATCTGGCTATGGTCATTGCCCAGTCCACACAAAAACCAAAAGTCCTGGTGGTGGACGCGGACATGCGCCGGGGCCGCGTGGCGAAATATTTAGGGGTAGACCAAAAACTCGGGCTCACGGAGATCTTGATGGATAAGATCGACCCTTCCGAAGCGCTTTTTCATATTGATATGGAAAACCTTGCTTTCATCGCCGCCGGCAGCGTGGCGGAGAATCCCGCGGAACTGCTGGGTTCCGACCGGATGCGGCAATTCCTGGCGGATATGAAGACCCAGTTCGACCTTATCCTCATCGATACGCCTCCGATCGTCTCCGTCACGGATTCAGGCATCGTGGGAACGATCGCTGACGGCATCCTGATGGTCATCCAGGCCGGACGCACCCAGCGCGGTATCCTGCAAAGAGCTTGTGAACTGCTGGAGCAATCTCATTCAAAGATCATTGGGCATGTCCTGACGAACATTGAGTATCACTTGCCGGAATATATTTACAGATATTTATAAGTCACCCGTCACAAAGTCACAAGGTCACAAATTTTTACGTGTGACATGGTGACTTTGCGACCTTGCAACCACATTCATGAAAGGATTTTTATTATGAGCAAGTTTCTCATCACCGGTGGCGCGGGTTTCATCGGCTCCAATATCGCCGAGGAACGCATCAAAAAAGGCCATTACATCATCGCGATCTTTTTCACGGCCCTTAACGCAATTACAAGAACTATCAGAAGCGCTCAGCACATATACAGGCATTGCAGCACAAAAATGCCGCGCACAACGTGGGTTAGCGCAAGGCATATGCGTCTATATTACAACGAGCCGATTTAAAGAGAAAATAAATTACTACTCCAAACAAAAGACACTTATGTTGAGCGTGCCTAGTCAAGATACACAAGTGCTAACAAGCTACGCGTTAACATTATTAAAAACCATGTTTCGCTCAGGGTTTTTATATACTAAATGCGGTATTATTCTATTAGATATCGTGCCTGAGACGTTTCATCAAACAGATATCTTTGCGGTTAACTCGCCTAAGAAGAATGGAACGATTATGCAAACTCTAGATAATATCAATCGGAAGTATGGTAAAAGTACCATTCATTTAGCGGCAGAAGGATTAAAAAAAGAATGGCTGGCAAGAAGTAATAAAAAGTCTCCAAATTACACGACGCAATGGAGTGAGTTAGCAGTAGTGTTTGCATAGGAATAACTGGAAATGGCGCTTGTCGAGATTAGTTAAAATTGTATAGAATGCATATGTTATATCAACTAAAAAGAGATCATTCATAAATGCAAATACAACCAAATTTCGTTCGGATCTCTGGCGTATGTTTTTGTTAACAAAATTTTCTGAAGTAATTCACAGCATGCCTGTATTTTTACAGAATTAGATTTAAAAAATTTATGCAACTTCAATGTAAACTCTGCAAGAAATATGTTCCTTTAATCAAGGCGCACATCATACCAAAATTCTTTTTTTTGCAAACAAATATGTTTTTGTCATATAAAAATAATTTTACCAAAAAACGTCCTAGTGGAACTTACGATCAAAAAATTCTTTGCGAAAAGTGCGACGGGTTTTTAGGAAAGTTTGATAATTATGCGAAAGATATTTTAATTGATAAAAAAAGTGTTATAAAGAAAATTTCAGTTAACCCTATAAATCCTACTTAATCCTCAAATTTCTATTAATTGGCAGATGAAACGAAATACATATATTTGGCTAAGTTTTTTATTTCAA
>Ga0080064_1001068_pt1 | contig 61025 bp, 62 predicted proteins | sample Subgrocontami54m_FD_69260 | JGI IMG/M metagenome (GOLD analysis project Ga0080064, IMG submission 69260) | Subsurface groundwater microbial communities from S. Glens Falls, New York, USA - GMW46 contaminated, 5.4 m (SPADES assembly) (version 2) ... | reverse complement strand
GAAAAGGATGCGAATCAGCTTCTGGAGCGTCTGAAAAAAGGCGAGCCCTGGGAAAAAGCAGCCAAGGGCAAGAATATATCCAGCGGAGAAACAGGATTAATTTCCCCCGCCGCCGGTCTTCCCGAGTTAGGGTTTACTCCGCAGGCAGATAATCCCCTGACACAACTCTCTCAGGCAAAACCCTATCCCGATAAGGTTCTCCCTGGTAATGGCAGCTTTGTAATTGTTCGCTTTAAGGAACGAAGCAAACCCGACGAAGCGGATTTTCAAACCAGCAAGGACGAATTAAAGAAAACCTTGAAGGAAATAAAAACAAATGAGACCCTCAAGGCATGGCTGGGAGGCTATAAACTTGATCTCATTAAAGAAGGCAGATTAAAGATCACTAGAGACATTAACGGCGCTTAACCACGAAAGTAAAGAGACAACTCGCAAAGTGTGACATGATAAAGCGGCCAGGTTGGATTACAGAGGGCTTGCATTAAACTTGGAGGGAACGCTTTTATGGAAGAAACCCTGGCAAGCATAGCTAATCATCCCGGAGCCGTCGTAATGGCGGCTTTGGCCACCCTCTTCCTCTGCTATTTCATATTCAAGAAAATTGTCAAGCTGGGGTTGTTCTTGCTTCTCATCGCTTTGGCAGTCGGCGGATATTACTACTACAAGACACCCGCTCGGACGCCACAGAATCTCCTGCAAACCATCGAAGAAACACGCGACAAATCGGCCAGGCTCCTGGAAACAGGCAAGCATGCATACCGGAAAGGCCAGGAACTCTACGAAAAGAGCAAGGAGCTGACGCGGGATGCAGCGGAGTTGTTTAAAAGTAGAAATGTCGAACCGGAGCCAGAAAAGTAAATGCTGCTCAGGAATAGATGGTTCGCTTATCGGCTCTTTCTATTATTCCTTTTAGGCGTTGTATCTTTTCCCCGATATCATCGGCAGACAGGATTTCCGTAACCGTGCAGATGAGACGGGCTCCATGGCTCGCCACTTCCTCAATATTATGTTCCTTGATACCACCGATCGCCACAAAGGGGAGCGGGCAATTTTGCACCACATAATCCAGATAGGACAACCCCACGGGGGCACAAACATCTTTCTTGGTGCGCGTTGAGTAAAGGGGGCCCACGCCTATATAGTCCGCCCCCGTGGCAATAGCCTCGGCGGCTTGGGCAGGGGCATGGGTGGAAACGCCGATGATCATCCCCTCCCCTACCATCTCACGGACTTTTTCCAAGGGCAGATCATCCTGGCCGATATGCACGCCGTCGGCGTCCACGGCGAGGGCGAGGGCTGCATCGTCGTTGACGATAAAGACAACCCCGCCTGCCGCCGTCATCTTGCGAATTTCCAGGCATTCATGGTACTTCCGGCGAGGCTGTTTATCCTTCTCCCGGTATTGAATGATCCTGACACCCGCCGCGATCATTTCCCCCACCACCTGCACGTTGGTGCGCCCGCGCGAAAACTCTTCCCCGGTGATGCAATAAAGTCCCGCTACAGGTATTGGCTTCTTGCCCGTCATAGCATCTCTTTACGAGTTAATAAACATTTCTCAAACCTTATGCCAATCCTTAAAGATGGGCTGATAGCCGCTGCTCAAGAGCATTTCCTTCATTTCCGCGATGTCGCGCTGGTCAGCTATTTCAAATTGAGTGGAACCCCGTTTACCTTGCTTTCTTCCTCCCACTTCCGTAGAAGACCAGGCAGACATCTTGGTTACGCCAAGGCGCAGCAGGCGATCTCTAAGATCTGCACTTTCCCTGGTGGACACGGTAAGGCCCGCACGGGGTAAAAACAGTCTGCTGGCCAAAAGGAGCTGGACGAAAGCCCGATCATCAACAGGCACGAGCGGCAGGAAACTGCCGCGATGAGGGCGTAAGCGGGGAAAGGAAAGGTTAACTTCCGCATCCCAATATTTATTCTGAAGATAAGCTGCGTGGACACCTGCGAAAAAAACTTCCCGGCGCCAATCAGCCAGGCCCAGCAGGGGGCCTATGGTAACCGTTCTCATACCCGCCTGACAACCCCTTTCCGGCGCCTGAAGACGGTATAGGTAATCCCGCTTCGGTCCTGCCAAATGAACTTTTGCGTACACCTTCTCATTATATGCTTCCTGATAAACAGTAAGCCCATCGACGCCAGCGGCAATAAGTGCACGGTACTCTTCCGTGGCCAGGGGATAGACCTCAATAGAAATGGAGGAAAAGTGTTTGTTAAGAATTTTCAGGCAATCATTCAGATACGCCGGGGGCGTATGTTCCCGCGATTCACCGGTTAAAACCAGAACATGTTTTATGTCCTGGGCGGCAATCGCTTCCGCTTCTTCCGCCATCTCCTGCTTAGTCAGCTTCTTTCTCATAATTTCATTCTTGCTGCTGAAGCCGCAATAGGAGCACTGGTTTTCACAGTAATTGGACAGGTACAGCGGCGTGAAAAGGAAAACGACTTTCCCGAAGTTCTGAACCGTAAGGCGCCGGGCCTTATAGGCCATTGCTTCAAGAAATGGCTCAGCGGCAGGAGAAAGCAAGGCCAAAAAATTCTGCTCCGTGAGTTTTTCTCCAGCCAGCGCCGCCTGCACATCCGTCGCCGTTACATTGCTGAAAAAATCATCAAAATCAAACCGTTTATGGCCTTCATAAATGTCGTAAAAATCCATCGCGACGCTCTAACGCAAAAAACCCGTCAAGGGAGAGGAGGCCTCGGCGGATTCTTTAGTGGCCGCCGGTCCTGATAAAAAGGCTTGTCGACCTGCCTTGACGGCAGATGCAAAGGCAACGGCCATGGCAACCGGATCTCCCGCCGTAGCAATCGCCGTGTTCACCAGCACGGCGGCGGCCCCCATCTCCATGGCTTCAGCCGCCTGCGAAGGTCTGCCGATACCGGCATCGACAATAATGGGAACATTAATCTCGTCGATTAATATCTGGATCATTGCCTTGGTCTGCAGGCCGCGGTTGGTGCCGATCGGCGCCCCCAGGGGCATCACCGCCGCCGCTCCCGCTGCCATTAATTGCCTGGCCACCATCAGGTCGGGGTTCATGTAAGGAAGAACCACAAACCCTTCCCCTGCCAATATTTCCGTTGCTTTAATCGTCTCATAGTTATCCGGTAAAAGGTAACGGTGATCGGCAATAACCTCAATTTTCACCCAGTTTCCCGCGCCGGCAGCCCTGGCGATACGTGCGATACGCACCGCCTCCTGGGCATTTCTGGCGCCGGAAGTATTGGACATCAAGATACAGCCGGGCGGCACAAATTGTAAGACATTTTCCTCCCGGGAATCAAAATCGATCCTCCGTAAGGCCACTGTCACCAGCTGCACACCGGAGCGCCGAATGGCCTCCTCCATCAACCGATGGCTGGAAAACTTCCCCGTACCCAATAAGAGGCGGTTTTTCAGAGTAGCCCCACCTAGTTCAAAATCATCATTCATTGCCTCTACCCCCGCCCACCAGGCTCAAAATTTCCACCTTGTCTTCATCCTGCAGAGCAACTTCTGTCCAAGCTGCCTTCGCGACAATTTCCATATTAAGTTCCACAGCAATCCGGTCCGGTTCCAGATTCTTGGCTGCCAAAAGCTCACAGATGGTCAAGGGCTGTGAAAAATCTTCTTCTTTGCCATTTAAAACAACTTTCATTTTGTCACGCTCGTATTTTCCGAAGTTCCTTTTGCCTGTTCCCTTATCACGATAAGAGAACGTCCCAATCGAGGCTGAAGAAGGTTTGATGGAGAGAATGCTCATCGTCCACCGGGTTATAAGTAAGATTGCGAAACAGCCCCTGAGCAATGTCTAGCACCGGCCCAGGCAGCACGACATCATCCTGTCGTCCGTGGTAAATAATAACCGGAAAATCCGGCCCTTTTGCGCCGCAGACATCCGGAGGCAGATAATTCAGGGCCGGAGCCAGCAAGATGAGCTTGCTGGTTCTCGCCACGTTGTGACAGGCAAAAAAGGCAGCCATCAAGCCGCCGAAACTGGATCCAACGAGAATAAGATCATCCTTATCCGCCAGAACGGCATTCAATTTGGTCATCCTGGCCTCGAAGTCGCCGACATAATCCTCAACGATCATATCGGAATAGCGCTCCCGGAAAAACGATCCTTTCTCTCCCTGGCTGGAACCTTCCAAACCGTGGATGAATACCTTTGTAACCACATGAGTCCCGTTTTAATTGATATTAAACCATGGCCGCAATATCCAGCACCAGTTTTTCCGACGCCGCCCATCCCAAACAAGGGTCGGTGATGGACCTACCGTAAACGGCATCATTAATGTTCTGAGCTCCCTCTTCGAGATAGCTTTCCACCATAAACCCCTTGATCAGCTTCCGCAAAAGGGGCGAATGCTTGCGGCTTTCCATAATTTCCCAGGCAATGCGCGGCTGTTCGTTATAGCGCTTGGCGGAGTTGGAATGATTGGTGTCAACAATGACGGCAGGGTTCATCAGGCCGCGCTTGATGTACCTTTCTGCCAAATCCATCAGGTCTTCGTAATGATAATTAGGCTCGTGCTGATTATGCCGGTTGTATGAGCCGCGCAGGACGGCATGGGCGAGCGGGTTGCCGGACGACTCCACGGCCCAGCCGTTGTGGACAAAAACGTGCGACTGCTGACTGGCCCGTACCGAATTGAGCATTACCTCCAGATCGCCGGAAGTGGGATTCTTCATCCCCACGGGAATATCCACACCGCTGCATACCAGGCGATGCTGCTGGTTCTCCACGGAACGCGCCCCTACCGCCACATAGCTGAGCACATCGGCGAGGTATGTATAATTCATGGGATATAACATCTCGTCAGCAGCGGACAGATGCGACTCTCGCAAAGCCCGAAGGTGCAAGCGGCGAATGGCCTTGAGCCCCGCCACCAAGTCAGGTTCTTTGCCTGGATCCGGTTGATGGGCCATGCCCTTATAGCCCTCGCCGGTAGTGCGAGGTTTATTGGTATAGATCCGCGGCACGATCAAAATTTTCTCCGCCACCAACTGCTGCAATTTCGCCAAGCGCGCAATATAGTCGCAGACTGGATCTTCCTGATCGGCCGAACAGGGTCCAATAACCATAATAAGTTTATCAACCCGGCCGGTAAAGATGGCGGCAATCTCTTGATCGCGCTCTGCCTTGATGGTTTTAAGTTCCGCCGGAAATGGCATATCACTGAGAATTTCTTCAACGGCAGGCATTTCATGCAGGTTTTGGAAGGGCACTCGCTACTCCTTGTTTGTTCATAACTATGGCCTTCGTACCACAGATCGGGATGGAACACAAACTTCCGCGAACGTACTAGAGAAATGTCAGTATGATAACGTTCAAAGTCACCAATTTTACTAAAATACTTGACCATGGGCGATTTATGGCATATAGCTTGCCGCGTGATAACTAATTTTCAAGGGAGAAGCCAAAAATGATCATTCGCTGCTGGGGGGCAAGAGGCTCCATCCCCGTTTCGGGCGAAGAGTACCTGCGCTATGGCGGAGACACCACTTGTTTGGAAATCCGGACCCAGGAGGACGAGATCATCATCATTGATGCCGGCTCGGGAATCCGTAGATTGGGAAACAAGCTGCTTTCCGAAAACAGACTGCACTACACCATGCTTTTTACCCATGCCCACTGGGATCACCTCATGGGGTTCCCTTTTTTCAAGCCAGTTTACATCGAGGGCGCGACTCTCTCCCTGTTTGGTTGCCCCTTCGCTCAGACATCAGTTAAGCAAATTATTTCCCGAATTATGGATCCTCCTCATTTTCCCGTCAATTTTGATGATATTAAGATTAAGATTACCTATCATGAATCCTGTGACACCATCTTCGCCTTGAACACGCTGAATGTCACCCCCGTTCCGCTTAGCCACCCCAACCAAGGCGTAGGATATAAGTTCTCGGAAAACGGCAAAAACTTTATTTTTCTCACGGACAATGAGCTTGGCTACCGGCACTATGGCGGTCTGGCCTATGATGATTATGTAAAATTTGCTGATCAGGCTGATTTACTGATACATGACGCAGAATATTTAGAGGAAGAGTATCATAAAACAAAAAAATGGGGGCATTCTGTTTACAAACATACCTTGCAATTGGCTATCGATGCAAAGGTCAAAAAACTGGGTTTGTTCCATCACAACCAGGAGAGATCGGACAAGGCCATCGAGGAAATACTGCTCGATTGCCGCAGAATTATCAAAGAGCAGCGATCTTCGCTCGAATGTGTTGCCGTTCATCAGGATATGTCTGTAAAACTTTAATCATTTCTTAAAATTTTATATTATTAATAAGGAGGAGTTCGATGCAGATTCCCAAGTATGTGTACACTTTTGGTGGAGGCAAGGCAGAGGGCGATGCTCTCCAGAAAGACCTGTTGGGCGGCAAGGGCGCCAACCTGGCAGAGATGTCGCTGCTGGGCCTGCCGGTGCCGGCGGGTTTTACCGTCACCACCGCCTGTTGCAACGACTATTTCGCTGCCGGCGGTAAGTTTCCCGACTCTCTTAGAGACGAAGTCATGGATGCCTTGACGGCCGTTGAAAAGATAATGGGAAAGCGATTCGGCGATCAAGATAATCCCTTGCTGCTCTCCAGCCGTTCCGGGGCGCGCCAATCCATGCCGGGCATGATGGAAACCGTGCTGAACGTCGGCTTGGCTTCCGGCACCATCCCCGGCCTTATCGCCCGGACGCGGAACGAACGTTTTGTTTACGACGGTTACCGCCGTCTGATCATGATGTATGCCGATGTGGTCATGGAAAAGGCGGAGGGCATTGAGCCTGAAGAAGGACACGGCATCCGGGTGCAATTAGACAGGATAATGGCCGAAATGAAAAAAGCCCGCGGCTGCCAACAAGACACCGATCTTACGGCGGCTGATCTGAAGGAACTATGTACGGCCTTCCGGGCGCGTGTTCGCGAGGTATTGGGTCGGGAATTTCCCGATGATCCTAAGGAGCAGCTATGGGGCAGTGTCGGCGCTGTTTTCAAAAGCTGGCATGGACGGCGCGCCGTATCTTACCGTCGCATCGAAGGCATCCCCGACAACTGGGGCACGGCGGTAACCGTCCAGAGCATGGTTTTCGGCAATATGGGGGATCGCTCCGCCACCGGCGTCGCTTTCACGCGCAACCCGGCGACCGGTGAAAATCGTTTTTACGGTGAATGGCTGGCAAATGCGCAAGGTGAAGACGTGGTGGCCGGCATCCGCACTCCTAACCCACTTAATAAAGAAACTACCAATGAGCAAAATCGCCATTTATCGTCCCTGGAAGAAGTAATGCCTGTTGTTTATAAGCAGGTTGATGATGTTCGTCGCCAACTGGAGTTGCACTACCGGGATATGCAGGACATCGAATTTACCATCGAAGACGGCAAATTATACATGCTGCAATGCCGTAGCGGCAAACGCACCGGTACGGCGGCTCTCAACATGGCCATGGACATGCTCGCCGAGGGACTGATCGACGAGAAAACGGCGATCATGCGTGTCAAGCCCGCCCAACTTGATGAGCTGCTGCACCCCATCGTCGATCCGGAGGCGGAAAAAAAGGCCGTGCCTGTGGCCAAAGGACTGCCCGCCGGACCTGGCGCCGCCTGTGGGGTTATTGTCTTTACCGCGGCAGATGCTGTAACCGTCGCTAAATCAGGCAAGAAGGTCATCCTCGTACGCGAGGAAACCAATCCGGAGGATGTGGAAGGCATGCGAGCCGCCCTGGGCATCCTTACCGCCCGCGGCGGCATGACCAGCCACGCGGCCTTAGTTGCCAGAGGTTGGGGCAAATGCTGCATCGTCGGCGCCGGCATGATCCATGTGGACCTCCGACTGCGGCAGATGTCGATCGCCGGCGAAATATTCCGCGAGGGCGATACTCTGACGCTGAACGGCACCCGTGGTTACGTTTACCGGGGTGAGATAGCCATGATGGAGGCGACCGAGAACCCCCGCTTCAAGGCCTTTATGGAGATGGTGGATAAACAACGCACCCTGGGCGTCCGCGCTAACGCCGATACGGCGGAAGATGCAAAGATCGCCCGTTCCTTCGGCGCGGAAGGGATTGGACTTTTTCGTACGGAACATATGTTTTACGGAGCCGGCTCCGATAACGCCCTCTTCTTGCTCCGGAAAATGATTTTAAGCACGACAGCAGCAGAACGCCGGGCCGCTTTAGCCGAACTTTTCCCCTATGTCAAGAGGGATATTGCGGCGACCATGGAGGCGATGGCAGGTCTGCCGGTAACCATCCGGCTGCTTGACCCGCCGCTCCATGAATTTGTGCCGCAAAGTGAGGATAAGCGTGCGGAACTGGCTCGTTCCCTCGGCATTTCCGCAGAGGATATCCAACGGCGAGGCGAGGAATTGCACGAGTCCAACCCGATGATGGGACACCGCGGGGTAAGACTGGGCATTACCTATCCCGAGGTAACGGAGATGCAGGTACGAGCCATCTTCGAAGCGGCGGCTGAATTATTGCGGGCCGGCAAGACCGCCCAACCGGAGATCATGGTGCCAGTAACATGCGATGCCCGCGAATTGTATGTTACCAAGAAGATTGTCGATCAGGTCCACAGCGAAACCCTGGCAAAATTCAGTTTAAACGATCTTTCTTATAAATACGGCACAATGATCGAAATTCCCCGCGCCGCCTTGTTGGCGGACCGCATGGCGGCGATTGCCGAGTTTTTCTCCTTCGGCACCAATGACTTGACACAGATGGGTTTCGGCTTCAGCCGGGATGACATCGGCGGTTTCATGGGAGCATATTTGGAACAGGGCATCCTGGACGCCGACCCTTTCCAGACTATTGACCAGGACGGCATCGGTCAACTCATACAAATATCCACAGACAGGGGAAGAAAAGCACGACCTGAATTGAAGGTTGGCATCTGCGGTGAGCAGGGAGGCGATCCAGCCTCCGTCGAGTTCTGTTATAAAACGGGGCTCGACTATGTCAGTTGTTCGCCCTACCGCGTGCCGATTGCCCGGCTGGCTGCCGCCCAGGCGGCCATCAAGGCCCAGATAAAAAATAACACCGAGGGTTAGCAGAATTCTATGGATTTAACATTCCTCCGGGATTTTTTTCTTTATCATAAGGATTACGTCATCTTCTTCTATGGGGCATCCTTATGCATCCTGGCAACGGCATGCTTTGTCATGAAGCGACAGGAAGGGGAGGATGAGCTGCCTTGGGCATTCCTCGCGGCGTTTGCTCTTTTACATGGCTTTCATGTATGGTTAGGGATCGTTCCATCCCTCGCCGGCAGCGGGTTGTTCCTGGTAATTTCGGATAGCCTCCTGCTCATCGTCTCGTTCGTCATGTTGTTTGAGTTCGGCCGCCGTGGCAATCCCATCTTAAAAAAGAAAGGCCCGACCTGGTGGATAATTATTCCCTTGCTGGCCGTGACTGCCGGTAGCTGGTTCAAGTTGGGCTGGACCGGGATTCATGAAAACGCCGTTTTCTTTCTCTTCTTCCCGGGCGGTTTACTGGCAGCGTGGGCGCTCTTTTCCGCCTCCCGGCGAGGGAAGCTCTGGCCTCGTCGTTTGCTCGCCGCCTGCAGCCTGCTGATGGTCTTGTATGTCATGGAAACAATTCTCTTTTCCCAGATTCCCTATGGGGGTGATTCCTTGCCGAACCGCTGGCTATTCACCAAACACGGGGTGCTAACGAGCGAGTTGATCGAGGGGTTCCTCGGCATGGGCATGGCCCTTATTCTTTCGCTCTATTCCCAGTCAGCGGACCAGGCAGAGGCGATGCTCCATTACTTCCGGCGGCGTTCGAGGTTCGCTTTTTGGTTTTCCACCTGTACCGTGATTTTGCTTATCGTTTCCGGGTGGTTTTTTGTTCAATATTTGGACGATATTGCTACCCGTAAGCATGAATATGATGTAGCTAAAAACGTGGAACTTATGAATAATAAATGGCTGTTCTTTGTGGATGCAGCCCAACGGGATGTGCAAGGTATAGCCGGCTCATCATCGGCAGTGCTTGCCGTAGCGTCGGGCGGCAAGAACTGGCAACACGCCGCAGCCGATTTGGAAGATTACAGGATGAAGCATCCCGTGGAAGTCTGTTTTTTGCTCGATGCGAAGGGGAAAGTGCTTGTTTCCTCCGCCCTTGCCAGTTCCAAAAGCATTATGGGAGAGGATTTTTCTCGTCGCCCTTATGTAGAGCACCCTCTGAACGGGGGCGAAGGCAGCTATGTGGACTTTGACCCGGCCACGGGGAAAAGCGCCTATTATGCCAGCTATCCCATCTACAACGCACAGGGGACAATCATTGGACTCGCAGTAATTAAAGAAAACATTGAGCGCTCCATTCTAAATTTTGATAAACAGCCTGACCTTGCCTTCCTCGTCAATTTCGGTGGAACAATCTTTTTTTCCAGCCACCCACAGATGGTCGGCATGAACCTTTGGCCGCCTGATGAGGATACTCTGGCGAAACTGTCAGTTTCCCGACACCGACAATCCAGCGCTAAACCGCTTAAGGCGCTTTTGCGGCAGGAAGTAAGGCAGGGTGACAATACCCTCTTCGAGGGGAGGCGCTACCTGGTAACGCGTCGTTTTGTGATGGAGCCGGCCAACTGGGCAATTATACTCCTGAGCGCCAATAGGGAGGCCGCCACTTATCGCATCATGGGTATTGTTGTCGTCATCTTGTTTTTTTCTTTAACTATCGGCTTTTTTATTGTTTTTGAAAAGTCCCTGGCCTCATCCGCCCAAATTGCCGTTACGGAGAATCGTTTTCGTGCACTTTTCGAGAGCGCCCCCGGCGCCATTTTTATTATCGAAAGCGGCACGCGCAAAATTCTTTCGGCAAATAATTTTATGGCCGGTTGGTTAGATTACCGGCCGGAGGAGCTTCTGTCCATGACCCTGGACGACCTGCGTGTGGATGGAGAGGGAGCCGCCTGTCGCTACCGCAAGCGCAACGACGTCCTGATACATGTGGAGGAAGTGCGCAGCGAGATATCCTTTCGCGGTCATACAGCCCATCTAATAATCGCCCATGACATAGACGACCGCAAAAAAGCGGAAGAACTGCTGAAGACCATTTCCATGTCGGATGGACTTACGGGAATCGCGAACCGGCGTCGTTTTGACGAGTTTCTGGACCAGGGATGGCGGCGCGCCATGCGGGCGGGGACCGAAATTTCCTTGCTCATGTGCGACATAGACTTCTTCAAAAACTATAACGATACCTACGGCCACCAGGCAGGCGACGATTGCCTTAAACGGGTGGCGCTCGCCATCAGGGATAATTTCCATCGTGCCGACGACCTCGCGGCCCGCTACGGGGGAGAAGAATTTGCCGTCATTATGCCTGGAACGGACGCCCCGGGCGCTCTTTCCCTGGCCGAGGCGGTACGCGCCGCCGTGGAGGCTCAGGGCATCCCCCATAACGCTTCTGCCGTGTCCCCGGTGGTTACCTTAAGCGTCGGCAGCGCCACGATTAAAGCGCAAAGAGGGTCGAGCGCCAAGGCTTTGTTGGCCGCCGCCGACAAAGCCCTTTATCAAGCCAAGAACGAAGGGCGCAATCGGGTTGCGACATCTCTTTCCTGAAAATCGCGGTCAGGCCCGTCCGTAATCATCGGCTTGACGCTCAATATCGTCTTCCCCGAAGTATTCCCCCGTTTGTATCTCAATAAAAACAATATCCGTTTTGCCCGGATTTCGCATCCGGTGCCAGGCGCCACGGGGAATTTCAATAGAGGCCCCTACCCTTAAATCCAGTTCTTCGTCATTCAAGGTAACAATGCCAGCGCCACTTATGACATACCAATGCTCTGTGCGCAGACGATGACGTTGCAAACTTAAACGTTGGCCTGGCAAGACAACTAGCCGTTTAACCTTGTGATCCCGTTCTTCAGCCAGAACCTCGTAACATCCCCAGGGACGATAATCTCGCGCCATTAGTTTTTTGACCTGTTATCCGATTTGCCGTACGATTTTACGCTTTTTTTCCGCTTGCGCTTTCTGCTGAAGCTTTTTTATCCAATTTCAGCGTTTGACCAATTCTTAAAAGGGAACCTTTGATATTGTTATTTTTTTTAATCTCATCAATGCTTGTAGCGAAACGCCGGGCTAAGGAATGCAACGTATCGCCTTTTTTCACTTTATAGCTAAACTGGGAATTGGCAGCCCCCGTTTTTTCGGCGCTGTGTTCCTCAATTTTCGCCAGTTGGACGCCTTGCAAGACGATCACCAACCGCTGACCAGCCTTGATATTTCGCTTACCCAGAAATCTATTTTGCTTCCTGATAGACTTTGGTGTGGTTCCATATCTTCTGGCAATACTAGACAAAGTTTCTCCGCGCTTGACTTTGTGCCGAATAGTTGCCAACCGCTTCATCTCGCTCTGGCGTGGCTTCTCCGCCAGGGGAATTTCATCTTTGACCTGCGCAAATCTATCCAGAAAAGCCGCGGGCAGTTTCAAACCATACTCCCTGTCCGGCGTTTTATTGAGCCTCAATTCGGCATTAAGAATGGCAAGCTGTTCATCAGATACCCCCAGAGTTGAGGCAATATCACATAAATTCATTGTCCGGGTTGTCTTTACCGTGTCGTAAGCGTAAGTCGGGCGGCTTTCCAGCGGCGCTTCCAGGTTAAGACCATATTTCTGCGGATCCTTAATAATATGTAATGTTGCTAAAAAACGGGGCACATAACGGGCTGTCTCTTTGGGCAATTTCTTATAAAGATCCCAAAAGCGATCCAGGTATTCGATGTGCTGTCCCGATATAACCCGCATCATCCTGCCCTCGCCGCAATTGTAAGCGGCCAACACTGTTAACCAATCACCAAACATGTCATGCAGATCCTTCATGTAACCGATGGCCGCCTGGGTTGATTTTTCCACATCCATCCGCTCGTCGATCCACTCGTCACGGCTCAAGCCGTATTTATAACCCGTTGACGGGATGAATTGCCACATGCCCAACGCTCGGGCAGGAGAAAGGGCGCGCAATTTAAAACCGCTTTCCACCAGGGGAAGCCAAGAAAGTTCTTCCGGTAAACCGGCCTGTTTAAGTGCGGCAACAACCGTAGGGCGGAAAATGGCAGATCGCTGGTAGGAGTTAATAAAATATTCCCGCTCCACAGTTTGAAAACTGCGAATTTCTCGCTCCACCTCGGCATTCATCACTAATGGCACTTCACTGCTTCTGCCTTTGGTAACAGTTTGCCTGGAAGTATAGATGGAAAGAATCTTCTTGGATATCAATAGACGTAAATCGTCTTTTTGCCGGACGATGTCTGCATCACCGTCGGTTTCCAAAAGGATGGCATAGGCATCGTCTAAAGCCCCTAAAGCCTCCTCAATATCACCCTTAACCCAGCTCTCCTGTGACTCATTCACCAATTCCAGAGCCTTTTCCATAATATCCTGCTCTACTTCCAGCTCCTTAGTGTTTTTTTTATCGGTTGTCATAGCGGGGAGAGCGCACTGTTTATTATCCTGTTTCACGGCAGATGAATTTATTTCAGGCTTTTTGCCCGTTGCCTCTTCAGCCACAAGCGGCGTGGATAGAGCGATGGGAGCGATTTTAACTGAATCTTCCGGCAGATTGCCCGCGGCGGATTGTACGGGGGTGAAAATGGTGAATAAAAAGCTTAAAATCACCGGCGACAGCAACCAAAGCATCCTCTTTCCCTTTATCATTTTGGGAGTCTCCTTTATTTGTTATTATAACTGCCTTATTTATTGTTCTTTTCGCCCTGGCTCCCCGGGACAGATCGCGGATTTTCGGAACCGTACCACATCTTTACTTTTTTCTACACAATTATTGGTAAACCGGCATAACCCTCCCCCACCCCCGGTCGCGTACTGCACAAAGCGAAGAGGCCGTTTATACAGTTCCAGCAATGGGCGCTTGACCTTGCAAAAGATAAGCTTCAATGAAATCATCGATATCGCCATCTAAAACCCGATTCACATTCCCTACCTCCAGGTTCGTACGGTGATCTTTCGCCATGCGATAGGGATGAAGGACATAAGACCGGATCTGGCTGCCCCAGGCAATATCCTTTTTAGTCTTATTTATCTCTTTTTGTTTACCTCTCTGTTCCGCAAGTTTTAACTCGTACAGACGCGCTTTTAAATATTTCATAGCCATGGATTTGTTTTTGTGCTGCGAACGCTCATTCTGACATTGCACAACCACTCCGGTGGGAAAGTGGGTAATCCGCACGGCGGAATCCGTCTTGTTGACATGTTGTCCGCCTGCCCCGCTTGACCTGAAAGTATCAATGCGGAGGTCTTTATCGTCGATTTCTACCACAATACTGTCATCTATTTGCGGATAAACGAATACCGAGGCGAAGGAAGTGTGTCGGCGCGCACCGGCATCAAAAGGCGATATACGGACGAGACGGTGAATGCCTGCTTCCGCCTTGCAATATCCAAAGGCATATTCACCTTCAATGGTTAGAGAAACACTCTTGAGACCGGCTTCGTCCCCCGGTTGATAATCAATAACCGTTGCCTTGAACTCCTTCCTGTCAACCCATTTGAGATACATACGCAGCAACATTTCTGCCCAATCCTGAGCCTCCGTACCGCCGGCGCCGGCATGAATAGACACAATGGCATCTAAAGGATCCAATTCGCTGCCCAGCATCCTTCTTAATTCCATTTCTCTCACCGCTCTGTCGAGCTCAGAGAGTTCGCTTTTGACGACCTCCAGTGTCTGACTATCCTCTTCCTCCTGGGCCAACACGAGGAGTTGGGTCAGATCGTCGAATATTTTCTTCTTTTCTTGCCAACCCTCAACAGTTGCAAGAAGCTTGTTTTTCTCTTTAAGGGCCTCTCTGGCACTTTCCGGCTCATTCCAGAAACTATCCTTAAGGGATGCTTTATCCAATTCTTTTATAGCGTATTCCTTATTGACTATGTCAAAGATAATCCTTGAGAAGCGCTATCCGGTTATTTAACCCCTCAATATTAGCCTTTAAATCTTCATTCATTTTTTATCCTCCTCCGAGAATTAATATACAGCAACAACAGGAAAATGAAGCACAAATACGCAAAGACGTCACCGTATGCCACATAAAAGGTTTTACTGTCAATAAATCTTGCCTTCCCCGGCAACGAGGTTCTGACGTGCATGGCACTCTGGGAAATTATTTTTCCCAGCGGATCGATGATCGCACTAATGCCCGTATTAGCGGCACGCAGCACGTAAAGACGAGTCTCCACGGCCCTGAAAACCGTCATCGATAAAAGCTGATGAGGCACCGAAGATAAACCGAACCAGGCATCGTTGGTAATATTTACGAGTAGTTCCACCCCTCTCTGCTTGTAAAGGCGGCTCGCTTCCGGAAAAATGCCTTCATAGCAGATAAGCACCCCTACTTTTTTTTGCAGCCATGATAGAGGATGATATCCCTCGCCCGCATGAAAATTGTCATCACCTGCCACCAGCTTACCGACAAAGGGAAAAAAGCTGCCGGCAGGGACGTATTCACCATAGGGCACGAGATGCACCTTGTCATAACGTCCGGCTACCTCCCCCGTCGGCGAGAGGAGAAAGGCGCTGTTGAAGAAATGAAGACCATCCGGATTATTCCTGTAACTGGGGCTGCCGAAAAGCAGCCATTTCCCCGTCTCCTTGGCTGTCCGAAAAGCTATCCTGGCCCCCAAATCACCGTCCTGAAAATAAAAAGGCAGGGCCGTTTCCGGCCATATTATCAGGCCGTCCCCGCCAGGCGTGGCTCGCCTGGAAAGATCTTCATAAATTCCCAGAGTTTTTTCCTGATAAAGGGGATCCCACTTGAGACTCTGGTCTATATTACCTTGAATAATCGCAATGTCGATGGCTGGCGCCGCTTTAAGCCTGGCTTGCATTTCACTAATGCGCAGTTGCCCGTAAAGCAATACTCCGGCAATCAACAGCATAGCGCCGCTCACCCCAACTGCGATGCTTTTATTGCCTTGCTTTCGAACACCGAAAATAAATCCGCCCATAAAGTCGCAAATCACAGCGTTGATGAATACCAGCAGGAAGGAAATACCATATATTCCTGTAATATCCGCGATTTGTATTAGGTGGGCATAAAGGTACTGTGAGTAAGCAAGGTTTTCCCAGGGAAAACCCGTCAGCAGATTAGACTTCAAGAATTCGAGACAGGTCCATAAGAGAGGCGCGGCGATAACTTGGGACACGCCTTTTTCTCTAAAGTAACTTATACCACCGGCAAAGAGAGCGACATAGACACTCAGGTAGGCCGCCAATATAAACATGACTGCTAAACCAGTCAACCATGACTGCTTGCCATATCTGACGGCAACGTAGGTTATCCAATAGATCAGCCCCACGTTGCCGATAAAGCCTGCCAGGAAGCCGTTTTTCATGCTTTCCTTGAGTTTGCCATGAGACAGGGCAAGCAATAGGGGAACTAACGCTATCCAGGCAATAAAGCCAGAACCGTAGGGAGGGAAGGAAAGAAAGATCAATACCCCCGAGATTAGCGCTAGTTTTTTTCGGCAACACGGGTTAGCAAAATAGATAAAAGCCCTCGCTGTAATCCTCTGGAGGTGATAGAATCCGACTTGAATGGACGATAAATAAAAGAAGGGGGTTACATATCATGTAACCCCCTTCTAAATAATGGCGGGGCCGATGGGACTTGAACCCACGCCCTCCGGCGTGACAGGCCATATTTGCCAACTTACCACAATTTACCGATTCATATTTTTTCATAATACATTTCAATAGTTTGACCATCTATCTTTTCCCTTGACTTACTTAAAAATACCTATATATTTGTCCAAAGTGTGGGGGAGAGTGTGGGGGACAGATATTTGATAAGGAGTTTTTGCCATGCCGAAACATAAACGAATCGTGACAAAATATCCAGGGGTTTATTATGTCGAGGTTGACGGAAAAACGGGACCTGAACGAATCTATTATATCCGTTATCGCTTCCAGGGGAAGACCATCGAGGAAAGAGCAGGCTATCAATATGCCGACGATATGACGGAAGCGAAAGCGGCAGGCGTAAGGTCCGACCGGATCCGCGGCAAGGAAAGATCAAACACCGATAAACGGGAGGCAGAGAAGGCGGCGAAGCTGGCAGAGGCCGGGAAATGGACTTTGACTAAGTTATGGGACGAATACGAGAAGCAAAAGGCCGATAACAAATCATTCCGGACTGACAAGGGGCGCTTCGAGAAACATCTCAAGCCTATCCTGGGGGACAAAGAGCCCCATGAGATCATCCGTCTTGATGTGGATCGGCTACGCGTGAAGCTCTCCAAGAAACTTAAACCTCAGACCGTCAAGCACGTCCTGGGACTGTTAAAGCGAATTGTCCACTTTGGGGCAAAAAGGCAGTTATGCCGGGATCTCACCTTCCCCGTGGAAACCATCAAGGTAGACAACCGAACGACCGAAGATCTGACGATCGCACAGTTAAAGCGACTTCTCGAAGCCATTGATAAATCCATTGATATAGAAGCGAAAAACATCATGCTCATGGCTTTGTTTACCGGTATGAGGCGTGGCGAGTTGTTTAAGCTGCAATGGAAAGACATAGACTTTGAACGGGGCTTTATAACGATCGGCCACGATCCCAAAGGAGGGGTAAGCCAGAAGATACCTTTGAACGACCAGGCGCGGAAGGTATTAAAAAGTCATCCGCAAACCAAGGCAAATGTTTTTGTCACCGGCGCCGGGAATCCATTCACGGATATTAGAGATCGTGTCAATGCTATAAAAGCGGCCGCTGAACTTCCGAAGGACTTCCGACCTCTTCACGGTCTACGTCACGCCTACGCATCCATGCTGGCGTCATCCGGCCAGGTGGATATGTACACCCTGCAGAAGCTCCTTACCCACAAGTCACCTATTATGACGCAAAGGTATGCCCACTTGAGGGATGAGACATTACGCAGTGCTTCTACCTTGGCCGGGAATATCATTGACCAGGCGGCAAAGGCAGAGGATCAGGAAGTGGAGTCGTCAACAGCGTAGGAGATCGAAGGACATGACAGCAACGGCAATGCCTGATAAGCCGACAGATCAAGGCGAACTTGAAAGCGCCAAAGCTATTATTACGGATTACATTAAACAGAACGTGAACCGGTGCAGAGAATTTACGAAACTTTATGCGAATCCCATTCTAAAAGAGCTTGAGCCTGAGCTCAAACACCTTTTTTCAGTTAGGTTATACGCACACCTTTGCCTTTTTATAAGTTTTGACATGGAAATACGCCTCAAACTCAATATGCCATTTTATATGGAGGTGAACCCTTTTGATATTGCGAAAGCGATTGCCGATGCTCAGTCAACTATATTTCTTGATGAGGTTATAAAAAAGAGAATAAAGGAAATACTTGCCAAAGCTAAGAGCAGGAACAGGCGAGCTATTTATAAACTTGTACTATGGGAAAAAACGGCGATTAGCCTCAATTTTATAGTAGAGGAAATAGCTGCAGCACATCTTAATGGAGATAAAGATTTTTTTTTACAACTGGCAGATGCTTTGAAGCAGAAAATTTACGACAGGAGAAAAGATAGAAACAAAGATTATGTAGAGATTCTCCGTTATGGGATTCCGTTTTTCAAAGCTAAATATCGTTTGAGTATCAGAGGTATCTGGAGAATGCTGAACGATGATAAAAGAGGACGCATTTCCGATATTATTCGGGCATCTGCCCGAAAGAAAGAAGGTGTAGTAGCCTCGCTGGACGACATTGACTACTTTGTCAAGTTTCTAAAAAGGAATAAAATCTCATTATGACAGTAGGAATACGGACATAAAATTTCTCGTTTTGTGCCCGTGTGACACGTTTTGTCTTATGGTACCCCTGAATCGCACAACGATTCGGGGGTTTTCTTTTTTACCCCCTCCGTCAAACAAAATGGAGGAGCATCATGAAAACGAACACCAGCGATAAGCAAAACACACCCATCAATGAACTTCTAAAAAAGCCTTATTTGAATGAATTTGAGGTGGCGGCGATTACCGGTCGGGCAGTCTCCACGCTTCGGAATGAAAGACACCTTCGTCGTGGATTCCCATATTTAAAAATTTCCAAAAGGTCCATCCGCTACAAACTTCAAGACGTGCTGGCCGTCATGGAGGGGAGACGAATCAGCTTTGATGAGGCCGGCCGATGAACTCCCCTACCCTTTCAGACAAACGCCCCACTATCACCCTGGAGTTTAACCAGAGCGGCAATTATCTGACGGTAATTTATTTCAATGCTTCGTCAGATCAGATTTACAACGCACTATGGGAAAGTTTGTTCCGGCTACTCGCCCGTGATCATTTTGCTTGGATCCGGAGGTCGTTCAGTCGGCCATGACTCCCTTCACTCCCCCCGGGCGATTCCGGCGCGACTATGACAAGGCATTCAGGAAAGGCCCCCTGGCAGCGAATATGCTTTTGCTTCTCTGTGAGCTTGCAGATGACAAGGGCCAGGTCAAGACTGATGAAGTGGAATTGGCCCGACTTATAACCGCACGGTTTGACGATCCGCGAGCCTACCAACTACCAGGAGGGCCGAAGCGATGACGAATCAGATTCCCGGCGGCTGTTTTTTAATCGCTAATACAATCTTTCGGTCCGCAATTTGGGGAAAACCGCCCCAAACTCTCCGTTTATTTATCCTATTGATTGGAAAGGCCGCGTTTAGTGATGGGTACATATTCAAGGGCCATGTCCTGAAACGTGGAGAGCTGATCACTACATATGGCGAGCTTGCCGGGGATTTGTCCTACACCTTCAATCGGGCGCTTATTACCCCCTCCATAAAGGAAATCAGAATAGTGCTTTCATGGCTACAATCTGAGGGCATGATTTTGATGAAACCCATGATTAACGTGACTTCGGCGAACAAGGGCAGACCTACTGACCTTACAAGGGCATACGTCGGCTTGTTAATTTCTATTATAAATTACGATACTTATCAGAATTTGAAAAGTTACAAGGGCAGTGACAAGGGCAGACCATCTTCCGAACTAGGGCAATTAAGAACAATACATGAAAAGAAAATAACCCCTGAAGAAATTCTTTCAGAAATTTCTTCCCTGTCCTCTCTCTATAATCCTGAATTACTCGAAACTATCCTTGAGGCCGTTTCATCTTCAAGAAAGTCTTTTCGGATTGCCGACAGTGTAAAACTCCGCTTCCTTCAGGCTTGTCAAAAATATTCAGTGGATCATGTTCAGAACTGTTTCAGGCTATATCTTGAGAAAGGCTATGCAGAGCAAGGCAAAGATGAAAAGTATCTCATGGGAATTATCAGGAAGCGAATCCCGGAGGTGAAAAAATCATCATGGTGAGTTTGCTAGCAGAGGCATACAGGGAATTTGAGTCTTGGAATCTTGGATACGTAAAGGAGAACCACCGCACGATTGGCGTGCTACGGAAAATCGTTGAGAGGGCTGTCTTGCAATCGGTAAAGGATCGTTACGCCTACTTAGTGCATGTTCTGGAAACGGAAAACGAGGATTTAACGGGGGAAATTGAATATGACCGGCAAACAGCAGCAGAACTTGACAGACTACAACGGGGAAGATCGGGTGATTTCATCTCACGAAATGAAATTGACGCTGGATCGGCGGAAGGATTCAATTATCAGCGTCAAGAGCATGCTTCCTTCCCTTGATCGCTACATAACGGACTTTAGGGACGGCGAACTCATCACTATCAGCGGCCCGACAAAGAACGGTAAGACGCTTCTTGCCCAAACCCTGACCGTCAATTTTGCCAAACAGGGGAAACCGGCGCTCTGGCTTACTTATGAAGTTCCTGCGCGCCAATTCCTTTCTCAGTTTCCAGAACTGCCCATGATCTACATGCCGAACAAATTGAAAGCGCACGCCCTGGACTGGCTCGAAGATCGGATAATTGAAAGCTTCCAGAAATATCACACCCGGATCGTTTTCATTGACCATCTTCATTACCTGGTTGACATGGCCAGGATGAAATCACCCTCCCTGGAAATCGGGACAGTTGTTCGGCGCCTGAAAGGGATCTCAGTCAATTACGAGATGGTAATCTTTCTGCTCTGCCACACCACGAAGGGTAAAGGAGACGGACCTTTCTGCACTCTGTCATATGACAGCATCAGGGATTCGTCTTTTGTCTCTCAGGAAAGCGATACCGTGTTTATGGTGAAGCGTACGCCCGAGAATGGAGAGAACACCTCAAGGCTTAGGGTTGAATTTCACCGAAGGACTGGAGTGATGGAGAAAGTTGTAGATCTCGTTAAGGTTAATGGGCTCCTACAGGAAGCAGCACTGACAATAGAAAGGGGAAGCAAATGAGCAGGCTGGAATCAAGGTTAAACCGGTTACAAAACTTCATTTCTGACAGGATCAGCGACGATGCACGGATAAGGCATCCCATGAGTGAATATGAACGGGCGGCCCGGGTCATTTGGATGGTGAACCACCCTGACAAATGCGATCCCAAAGCATTGAAAATAGTGACGGACATATTGTCAAAATACATTCCCAAGGAGGTAGTTAAGCAATGAATTTTGAAAAGAGGTTGAACGGGTTAGAGGAAAAGCTAAGCCTAAGCGTATCACCGGAACGGGCGGCGCTCAATATAGAGTTGTGGCGGCGCATGGCGGAAGGGCGAAAACGAGTTGACGAGTCGCGCGCTCAGGACGGAACGAAACCGATGCAATGGACAACTCTTGGCGACTGCCTCGACCAGGGGGCAAGTATCGCCGATAGGCTAAAGGCAGCAGCAGAAAGGAGGCTCTCATGCCAGTAATTCAACCCTACGTAAGAAAGATGAGCATCACCGGGGAAGGTCCTAACGCTCTTCAGGACGTGGGCAGTGCTGGGATGGTCGGAAACGCGATCGCGCAATTCGGCAAAACGGCCATGAACGTAACCGATAACCTGGCGGATATGATTATAAGGAGGGACGCTCAACTTAAGGCCCAAGACAATGTTGACGCAGCCGAGAAAGCGGGAGTGGAAATCAACGCGACGCTTCGTGCTGCTGAAGAAAACTACAAGACCGAGGGGAATAAATTCGACACCCTCGGGGATCTGAGAACCTACAGCGCTGGTTACAATAAGAAACTGTATGACGGGCTCAAAGGAAAATATCTTGACGGCGTGACCGATCCGCAACGGCGGCAGATGATAGAGAAGCACCTTGATTCAAAGATGGAGACGTTCCTTAATTCTTCCAGCAGCCACCAAGCGAGTATGAATAAGAAATTCACGGATAGCGGCATGGATAGGGTAACCGGTGATGCAGTACAGGGCGCCCTTCGCGGTGAAGACTTAAATGCTACGCTCCAGGGTTTTCAGAACTCAATCGCAAATTATCACGCTGCCGGCAGCATTTCAGAACCGGAAGCAGTAGGTAAGTTGGTCAAGGGTAGCGAGCAAATAGCGATTGCCTACCTCGACGGCATGGAAGTGCGCGAACCGGCTAAGTTTGTGGAGCTTGTTGAGTCTGGGAAATACAACAGCATGCTTCCAGAGGCACAGTTTCGCCACTTTCAGGAAAGAGCCGTCCATGTCAAAAAAACCGAAGAGCTGAAGGCCAAAAGCGTAGCCGGTGATCAGGCATATAACGAGGTATTCACTCAATTCAACCTTGGCTCTTCCGATGGCGACTATGCCGGGGCAATCCGCCATGTCAACGATCCAAATAACCTTCCCGGCCTGGACCGAGGGACCCGCGAAACCTTATTCAATCAGATCAAGGGACAAGAGGCGTATATCCTCACGAAAGAAAACCAGAGGGCGAAAGAGCTTCACAACAAAGACCTCGACGCAATCGGCGAGTTACGGCTTTCGGGGAATATCAGCGCGGCAGTCAAGCTCACCGCAGCGTCCCCATATATCGGGGGGATGGACAAGGCAAAGATCATTCATAATTTGCAGACGCCCCCGCCTGAAGGCCGTTCCAACAGCGCGACTTACCTGGCCGGGGTTGAAAAAATGTACGATTCATCAGTTCCCCTGGAAGAAAAGAAGACCTGGCTGCTGCAGAACCGTAGCCAGTTGAACGCTTCAGACTTCAAGCACATGAGCAATATCGGAATGTCCCAGGAGAGGTCCAACGATAAGGCAGCGGTAAAATCGGGCATTGAAACGATTAAAGCCGTCCTGGTTTCCCCTGGATTCAGCTCACAGACGCAGAAAGAGCGGCTTGATAAGGCGGTCAAGCTTTATGAATCGGGGATTGAGCAGAACAAAGACACGTTAAAGACTCCCGATCAGATCAAGACTTACGCGAACCAGATCCTTTCCATGCCTCAATTCTCAAATATTAACCCGATGGAAGACGTTAAAGCCGACATGAAGCGGCTCCGCGGCGTGGGTCTGGGCGAGGCACCGGCACAGCAAGCGCCGGCGGCACAAGTTAAGACGGTTACCATCGACGGCAAGCAATACCGGGATGGTGATGTCATCACGAAGAACGACAAGCAATTCAGAGTGAGGGCGCGATAATGGAAGACTATACCCTTGAGCCAATCACGAAAAATGAAGGTTACACCCTGGAACCGGTCGAAGCATCCGGCGGCGGGATAGGCGACACGATAAACAAAGCTGCTTCCGTGGTCGGTCGCGTCGGGCGTATCGGTTATGAAACTGCTGCGAATCTCTTTTCCGGTCTTTATGCCTGGCCAGCCTCTAAGGTTGCCGGGATTACTACGCTCCTTTTAAGCGGTGACCACGGAGCGGCCAAGGCCGTTGAAGAAGGCGTAGCCAATGAGCTGACCGTCAAGCCTCAGACGGAAGAAGCGCAGTACATCACAAACCAGATCGGCAAGCTGATTGATATCCCTATGAGCTTTTTAGGAGAGGTTGCCCGGACAGGCGTGCAGATCTCCTATGACACGCCCTTTCATCCGCAAATTATGACGCCTGAAGAAACGACCTACATCGTCGAACCGGCTTTCCAGATCGGCGCCATGCCGGGGCTGATGAAGATCGCAAGGATGGGAGTCAAATCATTCGGGGAAGTAGGCCGGGAACTGCCAGGATTTCTGAAAGAGATCACTGGCCGGGGTGTTAATCGGGAAGCCATGCCAGGCGAACCGTTGAAACCTACAGCGCCTGTCACGGAGAAGGCCACCACTGGGGCTTCACCCCTTGATACGGGTAAGGTGTTGCCTGGGGGAGAGATCGGCCCAACGGCGGCAATGTCGGCAAAAAAGCAGGTGGGTGATCTTTGGGATACAAGCACGTCAGAAAGTTTTAAAAAGTTACCCGATTACGTTCAACAGGCAATAGGCGAGCGTCACATGGAAAGTGTCACGAATAACCGTGTGCATTCAGGGTTGATAAATGCTGAATGGGAGAAAGTAACCGTACCTGTTGCCGAATTAAAGCTGAACAACGAGTTACATTTCGACGCAGGGAAACAGCAAGAGTACGCTGGACGTAAAATCTACAACGAAGGTCCGGTTGTACTTGACTTCGATGGAAGCCTACTTGACGGCAACCACAAGTTCAGCCGCGCCATAAGGAACGGCGACCCTACCATTGAAGCATATAGACCGTTAACCTCCTTGCCTCTTGAGAGCATACCAGTAGAGAAAAAAGCCCTGCTTCATGAATTTCCGAAAGAGATCAATGACCGGTGGAACGCTGCCATTCCCGAAGAACCTACTTTGATGGAAAAAGGAAAGCAGCGGCTTAATGATTTATACGATAAGGCGACGCGGGTTTTCGAGGATCTTCCGAATACCGCCGAATATGCGCCCTTGAAGTTTGAATTGCTGAACCTTCAGAAATACAGAGGCATTGCATCAGATAAGGCAACGCGAGGCCTGGAAGAAATCGTCAAGAATCTTGATCATCCGCTCATGGATATCTTTGAGAAGAAAGTCATCCTGGACGATCTTTTCTATACCGCCGAAAAAGGAATGGATCTTCCTTACGGATTCACCAAAGACAGCCTGGCCGTTGAGAAGGTCATCATTGATAACCTGGTCGACACAAATCCACGCGTGGCGAGCGCCATTGCCAGCCGGAAGGCACGATGGGAAGAGGTGCGGACTTCATATCTCGATGCCATGAAAGAGATCGGCTTCGACGTGGAAGAGCGGTTTAAGAATCCTGACTATTATCATCATCAAGTTTTGGCTTACGCCCAGGCGCAAAATATCGTTATTGGCGCCGGGAAATTGAAGACACCGGAGAACCGGGGATTCCTTCGGCGGCGTGAAAATACCGAGCTGGATATCAACCGGGATTACCTTCAAGTAGAACATGATGTCCAGGCTCAAATGATCCACGATATCAAGATTGCGGAAGTGATAAAGCTGGTCGATAGGCGGCACAATATCGCCGACAAGATCAAGGCGGAAGCGGAGATGAACAGGGCTCCTTTCTGGAAGAAATATATCCCCGAGGATCACGCCCTCTGGCAGCCGTCGGAAGGCAATGTCTTCTACATGACCCATGGCATACCGGAAGCGATAGCCAATGAGCTCATGACCGGAGCCCTTGCCGAATTTGGCGTGACCAAGGAAATGCTAAGGCCGATCTTTGCCATAGGCGGACCGAAACGGGAGTTTGTCTTACCGAAGGAAGTTATCAAGACCCTGGACAAGCTCGTCAACGACAGACCGGAAAACGTGGTATCGGCGGCAAGCTCCTGGTTGATGCGTCAATGGAAAGAAAAAATTGCCCTGATCAATCCCCGCGGCTTCTTCAAATACAATGCCAGAAACCTCTCCGGTGATGCGGAGGCGGTTTTTGTCGGCAATCCGTCTTCCTTTTCCAAGGCAAGTCAATCTTTCCATGAGCTCTACGATGTCTTCTTCGGTGACGGCAAGATGTCGCCGGATATGAACCGCTTCTTTGAAATGGGCGGCTTTGAGGGAACGATGCAGGCAATCGAGATGAAGAGCTTCGGAGATATCAAAGCCTTTCAGCATCTTTATGACAAAGAAAAGGGGCTCCTGGACATGCCGCAAATGGCTTGGGACAAATACTGGAAGACGGCCAGGCTCGCCACGGATCTGCGCGAAGGCATCTTACGTTATGCGTCTTATCTCGATTACCTTGAGCAGATGAAAGCAAGCCCTGAAGGTATGCCGAAAAACTTTGGTGCGTCCATACCGCAAGAAATCAGGGCGCTTGGTGACATAGAGCGGCGGGCCTTCTGGCTGCAAGATGATCTCCTGGGCGCTTATGACAAGGTGGGCGTCATTGGCCAGGATCTTCGGAAGCATATCTGGCCTTTCTGGTCCTGGAAAGAGGTAAACGCAAAGAGATACATTCAGCTTTGGAAGAACGTCTGGGACTCCGGCGAACATGCGGCGGCAGTCGGGCGAGCGCTTGGCGTAAAAACCCCTTTCCTTGCCCTGAATGTCGGAAAGTTTGCAATCAAGGTGTCGGCACTGATGGCCGTCCTCGAGGTTTATAATCATACCTTTTTCAAGGAAGAGGAAGATCTCTTACCGGAGGGCGTCAAGAAGACAGCACATATCAACTTTGGCCGGGATAGCGAAGGCAAGCTCATTTACTTCGATCGCCTGGGGATCTTCCAGGACTTCTTGGCAAACTTCGGCCTCGATCAATCAGGGAAACTGGCGAAAGATGTACTGAACGGGAAAAGAACCATCAAGGAAGCGGCTCTTCAAATGGCGAAAGGTCCGCTGAATGTCGTTTATCAGGGAATTACGCCCTGGTTCAAAGTACCCGCTGAACTGTTTTCGGGAAGGACCGCTTTTCCCGACGTCACAAGACCTGGAACGATTCGGGATCGTAAGCTTTACGTTGCCAATCAACTGAAGCTCGGCGAAGAATACAAGGCGCTCTTCGGCCTTCCGACAGCGGGTTATGCAACGTCACTGAAAAAGATGCTGGTCTATTCTCAAGATCCCGGCCAGGCGGCTTACATGGATATCATGGAAGAGAAGCGCCGCTTTGCTGAACGCATGGGCAAAGAGGGCGAAGGCTTCTTCATCACGCCCAAAGGAAACGCCCTGTACAACTACAAGCTGGCCCTACGCTTTAAGGATTTCAAGGCAGCTGAGCATTACCTTGACGACTATATGGCCAAGGGTGGGAATGGCGCCGGCCTGGTCAGATCCATGCAAGCCATGAATCCGCTTTACGGGATGAACCCCATGGACCGGATGCAGTTTCTTTCAGGTCTGAATGACGAATCCATGGGAAAGCTTGAACGGGCAATGGATTATTATTCAAACGTCCTGGCTCAGGACCGGAATGACGCGGCAAAAGAAGATAAAAACAGGACAGATCAGGAGTAGGCACATGGCACTGACAAGCAAGCAGTTGAAATGTATCCCGATACTGGTGTCGTGCGATACGATCGAGGCCGCGGCGCAGCAAACCGGCATTGCCAGGACGACTCTATACGGATGGACGAAAAAGGAAGAATTCAGCAAGGCCGTTGCAAGGGCACGACATGAACTGCTCGCAAAGTCCATGAACAAACTGATGAACGCATCCATGAAGGCGGTCAACACGCTGGAAAAGCTGCTTGATGCAGAAAGTGAAGCCGTAAGAAGGGCCGCGGCCAATGACGTCCTGGGGCATGTCCTGAAATACCGGGAGTTGTCGGAGATCGAAGAACGTCTTGAAACGGTGGAAAGGATTGTGATGGAGAAAAAAACATATAGGCCATGAACAACAAAGCGGAAAGGACGGAATCAGAAGGTAAGCGATTGAAAGTAACCCACAAAGAAAAGGAGAAAGACAATGCCAAAATACGTAAAGTTCATAATCACGGAAAAATTCAAATTCGGGGACAGCGTTTATAACGCCGGGGAAATCCTTACCATATCGGAAGCCGATCTGGAAAAGGAAGTTGCAAAGGGGAAGCATCCTACCAACGGGACATGGCTTTCTGGTGTTTTGAATCATGGGCGAAAGCTTGATGAGGCGGTGCAGGAAGACGCTGATCGGATCGCGGATGACAAAGCGAAGATCCAGAAAGGAGCGGCATAATGGAAGCAAAAACAATTTTGACAAGCGGGGCGACCATCCCCGAGGAACAGCCGCGGGAAGAGTCGAGGATTCACTTTGAGAATGAACACTTGCTTGAACAAATCAACGTTCCGCGGGAGCCGAATCCAAGATATCCGAATATGGCTGAGCCAGCAGATGAAATAGTGATGCGTGATTTGCCTGGATACGTCAATGCCAGAATCGGGGAGAGCATGCTTGACGGACGTCTCCACAAGACTTTGGATCACTTCTCCAAGACCGTAGGGGCGGAAGAGTTAATCGGTGACGGCGGCATGGAAAAGCTTATGGACTTGTCGAAACGGGCATATGAAAACCGCTTTGACCCTGAGATGTCAAGGCGGATCGGAGCAGAGGCGCAGGAGTGGGTTTCACAATGGCGGATTGCCAAAAAAAATTGAAAGGGAGGGTGTGGGGATGGAAAAGACACTTTATGAACGAATGAACGAGAGTTACACGGCGAAGGTCGAGCCTTTAAAAACGAAGAAAGCCGAACTGTTAAAACGGATTTCCGAGGCACGGTTGGGCTTAGGTAAGCATGAGAAGATGACCGCTGCGCAGATATCGGAGCTTGATAGCCAGCGCGTGTCTGCTACGGCTAAGGGTGAGTGGAGTCAGGTGGAAGAGATCGAGGCCGGAATCGACAAGCTGAGGCAGAATGACGAGAGCAGCGAGCAGATCCTTGAATGGAAAGCCGACCTTGGGTGCTTGTCTCATGAGATAACCGAACTCGAAAAGCAAATGACCCTTACCGCAAAGACGATCCTGATAGAATTTATGCCGCAAGCTCAGGAAGAAGTATTTGACGCTTTTGAAGCATGGCTGGTGAAAGCCGATTCCACATGGGATAGCATGAAGAAGTTTGCCGCCCAGGTGGGCATCGAAGTTGGAAACAACCGAGAACTCTTGATCCCGAAAGATTCACAAATGTATGGGAACAGATCGAAACTGCTTTATAACTGGGCTTGTCACTGGGGATATTAGCTTTCGATGTCAGACGAGAGCGGGGCTATTATGTCCGCTCTCGTTTTACTTCTTCTGGAGCAGTTCCTTGATTTTCTTCGACGATGCTTTCGCGTCGTTTCTCAGCGATTCGATCTCTTGCGGCGTCAAGGGACGGGGTTGATAAAGCGGCGTCCGTTCGCAGGGCGGTAGATCGCCGGGCAAGTAAATTTCCTCTTTCGGTGGCTGGTAATCCTGCATACCGATATCCTCACAGAACAAAGGCGGGAACTGTATTATTTCTTGTCTGACGCTTTCCCGTACTTCTGTAAAAGGTCTTTGATGGACTCTTCAAGAAGGTCGTTTTGACGCTTATTCATTTCAACAGAAAGAAACTTTAGTTGTTTCAGTAGATCGTTGTCGATCGTCGTGTTGTAAGGGCTTCTGTTCTTTTCCATGGATCGCTTTTAACATGTGGTTATATGGCAGTCAATATTTTTCTTGACACACCTTTTATATTGTTATATGGCTAACCATAAATCAATCTCAAAACATAGGGCAATGAAAAACAGAATATCAACTATCAGAAAACCCCTTGAAGATTCCTTCCGTCGTGAGGCTGAAGGCGGTCCCTATGGCCGCGAGAGATCTTCAGGGGGCTTTTTATTTTATGGGAGGGCGTGAAAATGGAACAAAAGAAAATGCGGTATAACATCAACGGGCATTTGTATAACTGTGAAGGCAAGGAGCTCCTTTCTTTGGCAAGCGACCACTTGCACTCGGCCGGTGAATTGAACATCAAAAAAGAAGAGGGCGCGGCGGATTTGTACGCCTTGCTTGAAAAAATCCAGCAAGCATCATGGCATGCACAGGCGTACATTTCGGGAATACTTGCCGTTGCGGGTAGGATGATGGAAGGGATCGAGGAAGACATGCTCAGTGATGAGCATACGTTACAGCATATCGCATGGCTACATATCGCCGTAAGAAATGAAATTCTTGATGAAATACAGAACGCTATCGAGGATGCTGAGTCTCTTGAAAGTGAAGCGAACAGAGCAAAGAAGGCCAAGGAGAACGGCCAAGGGGCGGCGGCGTGAATACATAGAAGAATAAAAGCGAAAGGAAGGTTATGGGATGAAAGAGAAAACGAAAATACAGGAAGAGGACAGATCCATACAAAGATTCTTCAGCGATCCACTCCGGCCGCTCCATCCTGAAAAGGGGATCACGGCCAGGGATTATTTTGACGCCTTGGACTGTCACGTTAAGGTGCCTATGCAGGTAGCATATTTGGAGCTTTGCGAGATGATCAATGGGCTTCCAGAGAGTGAAATGGAAAGGGCAAGTAACTTTCTTCAAATACAGAAAACCGCGTTTTTTCTGTGGGAGCAGATAGACAAGCGGATTATGGAGGATTACAAAGCGAGCATCCAGGCGTAACAAGGCAAAACTCCACGGGAGTCGCTTGACAATTGGGAACCCTCACCCCTGCCCGTGGGTAATCTTTGAGGGAGAAAGAGAGGATTTAAATGGATGGACAGCTAATGAGAGCTATGAAAAGGGAATTCAAGGCACAAGACAAGTTGATAAAATTAGTGAAGCGGATCTCGAGACTCCCTGCTGCGCTGAAAAAGGAGGTGGAAAGCGCGATCGGGGAACCCATGGACGATAAGAAAATAAATGCCTTGATCAAGGAATATGAAGAGAGCAAACGGCGGCTTGAGGAAGAAATCGAAAAGCAAAAAGGGGAAGCCGATTAGTCAGTAAGTAAAAACAGGGACGGGGGCGGGTGTGAAAGCATCCGCCTCTTTTATGTGCTTTGTGTGGGGGATGACGTGGGGGACAGATTTTTTGGCAAAGAAAAAGGGGTCGCGATTTTACTCGTAACCCCTTAATCTTATTAATGGCGGGGCCGATGGGACTTGAACCCACGCCCTCCGGCGTGACAGGCCGGCGTTATAACCAACTTAACTACGACCCCGCATAAAGCCTCTACAAGCAAATCCCCTTCCTCTGAAGACAGAAACCTTGATAAATTCCTGGTAGGCGGAACAGGACTTGAACCTGTGACATCCACGGTGTAAGCGTGGCGCTCTCCCGGCTGAGCTACCCGCCCCCTTGTTAACACTGCTGAGCGGGCTTCTAGCAACAAGGCGATTTTTTGTCAAGCAGTAAATGACGTTACCGCATTAAGAGCCGCTCCCTCATCAGTTTCGGCGGAGGGCAACAGGGCAACTTTTAATACATCATCAACATTATCGACAAATACCATCTGCAAAGCCTTCAATATATTGGCCGGCACATCTGCCAGATCCCGCTCGTTATCTTTAGGAATAATTACTGTTTTAATACCTGCGCGATGCGCTGCCAGCAGTTTTTCTTTTAACCCCCCAATGGGCAGCACTCTTCCCCTTAAGGTAATCTCGCCCGTCATCGCCAAGTCGGATCGCACCTTTCTTTTGGTAAAGACGGAAGCGATAGAGGTTGCGATCGCAATACCGGCAGACGGACCATCTTTGGGGATGGCGCCCTCGGGAACATGGATGTGGAGATCCATCTCCTTATAAAAGTTATCAGACAAATTAAATTTTTCCGCTCTGGCACGCACATAGGTCAACGCGGCCTGTGCTGATTCTTGCATCACATCGCCTAATTTCCCTGTAAGGGTCATTTTCCCGCTGCCCTTCATGATAGAGGCTTCAATAACCAACAATTCCCCCCCTACCTCCGTCCACGCCAAACCTACCGTCAATCCTATTTGATCATTGCCTTCCGTTTCTCCATGCCGATGTTTGGGGACACCCAGATATTTGGCGACGGATTTCGAGGTTATCTTGATCTGCTGCTTCTGACCATTGGTAACTATTTCCCTGGCAACCTTGCGGCAGATTGCGGCAATTTCTCTCTCCAGATTCCTGACACCCGCCTCGCGGGTATAATTTCTGATAATGGTCAAAAGAGCGCCATCCGTTATCGACAGCTGCTCACCTTTGAGGCCGTTTGCCTCCACTTCCTTGGCAACCAGAAAACTCCTGGCAATGCTTGACTTTTCCGGTTCCGTATATCCGGCAATCCTGATTACTTCCATACGGTCTTGCAAGGGTGCGGGTATCGTCTGTAAAACGTTCGCCGTCGTGATGAACATGATGTCTGAAAGGTCATAATCGACCTCCAGATAATTGTCGTTGAAAGCATAGTTCTGTTCCGGATCGAGCACCTCTAGAAGCGCGGAAGATGGATCACCCCGAAAATCGGAACTTAGCTTGTCAACCTCATCTAGACAGAAAACAGGATTGTTGGAACCGGCCTTTTTCAGTAACTGTACTATTTTCCCCGGCATGGCGCCGATATAAGTCCTCCGGTGCCCCCTGATTTCGGCCTCATCACGGACCCCGCCCAGAGACATCCTTACAAACTTCCTGTTAGTGGCACGGGCTACAGACTTCGCGATGGATGTTTTACCAACGCCAGGAGGGCCAACGAGGCACAGAATGGAACCTTTATTTTTTTTCACCAGACTCTGGACCGCCAGGTATTCCAAAATACGCTCCTTTACCTTTTTCAGTCCATAATGATCTTCCTCAAGTATTGCCTCTGATTCCTTGAGATTCTTATCGTTTTCAGTTTTTTCTCCCCAAGGCATATCAAGAAGCCATTCGATATAATTCCTTACCACCGTTGATTCGGCAGACATGGGCGCCATCATCTGCAGTTTCTTTATTTCCTGCTTAACTTTCTTACAAGCCTCTTCAGGTAACTTCTTCGATTTTAACCTTTTTTCCAGTTCGGCAATTTCGTTCTTGATGTCATCCTTATCGCCCATTTCTTTCTGGATGGCCCGCATCTGCTCATTAAGATAATAGTCCTTCTGCGTTTTTTCCATCTGCTTCCGCACGCGGCGTTTAATCTTTTCTTCAACCTGCAGGATTTCATTTTCCGCAACGATGAGCGTATAAATACTCTCTAATCTTTCATTTGTATCGAATATTTCAAGTATTTTCTGGCGATTTTCAATTTTGATGTTAAGATTGGCAATAACTATATCAGCAAACCTGGACGGATTATCCATGACCGCAAGTGAATTGGATATTTCCACGTGAACTTTCTTGCTTAGCTTCAAATAAGTCTCGAAAGCATCTTTGATACTCCTCATCAAAGCATCGGTAGTTTTCTCATCCGGATTTACCTTTTCCTCAACCTCTTCCACCTTGACATAGAAGAAATCATCATTGGGCAAATATTCCTTGACGATACCACGGGCTCGCCCCTCAACAAGGACTTTAACTGTTCTGTCAGGTAGTCTTAAAAGCTGTATGATTACGCCTATCGTACCTACTTTAAAAAGATCATCAACTTGTGGATCATCATTTTTTGCATTTTGTTGCGCTACCAGAAAAATACCCTTTTCCGACTTCATAGCCCATTCCAGAGCCGCAATAGATTTCTCACGACCGACAAAGAGGGGAACAATCATGTGAGGAAACACCACCACATCCCTTAAAGGCAGTAGCGGCATCTCCGTAGGTTCATCTACTATCTCATTATTATCAATATCTTGCATAGCATTTTCCTTTTTTAATCTTAAACCACGCTTTATGCCGTTTCTGATCGAGATGAAAAGATTAGAATGGGCGGGGCGCCATTTAAGACAACTTCTTCCGTAATTACACACTCTTCAACGTCATGCCGGGATGGCATGTCATACATGATATCAAGCATCGTGCTTTCAATAATGGCACGCAGTCCACGAGCGCCCGATTTATGCTCTACCGCCAATCTGGCTATTGCCCCCAAAGCGCTATCTGTGAATTTCAACCTAATATTTATCAATTCAAACAATCTTTTATACTGTTTGATAATGGCGTCCTTGGGCTCCACCAATATCTTCACCATGTCTTCCTCGTCCAGCTCATTCAAGGTTGCAATGACTGGCAAGCGCCCGATAAATTCCGGGATCAGCCCGTACTTCAATAAATCCTCAGATCGGACTTTCAGCAGGATATCACCCACATTTTGCTTGCGCTTACTTTTAATATCAGCACCGAAACCCATGCCACTATTGCCGACACGACGGGCAATGATTTTGTTTAAGTCATTAAAAGCGCCGCCGCAAATAAACAGGATATTAGTTGTGTCAATCTGAATGAATTCCTGCTGGGGGTGTTTTCTTCCTCCTTTGGGGGGCACATTGGCAATAGTGCCTTCCATAATTTTTAGAAGCGCCTGCTGCACTCCTTCCCCTGACACGTCTCTGGTTATTGAGGGGTTACCTGATTTTTTGGCAATCTTATCTATCTCATCGATATATACAATGCCACGGGTGGCTCTACTGACGTCGTAATCGGCGTTCTGGAGTAAACTCAAAATAATATTCTCCACATCCTCCCCTACATAACCAGCTTCCGTCAAGGTGGTAGCATCAGCTATAGTAAAGGGAACATCTAAGAGTTTGGCTAAGGTTTTTGCCAGCAATGTCTTTCCTGATCCGGTAGGACCGATTAGTAAAACATTGCTTTTCTGTATCTCCACATCGTCTTTCTTCGTCCCTGCAAACAAACGGCTGTAATGGTTAAAAACAGCGACAGCAAGCACTTTTTTTGTGCGTTCCTGGCTGATGACATATTCATCTAATATGTGCTTTATGTCCTTGGGTTCGGGAATAGCCTTCTTGGCATTATCTTTTGCGGAGACAGCGTTCTCTTCCTCAACGATACATTTGCACAATTCGATACACTCGTCACAAATATAGGCAGAGGGACCTGCAACTAATTTCCTAACCACGTCCTGTGATTTTCCGCAAAACGAGCAAAATAGGGCGCCCTGCGTATCCCTTTGATAACTATTCTTCCTTGCCATCAGTGCTCCTGTATTTATAATAAATGACGATGCTATGCTTCAAGATGTGACGAGGGGCTTTCTAGCGATAATTTCATCTATCAGACCATAAAGTTTTGCCTGCTCGCTGGTCATGTAATAATCCCTATCAGTGTCCGTTTGGATCTTATCCAGCGGTTGGTTTGTCATGTCAGCCAGGATATGATTCAATTCATCTTTTAGGCGTAAAATCTCCGTTGCCTGAATAGCAATATCCGTAGCCTGTCCTTGGAAACCACCCAAAGGTTGGTGAATAAGGATACGCGCGTGGGGAAGCGCAAAACGCTTGCCCTTTTCACCGGCACAAAGCAGCAGTGCCCCCATGCTTGCGGCCTGCCCCATGCAATAGGTTGAAACGGGCGCCTTAATATACTGCATGGTATCGTAAATGGCAAGTCCCGAGCTTACACTGCCGCCGGGACTGTTAATATAGAAAAATATTTCCTTGTCAGGATCTTCCGCCTCCAGGTAAAGCATCTGTGCCACAACCAGATTTGAAACATTATCATCGATCGCCGTACCTAAAAAAATTATCCGATCCTTGAGGAGGCGCGAGTAAATATCAAAGGCGCGCTCTCCTCTGCCGTCTTGCTCCACGACCATAGGAATGAGGGTCATTTATTTTCCTCCCCCTTTGTCTGAGCATCTTCCTTTACAATGGTAATTTGGGCACTATTTTCTATGAACTCAAGTACCTTTCTATTCAATATCTCACCCACTAAATTAGCTTTCATGGCCCCTTCTGTAAAATAGTTTTTTACTGCTCCGGGATCACCGGACTGGGAAGCGATTTCCTCAATCCGTGCTTCTATTTCACTCTCGGAAACGTTGATGGATTCCTTACGGCCAATGCGTCTCAGTATGACTGACGCCTTTACCATGTGCCGCGCTGTCTGACGATATTGATCTTGAAATTTTGCCAGCATTTCTGCCGCTTTTTCCTTTGGTACCCCATCATTTGCCATCCTGCGACTGACATCAGCTGTTATGTATTGATATTCGCTTTCAACGTAGCAATCCGGCACTTCAAATTCATTGATTTTCAGAATTTCGTTGACTATTGCATTATGCAGGTCGCTTTTATATTGTTCCTGGTTTTGTAACTTTAATTTTTGTCTAATATCCTCTTTCAATTCCTCCATCGTGTTAAATTTAGCAAAATTAGCAATAAAACTATCATCAAGCGCAGGAAGCTTCTTTTCTCTTATATCTTTTAACGTTACGGTAAATGTAGCATCCTTGCCTGCAATTTCCGTCGCATAATAATCATCGGGGAAACGCACTTTAATTTCTTTTGTTTCACCTTTGGTAACTCCAATCAACTGCTCCTCAAACCCGGGAATAAATCTTTTGTTTCCTAACTCAAGGAAGAAATTCTCAGCCGAAAGCTCCTTCCTGCTGACCCCTTCTACTGTACCGCTAAAATCCATCGCGATAAAATCACCATTTCGTACACCTCTGTCTTCCTGAATCTCTTCGATCGTTGCTAACCTCTGGCAAAGCTCTCCCAGCTTATCTTCCACATCTTTATCTGTAACCACGCGTTCGACCTTTTCTAAAGCAAGCTCCCTGTAACCTGTCGGGTCAATAGCTGGTTCCACTTCAACTGTGGCAACAAATTTAAAATTTTGCTCATTTTGGATGCCATGCTCCTCGATTTCCGGCCGCGAAGCAGGAAGAACTTTCTTAGTTCGCAAAGCGTCGGCATATAACCTTTCGATGAGGTTTACTACTGTCTCTTTTTCGACAGGTTCTTTGTATAAGGTTTCTAAAATGTTGCGGGGAACCTTCCCCTTTCTGAACCCTTTGACACTTGCCGTTTTGCTGAGCTTTTGATAGACGTCATCCATTTCCTTCTTGACTTCACCCCAGGGAACATCAAAGGATATTCTTTTTTTTATCGGGCTAATATCTTCCATCTCTACAGCTGTCATTACCTCACTCACAATATTTACTCCTTAAGCCATGATTTTTTAGAAAGGCACAAACATGGTGCGAGAGAGGGGAGTTGAACCCCTATCCGCTCGCGCGGGCTGGATCCTAAGTCCAGTGCGTCTGCCATTTCCGCCACTCTCGCTTTACCGCAAAGCTCCGTAGCATATATTCATTAGCGAATCAATTGTCAACGGCAATTGTGGCAAAGTCCAGCCTCCGGCTCTTTGGATCGCCCGAGGTGTGGGGCTTTTTCGGCTATTTGTTTTTTATTCAGTTTTTATTGACATAATAATTAATGTAATTATATTGTGCGAAAGGGATCATTAAAAACTGGCTGAAAGGTTATGTACTTTGATGCAGCACAGATAACCCAGGCATCTTGGGCCTTTTCCCATGCGGAAAAAGTGGTGGCTCGTTATTACCGGATGAGCGAGGAGCGGTTGCAGGGTTTGCGCTACGATGTAAAGACACTGGCTTACCTGGAAGAACCTGAGATCAACGAACGGGCCTTTGCCCAGTTGTGCCGCTATAAATATGAGCCGGAACGGGGGGGCATCAAAAAAGATAGTTTTTCTTTTTACCGGGTTTGCCTGCAGGACAACCGTATCCTGGACGCCGTTAACAGAACCTCGGTATTTGTTAGACTGCCTCCCCTCTTGTTGTACATTGCGACTCACGAGCTGGTTCATGTAATCCGCTTCGATGCGGGCGAGGAAAGCTTTGAGGCCTCGTGGGATGCAAAAGAGCTGGAGGAACAGCGGGTAAGCGCCATCACGAGGGAAATGCTTTCCCATTTATTTTATCCAGGACTGAAACTTATTCTGGATTGCTTTAGCGATTACCCGCAAGTCGGAAAATTTTTAAATTAAAATTATTTTTTGGAGGTTGAAAATGCCCATATACGAATATAAGTGTAAGAAATGCGGAGAAGAATTTGAAGTTTTTCATAAAATGACCGACAGCGACGTCAAGAGCTGCAAACACTGTCGCGGCCCGGTCAATAAACTAATCTCTCGCACTTCTTTCCAACTTCAGGGCTCCGGCTGGTATGTCACGGACTACGGCGGCAAGAAACCGGAGTTGGCGGACGGCAAGGCCAGCAGCAAAAAGGACGAGAGCGCTTCGGAAACTTGCACCAAGCAGGAAAAGGCAGAAACCACGACAGTAGCGGCGGAAAATAATTAAATTCGTAGTTCCGTGATGATATAATAACGTCCAGGCCTACCGACAAAGGACACGGATACCGTGCTGAGCGCCGCTGACTACTTCTCCGACGATTGCCGCATCCGTCAGCCCTGCTCGATGCATGGTGGTTAGCAAGTTGTCCGCCTCCGCTGCGGCCAGAGAAATCAACAGCCCGCCCGCCGTTTGGGGATCAAAGAGAACATCGAGCAACCAGGAAGGGCAACCGTCATCAACATTAATCGTGGGCATGCGAAATTGTTTGTTGCGCTGCAAGCCACCTGGCACAATTCCTTTTTCCACGAGTTCCTTTATCCCTGGGAAGATGGGCACCTGGAGGGCGTTAATAATCATTTCCAAGGAGCTTTCTTCCATCATTTCACCGGCATGTCCAAGAAAGCCAAAGCCGGTGATATCTGTCACAGCGTGGACGCCACCGACTTCAAGCATGAGTTCGGCCGCTTTTCTGTTCAACTGAGTCATAGACCTTACGGATTTAGCGCTTAGTGAATCATCAACCATCCCTCGTTTCAATGCCGTGGATACTATACCCGTCCCTAATGCCTTGGTAAGGATCAACTTATCCCCGGCCTTTGCCCCTCTGTTCAGCAAAACCCGGTCCGGATGAATGACACCGGTAACGGAAATACCATATTTCAGCTCCGGGTCATCAACACTATGACCGCCAACAAGCAAGACCCCAGCTTCCCGCATCTTATCCAAGCCTCCACGCAGGATCTCTCGGAGGACGGAAATATCCATTTTGCCGATGGGAAAACAAACAACATTCAGGGCAGTCAACGGTTTCCCGCCCATCGCATAGACGTCGCTTAAGGCGTTGACAACGGCAATCTGACCAAACACGAAGGGGTCATCAACAATAGGCGTAAAAAAATCAATCGTTTGCACGATCGCCAGATCGTCCCGCAACCTGTAAACTCCGGCGTCTTCCGCATGCTCCAAACCCACGATCAGATTCGGATCAGACAACAAAGGCAAGTCACGCAAGGCTTCCTTTAGGTCTCCCGGACCTATTTTACATGCTCACCCTGCACCATGTACGGTTTCGGTCAGACGTTTTGGCAGACTCTCGATCATGCTATCCCTCCTCCCTGAATGTATATATGCATGTAACTATTATATTTCATGCTGTAGCACAACGATAAAACAGCGCAGCCGCAAGGATTGCTTATACCCATAATCTATGGTATTTGCAAGGAAAGCCCTAATCGCTGAAAAACGGAGAAATAAAATGGTAAAGGAAATTATTCATACCGTTGCGGCCCCCAAGGCCATCGGCAATTATTCCCAGGCCATCCGGAGCGGCAATACGGTTTACCTCTCCGGACAGATTCCCCTGGAACCGGAAACTATGGAAATGGTGGAAGGCATTGAAGCGCAGGTCCATCGTGTTTTCCAAAACCTCCGCGCCGTTGCCGCCGCGGCGGGTGGCACGATGAGCGACATCGTCAAATTGAATATTTATCTTACTGATCTTAGCCATTTTGGTATGGTTAATGACATTATGATCCAGTATTGCCCCTCATCCTACCCCGCCCGCGCGGTGATCGGGGTGGCCGCCCTCCCGCGTTCGGCGCTTGTGGAAATGGACGCGGTCATGGTAACGGCAGGGGATTAAACCAGCTTTCGTAACGTCTGGAAACTACACGGGTGACAAATAATAATGGCGATAATTACATATTACAGCACGAATAGAAATCTGGATGGGTTTTCCGGCATCACGCCTTTTCAAAAGCTGGTGTCTTTCAAGGATGCTTTACTGGTGGGACAGGCCCCGGATGAAGGGCTTTTTATGCCGAATCGCATCCCGCAATTGTCGCTCAGGGCAATAAAATCCTTGCGCGGCGCCCCTTATGCGGATGCGGCGCAGCTGATCGCGGCGTCTTTTCTCTCGCAGGAGCTGCCGGAAGGGGAATTGCGAACTGTTGTTGATGACGCCTATAACTTTCCCGTCCCGCTGGAATCGGTGGAAGGAAGAAAATATATCATGCGTCTGGATCAGGGTCCCACGGCCTCTTTCAAGGACTTTGCCGCCCGGATGATGGCCCGTTTGATGAGCTGTTTCCGTGATAAAAACAGTCATTTGAATGTCCTGGTAGCCACATCTGGAGACACAGGTGGCGCCGTGGGCGATGCCTTCCGAGGGGTTCCAGGTGTTAGCGTTTGGATCCTATATCCCACCAATGAGGTAAGTGGGATACAGAAAAAACAACTCGACACCATCGGCGGTAACGTGCAGGCGATCTCCATTGCAGGAAAATTCGACGACTGCCAGGATCTTGTCAAGCAAGCCTTTACCGACCCGGACCTGACTCCCCTGCATCTGACTTCGGCGAACTCCATTAATTTCGGCCGCATCATGCCTCAGATTGTTTATTTCGTCTATGCTTACGCTCAACTGGCCGAAGATGATGAAGAGATCGTTTTTTCCGTTCCTTCGGGAAACTTCGGCGACGCCATGGGCTGTGAATACGCCCGACGTATGGGCTTGCCGGTGAAGAAAATCCTGGTACCAACCAATGAAAACAATGAGTTTCCCAACTTCCTGAAAACCGGCCGGTACGAACCGGTTGTGCCCTCACGGGCCTGTCTTTCCAATGCCATGAACGTGGGACATCCAAGCAATCTGGCGCGTTTCTTTGATTTATACGGGGGCACAATTGACCGGAAAGGCAAAGTTTACAAGTATCCCGACCGGGAGGAGATGAAAAGGCGCCTTTTTTCCGTAAGCGTCTCTGATGAAGACACCAGACAAACCATTCGCAAGACTTACGAACGCTATGGCACGCTGTTGGAACCGCACGGCGCCGTAGGATGGAGGGGCCTGGAAATTTATCTGGCCGCCACGGGCGAAGAACCGCTCTCCGTCTCTCTGGAAACCGCCCACCCGGCAAAGTTTCCCGAGGAGATTAAGTCTCTGTTGAACATCGCCCCCGAACTGCCGGCCAGCATGGAGGGGCTTGCCAGCCGCAGGGGCAGCGCTTTATCCATGTCTAATGATTATCAAACGCTGAAGGATTATCTGATTAGCAACCTGCAGTCCAGGGATTGAACAACACCAAAGAAAAACCGTTCACTCAAAAAGGAGCCGAAACTTTATCTCCGGGATTGGTCTTATGCCGTTTTCAACTTGGGATACAAAGCCAGTTGCGAGAGGAGTTGAAATTTCAGCATAATATTGAGTCGCTTCAGCATACTCATGAAGAGCCTCTGGATGAAAATGATAGTTCATTTTTCAATCATGGCTCTTATTTTAGCTAACCCTTCTTCGCCATTTATTGGCACGACTTTTCCAGAGCGAATTTCATCTCTCCTTTTTTTAACTTCAGCCAAATGGCTTTTAGTTACTTGAGGAGCTATATCATCCTCAATGCTAGCAACAAGCTTTTCGGCAAGAATTGCTCTGGAATCGTTGGGCAGTATTTTAGCTTCAGAAAATATTTCTTCGAGTGACATTGGCATAATTATTACCTCCTTTTCTTTCCAATATTTTATTGGACATCGTAGGCACAAGGTAAAGGGTGAATACCATCAATTATATTATTTTTGCATACGCTGGAAATAACCCGCCGGCCACGGATCATGCTTGTGGTACCGCGCGTAATTCCGGTCGGGTTAATTGATTTGTTCGCATTTTTAGTTCTCGGTGAAATAGTCCGAACCCAATCTTTTCAGTTCGTATATCGCATCAGTCGCAACACCAACTCCAAAATCTATCATGAGTTGGGACAGTTGTTGACCGTCAATCAGAATAATCTTGTTTTCAATTGCAGATACATATTCATGGGCATTTTGAGAGAAATCTGAGGTGGTGATAAAAATCCCTTTACGAGCGCGTTTCCCCTGTAATGCCCCTACAAATTTCTGAATCTCAGGACGGGTAACTGTATTCTCCCACCTTTTGGCCTGTATGTAGACGATGTCGAGTCCCAGGCGATCTTCTTTGATTATTCCGTCAATTCCTTCATCACCACTTCGTCCGATTGCCTGCCCTGCATCTTTCCGGGAACCACCGTACCCCATCTTGACGAGAACCTCGACAACCACCTTCTCGAAGAAGTTCGGAGATGATGATTTCAATTGTGATAGAAGCTCGCCAGCGAGGTTTTTCCGCAACATTTCATACGCTTCTTCCAAACGTTCCGCTGGGGTCTTACTTTCCTGCTCATCTGCTGCCGTGGATGATTCCCCTGTTTGGTGGTCTTGGCTTCGATTTCTTGCTTCGATGTATTCTGGAAACTGGCGCAGAACGCGCAAGTTGAGCTCGGGAGGGGCTTGCTTGAGAAGCTGGGAACCGCGATTGGTAATGCGAAAAATGCCACGACTTGTATTTTCAAGAAGATCGGCCATCTTCATGTGGGCGCGAGCCCATGCAACCCGGTTGTCGAAAACGCATTGCTGACCACTTGGAAGGAGTTGTTTTTGCTCATCCTCAGTAAGTCCGAATTCTTTGGCCAGAGAATCAATAGCCTCACGATTGGTGTGTTCTTGCCCATCGGCACAAAATTTCAGAAGGGGGAGCATGATGCGCTGAAAATCAGGTATGGCCATTTTTTCTTTCCTTATATTATGCGAGCAACCCAGCCGACGCTGCAAACTGTCGGCTGGGTTGCTTTGTTCACTCAGAGAAATTTTTTTAATTCTTCTGCGGAGATTTCACAGTCACGCATGATCTGAGACAAAAGGCCACGACCGATTGTCTCACCGGCATGTATAGGTATTACCGTACACCTACCGTCAGCATGCTGAAGGAAATTATGGCTGCCTTTACGTCGAATAACCTCAAAGCCAATTTTCCGAAGAGCCTTGATAAGGCGCTGGCCAGTGACAGCGGGGACGTTACTCATCCGAGGACTGCCACACGTTGGACCCCGATAAATTCTGTGGCCGCAGGGTCTTCTATCTCAAGGCAAAGCTCAATAGCCTCCTTGACTCTCTTCATCAATACATCAAGGGATTTCGCCTGCGTGTGGCATCCTCGCAACGTGGGTACTGAAGCCACAAAATACCCATCCTCATCTTTTTCGATAACAACGCTAAACTCTCTATTCATTTTCGCTATCCTCCGATTCTATAGTATCATAGAGGGAATATTTCTTCATCTTCAATTTGGAGCGAACGGCGGAGCTAAGCGGAGTCCGCATAATGAGCGGAGCGAACTGAAAGTTCGCGGAGCGGGTTATGCGGAGTCAGCCTGAGCGATTTGTTGCCGCCGCGCGAATCCGTAAGCAGGCAACTATTAAGGTGGAGTTCTGTTATATCTCCATACTTTATTTTCGGCACAGCGGCAAGAAATTGATCAAGCGGCGGCTGATTAACTTGTTAGGACGGACCGCTTCGCGCTCCGTCCTAACGGAGCCGGCAATCAAGGATTGCGTCGCCAGGCTCCGCGCTCCGCCTAACCACGCAATCAAGCCTCCGTTTGCCGCCGGAAATAAATTTCCGTCGGCAGACTACGGCTTATTGCCGGCTCTGTTGGACGATGTCATTTCTTGAAAAGGTCGCTGTGTGTACCGGTACGTTCAAGGCGGAGCGAATCCTTGTCTGCCGTGTAAATCAGTATCCAGTCGGCCTCAATATGACAGTCACGTGACGACTGCCACGGTCCTATTAGTGGATGATCTCTGTGATTTGTTTGAAGCGAAATACCCTCGGCCAGAAGCTTGACAATCTCCTGCAGCTTTTTCAAGTCCTTCCCCCGTTTCCGCATGCGGTGGACATCCCGGGAGAATTGCTTTGTCTGCGAGACTTTCTTCATTTCTTCCAGCTATTGAACATTGCCCCTAACGATTCAAATTCCTGAACGTCTTCACCGCGACAGCTCTTCTCCATGGTCGAGGCCGTAAGCTTGTTCGGAATAGCAATCGGGAAAGGCAACCCGCCACGGAGTGATATTTGCTTGTAGAAGATGCGGATGGCCTCCGTGGGAGTAAGGCCAAGGCTCCGAAGTATCCCTTCCGCCTTTTCCTTTGTTTGTGGTTCAATGCGGGCATGGACTGCTGAAGTTTTCATGGTTTTTATTGTCCCCCATTTGCAACACAAATGCAACCCGTTTTTAACGTTTCTGTTTTCTTGTTTTCGTCCAACGGCGGAGCTAAGCGGAGTCAGCATAATGAGCGGAGCGAACTGAAAGTTCGCGGAGCGGGTTATGCGGAGTCAGCTTGAGCGATTTGTTGCCGCCGCGCGAATCAGTAAGCAGGCAACTGCAAGATTGAACCTGCAGCAGGATTGAACAACCCCTGCACGGATGGCGCAATGACCGATCACAGACTCTCTTTTGTCTTCTTAGGAATCAAACAAAGCAGCGACAAATTCCTCACTGACAAATCGCCTCAAATCATCTATTTTTTCGCCCACGCCAATATAGCGGATCGGAATATTTAATTCAGCGGCAATTCTCAGCACTACTCCCCCCTTGGCCGTCCCGTCCAGCTTGGTCAGAATGATGCCCGTCACACCGGCTTCCGCACCAAAAATCCTGGCCTGCGCGATTGCATTCTGACCGGTGGTCGCGTCCAGCACCAGCCATATCTCATGGGGAGCGCCGGGAATTTCGCGAGACATTATTCTTTTCATCTTTTTCAGTTCTTCCATGAGATTTGCTTTAGTATGAAGTCGGCCCGCCGTATCCACAAGCAATATCCCCCCCTTACGCCTGGCAGCATTAATGGCATCAAAAACAACTGCCGCCGGATCGGAGTTTATTCGCTGCTTTATCAGCTCTACTCCGGCTCTTTTGCTCCATACCTCTAGTTGTTCAATCGCTGCCGCGCGAAAGGTGTCTGCTGCTGCCAACGTAACCGGCCGCCCTTCCTCCCGGAACATATGGGCAAGTTTGCCGATGGTGGTGGTTTTGCCCGTGCCATTTACCCCCACCAGCATGATGGCATAAGGCCCCTCTTGCGGAATCGCCAAGGTGGAATCAGCCTTCTTTAGTGTCTCCGCCATCGTCGCACGGATGATCTTCTTCAGCGTCTCGGGATTTCCCAATTCGGTTCTTTTTACCTGGTCTTTAATTTCTTCCAGTAACTGCGCGGTATAAACCGGCCCCACATCGGCGGCAATAAGCAGTTCTTCCAGCTCATCAAAAAGCGCCTGGTCAATAACTTTTTCGCCCAGGAAGAGGGCATCGATACCCTTTAGAAGCCCTGTTCTGGTCTTTTCCAGACCGGATTTGAGACGATCAAATAAGCCCATTTTTATCCTTATTAGTTCAGATTTACAGAGATAATCGTGGATACACCCTGATTGTGCGTTGTCACCCCGTAGAGACGCTCTGCGACCTCCATGGTCAGCTTATTATGGGTGACCATGATCACCTGAGAATTTTTGGCGACATCCCGTATCAGCTTGTTAAACAATGAGACATTCGCATCATCCAGGGCAGCATCGACTTCATCGAGGATCAGAAAGGGCGAGGGGCGATACTGAAGAATGGCAAAAATAAGGGCAATCGCCGCTAAAGACTTTTCGCCGCCTGAAAGCAATGTAACGTTGCGGGCGCGTTTGCCCGGTACCTGAATATCCATTTCCACGCCTGTTTCCAACATTTCCGTGCTGTCGGTCAAATACAGATGGCCCTTGCCGCCGGGAAAAATACGAGCAAACATCTCACGGAAACAATCATTTACCGCCTCAAAGGTTTCTGCAAACCTGGTACGGGAAATCCTGTTGATCCGCTCGATCGTCTGCTGCAGGGAATGCACGGAAGCGGTCACATCGGCTTCCTGAGCAGTCAGAAAGTCGTAACGATCCTGCAACTGCTCATATTCATTCAGCGCCAGCAGATTAACCTCGCCGAAGTTTTCCACCATGGCCCGGGCCTTCGCCAGTTTCTCCAGTAGGCGATCCTTTTGGCCGGACTCGATGCCTTGAAATTCAACAATTAATTCTGCTAAATCGACACTGTGCCGCTCTTGCTGGCTGCTTTGCAGGGCGCCCATCTGGAAGGTTATTTCCCTCAGACCAATTTCCCGCTCCGTTACTGCTCGCATGGCCCTTTCCAGGCTTTGATTAATCTCCTTAACTTCCCGGTCCCTGCTTTTCAGCATTTCTTCTTTGCCCTGCTGGTTAACCTGTAGATCAGCCAAGCTTTTTTCAAGAAGTCCGAGCTCCTGGTATAATCCAGCCAAAGCTTCCCTGTCTGCAACAATTTGCTTTGTCAGCGATGCTTCCTGATGAACCGATTTTTCCTGATCCACTTGCTTGTCATTAATCTCCTTAAGCAGAGCGGCGCGAGCTGACTCTAAGGCGACGATCGCCCTGCTTCCCGCCACCGCTTTTTCTTCGTGTGAGGCTAAAAGCACTTTGCCGGCATTATAATCCTTCTCACACCTTTCAAGCTCTGCTTTAACACTTTCCCGCTTGGCGCTCAGTACAGCGATCTCTTCACTTACCAACGCTTCCCGTTTATCCTGGATAAGCAGCTCTTCTTTTACCCCTTCTGTCTTTTCCCTGGCCTCAATTTCAGATAAAACAACGGTCTCATGATCAAATTCCATGACACTGTGCCGTTGCTTGAGACGCTTCATCTCTTCTTCAAAACGCTCCCGATCCTTGCGGCTGCTATTCATTTGCAGTTCCAGTTGATGCAGGGCGGCTTTGATTTGCTGCAGTTCCCCTTCAGAAGACGCGACAAAGAGGGCTTCTTTTTTCTTGCTGGCCTCTGCTTCTTCCAGATCCCTGGCAAGGCGAGCGGTTTCCTGCTTTAGTTCCGTAATTTCCCTTTTGTTGGCCAGGAGGCTTCTCTCTCCCTTGGTGCGGCTACCGCCTGTCAGTATCCCCTGGGGATTGATGATATCCCCCTCCGGTGTGACAAAAGACCCGCAAAAGCCGTTTTGTCTCCACAAGGTAATACCCGTTTTGAGGTCTGGTATCAGCAAAACATCACCTAAAAGGTAAATCATAATCTCTTTAAATTCATCATCTACCCGCACATAATCCAGCAACCGCACTGTTTCTTCCAGATGCCTTACCAAGGATTGCGGCGGGTGATTATTTTTTACCTCGAGAGGAATAAAAGATCCCCGCCCCGTAGCGGACTGCTTCAGATAATCAATCGCGTTAACGCCATCATCGTGGTTCCTGACGACCACATATTGCAGCTTTTCACCCAAAATAGACTCCACTGCCATCTCATATTCACGGGGGACGTCAATGTGGTCAGCCACCAGACCGAGGGCGACATTGCTGGCGCCCGCCATCTCTTGGATATTGGCCTGTTTTTTGGCCTTCATCAGGGTTTTGATGCCTTCACTGCACCACGAGTAGCCCTCCTGAAACTCCAGCAACGAAGTGAGGCGGGCCGTCTTGCGGCCCTGCTGGTCCTTAAGGGAAGCAATGTTTTCTTCAAGCTTCCGAAAAATGGTTTTAGCCTCGCCCAGCTCATCGATTCGGGCTCCCTGCCGCTGCTTTAAGGCCTCGCTTTCCTCCTCATGATTTTTCAGCGTCGCTGCTATATCATCCAAGGATTTGAGAAGAAATTCACTCCGGGCGGCGCTCTCTGCGATTTCCTTTAAGTGCCGCTCCTTTCTTCTGCTGATGTCTTCCAACGCCTTGCCAAGGTTAGCCGCCATATTCTTCAGCTTGGCCTTTTCCGCAGCGATATCGACATAGGCTCCCTTCCTGGTTTCTAATTCTTTAAGGAAGTTATTCTCCGTCTGCTTCAACTCCGCGAGCTTTTGCTGCCCCACAGCAAGCGTCGCCTGCAGATCATGGCTTTCTCGCGCCAAGTTCGCGTTTTGAGATGCCAACTGTTCAAGCTCGGCATGGATTGCTTCAAGTCGTTCTGAGCGCACGGCAATCTCAGAAACGCCTCGTTCCTTTTGCGTGCGCAGCTCTGTGACAGTCTTTTGGGAAAATTCCAAGGCCTGCTCTTTCATGCTTAAATTCGTTTTGGCCTCATAAAGCCTTTCCCGGCTCCGGGAAATGATCTCCTCCGCTTCCATAACGGTAATTTTCATATCCTCAAAGGAGGCTTCCTGGCTTTTCAAGGAGGTTCTTAACGTCGTTTCCTGTTCCTGCAGATGCGCCAGTTCATTTTCCCTTTTCCCCTTTTTTTCTTTGAGATCGCCATAGGCAACCAACGCCAGCGCGAGCTCGGCATCTTTAATTTCTTTCTTTAAGGACCGGTACTGCTCGGCGCGTTTTGCCTGGCGGGACACGGTATTAAGCTGAGTTTTTACCTCTTTGATAATGTCACGGAGGCGCGTCAGGTTCTGCGTGGTGGCTTCCAACTTTCTGAGGGCCGCCTCTTTACGGCTTTTATATTTGGCAATCCCGGCCGCCTCTTCGATAAACTGCCGTCTGTCCTCCGGTTTTGCCTCAACCAACGTGGAAACGCTGTTCTGTTCCACCAAGGAATAGGTCCTCGCCCCGATACCGGTATCCATGAAAAACTCCTTGATATCCAGCAAACGGCAGGAAACCTTGTTCAGATAGTATTCGCTTTCCCCCTCGCGGAAAATACGTCTGGCAACCGTCACCTCTTGGCAATCACCGTAGGGGCCGGAAAAAGGCTGGGCATCACTGACCATCGTCATGGTTACTTCCGCCATACCCACAGGAGCAGCAGTTTCGGAACCGTTGAAAATTACGTCATCCATCTTTTTTCCCCGGATAGCCTTGACGCGCTGTTCCCCCATTACCCACCGAATCGCATCGACAATGTTGCTCTTGCCGCAACCATTAGGGCCGATAATACCGCTTACGCCGGGGGAAAATTCCAAAAGAACCTTTTCTCGAAAGGTCTTGAAGCCGCTTATTTCCAGACGTTTTAAACGCATTTACATATCCGAAGGGTTGAGATTTTGCGGGAGTCTAACAAAAGATAGGAATCATGTAAAGAAATATCACACCATAAAGTGTGGTTATAATTTCCTTACCCACAACATACAGCGTATTCTGGAAAAAATAATCAATGTCTGGCAACGATTATTTGGGGCCGGCAAGCTAAGGATAATATTATGGTTAAGAAAATCCTTACGGCGATAGTGAATAATTTTGATTCTTTCTCCGCTTACCGCTAAATCCTTGACTTTTTAAAACAGGCATACTATATTGGCACAAAGTGATGCACAATAAAGTCAGTTACCAATAGTAACGTGCATTAAAGTTGGATTAGGACATTTTGAAGCGCAAAGGTAGCCACCATGCTCTTGAGTCTTGGTGGTTTTTTTCTGTCACAATGGCAATTCGACTTTTGATTAATTTTAAGAAAGGAGGATGCTAATTATGTCAGAAGGTAAAGTGAAATGGTTTAACGAAGGTAAAGGCTTTGGGTTTATCGAAAGGAATGACGGTGGTGGAGATATTTTTGTCCATTACAGCGCCATTCAAGCCGGCGGCTTCAAGACCTTGGCTGAAGGCCAGGCGGTAAGTTTCGATGTTGTCCAGGGTAACAAAGGCCCGGCAGCGGAAAACGTAATCCCCTCGTAATTAAATCTCAGGGAAAAAGGGCATTCCATTGTATTTTCATAGTGGAATGCCCTTTCATTTAACGGGAGTCAAATACGAGCGAAAGGAATGAAGATGAAAAAAGAAGATGCAATTTTATTTAGCGGCGGCATTAAAGGGGCAGAAGCCGAGTTTGGGGCAAATGCGGAACGTCTTGGCATTGCAGAGGTAAATTTTTCCTTCGAAGGACACAATATCGTTCGGCACAGGGGCTTGCGTGTTCTCAATCCTGAAGAGCTGAGAAATGGCGATGTCAGCCTGGAATATGTCTCGCGCTTGATGAATCGCCCCTATACGGCGAGCCCCACCATTAGAAAGGTGCTGCAAAGCATCTGGTATCAGGTGAACAGTGGGCAGGAAATTTACGTAATCGGCGAAATACTGGCGGATAAAACCGTAAATGGCGGCACCGGATGGGGCGCAGAGTTTGCCAAATTGTGCAACAAGCCGCTATATGTATTCGACCAAAAACTCAATATGTGGTTCAGTTGGAATAATGTTGAATGGGTTGAATATAAGAATGGAAACGGGCCAACCATCGCCCACGTTCATTTCACGGGAACAGGAACCCGTTTCCTCGAAGAAAACGGCAGGAAAGCCATCAGTGAATTATTCGAGCGCAGTTTCTCATAAAGGCATAAAAGTATGATAAACGTAACAAACGTCGCCCTCTCCTACGGCAAGAAGGTGTTGTTTAAAGATGTCAACATTAAATTCACCCCTGGGAACTGCTATGGACTTATCGGCGCCAACGGAGCAGGTAAGTCAACGTTCCTGAAGATGCTTGCCGGCGACATAGAACCGGATAAGGGTGAAATTGCCATCGGCCCCAAAGAGAGGCTCTCGGTGCTGAGGCAGGACCATTTCGCCTTTGAAGAGGAAACGGTAATCAATACCGTCATCCGGGGGCACGCAAAGCTTTACGAAGTTTTGGAAGCGCGTGAAGTACTCTACGCCAAACCTGAGTTCACCGAGGCAGAGGGAATGCTCATGGGAAAGCTGGAGGCGGAATTTGCCGAAATGAACGGCTACGAAGCGGAGTCAGAGGCGGCTGTGCTGCTCAAGGGCCTGGGCGTACCTGAGGCACTTCTTCCGAAAAAGATGAAGGAGCTAAACGGGGGAGATAAGGTGCGGGTCCTTCTTGCTCAAGCTCTCTATGGTAATCCGGATGTGCTGCTGATGGATGAACCGACAAACCATCTGGACCTTAAGTCCATCGCCTGGCTGGAAGATTTTCTCTGCCGCTTCCGGAACACGGTAATTGTCGTCTCCCATGATCGCCATTTTCTTAATCAGGTTTGCACTCACACCGCGGATATCGACTATGGCAAGATTCAGGTGTACCTGGGGAACTACGATTTCTGGTACGAAGCAAGCCAGCTTATCCTGAAGCAAAAGCAGAATGAAAACAGGAAGGCAACAGATAAAGCTAATGATCTTAAGCTGTTCATCCAGCGGTTCAGCGCCAACGCCTCCAAGTCGAAGCAGGCTACTTCGCGCAAAAAGCTTCTGGACAAACTGACCATAGAAAATATGCCGATTTCGACGCGGAAGTATCCTTTTATAAGTTTCAAACCCGGTCGCCCCTGCGGCAACACCATTCTCGAGATAGAGGGACTTTCCAAAGACATCCAAGGGGTGAACGTACTGCATGATCTCACCTTCGCCGTGCGCAAAGGTGACAAAATAGCCTTTATGGGCGGCGACAACCTTGCCAAGACGACCCTGTTCCAGATCCTGGCCGGGGAAATGACACCGGACAGCGGCAGCTTTCGCTGGGGAACAACCATCACCTCGGCCTATTTCCCCAAGGATAACGGTTCTTACTTTAAAAACGAGCTGAGCCTCATTGATTGGCTCTGCCAGTTCCCGCCCTGTGACAGCGAAAGCTTTGCCAGAAGTTTTCTCGGACGCATGCTCTTCTCCGGCGACGAGGCCGCAAAAAAAGTGAATGTCCTCTCCGGCGGAGAACAGGTACGCTGCATGCTGGCGAAGACTATGCTCACAGAGGCCAATGTCTTGTTGCTCGACGAGCCGACCAACCATCTGGATATGGAATCACTCACCGCCTTGAACAACAGCCTTATCGCCTTCCCCGAGGTGCTGCTCTTCGCCTCCCGCGACCACCAGTTAGTGTCCACTGTGGCCAACCGGATCGTGGAGATCACGCCAACCGGCATCGTTGACTGGATGATGGGATTCGATGAGTATCTGGAAAATTGTGACGGTGAGCGATTGCATGAGAATCTCGCCGCCGCCTGCTAAAAAATAACTGCGGCAGCTTGAAAGATAATTATCATTGTATGGCAATGGTAACGGGCAAGTAAAGGGTGCCATATGAAAGTGTGTCAATAGTGATTGTATCGGTATAAAGCGACCCCGTAAGCGCACCGGCAGGTTTTGTAAAAGTATAGAGGCCTGCTGCTGTAACACTCGACGTCCCTCCTGATGGAATTGTGCTGTAGGATGAAGATGTGTTGAAGGGTGGAGGCAAGCTATAGGAAATTGATGAACCTCCCGTCCTTACGACAAGTCCCAGCGGAAATGGTGAATCAGGAAGACCAGGTTTCAGCATGTCCGCGACAAGGATGGGAAGGCGAAACACAACGGATGACGTAGTTTCCGTACCGAGTGCCAAGACGCTGGCCCTGATGCGGTCCACAATCCAGACAGCATTATTTTTAAGATAATATAAATAGAATGTCGCCCTGCCGTTTTCATCAGTTATTACTGATTGCGGAATTGTGCCGGCGGCAGAATTGGGAGGATCCAGCCTACCGTTCAGATTGACGTCTTCTCCCACGTTATTGTACATATCCTCGTTAGTATCCTCATTAGGAAAGGTACCTATAATATAAGGAGCATATTTATATTTATCCGGGTCAGGATTGGAATCATACCCCAGGCCGGAAGAACATTGGACAGGCCATAAATTAAGCGAAACCGCTTGCCCGCGAATGGAATTCCCGTTTGAATCAGCTACTTGAACAGCTACAAGCATGCGATATGTAGCGGAATCGACATTTTCTATTTCCGTTGGCAGACCGATTGCTACCGAGCCGGGGGTGCCTCCTATGATGATTTGTTTAATATCTTTAATAGCAGTGCCAACCACCTGAGCCTGGACGGAAATGCCCTGAGTTCCGGATGATAAAGTGCCAGATTGAAAATAGGAAATTGCCTGCCCCTTGTCATCAGTATAAACAACAACTGGTGAGACCGCTTCACCTCCTCCTGAGGTCAGGCCAGTTATGGAAAATGCCACAGGAGCATCCCGAACGGGCTGCCTGCCGTCAATTTCACTCGTCTGTACCGTGGCGCTTAGTTTCACCCTGTTTTGAACTCCACCGACGCTCGGTGTCACCACATAGGAACTTGATTGCAATATAAGAATTGCTGCAGCAGACGCGGGTGCAGAAACTGCAATCTGTAATGAATCGGTTGCGGAGTCGTTGGTTGGCGCTGCACCATTAAAACCCCATACCTGAATAGTAGCCAGCCCTGCTTTAGAAGAACTGAAATTCGTTGAAACAACGCCGCCGACAACATCCTTATCCACCACCGGCTCCCCCCCGGTAAAGGCGCCCAGTGTTGTGGCAAAACGGACATGTGCATAGTTTTGTGCTTTGACTGTTACAGGAAAGGTATCCGTGGTAAGCTGTGAATAGGGGATGTTTGCAGGTTTATTGATTTCAAAAACAGTTGCCGGAGCATTGAGGACATAGGCTTGACTCGCCGAAGTGCCGAGACCCGATGCAGTAACTGTAGCAGTACCTGCGCCTACACCCGTCACTGTCACGGAATACTGTCCTAATTCATTGGTATTCCCTGAACTGCTGGAGAGAGTTAAAATCCCGCCGGTATTTACACTCAAGGTAATAGGAGCATTGTATATGGCGGTTCCCAACGCATCTTTCGCTGTAATGTTCAGGAGCGACGTCCCGCCATTGCTCGTTAAATTGGTTTTATCCGTAACCATGGTAACGGTAGATCCGCTTATTGTTACCGGTATCGATGCGGAGGGAGCGCCGGATGCCTTTGCGGTAATCGTAACGACACGATTACCAGGATTAATAATCCCCGAAGAAAAGGTTATCTTTGCTTCTCCTTTATCATCAGTGGTAGCCGACGAATCGCTCAGTTGTCCTCCGGTAGCACTAAAAATGACAACAAGATTTTTTACAGCCGCATTATCGGCATCCACTACTGTTGCCGTAATAGTGGACGTTTCCACGTTGCCGGACTTGATCACGACAGGAGAAGAGCTAATTCCGATAGCCGCCGCTGTCGCAGCAGTCCCTCCCGTGGTCGGCGGCGATGTCGAAGGAGATGACGTGTTGGCCGTATCTATGCCACCGCTGCCGCATCCTATAATCGTCGCTAAGATCAGAAGATAAAACACGATATTTTTCCCTGCGGAAAACAACTCTCCCATTGCCATCTCCTTCTTGAAACTTACTAATCAACTTACATTAGTCGCAACAATTCCCGCTGATCACTTAATTTTGAATTCTCGAGCCAGGCGCTGGGCTTCAGTTATCTGTGCGGGAGACATCCAGATAGTGACGCGCTCCCGTGCCGTTTTTGCCTTGCTCTCCCCCCGGATGGCCGCCAGATTATACCACATCAACGCCTGCACTTCATCCTGCGGCACGCCCTGCCCCTTTTCATACATCTCGCCGAGATTGTATTGGGCTAACTGATTGCCCCGTTCGGCTGACTCGCGATAGTATTTGGCCGCATCCACATAGTCCTGGGGCGTTCCTTCACCTTTTTCATACATATAGCCTGCATTAAATTGAGCCAGCGGATGCCCCTGTAGAGCCGCTTTCTTGAACCATTCCAGGGCCTGGATGTAATCACGCGCCACCCCGTGCCCGTTGTAAAACAACAATGCCAACTTGAATTGAGCGGCGCTGTCACCCTGTTCGGCTAGCGGCCTCAACTCCTGGATTAATTTTGTATAGGCATTAACCGGTTTGAATTCCCGTGCGAGCTTCTGCGCCGCCGCAATCTGGGCGGGCGTCATTTTCATAGCCAGACTGTCACGTAACTTGAGGGCCTCCGCATCACCCTGAGCAGCGGCAAAACTGAACCACATGTGCGCCTGGGGATAATCCTTCGGGATAACGTCCTGGACGCCGTCACTAAGAATACCCCCCAAAGTCACCTCCGCGTAAAGATAACGCTGCCCGGCTGCGCTGGTTAACCATTTCACCGCTTCCGGATAATCCTGGGGCACACCCAGGCCCTGATAATAAAGGGATCCCAAGCTGAATTGGGCTTGCGCATCTCCCTGCTCGGCCAAGGGTTTCAGATCGCGAACGGCTGCGGCGGCATCCTCCGGACGATAATTTTTCATCCCTTTTTTATAACTGGACGAAACACAGCCCATCATTCCCCAGCAGAGAGCAACAACGACAAAGAGCATCAGAAAAGATGCGACGCGATGTTTCATAATGCCTTTCTCCTTCAATTCGCGGCTCGTCAAGGTAACCCCTCCTCAGGCCCACCCTGTTGAATGCCGGCGATAGTCTCCGGCTTAATGATCGTGGGAGTAATAAAAATAAGCACTTCTTCCATCAAGTTTGACTTGCTTTCCCCCTTAAAAAGCCAGCCGAAAACGGGAATATCCTTTAACCAGGGAACACCGTTGACAGTCTCGGCTTTTGTCTGCTTCGTCAAACCAGAGATGACAATCGTGTCTCCGTCCGCCACAATGAGATTGGTCTCCGTCTGCTTTTTGGTGATGAACGGATTATTATCCACACTGCGGCTCGTATCCACCTCGTCCTTCTGTACCATGATTTTCATCTTCAAATTTTTTCCGTCCACAACGTGGGGGGTAATCTCCAGGCGCAGCACGGCATTTTCAAATTTGACGGTTTTGGTCAATACTCCTCCACTGGCTTCCGTAGTAACATAGGGTATTTTCTGACCATTTTCTGTAAAGGCCTTTTGATTGTCCAGGGTGGTGATAGAAGGACTGGACAGGATGTTAAGTTTTCCATCCTTCTGCAGGGCGCTCAATTGCACCTCCAGGACATTCTCCCCAATCGTGCCGAAGATCAGCCCCAGGGACGCCGAGGCGGAACCTGTCATAGCCGCCGGGAAATTTACTCCGAAGCCCTGCCCCGCAACGCCTGTCAAACCGGAGGTGGGTTTAAAGGCTCCGGCGAACGGTCCGCCAGGATTCGTGGCCGAACCGGCTCCCCCCCCGGGCGTAATGTACAAGCTCTGATTACCGATCTTTTGCCCATTAATGCCGCCCCATTGGATGCCGAGGTTACGGGCCGTATCCTTCGTGGTCTCCACAATATTGGCTTTAATCAAGATTTGGGGAGTCGGTTTGTCGATTTTCTCAATGATCGGAAAGAGCCTGGTCATCTCCTGACGCGTGGTCTGAATGATCAAGGCGTTGCTGTGTTCATCGACTTTTACGGACCCCTGTGCCTTGCCGTCTTTGTCTTTGGGCAGCAACTCCAGGAGATTCTCCGTCAGTTTCTTGGCATCAGCGTAACGCACATTGACTACACGGGTTATGAAGGGCTCCATCGACGGCCTGGCCTGTTCCGCTTCCACCCTTTTTAACTGTTCCATGGTCATCACGGTGATCACATTACCGGCCTGCCTTTTGGTCAGGCCGGTAATGGCAAGAATGGTGTCCAGGGCCTGCTCCCAGGGAACATCCTTCATCCGGATCGTCACATTGCCCTTTACGTCATCGCCAGAAACAATGTTTACTTTAGAAAGCTCGGCCAGCAGTCGCAAAACGCTCTTGATGTTGGCATCCTGGAAATCAATGGAGATCGGCCGCACTGCCGCTTTCCCCCCAACCACCACCGGTTCGCTTTCCGGGGGGTTTTGCGAAGGAAGAACCGCGGCAGGTTCAACCACCTCTATCTTGGATGCCGCCACGGGCGGCGCTGAAGCTGCCGCGTTTTTTTCTGCTCTCCCCACCGCGACATTGAAGTCAATAAATATGTTTAGCCCCTCCTGACGAACGCTATAGGGAACAGGCGACTTTAATTCGATTGCAATCGACGTCTGGGGGCGACCTGCCACGATTTCATGTTTGGGCACGACCCGGAGGACATGCCTTAGAGAGCCTTCGCCAAAGGGGTGGCGCAAATCCTGGGGCACAAAGATGTTATCCAGCTTCACCAGCACGATTCCGGCTGTCTGACTTTCTACCTGGGCGCCGACAAGCCGCGAAACGGCTACCGTCACCCTTTCCTTCCCCGCCATCGGGGTGCTGAGGTTAATGCTTTCCAGGTAACCTGCGTTAGCTTGTGACGCTGCCGATTCATCGTGGCCGGGCTCTGCGGCCCAAAGTATGCCCGTACTCATCCAGGAAATGCTGCCGATGAACATCGCAAAACCGGCTATGAAACCCATCAGTGCCCTGCTTCCCGTCATGATGCGCCCTCTTCTTCGTCTATATGGAGTTTTTTAATAACCGTCTTCACAATTTGTCCGGTACGACCCGGAACTGCTTCTTCCACCACAACTAAATCATCCTGTATCTGCACAACCCGCCCCTTGTTCAAACCGATGATCGTACCCAGGGCCAGGGGATAGCATCTGCCCTTGCCGTCAGCTGTTTCCACAATGGCAAGCCGGCGCTTGGCATCACCGATAATGCCAACCAGCTTGAACTTCTCTACGCCCGCCTTCTGCAAAGGAAAAATGGAAACTCTCGCCGCCTTCGTTGCTCTTTCCTTCAGCCACAGCTCTTTTTCAACGAAAGAAAGAAATGGATCCGCTTTGGCTGACGGTTTTATACGACTGTCTTTCGTGAGGGGCCGCTTGGTATTTTTTGACGGCCTCTTTGCGGCAAAGCAATCGAAACTACCGGAAAATAGCAGCAAAGCCAGCAAAACGGCCATCAGCAATTTAGGGGTTCTTTGCATCGGCCTTCTTCCCAGTTCCATTCTTCTTCTGCAGAAACATATAGGTTTTAATGACCCCGGACATATTGAGCAGCAGTTTCGTGCTGCCCTCCACCTTGGCATTGCCAATAGTCATCTCCTCGACATTGATGATACGGGGAAGATTCGCCATTTTGGTAAAAAAAGCCGCGGTGTTGTGATAGGAACCGGTGAAGATAACCTTAACGGGAATCTCCTCATAAAAATCCCCCTCCTCCTCAGGTTTGGGTGGCCCTTTTCCGGCGCCATCCTTCTTTTCAGTCGTCTCCTTGCCGATGATCTGTTTTTTCACTGTTGGCTGGGGTTCGAAAAGTTGGAAGCTAAGACCGGTATTTCGTCCGGACAGGGCAATGCTATGGAGTAGCTCCGGGATTTCCTTGCGAATAGGAAGCTTGGTCAACGCCGTCTGGAAGGCTGCCTTCAGCGTCTCCACGGCCTTGACATGTTTTTCGACATCATTGGCCAAACGCTCCTTAGTTGCCACTTCCTGCTCCAGTTCCTGAAGCTTCGTCTGTAGATTATCGCGTTTTTCCATATCCGCCTGGAGAAAATAAAAATAATAGAAATAACCAAGCAGGAGGCAGATGAGGAAGACGAAAAGCGCCTTCTTCTGGGGGGACATTTTCTTGATGTCATCCAAGGTAAGGGCCATCGTTTGCTATCCCTTCTTCAATACACAGGAAAAGGTAAACTGCTGCAATTCGTAGCCGGAAATCTCCCGCCGCCTGGTGGAAACAAGACTCACCGAAGACACCAGTTTTGACAATTCCAATTGCTTCATATAACGCGCCGCGACCACGTTGTTCCTGGCAACACCTTCAATCCGCAACTCCGCGTCGGTGGCGCTGATTTTCTCCAGCCATATGTCGTCATTGGGCACAAGCCGCGCCATCTCTTCCAAGAGATGAACGGGAAACAACCTATTTTCTTCCAACCGGTTGATAACCGCCAGTTTCTGCTCAAGTTCCTTGGTATCTCGTTTTAAGCCCTCAATGTCCCCCAGCTTCTTCTTCAAGACAACTAGTCTATCCTCTTTTTGCTGAACATTTTTTTCGAGGGCGCCGACGCTGGAACTTAGCGAAATTTTGCCCAATACCATTAGAAGAAAAAACACGATAAAGGACCCGGCTATAACCGTGATCTGTCTTTTTAGGTTTTCCTTCCTGGCAGCTTCACGATAGGGAAGAAGATTTATTCTGATCATTTGTCGCCTATTTTTCTCAGCGCCAAACCCACCGCCACTGCGGCTATTGGACCAATTGCGCCAATGTCGTCCTCTTGGATTGCTTTCTTATCGTAGCCAATGTTTCTGAAGGGATTGATGATTTCCGTATCTATCCCGAGTCGCCTGGTCAGTTCATCGGCAATACCGGTGATTAATGCGCCGCCGCCGGAAAGAAGCACCTGTTTTACATCCTCACCACCGAAGGTGGAACGGAAATAATCCACCGAACGCTCTATCTCCTGACAAACAGGTTCGGCAAAGCTGAGCAGATCTTCAACGCCGGCGTCCCGCAGCTTGGCATTGCCTTCCGGTCCGGCCAGCTTGATTCCCTCCGCCTCTTCAAAAGTAGCTCCCAGACGCTGCTGGATCGCTTCCGTGACGGCACTGCCACCCAGAGTAAAATCTCTCGTAAATATTGACGCGCCGTTTTTAAGCACATTCAAGTTCGTGATGCTGGCCCCGATGTTAATCAGGATTACCACCTCCGTTTCTTCAAAATCATAGTTCTCTTCGTACATGGTCTCCAGCGCAAAGGAGTCCACATCCACAATTACCGGCGTCAAACCGGCGCCAGTAATGGCCTCGGTGTAGCTGTCAACAATTTCTTTTTTGGCTGCAACCAGGATAACTTCCAGCAAATTGGGGTTGTATTCATTGGCGCCAAGGACTTGAAAATCAAAATAAACCTCGGCCATATTGTCAAAGGGAAGATACTTGGTAGCTTCCTCGGTAATTAATTCGCGCAACTCCCCTTCATCCATCTTGGCCAGGGAGACCTTCTTCGAAATAACAGCATGGCCGGAAAGGGAGGTAACTATGCTTTTTGCAGGACAACTGGAAAGTTTGAAGAGTTCTTTGATCTTGGCGCTAAGCTTTTCTTGATCAAGCAAAGCGCCGTCCACAATAACACCACGGGGAATGGGCAATTGGTAGAAGCGGTTAAGTATGTATCCCTTCGGCGTTTCCTTCAGGGCCACAAGCTTGAGAGAACTTGAACCAATATCAAGCCCCACCAGTTTTTTACGACCTGAAAGCAACTCTCCCAAATCAATCACGGGTACACCTGAATTTAATTATCAAACTGAAACACCACGGTTCCCTTCTTTACCATTCCCAGTTCGCTTTTGGCCACCAGCTCTATATAGGCTAAATCATCACTTAGCAAAGAATTACTCCGTTGCAAGTCTTTATTTTCTTTTTCTAAATCATTATTACTCTTTTTCAGCGAGAGCAGACGCTCTTTCATCCTAAAATTATCGATGAGCCCTCTGTCGCCAACAAAAGTAACAAGCAACCCCACGAGTAAGGCAATAATTATCAGGCATGTGCCTACTTTCATAGCGAAGGACCCCCTGCAAAACAGGAAACCACGTTAAGGAACAGCATGATTTTTTTGGACTTATATATTACTTGCTATTGATGTGCAACAAAAAAAATAAACATTATGGAAGTTTTTTACGACGAGATAGCCATCGAAGGACAGCATCCCCACTGCGTTAAAGATGGGATCAATCTTTTAAAATGGCCCCGCTGCTGGCCGAGGTAACCTGGCGGGCATAGCGAGCCAGGTAGCCACTGGTGATGACCGGAGGGCGTGGTAGGAATTTTCTCCGCCGGAGGGACAGTTCCTTGTCGCTGACTTTTAAGGTCAGCAGTTTGTTGGGGATGTCAATGCCAATGATGTCTCCTTCTTTAACAAGGGCAATGGCGCCTCCCTCTGCGGCTTCCGGGGAAATATGACCAATCGCCGCACCTCGGGAACCGCCGCTGAAACGGCCGTCCGTGAGAAGCGCCACGGTTTTATCCAACCCCATTCCAGCAATCGCCGAAGTCGGTCCCAGCATTTCCCGCATGCCCGGTCCGCCTTTGGGTCCTTCGTAGCGGATCACCACGATGTCGCCGGGCTGTATCCTACCCCCAAGAATGGCGTCAATCGCGGTTTCCTCACCATCAAAGACGCGGGCAACGCCCTCATTTACCATCATCTCAGGAGCAACCGCCGACTGCTTGACGACGGCGCCCTCCGGGGCCAGGTTGCCTTTCAGCACGGCCAACCCGCCTTCGCGATGATAGGCATTTTTTGTGGTACGAATTATCTCGCGATCATAGATCCGGGCCTTCTTCAAGTTGTCACCCAGTGTTTCGCCCGTAACCGTCATTACTTGCAAATCCAGGATACCAAGGGTGTTTATTTCCTTCATTACCCCCTGGACACCGCCCGCCCTGTCCAGCTCTTCGATATGATGGGGACCGGCCGGACTCAAATGACAAAGATGGGGAGTTTGCCTGCTGACTTCGTTGAAAACCTCCAGATCAAGCCCGATGCCCGCTTCATGGGCGATGGCAGGGATATGAAGCGCCGTGTTGGTTGAACAGCCGAGCGCCATATCGACCGCCAGGGCATTCCGGAAAGCGGCCGGCGTGGCGATATCACGCGGCCTGATATTCTTGCCGAGCAGATACATAATCTTCATGCCCGCCTCTTTGGCCAGGCGGCGGCGCGCTGCCTGGACGGCGGGAATTGTCCCGTGCCCCG
>Ga0080064_1001067_pt1 | contig 61059 bp, 40 predicted proteins | sample Subgrocontami54m_FD_69260 | JGI IMG/M metagenome (GOLD analysis project Ga0080064, IMG submission 69260) | Subsurface groundwater microbial communities from S. Glens Falls, New York, USA - GMW46 contaminated, 5.4 m (SPADES assembly) (version 2) ... | reverse complement strand
TAAGCCAACTAATCTTGAGATCGCGCACCTTGTCGCCGGCGACCACACGCACCTGGCGACCTGGGCGCAGCTTACTCATTTTTTGCTTGACTCAGTCGCCTGCTTCATAGACGCGGTTCTGTAACAAGGCCAACTCCGGCACGTGCTCGTCTTCATACTTCTCGATCAAGATGCCGACGACCTCCATGAATGAAGCGAGGGGATGCGACTCGTCTTCACCGACTTCATCAATCAGGCTATCGAGCAAGCCGACAAGCTGCTGGTATTCACTTTCGGTGTGCGGCACGAATAACGTGCGAGACAAAGGAGCCCAGGCATCCGCGGTTTTGCTAACGTCGAGATTCTGCATTTACTTATTCCTTCCAGCTCTGCTCGTCATATTCAGCGTGAGTAAGCACTGAGCGAACATAAACCTTCCGCCGATTATAGTGGATCGCCGCAATTAGACGAACCTTGTTCCCTCCAATGTTGAAGACGGTGAGCTTGCCGACCTGGTCGGCGGAGGGAAAAGTTGCTCGCAACTCGACGAAGTTCGAGAAATCGCTTCGCTTCATCAAGCTATACCAATGGGCGAGAGAAACCTTCGCCTCAGAGTGCTGCTCGGCAAATTCATTGAGCCGTTTGCGACTAATTACGTGCATTGGGAGTTAACCTGTAGCGACTGAGGCGCGCGTTGTATCACGGCGAGGTGCAAAGAGCCAAGGGCAAAGTGCCAAAGGCAAACGCCTCCGTTACAGAACCGCGAGCGGTAGCGACCGGGATAAGGACTCAGCTTTCAACAACTGACTTCCACAGATGACGCAGATTTCACGGTTTCAGAAACCAACACATCCCAGTTTCGATCCGGCCCGATGTTCTAAAACCCGTTCTGTGTAATCTGTGTAATCTGCGGACGCTTTAACCCGGTCGCTACCGCTCCCGGTTCTGTACCGGAGCCCTCCCTAACGGTCGGGCTAGTGCCCCGCGCCACCCGGTAACGCTCGATCATCCGATCCATCTCAGTCACAATCCTGTCTCTCAGACTACCCATACGGTCCACGTACTCGTCGTGCAATCGCTCCATCTCTCGGACCTTTTCCTCTGCCTCTCTCAACCTCTCGACCTGGCCCGCTCGATCACTCGCGCCGTAAGTTTCCATTAGTGCAATCGCCTTCTCCGCCTCACCCTTCCGGTGATCCAACAGGTGGATCTCGTTGTTCAGCCAGTTTAACTCGGAGCGTAAGAATGATCCCAGCCCGCTCGTTTCCTCCGCGCCGGTTTTCAATTCATCGATCGCGCTCTCTAACTTAATGCGGGCCATGGTGTGGCTACAGCCGAGCCTCTGGGCCCGCGTCTCAGGACTGCACAACCCAACCCTCTGATAGTTGCCCTCTGGGAGGCGACCAACTACCGGCAACATCGAGCCGGCCGCTCTGATGATTCGCTCGTGAGACATGTGGCACTTCACGGCACGCAGGGCGACGATCTCTTCACGCAACGAGGAAACGTAGTTCAGACGTTTGCGGGATTCCATGTTTTTCTAATTAGTTGAGACCCAGCTTCAAAGCTTCCACAGATTACGCAGATTTCACAGATTCCGAAACCAACACATCCCTGTTTAGATCCAGCCCGACGTTCTAAAACCCATTCTGCGTAATCTGCGGATGTCATAGATATTTCTTCTTCAGCCTCTCGTAAAGACACTCCGGATCGTAGGCGGCATTTTTGTCCTGGCCGGCGTCTCGCCACATCTCGTTCCAGAAGTGAATCGCGTAATTCGATTCGTCCAAGGACAAGTGCGATTCAGGCTCCAGCACTTTGCGCCAATCCGCATACCCGATGGGACAAAAAACCTGGTGCGGCTGCTGATATTTTTCGAACGCAAACTTTCTGACAGCTTCGGCCATCAGTCTGGGTCCGGTTTCGCCCCAAACCAACTTCTCCGGGTCCTTCGCTTCGCAAACCTGACACGCGTAGCTCATAACTTCACTTCCCGCGGGAGCCTTGAGGATGCCGTTGGTAACAACTTCAAGCCCGTTCACAATCTCGCTCGCGAAAACGTACTCGTCAGAAAAATCAAATGGCTTCAGGCAAATCACGTCGGTGTCGGTCCACCAGCCACCGCGCTCCAGCAAAAGCTGATAGCGAAAAAAGTTTGCGAAGCCCGCACACGACGGATACTGCTGGTATTGAAAGATGCGCGAGGACGGCAAGATTTCATTCGCGTCCCTGATTACACATCCGCGGGGCACGTTCTTCATTTCGCTGTAAACGTAGAGATGATATTCGTGCCCGTTTTGGAAGAACGAAGCAATCGACAACTGCTCCATCACCGACAGCTCCGGACCAATCCACAAGCCCTGAATGATCTGGTTGTCAGTTGCCATTGGGGGCGATCTCTTTTTCGTATTCGACGACGTAGTCGGCGGCCATCCGCAGGTAATGATAATCCTTCATCGCCTTGTCGCGGCACGCGCTCGGTGAAATTTCTGTGACAGCGTTCACCGCCGCGACTAATTCGTCGCGATCGCGACAAACAAAGCCGACGTCAGCAGAAATGATTTCCGGGCAAGCGCCGCGGTCGCTGCAAATCACCGGCGTGCCGGACATCAGGGCTTCGACCATGCCGAGGCCGAACGCTTCGACGACTTTGGTGGGAAAAAGAAAAGCCTTCGCGCCGGCGAGCAGTTCAGCTTTGCGCCGGCCCTTCACATCGCCGACGTATTCGGCCCCGACCTCACGGCACATTTCGGCGACGCGTCTGATGCTCTCGTAGTCTTTGCCGGTCCCGGCGATCACCAACTTGAATCCAATCTCTGCGGAGAGCGAAAGCACTTCATCCAATCCCTTCTCGGCTCCCCAATCCATCGTGGACATGAAAAGAAAATAATCGTCCTTTGTTTCTGAATAGATGTAGCGCGACGGATCGATGCCGTTGAGCACATAGCGATTACTGTCGTGCGAGTGGGCCAGGGTGCGCGAAACAAAAATCCAGTTGTCGGTCACGGGTCTGCGTTCCATGCCGCGCGCTTTCAGATCGAGATGACAGGTCGCCACCCAGGGCTGGCCGTGGGATTGTCTGGCGGCGATCAAATCTTCGTCGCGAAAAGTTATCGTGTGCAGGATGTCCGCGTCACTCGGGGCTTCGGAAACCAAAGTCACTCCGGCGGGCGCGGGCGCGTCCGCTCCCTTTCGCAAAAGGTAGAAAACTTCGTGACCCAATTCCCCAAGCCCCTGGGCCAAAAGATCGTGAATGTAGAAGCTGGACCCGGAAGGAAAGGCCTTCGGATGCGGCCCGATGCCGATTTCGCCAAAGGCCGGATAACGATGAGTCGATGAAAGCAGAACGCGCATCGTATTGGTCAGGGAAAGCCGATTCTAGAAAGACGGGGTCCGTTCTTCTCGGCGCTATCTCGGCGTTCTCGGCGTCTCTGCGGTGAATCCTGGTCGCGAAGAGCTCACCGCAGAGGCGCAGAGGTTCGCAGAGGTTGCGCAGAGATTAATCAATTCCGCCCGCAACGCTCAGTTCAATGCTGCCGACGGAACGCGTGTCGCTGGCCCAGCTATTCTTATAGTCTTCGGTGCCGCGCATGAAATCGTATTCTTCCAAACCGAGCGTGCAGGCCAGCTTGATGCCGGCATTGATCAGAAGTTTTCCCGGCGAGCAATGTTCCGCTGCCGCGAGAAAGCCGCCGTTCCATGCTCCCAGACTCTGGTCTCCCATCGTGTAGAGATCGATTGCGACCACTCCACCCCCGGCGATCAAAGCGCACGCGCGGACGATCCTTTTCTGGAACAGATCGGGAATGACCTCGCGCGCGAATGTCTGCGCCGCCGCGGACGCGAAGCATGACCCGGCTGTTTGCCGCGCCAGATGCAACGACAGAAAAACGTCTGCCAATTTGTTGGTGGGAAAGTTGTCCGGCACGAGCTCGCTCACCACAAAGTTGCTGTGGTCGGCAAGAGCCTGTAGGCGCTTAAGACGCTTGCGAAATCTGCTGTCTTTCATCCTCAGAAAATCGTCATACGTCGCCGGGAGGCGCAGGTAATGACAGCCCACCATTTCGCGAAACGCGGCTTCGACCTCGCTTCCATTTTCCTGCATCTGAATCGCGCGCATACAATTCGAGTCGCGCCGAATGTGCCGGAGCAACAGACGCCGATAGCCATTCGCCTCGGCGCGCGCGTGATCCAGGAGGCTCGCAACCACGGCAAAGTCATCACGCGCGACGATCGCGTCACTGTAATCCGTCAGGTAGCTGGGGAACGTCGCCACCCTGCCCTCTTCGGTCAGCACGAGCGGCAAGAGCCCTGCCAGTTCGGCGCCCCTGCGCGCGATGATTAAGTAAGGCTGAAATGATGGGTTAGCCGAACAGCTCGCGATGAACCACTGCGGCGAACTGAAAGCGCGATTGCAAACGGAGCGCGCGAGCTGGGCGTCCCACTCATCGGACAGGCCCGCGATTTCAGACAAATCGGTGAGCACCTGAAAAGCCAAAGGCCCAGACTCGAATGATGCGCGCGCTTGCATACCAGATACCTGAGAACTTCGAACGTGTTCTAACTTTAGTCTTCTCTGCGGAGTCTCTGCGAACTCTGCGTCTCTGCGGTGAGTCTTTCGCACCTAGGATTCACCGCTGAGACGCAGAGAACGCGGAGTTAGCGCAGAGGAAATCAAATCGGAACATGACCAGAATCTCCGGACTCCGAATTCATCGCCCGGCCATCTACACAAGCGATCCACGAGCCGTCTTCGCAGAGATGAGCGTCAACGTGGTGCATGCCGGCGGCATTCCATCCGGCGCCGCTTGCCACGAGCACCGGACTGCATCGCACCTCTTCCTCGACGTAGCTTGTGGTGGTCAGCTCCAGTATCTCGAATGCTCGAACCTGCGTCCCATAGGCCGGAACACAGTCCTGCGAAAACCGAATGATCTTTCCATCGAACGTCAGAACTCTTCCGGCCGGCCGGGCATTGTGTTTGTTCCCACTAACGATCGGGTTCAACGGATGTTCGCGCCACGGCCCGAAAAGTTCATCTGCAAAATAAAGCCGCAGCGTGTCGTGTTGATAAGGTGTCGTGCAGGCAAACATCCACCACTTATCGTCGCCGCGGAAGATTGTCGGATCGGCGCAGGTACCTTCGACCAGCGACGCAACACACGACCATCGGGTCGGAAAAGATTCCGCCCGGTACAAGCGCACGGCCTGCGCCCCCAAAGTCTCGGGGACCATGTAGTAATCGCGCTGCCACTGAAAGACGTACGGATAGGAAAGGTGAAACGCCTCCGCGAGCACGATCTGCTGGTACGTCCAACTAAGTCCGTCGCTGCTGGTCGCCAGGCCAATCTCTCCCTTGTCTGTCGCTTGATTAAGAACTTCAAAGAACATGTACCAGACGCCGGCGCGCCGCACCATGAAAGGATCGGCGACGAAGCGGGCGGGCACGTCATGCACATCCTCGCGCGTCAGAATCGGATTGACGACGCCGGCCGCCGGGCGCAGACGAAGCGGCGATGCGCCGGTGTAGATTCCGATTGACCACATCAATTTTCAGCCATGATCAGCCATGAAAGAGCCGCCGGGCCACGCTGGGCGAATCAAACACTTTCAGCGATCGCTCGACTCTCGTCGACATGTCGCTCCCTTTTCGGCCATTCGTTTCCGGCCAACCGCCCAGCGCGCGCATGCCCCTACCGGTAATGATGCAGGATGAATCGCAGATGTCTTTTTTCCGGCGCGGTTCGTATTTCCCGTTGTAGTTCCAGCGGTCGTCGTTGCCCAGAAGTCTCAAGGTATCGTCTTCATCCAGTTCGCAAATCGCACGGAACGCACTGGCAAAATCGTGCTCGCGGCATTTCAACAGGTTCGCCTTGATATCTTCACGAGTCAGAAATATGTCGCCATCGGTAAAGATGAAAAATTCTTTGCTGGCGCCGAACATCTCGACGCCCCGATTGAAGCCAGGACTCCGGCCGGCTCCAGCCGGGGCAATCAGAAATTCGTAACGGCATTGGGGCGCCAGAGTTTTTGGATCCAATCGCGGCGCGTCACCCTGCTCGACTACCAGCAGCGCCACCGCCGGCAGCTTCTGCGCATAGTAGTCAACCAGAAAACTCAGATTCCGCCGGGCCGCGTTATTGCCGCCACGTTGCGAGATGATCAGGGCCGTACGTTGCAGAATCTCATCCATCTCCGGGCCCCAGAGCACCAGCGACTCCTTCAGCCACCAGAGGTTCATTGTTTCCTCGCGCACGTCCGAGAAATCTTCTTCGACCCAGGCCAGATGCGGCATGAAGCAATAGCAGTTGAACTCGCGTTGCAGCGCGCGCGTGTTTTCGTCCAAAACAGTCAGCGCCTGGCGATTCAAATCAATGTAACGATCGAAGATAGTCTGCCTGAGCGCGTAGGCGTACGTGGAAAGCGAATGCGTGACGCGCATGACGTTGTCTGAGATTCGCTGCGGCGGCTCCTGATGAATGGCGCCGAAAAAAACCATGTCCCAATCAGCCGGCAGTTGACGGCTGTCAGCTTCAAACCTGGCGTTGAACTCCGGAGCCAGCACGGCGTCGTCTTCAAAAATCAGAATGCTCGGCCGAGCTTCGGCGCGAGCCTGCTCAACGACGGCGAGATGACTGCGCAGACAGCCATAGGCGCCGGGATAATCGTCCCAAAAAGTTGGGATAGCCAAATCCTTTCCGTCCGCCGCGGAAAAGCGAACTACGCGCTTGAGATCGTGTTCGGCAAATTTGGCTTGCATCTGCCGCCAACGATCTGCTCGCTTGTCCAGGTTGATGCAAACCTGGTAGGGAAAGAAATCGTCAAGCTTCATCTGAGAAATCAACCTTTACTTGATCGGCTACTGCCCCGTCCCGCCCCCGCACTATCTCAACAGATTTCGTTCGCGCACAAATTCCTGCCACGCGCCGATGGTTTGTTTCATGTCGTCGGTTGGCGAATGGGGCCAGATGGTCAACTGTCCGCACTCTTCGCTCCCGCGCGCGCGCACCACCGGATTAATTGTTTTCTGAAATTGCGGCGTAACAAATCGAATGATGAAGCCGATGCGTGTGTCGTCTGAGCGGTTCGCCAGCGATCCATGAACGATGTTGGCTTGATGCAAAGACATTTCACCAGCCCTTAGCTCAATGTCCACCGCGTGGGAATCGTCCACCTCGACGCGGTACGTCAGGATGTTGTGCTCGATCGCCGTGTCTATGTGCGGTCGAATTCCATCACGATGCGATCCCGGAATCGCGCGCATGCAGCCGCTCTGCCGCGTGCTGTCGCTGATGGCCACCCACGCGGTGACCGTCGGCGCCGATTCCCGGCTGGCGTATTTGTAGTCCTGATGCCAACTGACAAACGAAGGGTCGTGCGCATGCTTGCATAGGATTAAGGTGGCTTGCACCAGCACCTCAGGGCCCAATATCGCTTGCACCGGGTTCAGAATTTTCGGTTGCGTTGACAGATCGAACGCCCAGCGGAAGAAAAGATGCGTCATCGCCGCGTACTCTACCCGGCGCTCGAGTAGAGTTTCCAACTTTTCGAATCCCGCGCGAAACTGTCGCGCTTCGGCGGTCGACATGATGCGAATCGGATGCACAAAGCCGTCCCGTTCGTACCTTCCGATCTGATCTCGTGAAAGACCGCTAGCCATCTGATTTTCCCTTCGTGAGAACGCAACAGTGCTGCCGGGAAAAGGGTTCGACTGGAGTTCGAATCTCGCCGCGCGGAAAGAGGCTTTGGAAATAATCCGGCGAGTAAAAAGCCAGGTATCCCAGTTCCGGATTTCCGCGGAGATTTTCGTCCTCGCTTCCGATCTGAAGCTCGCCGTTCCGGAGCCCGCACCAGCGGGCGCCGCGAACTCGATCAACCTGCGCGTCGATCTCGCTTTCGCTCAAATCGGGCGCGCGCATTTTAGAGTAATACTTCAAATTGCTCACGTCTGAACCGGGCGGAACGTAATTAGGATCGAAAAAAGTAAAGGCCAGCCGGCCACCACGGTTCAGAACGTGTTCGAGATTCTTTACGAGTTCGAGCATCTCGCTCTGCGGCGTGTGCGTGAACACCGACAATGCGAGCACAAAGTCAAACCTGTTTCCGTTCGTGGGAATCGCCAGGTTGCGAATGCCGTCCGGGTTGTACTCAAAGTTATAGCGATCGTAAAAGATAAAGTGGGCCGCGGGCGCGGCTTTCCGGCCCGCCGCGATCGCGTCACGCGAAACGTCGATGCACCAGTACTTCTCCCTGTCGATCGTCGACCTGGGATGATGCAGAACGTTTCCGATATTCCCGCCAAAATCCAAAACGCTTTTCCCTTTCCAGTTTGGACTTTGCAGTTGCGTATCGAAATACACGAACTGTCCATCATTGCTGGTAATGAACGACATAGCTTTAGTCTCGGCAGTGCTTCGTTTGATTCCTTCTCTGCGTTAACTCCGCGTTCTCTGCGTCTCCGCGGTGAATCTTAGTCGCGAAAAGCTCACCGCAGAGACGCAGAGGGCGCAAAGGCTGCGCAGAGAAAAGTTAAGACACTTCCTTAATTCTGCGCGGCGCTTCGCGACCGGCCGGCACGTTCCGCCAGGGCCTCTTTCTCTCTGATCAGCGGCAGCACGTCGCGGCCAAAGCGAATCATCTCTTCGAGCTTGGGCCAGCCTGAAAGTATGAATTGCGAAACGCCTGCATCTTTGTAATCCATGAAAGCGGCGGCGATTTCTGCGGGCGTGCCGACCAGAGCGATTGCCGTCGGGCCAATGTACGGAACCGCGCCCGTCCAGAAAGTCGGCGTCGGCCACTCTTCTTTGGCCAGCGCGTAAGTGGCCTTGATGGAACTGGAGTCGGTGCTCGTGACAAACTCTTTCTCTTTTTCCTTCGTGTCCAAATCCGCGAGCAGCGCGGCGGCCGCGGCTCGCGCTTCAGTCCGCGTCGGTCGCGCGATCACTGACAGACGCAATCCGACGTCGATGCCTTGCTCGGAAATCCGCAAAGCATCAGGCCGAATGCGTTCCGGGATATCGGCCAGACGCATCCAGCAGGTTCCCTGTCGCAGCGCCAGCTTTTGCGCCGGCGGCGAACTGCCGGCAATAAAAATTTCCGGAGACGCGCGCTTGGCCGAGACAAAAGGCGTGGTCAACTTTCCGTTTTCGATTCGGTAATACTTGCCGTCAAAGTTCACTGCGCCGTTGCGCTTCCAGAAGGCGTGGCAGACGGAAAGGAATTCGTCCGTGCGTTCGTATCTTTCATCGTGCGAGAGAAAATCGCCGTACGATCGTTGCTCCTGCGGCGAGTAGCCGGCGACGATGTTCAGCGAGAAGCGGCCGCCAATCAATGCCGAGAGAGTGTTGAGTTGCTGCACGAAGGTCGTCGGAGATAAAAGCCCGGAGCGATACGCAACGATGAAATTGATCTTTTCGGTGGCCATTCCCAACGCCGCCGACAGCAGAATTGGATCCGGCTTGGCAAATCCAAAATCGGTCAGCAGAGAATCGATGCCCGACTGTTCCGCCTGACGACAGAAATGGATTTGCGCTTCCAGATCGGGCAAACCGATTGCCGGCAGCTCGTCCTGCGCGGCCCGGGCCCAGCCGGTAGTTTCTCCGCCAAACGGTAAGCGCCAATGAAATCTCAAAGCCATCGCTAAAGTTCCTTTCAAGCCATCGAGAGCAGTTCGTGTTTGTCCGGAATTGCGAAAGCATAGCCGCGAAGTTTTCCGCGCGCGCCGCCCGCGCGTCGGCCCGCGCCGCGTAAATTGAAATAACCCTCGAGCCGCCCAACGATGGGCAGCACGGTCAAGTCATCGAACTCGATCAACGGACGATTTTCTTCATCGTGCGCCAGACGCGCGCGCGCCTCACTGCTCGTTTTCCATCCGTCAGTCGTGAAGCGATAACGGAGCAAACTCACTTGTCTCCTGGTCAGACCACGGAGGTTCGGAATGGAGTGCCGATATTGATCGCCTTCCAGTCGGGCGGGAATGCTGACGTGCAGACGGCGAGTCTGACTGTCGTCGTTCCAGACCCGCACCGCGTAACGGACGCCGTCGATGATCCTGATCTCCATCTCGATGATACCGCCGCTCAGGCGTCGTGCATCTCCCTGGGCCAACAATCCGTCAACGCGCCGCTGGGAGGCGGAGATCCTTTGGTCGATGGTTTCACGAATGATCGCGGGATTGCCTGTTGATCTGTATTGGGCTATCGCCTTGTCGATGTTTTCGTAGAGTTCTTTGTAATACAGACAATCAAGCGGCGCGTTTTCGAAAGCCGCCCTGGCGCTAATGGAAGCCTGCATGCTGGCCAGGTCGCCATAGTAATCTTCGGAGTAATCCGCGCAGGCCGTCATTAAGTCCCGATAAACATTGGCGAATTCTCTGATAAATAAGTTGACTGTCGCTCGTTTCTTTGCGACGTTAAATCTGTTCCCGGTGAAGATGGGCTTCAGGCAAGCGCGAATGTCAGGGGCGTGCCGGGCCTCTGGATCGGCAAAATATTTGGGTGGAAACTCTCCGAGCAAACGAAATACGTCCAACACCGAAACGCGCTCGACCACGGACTTGGCCACGATCACGGACCCCGGATTCTTTAACGCCGCCATCTTCAGGATCAGCTCTGCGAAGCGTCGCGCCAGTTCAGGCGTTTCGGTTTGAAAGCGCTCGGCAACTTTCATCTTCAGGCCCGCCGCGCACAGCAGCATCAACTGTAGATGCCTGTCATAGGCCCGGTTCATTTCTTTTGGGATGTCGAGCCCTTTCACGAGAAAGAGTTCGCGCTTAGATTGCGGAGTGTTGCGCACCAGTCTTCGGTAAAAAGGAACCAATTGCGCGCCGCGCTCAATGTGCTCGGCGCCAAAAGCTAACTCGATGTGATCGAGCGAGCGGATCGGCGCAGTGCGTGGTTGCGACGATTGCGTGGGCAGGTCGAGCATCGCGCCGCTCATCTCCATATTCGAGGAACTGAGCGCGCCGTGGATCGTCCGCCAGCGAAAACTCTCGGCGGCGATCCGCGCATGATCGTCGATGACCCGCAACATCGTCGCGCGCGCATCCGGCAGCTCAGCGCCGGTCCGCTGGTCTTGACGCGTTACCAACTGTCCAGTCGCGCGCGTCATGCGCACAAATTTTTCCAGCAGCGCCCGGCCGGGCGTATGCCGGGACATCAAATGCGCCGGACGAAGCTGTGTGCCGGCGCGCACCGCCAGCGCGATTGGTATTCGTTGTCCTTTGGGAGTGGTTACGTGCAGTCCCTGATCGATGATCGCAACCACGCGCGACGCGCCCGTCGGAAACAGATTCTCGTTTACTTCTGCGAACAGCGCCTCAGAAAGACAATCGTCCATTTGCAGGCCGCCGTGTGAATGGCCAAAGTCATCCGGATCGTCGTGCTTGAAGAGCGGCGTGAACCCAACGCCCTTAACGTAAAGATTTCCATAAGGCAGAAAGCCGGCGCGTCCGGCGCCCAGGGCCGGGCTAACGCCCTCGCCACCATATCGGTCGGCGTACATCTTGATGGTTTCCTGCCCGCGAATGTCGTCTTTGGGCTGCACGGCGCGGAAAGAAAGAGCGTCGATAAGCTGTTCGTGAAGTTCCTTTGTCAGTTCGTTCGATCGCGGGACATCAAAGCCGAGAGTTCTTGCAAGATCAAAGTTGCACCAGATCACTCGGCCCGGCGCCCTGACGACGGCAAACTCCGCAAACAGATCCGGCCCCAAGACTCCCATGGCTTGCGAGAGCCGCACGCCGTTTTTGGCAAATTGTTTCGCCTCGACTCCAAGGCGGCGAAACGTCACCGCATCCTGCGCATGCTGACGCGCGGTCCATTCAGCCAGCGGCGGCCAGGCGTCCTCGGGCCGATGGCGTCGCGCGCGCCTGAGGCCTCGCGCGGCGATCGCTTTAGAGCGTGTGGGAATGGGCTGAAGCATTTTTCTTTTCGTCACGCGGCCTCGGAATTATTTTTTGCGCGCCGAGTCATTTCCATTCTTCTAATTAAAGGCAAAATCTCCCGGCCAAAGAAAGTCATTTCCTCCAGGTCCGGCCAGCCCATGAAAAGAAATTGCGAAATGCCGATGCTCTGGTATTCCATGATCGCGTTCGCGATCTCAGCGGGGCCGCCCACCAGCGCGATCGCCGGCGCTCCCAGGTAAGGAATCGCACCAGTCCAAAGATACGGCGTCAACCAATCGGACTGGTTCGCTTCGGCCAGCGCCAGTGTCGATTTGAACGCGACCGAGTCCGTCTTTTCCGCAAAGTCTTTTCCCGGCTGTCGTGATTGATTGCGCAAGACTTCGATCATGGCGTCAGCATCGAACAACGCCTGCTCGCGGGTGGGCCGGGCCAGAATCGAAACCAGCAGCCCGACTTCGATTCCCTTTTCGACCAGAGGCCCCACGTGCGGCCGCAAGTTCTCTGGCGTGTCGGCAAAGCGCCAGAGACAGTCGGCGTGCTTCGTGGCGAGCTGCTCGGCCAACTCTGAGTTGCCGCCCAGAAAAATCTCCGGCGCGCGGCGGTCGGGTGAAACAAACGGAGTGTTCAATCGGCCGCTCTCGATCTTGTAGTACTTGCCGGAAAAATTAACTTCGCCGTTCCGGCTCCACAACCCGCGGCACACGGTCAGGAATTCATCCGTGCGTTCGTATCTTTCTTCGTGATTGAGAAAATCGCCGTAGTAGCCGAGTTCCTGCGGCGTGTGGCCGGTCACGATGTTGATCGAGATGCGGCCGCCGGTTAAGGCGGAAACGGTGTTGACTTGCTGAACGAACAGTGTCGGCGACAAAACCCCGGGCCGCGCAGCCACCATGAACTTAATCCGCCGGGTCTTCATGCCGAGGGCCGCGGAGAGCGTCATCGGCTCAGGCCGCGTAAAACCAAAGGCCATCAGCAGCGAATCTATTCCGCATTCTTCGGCCCGGAGACAGAATTCAACCTGACGCTCCAGACTCAGCAGTCCGGGCATTTCCGTGGTGGCTTTGGTTCGGCGGAACTGGTCGCCAACCTGCGACAAGCTCCAATGGAATCGCAAAGGCATTTCGGCCTTTCCTTGGGCTAACTTTGCAAATGATCCTGCATGCCGATCTCGTCGAATCGCAAACGGACCAGGCTGTGAATGCGACGAGCGCAGTTGACATAGTTTGCGAGTTCGCTGCCCATTGGATCTTCGACGTCGCCGTCCGGATCCAGGCACAGCGTTTTCTCGGCCGCCGCAGGCGCGATTTCGATCACTGCATCCCGGTGCGCCTGAGTCATGCAAAAAATCCTCTCGACCTGATGGGCCAACTCGGCGGTTAAGTTATTTGCCCGGTGTCCGTTCGCGGGAATTCCAATCGAGTGCAGCGCCTGTTTTGCTTCAGTAGTCATCGGTGCTCCGTCGCGGGCCGAGACACCGGCGCTGAGCGCGTGCACGCCTGCTTCTCCGGCCGCCGCAAACGATGTTGGGAGACGCCTGGCAATCTCGGCATTGCCGATCGCCGCGGCCATCGGCGAACGGCAGGTGTTGCCGCTGCACACAAACAAAATAATTTGTCCGATCTTTTTGAACTCGTCGGCGCCGGCGGCCATCTGGCTGCCGAAACCAACATCGGCCACCGTGGGTTCCAGGCTAATGACCGCCAGCGGTTGTTTCATTGTGGAACCACCGAGAAGGCTCGGAAACATTTGCGCCAGCCCGTACCTGAGCTTGCCGAGATAAAGCTCGAAGTGGTGCAGCGGCGAGAGCAGCGCCAGAGCGATGACGATCAAGCCGGCGCTGGCGAGCTGCCACCCGCCCGGCGGGCTTTGATTTGGAAAAAAAGTCAAAGCATACGAGGCCGTCAATCCCGAAAGCATGCTTGAGCCGCAATGCATCGGCACGCAGAAAGTGTTTTCGCGGCGGTCGAGGAAAATAAACGTCGTGCAGACACAAAGCGCGGCGTAGAACAAGCCAACCAGCAAAGCCCAACCGACCGCTTTGCTCCCTAGAAAAGTGGTGAAGCCAAGTCGAAATCCCAACATCGCTTCACCGCGGCCGACGAGCGCCATCGCCCCCAGCGCCAGCAACAAGAGCGGCGAAGCAATCATCTGTTCTTCGACAAAGTAACGGAGGGTAGCGCTATGTTCGTTCGACTTCGCGAGTTTGGTCATGAACTGAAATTTAAAAAAGTACGCAGTCAGATAAGCGCCGACGTCGAGCATCGCCGCAAAGCTCAACTTGAGATTGCCGGCATCGCTGAGAACGACCAGGACGGCCATCAGACTGATCCACATCGCGGCCCACGAAAACCAGCGGACTCGCCGCTGACGGATCGCGTCGACCAGGGGCGCGAGGATCAGGACGCCTCCGCGCAGCAAAACTAGAACCAGCACGATGGAAATTCCGCCGAAGGAAAAAGCCAGGGTCGTCGTGCCGATGATCGTGGCCATGCAGACAGCCGAGAGAAAAGTCTGGCGGCGGGGAAAGGGAATGCTGACGCCGAAGAATTCGCGACGTCCGGCATACTTCCACCACTTCATCGCGGTGATGAAGCCCAGCATGCACAACGTCGTGGCCATTACCGATGCGGGCAGCAAAGCCGCACCCGACACCGGCACGCCGGTCAGCAGTCCTTTCGACAGGGCTTTAGTTAGACCGCTGTAGGGCGTGTAGAAAAGGTAGTAGCCGAGGCCGAGGCCCCAGATTCCCAAACCGTACGTGCGTTTCTTGAGCAATTGAACATCCTTAAGGCTTGTAAAAAGACGGATCGTGAGTCAGGCCGAGAACTGACTTTCCGATCATTGCCAGAATGTGGTCGTCATTGTCGTGACGAACATAGAAGGACAGATCGCGGTAGATGCGTTCCAGGGCGCTGGGCCGATTCAGACAGCGCGCGCCACACGCGCGGATGCAGCGCTTGACCGTATCTTCGGCGAGGTGCTCGATCACATGTCGCGCGCGGCTGCCGGCGATTTGCGCTTCCTGATACTTCTCTGTTTCCCAAAGACGCGCGACATGGCGCAACCAAAGGTGCGCCGTCTCAACGTTGACCGACATTTGGCCGATGTGATGCTGCACGTATGGATCGTCAACCTTATTCTGCGAAGTCAGATAGTCGAGAGCGTAGTCGTACGCGGCTTCGGCAGCGCCGAGAAATGTCGCCGCATAGTGCGGAATGAAACAGGTCTGCCATCCTTCCTTCAGATACTGGCCGGGATAACCGATTAGATAAGCATCGGGTATGAAGGTGCGCCGGAAATTCACCAGATAGCTGACCGTGGCGCGCATCCCGATCGGATCCCACCAGGTGCTGTCTATTTCGATAGTCGGGTCGGATAGTTCGCAAGCCATCAGCAGTTGCGCGTCCAGGGATGACGACGACGCGTGGCGAACTCCGCCGGGCGCCTCGGTGTTGACCAGGAGAATGGCCCACTGCGCGCCGCTTGCGCTCGTCGAAAAAACTTTGTTGCCCTCGATGACATAGCCGCCGTCGACTCTCTCGACCGAAGTTCCAAAGCGCACCTTCTCGCCCGGCTTGCGAGCTTGCGGCTCGCCGCTCCAGGCGACCCACTTGTCGCCATGCTTCACGACGCCGTCAAACCAAACTTTTCTCTGCTCGCCCTTAACCATACCGTCAAGCAGTACCATCGAGTTAACGTGACCTTCCCAACAACGCGCGAATGAAAGATCGGCTTTCGCGATCTCTTTCGTCATCATCCACAGCGTGAAAACGTCGCCGCGATATGGCCCGAGACCCAGGCCGCCATGTTCTTTCGGAATCGCCGCCGCATTCAATCCCGCGCTAAAAAGATCTGCAAAATCCTCGAACGGAAAAGTGGCCGTGCGATCGTATTCCGGGGCGCGCACAGCGAATTTCTCGCGCGCCAGCACGCCGACTCGATCGATCAGCGCCAGCTGCTCGCTGCGTAGCTCGAGGTGCTGGTAAGCGCCGTTGTTAGAAGCTGTCATCGTCGATTTCGTAGAAGAACTCTCGGGTGTAGTAATCGGAACGTCCGCTCAGATCGCTGAACTTATTAGTGGTAGCGATGACCATCGTGCCGCGCTTGAGATTCGTCTGCAACGACGTTTCCATGAATCCGAAATCAAACGCTGCCGTGAATGACATCGCCGTTTGCGAGTTGATACTGTCGGCATAGACTTCAGCCGGAACCTCTCCCCAATCGCAAGGTTCGGGCGTGCAGTATCCCCACGCGTGAACCATCAGGATGCCGTCTCGAACGCTCATGACGAGTTTGGCGATCCGGTGCGGCGCTGAATCGTTGGTGTTCACCCACGTGCCCGCAAACGGTGACGGATCGACCCGGCTCGGGCCGCTGTTTGCTTCCCGGGTCCGGTAGTCAACCACCGAAGTAAAATCTCTGAAGGTCATCTTTTGGGCGCCTTTCATTTCTTTTCAATTCTAGCGGTGAAAAAATTCTCGGCAGATGTAATTCGCGCGGCCGCTGCCGTCCTTGAATCGATTGAAACTCAGCAGGACCAACAGGCCGAGGTTCATGTTTGCCTGGAACGCCACGTCAATCGATCCCGTGTCGTAGTGCGCGCCAAAGCCCGCGCCCTTGCGTGAATCGACACGATCGGCAAACGCGTGTGCTTCAACCTCTCCCCAGTCGCAAAGATCCGGCGCCGCAGCACCGAAAGCCCGGACGAAGAGTTTTCCATCTCTGTTCGAGACGATCAGCTTCACGAAGCCCTGTGTGTCCCGCATGGTATTAATCCAAGTGCCGACGAATGGCGCGAGTTCAATCGTTCGGTCCACTCCGTCATTCGCCAACTCGGCCTGGTCACCTGCGCGAAAGTATTTTCCGGTGTCCATATTTTTCAGTGGCAATTCGATCACGCTATCTTGGCGCTGCGAATTTTCCTGTTGCGTCCATCGGTCTTCGCCACGTGCTGGCCGAGCGTCTCGCGCGCCAGACCGGCCGACATTTCCCGGCCCGTCATTATCTGAAACTGCCGCAGCACCTGGGTCAAAAGCACATCGCGCCCGTCAATCACTGTTCGCCCCAACCCTACTGAGTTGCTCACCAGCGGCGTCGGGCGCGAACCATAAACAAGATCGATCACGACTGCTTCGTCAGCCAGTGTCTCCAGCTTGAACGGAGCGGCGTCGTCGTCGCGGCCGACGGGCGTGGCGTTGACTACGACGTGGTAACCCTCGGCATCAAAATTCAGTAGCGGGACATAGGGCAAGCCCAGCAGTTGCGCGGCAAACGACCCACGCTCCTGGCCGCGATTCACGAGTGTGACTCGCGCGCCGGACTGGTCGAGGGCGGCGGCAATCGCGCGGCCTGCTCCGCCGCAACCGATCACCGCGGCTCGCCTCTGCTTTACGTCGACGCCGCGTTCGCGGCTCGACATGAACACGATATCCGGATCGGTTGTGTCTGCTCGCCAGTAACCGTTATCTCGCACCAGCAAGTTGGCCGAGCCGGCCCCGCGCGCGATTGAACTGACTTTCGTGGCCGCTGCTAACGCAGCTTCTTTGTGAGGAGAAGCCACCGTCAAACCCATGATGGGCATACCGAGAGAGTGCATCGCGCTTCCGGTCAACATGTGGTCCCAGAAATCAGAGAACGATTCGACATGAAACGGGACAAAGAGCGCTTCGCGACCCAAAGTTCGGTAGCCGGCGTTATGCAGACGAGGCGAGAGCGAGTGCGATACGGGATTTCCGGCAATGCCGTAGATTTCTTTGAACGGCATCATGTTTGGCAAACCATAGTCGGCGATCATCCGATTGATTGACGGCTCTGCTGCCGAAGAACCCACGGCGCCAAAAACAAGCGGCGACCCAAGTGCAAGTGACGCCAGGCGACTCCACAAGCCAATCGGGCCAGTCGCGTACGCCGCGGTGTCCGAACGCGCGAGAAACCGGAGCAGCAAGAGCGGAGCAATCTCGTCCCCGGATCGCGCTGCGGCCGGCGCCAGCTTGTAGTAGCGCGCTTCAACTTCTGCGAATTTGGCAAATTTCGATTTGAGTTGCTCGGCCCCAATCGCCGGACCATGCCATGAGATCATTCGTCGCTCGCTCGGAATCCGAGCCAGCAACTCGGGAGACAGATCGCGATCTCCTTCGAGGTTGATGAGGTCGTAGTGGTTAGCCGCCGCCAGCAGGCGGCCGGTGCGATCACTCGGATCGTCTGCGGCGCGTCCTCCCTCGGCGCCGCTGCGCAAAGTGTAAATCAGACCGCCGCGGAAACGACGCCGCAACCAATCAACGTCCGGGTCACCAATCAGATCGGCGCGGACCTCTAACCACTCGACGGTATTCGGGAGCACGGCCAGCTCTTCCTCGCGTGAAGAGGGTTCATCCAGGAGCGTTGCGACAAGAGTAGCTTTTAGCATAAGCTGCAACCCGAATTGCCGGGGGCAAGTTCGCGCGACGTGGAAGCTATTCCGAAGTTAATCCGTTGAGCGGACAGGAGCATAGACCGTTTGCAAATTTTATGTCAATGGCAAACCAGCGGTTAAAAGTATTAGTCGTAATTTTGTTGGGTTTCAGTGCTGCTCTCGCCCGTCTCCCGCAAGCTCCACAGAGGGTTCCGGCGCCGCAGAAAATCGTGCGCGAAGGAATCGCCGTCGAATTCACAATTGAAAGCCGGAAAGAAAGAGCCACGGATTTATTGGAAGGCGACGACGCGACGGTGCGCTTCAAGATTACCGAGAGTAATACGGGTCAACCGATCAGCCGGCTTCATCCGTCGGCCTGGATCGATCTCAAGAGGACCGGCCCGGTGCCGGACGAAAGACAATGCCGCGAGAAGGTGCAATCGTTTCTTCAGTCCAGCTTCAACCGGCGTGCGGACCTTGATCTCAACAGCTATTTCATTCTGACCCTGAATCACGAACCGAACGTTTCGGTAATAGATCCGCTCTCTGGTTTCGGCGGCAGCAAGCTTTTGGGGTTGATTCCGCTAACGAGTCCCGGCGAAGACTGGGTAATGAGCAGTGACCAGAGGAGACTTTTTGTCACGATGCCGGACTCTGGTCAGGTGGCGGTGATTGAGACGTCGAGTTGGAAAGTGCTGACTCAGATCAATGCCGGCGTAAAGCCCTCCAGGATCACTCTGCAGCACGACGGGAAATATCTGTGGGTGGACAATGAAGGCGCGGATGAGGCGAGCGACGGAATCACCGTCATAGACGCCGTCACGTCGAAAGTCGTCGCTCACATTGTGACCGGCGCGGGTCCACATCAGATCGCCTTCAGCGAAAACGATCGCTATGCCTTCGTCACTAACAAACAGAGCGGCACGCTTTCCGTAATCGACGTTCCCAGGTTAGCTCGGGTCAAAGTACTGAAAGTCGGATCGCTGCCGACGGCGCTGGCAGCCTCGCCGCTCAGCAAAGCGATCTATGTGATCAACGAAGGTGACGGTGACGTCGTCGTCATGGATGAGCAACGGCTCGAGATCCTGACTCGGATCAAAACGCGCCCGGGCCTGCGAGCCATTCGATTTACACCTGACGGTCGCTTCGGCTTCGTGGTGAATACAAAGGCCAACGTTGTCTATGTTTTCGATGCGGCCACCAACGCATTGCTCAATACGGTGCCGGTTGGACAAGCGCCGGACCAGGTTTCGTTTACCAGGAACTTTGCTTATGTTCGATCGTCCGGCGATGAGTTTGTATCGATGATCAGTTTGACGGACCTTGGCAAGCAAGGCGCTGGTGCCAGCGTAACGCGCTTCCCCGCGGGCCAAAAGGCGCCCGGATTGTCCAGGCATTTTTCCGCTGCCGATGCCGTCGTCGCGGCGCCGGAAGACGGGGCCGTGCTGGTGGCCAACCCCGCCGACCAAACGATCTATTACTACATGGAAGGCATGGCGGCGCCGATGGGAAATTTTCAGAATTACCACCGCGATCCGACGGCCCTGCTGGTTTTGGATCGAGGGCTGCGGGAAACCTCGCCCGGCGTTTACACAACCACAGTCAGGCTCAATGGACACGGCAGCTACGACGTGCCCTTCCTGCTTGACTCGCCGCGCGTCCTCAATTGCTTTGACATCGAGGTCAGGGAAAATCCGCAACTCGCGAAACAGAAAGAGATTCCCATCAGGATCGATCCGCCTGGCACAATCCCCGTCGGCTATGCCGGCGAGAGCCTCCATTTGCGTTTCCGCGTGCTGGACGCAATCACCGGCAAGCCGAGATCGGATTTGAAGGACGTGGGCGTGCTGGCGTTTCTCGCGCCGGGTATCTGGCAGCAACGCGACTGGGCCACACCGGCGGCCAGTGGCGTCTATGAAATGAACTTTGTGCCGCCGCAAGCCGGCGTATACTATGTCTTCTTTCAATGTCCATCGCTGGGAGTTCAGTTCAATCAACTTCAGCACTGGACCATTGAAGTAAAAGAGCGCCGCGCCAAGCCGGCTCCCGCGACTACTTCAAAGAACTTTTCAAAGTGAGGTTCAAGGCCATGCATGGAATCGTCGCCTGGTTCATCAGATATCCCAAAACGCGCAACATCGTCGTCCTTGCGATCATCGTTTTCGGCGGCAGTCTCTCGGTCGCGGCGCAAACTGGTAACCCGGCTAAACCGGAACAGCCTTCATCTCAAACCGCAGCGAAATCTCCCGCTCACAAATATTTCACTGATGTCGTGCTGTTGAATCAGGACGGTGAACGAATGCGCCTCTACAGCGATCTGCTCCAGGGCAAGGTGGTGATCATCGACTCGTTCTTCGCGACTTGCCAGGGAAGCTGTTTGCCGATGAATCGTAATCTTGAGAAAGTGCAGGAGGCGCTGGGCGATCATGTCGGCAAAGATGTCTTCATTATTTCGATCAGCGTTGACCCGGCCGTCGACACGCCCGCCAGCTTGAAAGAGTATGCCAAAAAGCTTCACGCCAAGCCGGGCTGGTATTTTCTGACTGGCGACAAACAAAACGTAGATTTCGCACTGAACAAGCTGGGTCAGTACGTGAACGACAAACAGGATCACCTCAACATCTTCATCATTGGGAACGAGCGGACCGGTTTGTGGAAGAAAGCCTTTGGGCTGGCTCGGAGCGACGAACTGGTCAAAGTTGTGGAGAGCGTTCTGAATGATCAACCGCCTGCAAGCAAGTGAGAACAACCATTCCACCGTTCCAACAAAGGCCCGCCGGCTTTATTCAAGTCGGTTTGTTCGCGGGCGCACTGCTGTTTCTCGTCTTTGGCTTCACAGTCTTTGCACAAGATGCTTTGACCCCGGAGGAAAGTCGCGGGAAAAAGATCTATGCTCAGGGCAAAGGTTCACCAAGTCGAGAGATTCTGGCGTACCTGGGTGAGTCTTCGATCGAAGTTCCCGGCAGCGCGATGCCCTGCGCGAACTGTCATGGTCTGGATGGCCAGGGCAAGCCCGAAGGTGGAGTCAATCCATCCGATCTACGCTGGGAATCGCTAACCAAACCTTACGGCTTGGCGAACGCCAATGGTCGCAAGCATCCGCCCTACACCGAGCGCGCGCTTGAATTGGCGATCACGCGCGGCACCGATCCGGCCGGTAACAAACTGCTGTCTGTCATGCCTCGCTATCAGATGTCACCCGAGGACCTGTCCGATCTAGTCGTCTATCTGAAGCGACTGGGCAAGGATCGGGACCCGGGAATCAGCGAAGACAAGATTGTGATCGGTACGGTGGTGCCGAAGCGCGGGCTTGCGGATCTGGGCCAGGCGGTGAAGGCCGCAACTTCCGCCTACTTTCAAGAGGTGAACAGCCAGGGAGGAATTTACAACCGCAAGTTTGAGGTGAAGTTCACAGAGACCGGTGACACGCCGGCGGCCACGCGCGCCAATGTGGAGCGCCTGATTAAGGACGAGCAGGTCTTCGCGATGACGGGGGCATTCATAGCCGGGTCTGAAAAGGAGATCGCAACGCTGGTGCAGGAGAAAGAGGTCCCACTGGTTGGTCCGATGACACTTTTGCCACTAGCCGGCTTTCCCGTGAACCGCCAGGTTTTTTATCTGCTCTCTGGTGCGGACGGGCAAGCTCGGGCTCTAATCGACTTTGCCGCGAAAAGGCCGGAGCTGAAAAACTCAGGCGTTGCAGTTGTGGCTTCGGAAAGCGAAATCAACGCCAGGGTGATCGAAGCGATTAAAGATGAGAGCACAAAAACCGGGTTGCGTGCGCCGGAAGTTGCGAGTTACGCCAGAGGGCGCTTCACAGCCGACGAGACTGCGAAAAAACTAAAACAAACCGGTCGCGAAGCAATCTTCTTTTTAGGCGACGGTGAAGAAGCGCTGGCTTTTATGAAAGAGAGCGAAAAGTTAGGTTGGTTTCCCGCGGTCTATCTGCCCGTGCCCGCGAGCAGACAGCTTTTCGAAGCGCCGCTTGGATTCAAGAATAAATTGTTCTGCTCTTTTCCGACTACGCCGGTAGATCAGACGGCGGCCGGCATTAAGGAGTTCGGTGACCTGGCGGAAAAATACAAACTGCCGCCCGATCATTTGGCCGCGCAGCTTCAGGCTTGCAACGCTGCCAAAGTCCTTGTCGAAGGATTGAAGCGCGCCGGCCGGGACGTAAGCCGGGAAAAGTTGATCACCGCCCTCGAGGGACTCAATCGTTTTGAAACGGGCTCGTCCCCGCCAATCACTTACGGTCCTAACCGACGCATCGGCGCGCTCGGTGCCTACGTCGTCATGATTGATCTGGAGACGAAGCAGTTCGGACCGGCGGGTCTGTGGATCGGTATTGATTGAGCGCAATCAATGATGAGCCGTGAAAGTACAGGTACCTGAACGCAGCAATCCAATGAAAGCGATTCCAATCATCGTCATCGCCTTGATGCTGGGCTTTGCTCCCGCTTACGACTACTCACAGACCACGGCCACCAGGCGACAAAGAAGTCCGCGCGCAAACAGCGCGACGCGTTACGCCTGCCCGATGCATCCGGAGGTCGTTTCACGCCGTCCCGGAAAATGTCCGAAGTGCGGGATGAGGCTGAGAGTTGTGAAGACAGAATCCGCGAGCGCGCTGCCGGCCACGTCCGGTGGCGCAGAGACGAATGACCTGGCTTCGCTGCGCATTCCCGACGTTCCGATTTACGATCAGAATGGCCAGCGTCTTCGCTTCTATACCGATCTCGTAAAAGGCAAGACAGTAGCGATCAATTTTATTTTCACTACCTGCACGACGATTTGTCCGCCGATGACGGCAACGTTTCGACGCGTCCAGCAACAACTCGGCGAACGCGCCGGCCGCGATGTCTACCTGATTTCCGTGAGCATCGATCCCGTGACTGATGTGCCGGAACGGCTGCATGATTTCGCCGCCAAGTTTAATGCCGGACCCGGCTGGACATTCGTCACCGGTAGCAAGACTGACACTGATTCACTGCTTCAAGCGCTGGGAGCCGCTGTGGCTGACAAGAATGACCACACACCGATGATCCTGGTCGGCAACGACGCAACCGGGCATTGGACTCGCGCCTACGGGCTGTCGCCGCCGACAACCCTGGTCAAGCTGATCACAGCAGTCGCCGATCGCAAGTAAACACCTCGTAAATTCAGGCTTTCAAACGTCATCATCCAACTGCCCGCACGCATTGTTCGCGTGATAGCAACAATATTTGCTTGACATGCGGGATCATTCGAACTAGGCTTCGCTTCCGACAAACCCAGAGTTGCTATCTTGACGATACTCCCGTTTGTCTTTCGTTGCTCTTGCTAACGAAAGCTGTCAAGCCGTCGTTAGTTTCAACCTGTCTCCGGACTAGGTCTAAATTGATCTTCAACAAATTGGTGCTTCGTCAGCGAATCTGAGGAGAAAAATTATGCTGGGCCACAAAAGCATTCTTCCACGCTTTGTCAGTTACCTGATCCTGGTTCTCTTCTTTCTGGTGCTCTCGGTGTCAGCAGACGGCCAGACCGCGAATGGGTCGGCCGTCGCGACTAACACTGCGGCAGTCAAGGAAGAGCCGGCGCCTTTGCCGGTCAATCAGTCTTTGTCGCTTGATGCCAGGAGTGAGCGCGCCAGCGCTACTGTCGATTCGGCTGCGCGTGAAGAAAAGTCGCCAAGCAGCAAGAGCGATCCTCCGAAGGCGAATCCCGCCGCGCCGCCTCCAGTTGCTCCGTGCCAACGAACTATTAATGCTGACGTGGTGGCGCTGCCCGTGCCAATCATGCTGAATCGCATGGGCGCGGCAATTCCCGATGGTCTGGTCTTCGCGCTCAAATCAGATACGAACATGGGCACCGGTTGGCTTCAGCTCAATAAGGAAAAGAGGCCGCGACCACTCGTGCTGCGGGCAAATGTCGGAGACTGTCTCAACATCACTTTTACCAACTCGGTGCCGAAGAACAATTTCACCAAGACCAAGGCGGCTGGAGCTACCGGCACAACTGAGGTTTCCCTACACATTCAAGGCATGGAGTGGACGACCAGCACTATGGATGACGGCTCGTTCGTAGGCGTCAATCCTTCGAGCCTGGCGAGCGTTGCTGGCGCGACTCCACCTCCCGCGCAGACACAGCAATACACACTGTTCGTAAAGCATGAAGGGACTTTTTTGCTGTACACAATGGGAGACACCAGCACCGAAGGTGGACAACTCGCGCGCGGATTGTTCGGCGCGCTCAACGTGCAGCCCGAAGGCGCTGAGTGGTACCGCAGTGAAGTGACACAGCAGGATTTGAAGCTGGCCACGAAAAGCATTAGTCCTGACGGGCACCCCGTTATTGACTACGACGCCAAATACGCGAACGGAACTCCCATCCTCAAGATGCTCAAGACGATCGACGCCAATAATAAAGTTTATGAGATTGTGCACACGGATCTCACCGCGATCATCACCGGGCCGAATGCGGGAAGATTTCCGGGCACCACGGGGCCGAATAATCCCGAGCCTCCGTGCAACGCCGAGAACAACCCGGCGTTGGTCAACGGAAAAGTTGATCCGCTCTTCTGCCAAAATCCGGCCGCGCCCGATCGTAAACAACCTTACCGCGAGGTCACTATTATCTATCACGAGGTCGGCAACGTCGTGACGGAGGCGTTTCCAGTACAGTCTGCAGGATCCTCTCTGCAAGATACGCTTACGCCAGGTGCTGATAATTTCGCCATCAACTATGGCACCGGGGGCATTGCCGCCGAAGTTTACGCCAACCGCATCGGCGTCGGGCCGATGGGTTCCTGCGTCGATTGCAAGTTTGAAGAATTCTTTCTGAGCGCGTGGGCTGTCGGCGACCCGGCGATGCTGGTGGACAAGCCGGCTAACTCCAACGACATGTCGCAGAACGCAAATTATCAGCCGCCGTGCAACACCACCCCGGCTTTCAATCAGCCGCCCTGTGGCGGGACCAGGGTTCCCGGCCCGAATAACACATACACGATGCAGCCTACGGCGAAGGCGACTATAGCGTTCTTCCCGGACGATCCTTCGAATGTCTATCACAGCTATATCAACGATCACGTCAAGTTCCGGATTCTTCATGGCGGCACCGGCGTGACTCACGTGCATCACCAGCACGCGCACCAGTGGCTGCAATCTCCCAACAGCGATGAGGGCAGCTATCTCGACAGTCAAATGATTAGCCCGGGCGCGAGCTACACGCTCGAGATGACGTACAACGGCAGCGGCAATCGAAACAAAGTCGTTGGCGACTCGATTTTCCATTGCCACTTCTATCCACACTTTGCCGCGGGCATGTGGGCCATGTGGCGTACGCATGATGTGTTTGAAAGCGGCACGGAACTCTCGCAGGGAATGCCGATCATGGGAGCCCGCGCGCTGCCTGATGGTGAGATCAAAGCAGGAACGCCGATCCCCGCGATCGTGCCGCTGCCGACGCTCCCCATGGCTCCGTTGCCATCGCCCGTGTTCATAAATCAAGGACAGATCGTTTACGGGACTCCGGGGACCCCCGATCCGACCGGAAAGAATGTGACGGCCAATCCCGGCTTCCCATTCTTTATTCCCGGCCTCGCCGGCGCCCGCGCTCCGCACCCGCCGCTCGACTTTGCGCCCGACACGGTTAATGGTGGTTCGCTGGACGGCGGACTGCCCCGCCATCTCGTCACCGGAGGCTCGATTTCATACGAGCGCCACAACAAATGGGATTGGAGCAAGGATCTGGCAACAATGAATGCCATCCAACTGCCTGAACTAGGAACTCCTGTCGAGCAAGTCGCGATGAAGTTTTTCGGCAAACGGTGTTACGCCACGTTCTTCCCCGATGGCACACCGGGTAGCTGCCCTTCGTCTAATAGCACTCCTCCGCAAAGTACGATGAACACTCCTCCCACAGGTTTCATTCTCAATGGGTTGCCGAGAAAGAATCCTGCGGGTAACAGCGCGGAGCAACTGGGAGCAATGCCGGGCGCGCCTTTCGCCGATCCGGCGGTCGATGATAATGGCAACGCGGTTGGGTTGAAGCGCACTTACAAAGCCGCGGCCATTCAACTGAACATGACCTTCAACCAGAAGGGCTGGCACTATCCGCAGCAGCGCATGCTGACTTTGTGGGGAGATGTGGCCCCGACTCTGTCTTATACGTTTGGGAATCCGGCGAGCGGCCGCAAGCCTGAGCCGCTTTTCTTCCGCGGCAACAGCGGCGAGGTGATCGAGTACTGGCACACGAACCTTATTCCTAACTACTATCTGGTTGACGATTTTCAGGTCCGCACTCCGACTGACATCATCGGCCAGCACATTCACCTGGTGAAGTTCGACGTGACGTCTTCCGACGGCGCCGGCAACGGTTTTAATTACGAGGACGGCACCTTCAGTCCGGAGGAAGTGCAGGACATTTACAAAGCACTCACGGCGCCCGGAGGTTCCTGGACCGCGTGTGCGGGATGCACTTCAATTCTGCGTAAACCACAACCGCCTCCGGCTGGGATTTGTGCCATCCCAAACCAAACGCCACCGGCCCAATGCACGACGGATTGGTTGGGAGCGCAGACGACAATCCAGCGTTGGTATCTGGATCCGCTGGTCGATGACTCTGGCGTGGATAGAACTTTGCGGACCGTCTTCACGCACGATCACTTCGGCCCATCAACGCACCAACAAGCGGGTCTCTACGCCGGGCTGGTCGTCGAACCCACGGGCTCTATCTGGCAAGACTCCGAGAATGGTTCTTTGATGGGTCAGCCCGCGAGTCTGCCTCCCGTGCGCCCGGACGGAGGACCGACCAGTTGGAAAGCAAATATCGTCACGAAAGACAATGCCAATAAGGATGTCAGTTATCGCGAGTTCGTTCTGGAGTTTCAGGATTTTGAGCTCGCCTACGACCAGTTTTCGCCCAGCACGCCGAGTAATGATCCAAACCAGGGATGGAGGAATGCAGCTCATGCCATCAATGCCCCGCTGACCCCGCTGCTAATCAGTACTCCATTCAAAACCAAGGCGGGAGTTAAAGAGCCTCCCGGGACGCAGACGGTCAACTATCTCAGCGAACCGATCGCGTGGCGCGTGAGCAGCCCAAGCGGCGACATGTCTTACGCCTACGACTCGTCCTTTAAGCAGGCGGTCAATGCCCCGCCCAACGGCGATCCGATCACGCCTTTGATGAGAGCTTATCAGAACGATCGCGTGCAGGTTCGCGTGCTGGTCGGCGCGCACATGTTCGCGCACCAATTCAACCTGGAAGGACCCAGGTGGTTTTCCGAACCATCATGGAAGAATTCCGGTTATCGCAGTGTGCAGGCGATGGGCCTCTCGGAACACTTCGAGTTCCTATTCAACGTGCCCTCGTCGTCCGCGCCGAATGTTGCTCGCAAGTGTCCAGACTACACGTCGGACGGCAACTGCACTGACTATCTCTACAGCCCAAGCTTGGACGACACCGGAGTGGCCAACGGCATGTGGGGGCTCTTCCGCGCTTATGATCCGAACAAGCTCGCAAACAAATTGCAGCCACTGACGAGCAACCCGATCAAGGCGGACAACAACGTGAGCTATGCGACGTGTCCGGCGAACGCGCCGGCGCGAACCTTCAACATCACGGCCGTGACCGCGCAGGCGGTGCTTCCGGGGGGACAAATCGTCTACAACAATCGCGTCCCGACCTTACGCAGCACGATTGGCGTGATGTACGTTCGTTCAGAGGATCTCGTCGCGGGCAAACTGAAAGCCGCCGTCGAGCCGCTGATTCTGCGCGCGAATGCCGGCGATTGCATCAACGTTAACCTAACCAACAAGGTGGACCCAGCCTCGCTGGTTTACCAACAAAACTTTTCGCTGGCGTCGCCGTTCAATGGCCTGAATCCAGTGACTCATCTACCCGTCTATCAGCACAAGATGTCCAAGTACATAGGCCTGCATCCGCAGTTGCTCTCTTACGACGCAGCGGTGAGCGACGGCATCAACGTCGGCTGGAACAGCCAGATGAAAAACCAGGTCGTGGCGTTCAACCAGACCATTGGGTATCAATGGTATGCCGGCAAGATCGACCGTGATGGTAACAGCAACCCTACCTACACTCCGGTCGAGTTCGGATCGCTCAACCTGTTTCCGTCCGATCCGGTTTTCCAACACATCAATGGCTTGTTTGGTCAGATGATTATCGAGCCACGGGCTTCGACATGGAAATGTGGTGAAGCCGGCAGTCTGGCAGATTGCGATCCGCCAGCCGCCGCGCCCACCAGTCGCGCTTCAGCAACTGTGACGCTGCCGAACAACACGACGTTCCGCGAGTTTGCGCTGATGATCAGTGACGATCTCAGAATCTCGCAAGGCAACTCTAGCGCGGTCAATTACCGGACTGAACCACAAAGCTTTCGCGCTCCGTGCGGCTACACAGACTTTTCATGCTTCTTGTCGAACCAGTTGGTCCAGACGCAGGCCAACGGCAATAGCTGCGTGACGGTGGGACAGGTTAATGATCCGCAAACTCCGATCTTAACCGCCAATGTTGGCGACGCCGTTCGATTTCGCATGACCCACCCGTTTGGCACGGGCACGTCGCAGGTCTTTACCGTGCATGGGCACGTCTGGCAACGAAATCCGTACACCAACGATTCGACCGTCATCGGCAACAACAGTCTGTCGCAGTGGTTGGGTTCGCGCGACAATCACGGCGCGACGGATCATTTCGAACTGGTCGTGGACAAGGCGGGCGGCGAGGCCGGGCAAGCCGGCGACTACCTGTACACCGTCTTTCTTCCCAATCAGGCAAACCTTGGCGCGTGGGGCATTTTCCGGGTCGGCCCCAAAGGGTCATCATCGCAGACGATCACTGCCTGCAAGCCGGTGATCAATCAGGCGCCGGTCGCTCCGAAGAAGGAAGACGACCTGAAGCGATTCGTGAGACAACCAGTCAGCGACAAGAGCAAACCGTAGCACTTAACCTTTAGAATTCGAGGAGCAAAGTTATGGGAAAGGGAAAATCCAGTGGTCGAGGCGGCGCTAAGTACGGCGCAGGGCGCGGCGGCGCCAAGTATAGTCCGCAGGACACCGTGGCCATCTATCTGAAACAAGAGATAGCGGTGGACCTTCTCAACGCGCTGATCATCGCGCTGGGGGTCGTGCCGAGTCCCTACAAGAAAGGCAAAGGCAAGAAAAAGGGTGGCGGCGGTAAGAAGTACGCCCCAAAGAAGCCTTATGGCGGCAAGCCAACCGGCACGAAGACGTATGGCGGTAAATCGACCGGCGGCAAACCGTATCGGGTCAAGCCGAAGCCTCATGGCGGCGGCAAGTACGGTCGCGGCAAGTGAGCTAAGTAATACCAGGAACGTCGCGAACCGCCCGGCGCCGGCGCCTCAGATCGCGCTTGATTGTTATTCCCAGCAGCGAGCGAACGGTCGTCCCCTCCTGGCCAGGTCGTTTATTCTGAGACAATGAACAGTCCTGGAAGGTCCCAGCGCGTTTCCTCCAAAGATAATGTCCTCGATCTTCTCAAAACCGAGTTCGCCGATGCGCGCGCGGCGGATCGTTTATTTGCAGAGCTTCTCCAACATGAGAACTACGATCGTGACTTCTGTCTCAGACTCTTCGAAGTTGCAAGGCACACGGGGGGCGCGGCGTGGGAGATTCGCCGACTGGCCATCTTGATGCTTGAGCATCAGATCCTCAAACTTGATCCTGCCAACTCGAAGGAATTCGATTTTCTTTTCACTCAGCTAAATCTGAATCAGTCGCCCCTGCCGAAGAGCCAGATCGTCGGCTCCGTTTTGAAGGAGGGCTATACGACCACCGACGTGCGCGGTTTCACCGCTGAGTTCCGCCGCAAGCTGGAAAGACACAGCCGCGTGCACGAACAGATTCGCGGGCCGCGAACTCAGTTGAACGCCAAACACGATTTCATTCAACTGACCCGCCACGATTGCAAGCTTTCTCTCGCTCGTTACCTGTTCACGCCCGACGAAGTGGTGCAACGCATTCTCGATCAGTTGAAAGTTTCCAGCGGCGTGAACGACCTGGATACGTTAGCGCCTCCGTTCGTGGCAGATGAAGTTCGCCACGCAGTCGATCTCTTGCCTGACTATGAAGCTCGAATTCTGGATGGACTCTCTCACTCTTCGAGCATCTACTGGGTTGCCGAAGCCACGAGTTCGGAAATCAATTCACTCGTGGAATATCCGCTGACTACCGTCGTGGTGGTCGTCAAGCCGCCGGGAAGCGAACTCGAGTTCGAAATCAAAAGGGCCGGTCGCAAGCGCGCAAATCCGCTGGATATTGTCTTCGCGCGCGACGGATACACGGTCCCGCCATCACATCGGCTCGATGGCGGCGACATGCAATGGCTCTTGCGATACGAGGCCAAGACGGCTTCCAAACTCGCGCTCGTCTATCGACTGGTGCATGGCAATGACGCGCCAATGGCCGGCTACGTCGCCCGATCGAGCGTGTCTTCCGTTCCCACAAAAAGAGAGAACGCGCAACTGCTCACTTATTTCACAGAGCCGCAAATCTTTGGAAAGGATTTTCGTCGAATGCGCGTAGCGATGGGTGAAGCCGTCGAGGCCTTCACCGAAGAGGGCGATGCAATCCTGCCACATCTGCGCGGGGAACTCGGGCTGACTGCACAATTCATCGGACACGTCGCGCCGGCTCAGGCAATTCTCGCCGGGACCAGCTCGTTTCGTTTGGATAAGCTCGCGCTCTATCTCTCGAGCGATGGGCCGAAGAGCTATTTTACCAGGGGCCTCGGTGTGTCTTACTCAAAGCAAGACGCGCAACGCCTCGCCGACGAGCTGCTCGACGAAGTGCTGGGTGTCTATCGACCGCCGAAAATGAACTACAAGAGTTACCAGCATTATGTCGACGCCGCGCTTTCGGGGGCGAGCAATCGGGCGCGGGCTGACGAGGTTTACTTGTCGCTCGTCCAGCAGATCGGAAAACTTTGGGGCACGGTGTTGGCGGCGCGCGGCTATTCCAGAGGCGAATCTTTTGTCGCCAGAAATGTCGGGCTCAAAAGTGTTTGGGACCGCGGAGAATGGAAAGTGAAGATCATTTTCATGGATCATGATGCGCTGGTAATTCCCGGCCCGCAGACCGAGAACTTTCACGCTCACGGCACGCTGCCCAGCATGGCCATGGATGAACGTTACATCTGGGGCAAATCAAACGCGAAGAGATTTACCACTAGCGAAGTTGGTTACCTGCAAAGCATCTATCGCCCCGCCAGGCGCGTGTGCGTGGAAGGTGAAGCTTTAGCGTTGCGCGCACTGAAAGATGCTTACCGAAAAACCCAAAATGAATTGGTGACGAATCCGCGGATGGAGAAGTTATTCAATCGAGTATTCATCAAACGATTGCTTGATTGGGATACTCTGGTCAGCGGATATCTGCAAAAGAATTCATCGAACGTGGCCTGGAAAAAGAAGATGCGAAGGATGATGGCCGCCAAAGGATACAAGCGCCGCGCGTTCGATTCTTATATGGAGATTATCGAAAAGAACAAGGACTTCATCAAAAGGTACGCCTTCCTCTTCGACTAACGCGTCGTGTTCTGCGCCCGCCGCAAACATTCCGTCAGCTTATTGGCTAACTCGGCTACGTGCGGTTCTTTGATGATGTTGAGGTGGTTCCCCGGAATCTTCTGGACTTCGATCCCGCCGGTCGCTAAGGCGCTCCAGCCTGCGACCAGATCGTTCGAGCCTCGCAGGTCACCACAGGCCCAAAACAGCGTTACTTTGCCGTCGTACGCTCGCGGCACATAGCGATGCGCGGCCAGCGAGTTGAACTCAGTCACGCTGTGCAACACGCGCGGAAGTGTTTGGCCAAACTTCTGCAGTGAATCGTAGATCGCTCGCCAGACCCGGCCCTTGATCTTCCGTGGAGCGAAGCGAGCCTTTTGCGCGACGTATACGAACTTCCCTGGGAGAGACAAACCGCGAAGGTTCGTCGCGTGACCCGCGAGTCGCCGGACGAGTCGAGCCGGTTGTGCCGGATACGTATCCAACAACGCCAGCAGTCCGATCTCCTGACTGTCCGCTCGAAGTTGCCGAGCCATCTCAAACGCAATTGCGCCGCCGAGCGATCTGCCGCCAATCAGGTATGGACCGGCGGGCTGTAGCTCTCGCATCTCTTTGACGTAATGCGCCGCCATGGCTTCGACGCTGCTAAGAAGTGGCTGCTTTCCGTCCATGCCTTGCGACTGCAACCCGTAGAACGGCTGGTCATCATCCAGGCGCCGCGCCAGATCAGACAACTCGAGCACGTTGCCGCCCAGCCCATGCACGCAAAAGAAAGGCGGTTTCGATCCATCAGGTTTGATCGGAACCAGCGAAGACCATTTTGGCGACCAATCTTTTTCGATCGTGGCTGCGAGTTGCGCGATGGTAGGCAACTGGAACAGCGTCGCCAGCGGCCAGCGGCGTCCAAATCGTTTCTCGACCTGCGCGAACAGACGCACAGCCAGGAGCGAGTGGCCGCCGAGATCAAAAAAGTTCTCATTTATCCCGATGTGCGCGACGTTGAGAATGTCGCTCCAAATCTCTGCCAGGATTGTCTCGGTTAGAGTTCGCGGCGCCGCTCCGGTTAGTTCTGCGCGATCCGAAATCTCGGGAGCCGGCAAAGCGCGGCGATTCAGTTTGCCGCTTGAGGTCAACGGCAATCCATCCAGCACGACGAACGCGGACGGCACCATGTAGTCCGGCAGCTTCCCTTGCAGGCAACTCCGCAGATCGCTCGCCACTAATGACTCGCCCGGATGAGGGACCACGTAGGCTACGAGTTGCCGATCACTTGAACCGTTGGCGGTAGCGATGACGGCACACTCACGGACACCGGAAAGTTTTGTTAGCGCTGATTCGATTTCGCCGGGCTCGACCCGCACGCCTCTGATCTTGACCTGAAGATCTTTTCTGCCGGCAAAGACAATGCTGCCATCGGGCCGGCGGCGTCCCATGTCACCGGTGCGATAGATGCACGCTGCGCCGTCGGTGGCACGCGCATCCTGCGCGTGATTCACGGGCGAGACGCCCGTGCCACTAAATGTCGCCGTAGCGTTTCGCCAGTAACCCAGCGCCACATGTTCCGACTTGATCGCGATCTCGCCGTACATCTCCGCGCGTTTGCCCGCACGGCTGAGCAAGAAAACTTCCGTGTCGTCGACTGGATAGCCAACCGGAACTCTTGCTCCGGAGATTGCTGTCTGCTTGTTGATGAAGTATTGCAGGCTCACGGTTGATTCCGTGGGTCCAAGGCCGTTGACCAGCAAGCAATCATCGGCGAAAGTTTTTTTGTAAAGTTCGACATCGCTCGGAGTGACTTCTTCGCCGCCTAGCACAACTAAACGCAAGGCAGAAACCCGACCGTCAGGGAGGGTGCCAGCATGTGAAGGAGCGCCCTCCCTGACGGTCGGGTTTCTGCCCTGCATCTCGCTAACAAAGTAGCGATAAACCGTGGGCGTCGAATGATAGATTGTGATTCCCTGCTCGCTGAGCGTGTCGCACAGACCGCTGAAGCCGTCTTCCTTAATGTCGAGCGGGTACAACGTCGCGCCATTCAGCAACGCGCCGTAGATGTCCATCACCGCCGCATCAAAGCAATACGAGGAAAGCAAAGTCAGGCGGTCGCCGGCGTTGAGGTGCAAGTTGTTCGTGTACGCGCGAATGAAGTGCAGAACGTTGCGGTGGTTCTGCATCACGCCCTTCGGCTGGCCGGTCGATCCCGACGTGTAGAGAATGTAAGCCAGACCGCGCGGATCAATTTCCAGATTCAAGTCGCTGCTGGGAACAGACGAATCCAAAGCATCGACGTTGAGCACGACAACGCCCGTCAGACTCCGCGCCAACTCCAGATCCTTTTCATTCGTTACGATCGCGGTCGCCTGCGAGTCACCCAATAGCTGCGACAATCTCTCAACCGGATAGGACGGATCGAGCGGGACATAAGTCTTTCCGGCTTTCAAGACGCCAAGCATGCCGGCGATCATCGGCGCGTCGTGCGCAAACAACAGCGCGATTCTGGCTTCGCTATCGCCGACCAGTTCAAGAATCGAATGGGCGATCTGGTTGGCTTTCGCGTTTAGTTCCGCATAAGACCATTCGTGACTGGCGGTCTTGACGGCGATCCGCGCCGGGTATTTTCTGACTTGAGCTTCAAAACGTTCATTGATTGACTGTTCGATCTCTTCGCGTTCGAATCTCGCAAACGCATTCGCCGGACGAATGTTGTTTTCCGCGATTGAAATCTCGGACTTGTCAGAGAGAGCGTAATCGGAAATCGAAGTTTCGGGATTGCTAACTACGGCCGCAAGCAAATTCCGAAGGTGCTCAAGCATCAGCGTGATCGAACTTTCTTCGAACAGATCGCTGTTGTAAACAAACGCCAGCTTCAGCGTTTCGTTCTGCAAGCCAGCGTAAAGCGTCAAATCAAACTTGGATTGGTTTTCTTCCGAATGCAGCCACGCGTCCACAAAGCTGACCGTCTGCGGCGTAGCGCCGGGTAGTTCGATCTCGTCGCTAAAGCTGAAGAGATTGAAATAGACCTGGAAGATCGCCGAGCGGCTAAGGTCGCGCTCCGGTTTCAGCTCTTCGATTATTTTCTCGAAGGGCACATCCTGATTTGCGTACGCGTCGAGCGCGGTCTGGCGCACGCGCGACAGCAGTTCGCGAAAACTGGGGTCGCCCGACAAATCCGTGCGCAGCGCGAGATTGTTCAGAAAGAACCCAATCAACTTTTCGGTTTCAGCGCGCGGGCGGTTGGCGATCGGCGAGCCGATGATGATGTCGTCCTGCGCCGTGTAGTGATGAAGCAAAACCTTGAACCCGGCCAGCAGAGTCATGAACAACGTGACGCCTTCGCGCTGACTGAGCGTGACCAGGGCCTGGCTCAGCTCTCTTGATAACCTCAGGCCGGCGCGCGCGCCGGGATAGGTTTGCATCGCTGGCCGGGGTCGATCCGTCGGCAACTCAAGCACCGGCAACTCGCCGCTCAATTGATTTTTCCAGTAAGAGAGCTGCCGATCGAGGACTTCGCCACGCAGCCATTCTCGCTGCCACGCTGCATAGTCCGTATATTGAATTGGAAGTTCGGCAAGCGGCGCCGCTTGGCCGCCAGCGAAGGCGCGATGCAGCGCTGACAGCTCCTGAAAGAACAGCACAATCGACCAGCCATCGCTGATGATGTGATGCATCGTCACGAGAAAAATCGATTCCTGCTCGCTGAGCCGTATCAGACCGGTCCTGATCAACGGGCCACAGGCGAGCGCGAATGGACGCAGCGCTTCTTCTTTGATTAACCGGCGGGCTTCCGTCTCGCGTTCAGTCTCGCGAAGTGCCGTGAGATCGACTACCGCTAATTGGAGATCGAGCTCGGCGGAAATCACCGGCTCTGGTTTGCCTTCGACGGTGATAAAGGTCGTGCGAAATACTTCGTGACGGCGCGCGATCTCTTTGAGACTCCGTTGCAGCGCGCTCAAATCGATCGGCGTCGAAAGTCGCACCGCGATCGGAACATTGAAGGCCGGCGAGGCGGGCATCAACTGATCGAGAAACCAAAGCCGTTCCTGCGCGAACGAAAGCCGCGGAGCACTCGCCCGCGAACGCCGAGCGATCGCGCGCGACGAAGTCAGGTCGTCGTCAACTTCTCCGCGCAGATACTTTTGCAGCAGGGCGCGCTTGGCTTCAGAGATGTTCCCCAAACCTGATTCGGTCGTTGGATTTGAAAGATGCTCTTGCAACTTATTGTGAAAAACTCGTGTCAGAACCCTGAGCGGTAGCGACGGGATCCTTCCACTCAACTTGATGAAATGATCCGGTCGCTACCGCGTTGTGAAAAACTCGTGTCAGAACCCTGAGCGGTAGCGACGGGATCCTTCCACTCAACTTGATGCAATGATCCGGTCGCTACCGCGTTGTGAAAAACTCGTGTCAGAACCCTGAGCGGTAGCGACGGGATCCTTCCACTCAACTTGATGCAATGATCCGGTCGCTACCGCGTTGTGAAAAACTCGTGTCAGAACCCTGAGCGGTAGCGACGGGATCCTTCCACTCAACTTGATGCAATGATCCGGTCGCTACCGCGTTGTGAAAAACTCGTGTCAGAACCCTGAGCGGTATGGCGAGAGAACCTGGGAGCAGCACCTTGACCACATCTTCGTATCGCGTCACCACCCACGCGTGCAGATATGGATCCCAATGCACCGGCGCTTCGGTTCGCAGCCGGCGGTACAGCGGATACGGATCAGCAAGCACCTCCGGATCCAAGAGTTGATACAAACTTAGGGTTGGAGGCCTGCGCGGCGAAGATGTGGTCGTGGAAGGTGTTTGCATATTGGCACTCATAAATTATCTTGCCTCAGACTCTTTCATTTTCCATTTCTCAATTGACATTTTTCATTCGCCATTTCTGATTCATCTCTCGTGTCCTTTTCGGGTGACTTTGTTGATTGCTTGACCAAGGCTGACAAGAGAACGATCCCCGAAATCAAACCAAAGCGCACGAACAAGCAAGCTCCGTAAATGGCGAATGAAAAATGTCAATTGAGAAATGGAAAATGATCCGGGCACATTCTCCTTCACGCAAGTAGCCGCTGGGCTTCTGCTTCGCTCATGTTTTCTACTTTGGCGATGATCTGCTGTTCGATCTCGGCGGAGAGTTCAGCAATCGTAGGCGCGTCGAACAGCGTCCGCAGCGCCAGGTCGACGCCGAACGTGCTGCGAATCTTCACGATGAGTTGCGTTCCCAGAAGTGAATGTCCGCCGAGCAGGAAAAAATTATCGTTAACGCTGACTTCACTCAAATTGAGCAGCGAACACAGCGTCGTCGCCAGTCGCTGCTCGATGGGGGTGCGTGGTCGAATGAACGCTTCGTCACGCAGAGTGTTCTCAGCATTTGGCTCGGGCAGCGCGGCGCGATCAACTTTGCCGTTTGCGGTCAGCGGCATCGCCGGCAGCGTAACGAAGACTGACGGCACCATGTAATCAGGCAATTCGCTTCTTAAGAAACCGCGGAGGTCGGCCGCCGCTGGGGTCGTTCCATTGCTCGTCACCAGATAAGCCGCGAGTCGCTTTTCTTCACAGGCAGCGCCGCGAGCCGTAACCACGCTCGACGCGATCGTCGGGTGGCGATTGAGCACCGCCTCGATTTCGTTTGGCTCGATCCGGTGTCCGAGAATTTTGATTTGTTCGTCGATGCGTCCGAGGTAGGCAATCTCGCCGTCATCCTGAAAGCGCGCCAGGTCACCAGTGCGATAAAGACGCGCTTCCGGCTCAGCGCTGAACGGATCGGCAACGAATTGTTTCGCCGTTAGTTCGGGGCGATTCAGATAGCCGCGCGCCACGCCCACTCCGCCCACACATAACTCTCCCGATGCTCCGGTAGGAACGCGCTGAAGCTTCTCATCGAGAATGTAAACCAGCGTGTTGTCGATCGGACGGCCGATCGTGGGCAATCCACTTGTGCTTGCTCCGGTTTGAACCCGTCCCGAAGTAGCGACCACCGTGCATTCCGTCGGTCCATAGTTGTTGACCAATTCGAACGGCAGATTGCCGGTTGGATGACGATGCAGCGTGTCGGCGCCCGTGAGCAAGAAGCGCAGCGCTGTCTCGGTCGGCCATTGCAAAGTCATCAGCGCTTCGGCCAGCGCGGTGGGAAGAAAGCTGATCGTAATCTCGTTTGTCAACAGCCAATCGCGCAGCAGCTCTGGCGAGATGCGCGTGACTTCGTCGGGCAAGTGCAGACTCGCTCCGGCGGCGAGGTATGGCCACACTTCCCAGACAGCCGCATCGAAGCCCACGCTGGCGAGATGGCTGGCTCGGTCCTGACGCGTGACTTCGAACTCACGCCTGTGCCAGGACACAAGATTCAGCAAACTCTTGTGCGTGATCTCAACTCCCTTTGGACGACCGGTCGATCCGGATGTGTAGATGACATAGGCAAGGTTGTCGGGCGTGGCCTGATTTGCCGGCGAGTCGGTCGAGTAGTTTTCGCTCTCTCGATCGCGGTCAACGCTTACTACTTTCCACGGCCCTTCGGAAAACCTTCCCGCCAGCTCAGCCCGCGTAACCAACACGCGCGGACGGGCGTCGTTCAGCATGAAGAGAAGACGCTCAGATGGATAGGCAGGATCGAGCGGCAGATACGCGCCGCCGGCTTTAAGGACTGCCAGCGCGCACATCACTGATTCCGGCGAGCGATCAAGGCAAAGCCCGACGATAGTTTCTCGTCCCACGCCGAGGGTGATCAGATAGTTCGCTAATTGGTTAGCGCGTTTATCTAACTCTCCATAAGTGATCAAATCACCGCGGGCCACGAGCGCGACGGAGTTTGGCGTCGCGGCTGCCTGAGCGGCCACCAGTTCCGAAACACTCCGGTTGTGCGGATAGGATTGCCGCTCAGCCATTGATTGATTAGGCGGGTACGGTTGCGTAGAAGTTGTGATGTTGACTGACATTCCTATGAACTCATCCTTGCTCAATCGACAACCCGATTCGGCGACAGACTAAAGCCCTCTGCACGAAGTATTTAAATGCCTAATTCCGGCCTATTTCCGTCTCCTTGAGGGCGTTCGACCCCGACCCGATTCCGCGACTGACGGTCGTTTGGCTTGGCAACCGCGCTAAACGTCGCCAGTCAGTCGCAGAAAACATCCGCGCTAACTTCAATTTCCGGCCATTTTTCTGGCAGAAAAGGCCCTTTGCGATTTTCTTTCCAAGAGGACTTTATCGCGGGCGGACCAGTGTCTTGACGCTGGGCGCTTCTGGTTTTACCGGCACCGCAAGATCGAATAGGAGGCCACTGTCTTGATTCACGCAATTGTTTTTTCAACGCTCTTGATGTCATTCGCGAGCCGGCTGACTGACTTGAACAATCAGCTTTCGCTGCTCATCAACAGTGTGGCCGGACGCTCTTGGCTGTTCGACAACGTCGTGGCGTTTTTCCTGGATAACGATCTCGCCAAGGCCGGCGTAATCGGTTGTTGTTTCCTGGCAGCTTGGTACGGCGGCAAGACCACTGAAGGAACTAATGCCCGTCGAAAGATTCTGATCACGACGCTGATTGCGTCGGTGTGCGTCATCGCCACCACGAAAGTGCTTTCGCACACAATCTTTTTGCCGCGACCGGATATTCAAACGCAGAAGATTTTCCGGCTGGAAGGAGACCAGCTCGTCGAAATGAAACGCATGCCTGTGCGCATTCCTTTAGACGAAGCCAGCCAGAAAGATTATCGAGCACTGCTGAGCGGCGACGTGCAAACTAACGATCTGGGATCATTCCCCAGCGATCACGCCGGGTTCTTTATTACCATCGCTCTGGGAATTTGGCTGGCCTCTCGCCGGCTTGGACTGGTGGCGCTGGGTTGGACGGTCTTTGTGATCCTGGCCGCAAAGATGATCAGCGGCCAGCACACGCCAGTTGATATCGCCGCTGGTAGCGCAGTCGCGATCCTCGAGTTGTCGATCTTTCAGTATGCCGCGCAACAACGTTTTGGCAAGTTGCTTGATAAGTTAACGCCGCTGACTTTGCGCTACAGCGCGCTGTCAAGCGCGATTATTTTTGCGGTTGTGTTCGAAGTGTCCAGCACCCTGACCCACGTGCGGGCCTTTTTTGGATTGCTCGCGGCAGTCAGAAGGCACGTGTTGTTTGGGATTAGCTGAATTTCCTAATCGATAGAGCAACGAGAGTTGAATTTATTATGAAGCGACTAAGTATCATTTTCGTCCTAATCGTTCTCTTGCTTACGACTTCCTGCGGGCTGCAAAAGGAAGGGCTGGTCGTCATGACCGACCAGTCATATAAAGCAAGCGTCTTTGCCACTAACAAAATCGGCTTTGGCTCGCCCGATGGTCTGGTCTGGCACAAGGGAAAACTTTATCTCGCCGACGAAGGCGGCGAGAAGCTGGAAGTCTGGTCCAAGAATCCGGGTCTGAAGACGCTGGTTGATTCCAGCTTTGGCTGTCAGTCGCCCGAGGACCTGGTCATCGATGCCGACGACAACATCTTCTTTACTGACGATGATTCCGGCGGGCTTTGGGAAGTTGACCGGAACGGCGCCCCACGCCTGGTGGCCGGCAAAGACAAAGGATTGATTTCGACTGAAGGCATCGCGCTGGCGCCCGACGGATCGTTGCTGGTCGGCGACGGCGAGCAACACGAAGTTTTTCGCGTAACCAGAGACGGCGCCGTATCGGAGTTTTTGGGGAAACAGTTCGGGATCACAAAGCCCGAGAGCATGGTCTTTGACGAACAGGGCAACCTGTACATCGCCGACAACGAAGACGATGTGCTTTACATGCTGGACACCAATCACAACCTGCATCGCATCATCGATCGCCGGGATTCGTTCTCACCGGAAACAATCTTCTACTTCAAGGGCGCGCTCTACATCACCGACAGTCGCGACGGCAAGCTGTACATTTACAAACCGAACGAAGAGTTGCGGACCATCGCCGCGTTTGGCGGTCAGCTCAAGAACGTTCAAGGAGTCACCGTCGATGACCAGGGCAACATTTTTCTGTCGGTGCAAACCGATCTGAAACGCAAAGTTGGTCACATCCTTGAAATCAGCAAAGAAAACACGGAGATAGCTGCGAGATAAATCGCCGTGCCGGGCGACTTGCGGTCGAGAATGCTAGCAGACATGCCCCAAACAGTTACCGAGAAAACAAATCTCGAAATGGAACCTCTTGCCGCTGCTGCGACGTTGCAGCCACGGGCGCACCTGCGTGGCGCGCGGATGGATCACTTCACTGAGCGACCCTTCTCGCGTCTGTTCGAAGAACAGGTGACGAACGCGCCAAACCAGCCGGCCGTCATTTACGAAACCGAAACGCTCACCTTTGCCGAGCTGAACGCGCGCGCCAATCAACTGGCGCGTCATCTGCAAAGTCTCGGAGCCGGCGCCGAGTCACTCATAGGGATTTGCGTCGAGCGCTCGCTGGACATGGCGGTCAGTATCCTCGGGATTCTGAAATCCGGCGCGGCCTACTTGCCTTTGGATCCGGAATACCCGCAGGAACGTCTGTCTTTTATGCTCGACGATGCGCGTCCTTCTCTGGTCCTGACGAAATCAAAGCTGGCCGATCTGGTTTCGGGAAAGGCAGCCCGCGCAGTGCTGCTGGATGACGACGCGGCTCGGATTTCGGAACAAAGCGAGACAAATTTGATTGATGCGCCTCGTCCGGACGACCTCGCTTACGTGATCTACACGTCGGGATCAACCGGCAAGCCCAAGGGCGTGATGATCACGCACGGCAATCTGGCGAACTATCTGCTGGCGCTCGATCATGAACTTCAAATCACGCGCGACGATCTCTATCTTCACACAGCTTCGATTGCGTTCTCGTCATCGCGCCGGCAATTGATGCTGCCGTTGTCGCAGGGCGCGACGGTCGTAATCGCGACTTCCGAGCAACGCAAAGATCCGCTAGCACTGTTTGCGACGATCAAGCAACGCGGCGTCACGATCATGGATGCGGTGCCGTCGTTCTGGCGCAATTGCACTGCGGTGCTGGCGAATCTCGATGGCGAAACGCGTTCACGTGTGCTCGACAACAACTTGCGTTTAATGCTTTCCGCCAGTGAGCCGCTGCTGTCTGATATTCCGCGAACCTGGGCTTCTGAATTTCGCCATCCGGCGCGGCACATACACATGTTCGGCCAAACCGAAACTGCCGGCATCGTCGCGCTCTATCGCATTCCGGCCGACACCAATGGCGAGATGACGATTACTCCGATCGGCAAGCCGATCGCCAACACCGAGATCTTCATTCTCGACGAAGCTCAGCGGTTGTGTCCGCTCGGCGTCGCGGGCGAACTGTACATCGGCGGCGCCGGCGTTGGCCGCGGCTATCTAAACTCCGCCGCACAAACGTCCGCGAAATTCATAGCGCATCCCTTCAGTGATACGCCCGGGGCGCGGCTGTATCGCACCGGTGACTGGGCCCGGCTCAACGCCGACGGTCAGATCGAATGCGTTGGGCGCCGAGATCAGCAAGTGAAACTGCGCGGCTTCCGAGTCGAGCTTGGCGAAATCGAAGCTGCTCTCGCCGGCCATCCGGCGATTCGCGAATGCGCTGTGATTGCCCGCGACGACACTAACGGAGAGAAGCGGCTGATCGCCTACTTCGTGGCTGAAGGCGCAGCGCCGAGCGTGAGTGAGCTGCGCGCGTTTATGAGCGGGCAACTGCCGGACTACGTGGTTCCGTCCGCGTTCGTGAATCTGGACGCGTTGCCTTTGTCAGCAAACGGAAAAGTAGATCGTTTAGCTTTGCCCGACCCGGACAACGCGCGGCCAGCGCTGGCCGCCGACTACGTCGCGCCAGGCAACGCAATTCAGCTGCGGCTGTCAGAAATCTGGAGCGAGGTGTTAAGAGTTCAGCGAATAGGAATCAATGACAACTTCTTCGAATTGGGTGGTCACTCCTTGCTGGCAACGCAGGTGGTTTCACGCGTGCGCAACGAGTTCAATATCCAGATGCCTTTGCGAGTACTGTTCGAACACCCAACGGTGGCCGAGATGGCCGAGAGCGTCGCGACAGCCACCGCAACGGATCAGAGATTGGAGATTCGACCCATAACCTCCGCTGACGGGAATGGCAGCGCGCCCCTCTCCCTTACGCAGCAGAGTTTTTGGTTTCTCGATCAGTTAGAGCCGGACAGTTCTTCTTACAACATACGTACGGCGATCAGAATCACGGGAACGCTCGCTATCGAGAAATTGCGGCAAGCCGTGGAAGCGATCGTCGCGCGCCACGAAATCCTGCGCACTAACTTCGTTTCGCAGGACGATCGTCTGGTCCAGATCATCGCCTCGGCGATCGACGTGCCACTTGAATTGTCAGACCTCAGTGCGCTCCCGCCTGCCGAGCGCGAAGCCGAAGTCCAGAAGTTGACTCGCGCCGAAGGGCAAAAGCCTTTCAACCTCGCTAAAGGGCCGCTATTGAGAGTGAAGTTATTGCGACTGGGCGCGGATGAGCATCTTTTGCTTCTCACCGTCCACCACATCGTGATGGACGGGTGGTCCATCGGCGTGCTCCGTCGGGAACTGGCCGCGCTTTATCAGAGTTTTTGTGAGGGCCGCCGATCGCCTCTGCCTGCACTTCCGATCCAATTCGCCGACTTTGCAATGTGGCAGCGCCGTTGGCTTGAGGGCCAAGAGTTCGCAGGCCAACTCGAGTATTGGAAACAGAAACTCGCCGGCGCTCCCGCGGCGCAGAATCTTCCGACCACCTACCCGAGGCCCGCAGTGCCTAGCGGTAATGGCGCGGAAACGTCGGTCTTGCTGTCCGCGAAACTGAGCAACGCTGTCAAAGCGCTGGGCCAGCAGGAAGACGCGACCATGTTCATGACGCTGATAGCGGCTTTCCAAACGCTACTGTTTCGCTACAGTGGACAGGGCGACGTCCTGATCGGCACGCCTATCGCTGGCCGCACAATGGTAGAAATTGAAGATCTGATCGGCCCATTTATTAATACGCTAGTCTTTCGCACTGACGCCTCTGACAACCCCAGCTTCCGCGAATTGCTGGCCAGAGTTCGCGAAACATCGCTGCAAGCCTACGCGCATCAAGATGTGCCGTTTGAGAAGTTGGTAGAAGAGTTGCATCCACAACGAAGCCCCAACCGCACACCGTTGTTCCAGGTGATGTTTGCGCTCCAGAACTTACCGGCGCCCGAAATGGCCGCTGATAGATTGGTGTTTGCGCCGCTCAAGTTGAGCAGCACGACGGCCAAATTTGATCTGACACTCGGGGTGGTGGAAGAAGCAAACGGACTGCGCGCGGCTTTCGAATACAGCACGGATTTGTTCGCCGCGGCGACGGTCGAGCGCATGCTGGGCCACTTCCAAACTTTGCTGGAAACGATTGTCACCGATCCCGATCAGCGTTTGGCCGACCTCCTTAATGAGGAATTGCCGGCGCCTGCGAGCATCGTGGGGCGCGAGTTTGACGAAAGAGCGCCAATCGATTACCAGGCGCCGCGAACCCCAATCGAGGAGCGGTTGACGGAAATTTGGAAGGAAGTACTCCACGCGGATCGGATAGGGGTGAATGACAACTTCTTCGAGCTTGGCGGCCACTCATTGCTGGCCACGCAGGTCGTCTCGCGCATCCGCCGCGCTTTTGAAGTCGAACTGCCGTTGCGCAGTTTCTTCAAGTCCTCGACCATCGCCGGCCTGGCCGAAACCATTTATCAAACTCATGCGGCCCAGACAGAAGTCGAAGAGCTGGGAGAGCTGCTGGCTGAATTACATCTGCTTTCAGACGAGGAAGCCCAACGTCGCTTTGCCAACGAGATCTGATTGGACACTTCGCAACGGATTCACACACTGAAGATGACGGTCGCAAATTACGAAAACGTTTACGAGTTGACGCCGACACAGCAGGCAATGCTCGTCTATGCCCTTTACGCGCCGGAATCGAAAGCGTACTTCGAACAGTTTTGTTATTCGTATCACGGGCAGCTTGACTTGCCGGCGTTCGCGCAAGCCTGGCAGCGCGTGATCGATCGCCACGCGATTCTTCGGACAACGTTTTGCTGGGAGGATGGCGACCGCCCGCTCCAAATGGTTCGTCCCCGCGTTGAGTTACCCATAGAACGCCGTGACTGGCGCAATCTGTCTTCGTTAGAACAGCAGGAGCAGCTCGCCCTGTTCCTCGAAGAGGATCGTAACCGCGGCTTCGATCTATCGAAAGCGCCGCTAATCCGGGTGGCGCTCATTCAAACGGCCGAAGACGCCTTCTATATCGTTCTCAGCAATCACCACATCGTGCTGGACGGGTGGTCCATGGGTCTGGTCCGCGGCGAGGTGTCGCAACTCTATCAGTCGCTCGTGTCGGGCGAGCAAATAGACGCGACTCCGGCGCCGCAGTTTTCCGCGTACGTGGATTGGCTGGAGAAGCGAGATCAGAAAGACGCCGAAGCGTTCTGGCGGCGCGAACTCACCGGGTTCGCCGCGCCGAATGCTCTGCCGATCGATCGGCCAGGGCACGAAGAGGTCTTTGCCGAACAGCAAATCTGTTTGCCTGCTTCATTGACGGCGGACTTGCAATTGTGCGCCAGGCGAAACCGCGTGACCTTGAGCACGCTCGCGCAGGCAGCGTGGGCAGTGCTGCTCAACCGCTATTGCGGCGCCGACGACATAGCCTTTGGCATTACTGTTTCAGGCCGGCCATATGAACTAACCGGCGTCGAATCAACGGTGGGGCTGCTAATCAACACTCTGCCGGTTCGACTGCAAATGTCGCCGGAAGAAACCGTTCTTTCTTGCTTCCAGAAGCTGCAAAGCAAGGTTGCCGAGATTCGTGAACATGAGCATGTCTCGTTAAAACAAATTCAGGGATGGAGCGAGTTGCCGCATAGTCTCCCGCTGTTCGAAAGCTTGTTAGTCTTCGAGAATTTTGTGGGCTATGACTCCTCGTTCAACCTCGCGGGCCGGATTGAGACCGTGAGTTCTCACCTGGCGCGAACAAATTATCCGCTCACGCTCGTGGTAAGTCCTGCCGCTGAAATGCGGCTGCAAGTCATTTATCACCGCAGCCGCTTTGAAGATGATGTGATTCGGCGGATGCTCTCGCACCTTAAGATGATCTTCCAGAGCTTTGTCTCGAATCACGAGCAACCGATCGCCGGTATAGAACTGCTGACGGAAAGCGAACGGCACACTCTGCTGGTTGAGTGGAACTCGAACGCGGCCCCCTTGCCCGAAGACCGGTCTGTTCAATGGCACTTCGAAAAGCAAGTCGAGCGCACGCCCGAAGCCGTGGCGGTAGTGCACGAAGCTCAGCAGTTGACTTATGGGGAACTCAATGCGCGCATCAACCAGCTTGCGCAGTTCCTGCGCGCCACTGGGGTGGGGCGAGAGAGCTTGGTTGGAGTTTGCCTGGAACGCTCAATAGACATGATCGTCGCGGTGCTCGCAGTGCTGAAAGCCGGCGGCGCATACGTGCCTCTGGATCCTGCTTATCCAAGAGATCGCCTGGTGTTCATGCTTGAGGACAGCGGCGTCGCCGTACTGGTGACGCGGGAAAGCTTACGGCAGAGTCTTTCCGGCTACGCCGGCAAAGTTGTGTCGGTTGATCATGACGCAAGCCTCATCGCCTCTCGCAGCAAGGACAACCTGGTTGAGAGTGCCAGGCTCGAGAATCTCGCTTATGTGATCTACACGTCCGGTTCGACTGGAAAACCAAAGGGCGTCATGATCGAGCACAAGTCCCTGGTGAATTTCGCTCTTGCGGCAGCGGAAGAATACGAAATCGGCGCTAGTGATCGAGTGCTTCAGTTCGCCTCGCTGTGTTTCGATACCAGCACCGAAGAAATCTTTTCCGCGCTTACTCGCGGCGCAACCCTGGTCCTGCGCACCGACGCGATGCTCAGTTCCGCCGAACAGTTTCTGCGGAGCTGTGGCGAGTTGGGAATTACGGTTTTGGATCTGCCCACAGCCTACTGGCACCATTTGACTGCCGCGCTTCGCGCCGAGAACCTGGCAGTACCTGATTCGCTGCGCCTGGTGATTCTGGGTGGTGAGCAAGCTCTACCGGCGCAGGTTGCGACCTGGCTGGAACGCGTTGGCGAAAAGACGAGGCTGGTGAACACCTACGGTCCAACGGAAACAACCGTTGTGGCGACGGTCTGTGATCTCTCCGGGAGAGCAAAGGCAATCTCTTCGACCATACCTATCGGTCGTCCAATTCGAAATGCGGCGGCTTACGTGTTAGATCGATTTCTTGCGCCCGTTCCCATCGGAGTTCACGGCGAGCTTTGCATCGGCGGAGCCGGCGTTGCTCGCGGTTACCTCAATCGGCCGGAACTTACGGCGGAGAAATTCATTCCCAATCCGTTCAGTGGCGCGAGCGCGCGTCTCTATCGAACGGGCGACGTTGTTCGTTATCTCTCCGATGGCAACCTCGAATTCCTGGGCCGGAAGGACAATCAAGTAAAGATTCGTGGATTTCGCGTGGAGCTCGAAGAAATAGAGCAAGCGATCAGGACCCACGAAAGTGTCTCTGACGCGGTGGTTGTCGTGCGCGAAGAAGACGACGGCGACAAGCGGTTGTTCGCGTACGTTGTTGCCGCCGGAGCATCCCAGCCGACACCGAACGACCTGCGAGGCTATCTCAAGAAGAGGCTTCCAGCGCACATGCTACCGGCGATCGTGATCATCGAGAGTCTGCCGCTAATGCCAAACGGAAAAGTCGATCGCCAGTCGCTGCCCGATCCCGGAAACCAGCGACCTGACGTTGAAGCGGGTTTCGTCGCTCCCGGCACTCCGATGGAAGAATGTTTGGCCAAGGTGTGGCGTGACACGCTGAAGCTCGAGCGGGTGGGAATCCACGACAACTTCTTCGAGCTGGGCGGCCACTCGCTTTTGGCGGCGAGAGTGGTTTCGGATCTGCGCCGAAACTTTGATGTTGAGTTAAGCCTGATCGACGTTTTCCAGGCGCCCACCATAGCCGCGCTTGCCGAGCTGATCTATCAGCGCCAGGTGGCCGCCGAGAAAAACGACGACTTAATTTCGCTGCTGTCAGAGCTGCAGGGCCTTTCCGACGAAGAAGCCAAGCAGCGCCTCGCCGAAGAGCTGGAAACAGTTGACGCCGGCGGAAATCGGCCGACGCTGAGTTTGTGAGGCGGGTGGTTTTCACGGAAACGGCAATGGATTTCGACTTTTAAGTAGTGGGTCAGTTTGATGTCCGACGAGCTTTAGCTTGTCGAGTTTGAGCGACAAACTGAAGTTTGTCGGACACTTTTGGAGCGAGAAACGGTGCGTAACCGATGACCAGCTTAACGATCGAGCCACAGAAGACCATTAGCATCGCATCACTACCAGAGATCGAAACGGTGTGCCTGCGACCCGGCAGCACTATGCCTATGGTTATTCGCCCCGCTGCCGGAACCGTCAACTTGATCGACTGGGCCGCGGCAAATCGCGAATTCATTGAGACTAATCTGCTGCGGGAAGGAGCCTTGCTCTTTCGCGACTTCGGTCTGTCGGCCGTAGAAGAATTCGAGCGACTGATTGAAACGGTCTGTGGCCGGCTGCTCGATTATTCGTATCGCTCGACTCCCCGCACTGTGGTCAGCGGAAAGATCTACACGTCTACCGAGTATCCCGCGCATCAATCGATACCGTTGCACAACGAAAATGCGTATTCGCGGAGCTGGCCGATGAAGCTCTGGTTCTTCTCGCTTCAAGTTGCCGCGCAGGGCGGAGAAACACCGATTGCCGATAGCCGCGAGATCTATGCGGCAATTCCGCGGGAGATTCGTGAGTGCTTCGTGCAAAAGGGATTGATGTACGTGCGCAACTACGGCACTGGATTGGATCTTCCCTGGCAGGAGGTCTTTCAAACTTCGAGCAAGGCAGCGACTGAAGATTATTGCCGCAGCGCTGAGATAGAGTTTCAGTGGGTGGGAGAGGATCAGCTTCGAACTCACCAACGCTGCCAGGTTGTGCAGCGCCATCCTCAGACAGGCGAGATGGTCTGGTTTAATCAGGCGCATCTTTTTCACTTTTCGCGATTGCCAGCAGAAGTTTGCGACTGGTTACTCTCTGCGTACGGAGAAGACAACCTGCCTCGCAATGTCTACTTCGCTGATGGCTCGCGCATCGAACCTTCGATGCTTGATGAGATCTCGAGGGTCTGTGATGGGCAGGCGGTTGTATTCCCCTGGAAAGAAGGCGACGTGCTGATGCTCGACAACATGCTTGCGGCGCATGGACGTAAACCTTACTCCGGCAAACGCAGGGTTGTAGTCGGGATGGCTGAACCGAGTCAGCAGAGTTTCTTAGGCGGCAATCACGCTGAAATGCCATAGCGCTCAGCTCCGTAGGAGCCGAATGTTTATAGTCACCAGACCCGATCTTTTATCCCAGCTCCGTAGGAGCGACATGTGCAGGCGGATGGCTGAGTCGAATCGATCACCAAACATGTCGCTCCTACGGAGCTGCGAAATCGGTTGAGTTCGACTGGCTATAAATATGCTGTCCCTACGGGACTAACTACAAAGATCGAGTTTGAATCATGCAGAACGTTATTACCACCACAGTTGCGCCGGTCTTGGTAAGCGAAACCAACCTTGCGAGCTTAATCAAGGGTTTCAATCAAACCGCGACAGAGTATCCTCGGGACAAATGCGCGCACGAATTATTTGAGGTGCAGGTTGAGCGAACGCCTGATGCGGTGGCAGTGGCGTTTAGAGATGACCAGCTTACTTATCGGCAACTCAATACTCGCGCCAATCAAGTCGCCCATTGGCTAAGGCACTTCGGCATTGGGCCTGAATCGCTTGTAGGAATTTGTGTCGAGCGGTCGCTGGAAATGGTCATTGGCCTGCTCGCCATTCTCAAAGCCGGCGGCGCTTATGTACCGATAGATCCCGCATATCCGCGCGAGAGGCTTTCATTCATGCTTACCGATGCGAATGTGTGTGTGCTTCTCACCCAGGCGAACTTGCTTGACGCGCTGCCGCCGCATAACGGTCCCAGAATTTGCCTGGATTCCGACTGGGATCTGATCGCCAAAGAACCTAAAGAGAATCCGACCGCCGGAGCAACCGCCGAGAATCTTGCGTACGTAATCTACACTTCGGGCTCAACTGGAAAACCCAAGGGCGCGATGATTCGCCATCGCGGCCTGGTCAATTATCTGAGCTGGTGCACAAAAGCCTACGAGGTGGGCCGTGGTTGTGGCGCACTGGTGCATTCGTCAATTTCTTTTGATCTAACCATCACAAGTTTGTTCTCCCCGTTGATGGTTGGCAGGAGTGTATTCCTCGTGCCCGATGGAATTGAAGCGCTTGCCGAAGCGCTGCTCGAACGCGAAAACTACAGCCTGGTGAAGATCACGCCGGCGCATCTCAGGGTGCTCACTGAGTTGCTGCCGGCAGATAAGATCGCCAAACGGGTTCGCGCACTGATTATTGGCGGCGAAGCCTTGCACATGGAGAGCCTCTCGTTTTGGCGAAACCACGCTCCGGAAACCAGGTTGATTAATGAATATGGCCCAACGGAAACAGTAGTCGGATGCTGTGTATATGAGGTAGGCGCGTTTGACGCGACTTCCGGCTCGGTGCCAATTGGCCGCCCCATCGCCAATACCGCAACTTATGTGCTCGACGAGAAATTGCAGCCAGTAAGGGCCGGAGCTGTAGGTGAACTCTATATCGGTGGTGATGGCGTCGCTCGTGGCTATTTGAATCGCTCGCGGCTGACAGAAAAGAGATTCATTCCCGATCCCTTCGGCCGAGACTCGTCCGCGCGACTCTACCGCACGGGTGATCTAGCTCGCTTTCTGCCCTGTGGAAATCTTGAGTATCTCGGGCGCGTCGACAATCAGGTCAAAATCAAGGGTTATCGCATCGAGTTGGGCGAAATCGAAACTGTTCTCAAACAGCACAGGGCGGTTTCTGAGTGTGCGGTGGTGGCGTCTGACGAACCCTCTGGCGAGAAACGCCTCGTGGCCTATGTGGTCGCTGATCAAAAAGACTCGTCAACCGTGAACGCGCTTAGCGACTTTTTACGAACAAGACTGCCTGATTACATGATTCCAACTACGTTCGTCAGAGCGGATTCACTACCGCTAACTGCAAACGGCAAGATCGATCGCAAGGCGCTGCCAACTACCGCCGCGCGTTGTGTGGCTGGCCCAGACTTCATCGCTGCCCGCACGCCGCTGGAACAAACGCTGACGACGATCTGGGCTGATGTGTTCAAGTTGGAGGGAATTGGCATCAACGATAACTTTTTCGATCTGGGCGGCGATTCAATTTTGGGAACATTGATTCTTGCCAGAGCTGCACAAGCCGGCTTGAAACTATCGCCAAAACAACTCTTCGAGCACCAGACGATAGCAGCGCTCTCACGTGTCATCAGTTGATTTCGACTGACCGGGGCGCGAAAAGAACTGGTTAGCAGCGGTCTTGACGTGCAGTGACTAGGCATATGGAAAACTTGAACATCAGGGAACAACTTGCAGCGCTATCGCCGGCCAAGCGGGCGCTGCTCGAGTTGAAGTTAATGAAGAAGAAAGGCCGCGGCGACGTCGCCAACGAGGTGATCCCGCGCCGGCCGGCCCGCGATACGGCGCCGCTTTCATATAACCAGCAGGGTCTTTGGGTATTGAGCCAATTGATGCCCGGCACGTCGCTATACCACATTCCCAAGGCAGTCCGGCTCACCGGCAGCCTGAATGTCGCAGCGTTGAAGCAGACGCTCGATTTCATTGTAGCGCGCCATGAATCGCTGAGGACCAGCTTTGCGACCACGGACGGAGTCCCGATGCAGGTCATATCGCCCGCGGCGCCGCTTGAGGTGCCGTTCCGGGATCTCAGCGATCTGCCGGAAGCTGATCGCGAGGCCGAAGCGCAGCGCGTGATCGATGTGGAAGCGCGACGGCCGTTCGATCTTTCGCAGGCTCCTTTGATCAGGGCCATCCTGCTGAAGTTGCGAGACGAAGAACACATTCTGCTCGTCACGACGCATCACATCGTCACCGACGGCTGGTCGATGGGCATTTTCCATAACGAGCTGATGGAACTGTACGAATCGTTTTCCGCGGAACGACCTTCGCGTTTGCCGGAACTGCCAATTCAATACGCCGATTATGCGGTGTGGCATCGCCAGTGGTTCGAAGGCTCGGTCCATGAATCGCAGCTTTCGTATTGGAAGGAGCAATTCAAGACTCTTCCGCCCGTGCTCGAGCTGCCCGGCGATCACCCACGCGCGGCCGTGCAAGCGTTTCGGGCGTTCCGCGGCGCTCAGCAGACGCTTCAATTGTCAAAGAATCTGACGCGGCAACTGAAAGAGCTTTGCCACAAGGAAGAGGCGACGCCATTCATGATTTTGCTCGCCGTGTATTACGTCCTGCTACACCGTTACACGGGCGAGGAGGACATTGTTGTCGGGTCCCCGATTGCCGGACGTTGCCTGGCAGAGACCGAAACCTTGATTGGTTTGTTCATCAACGTGCTCGCCCTCCGCGCAAATCTTTCCGGCAATCCTACATTTCGCGAACTTTTTCAGCGAGTCAAAGACGTGGCGTTCGGCGCGTTCGCGCATCAAGACCTGCCATTTGAAACGCTGGTCAAAGAGGTGCAACCCGACCGCACGTTAAGTCACAATCCGCTTTTCCAGGTGATGTTCGTACTGCAAAATGAGCCGATACCTCCGCTGGAGTTTGGCGGCTTGACCGTCGGCCACGTCCAAGCCAACAACGTTACGACGAATTTCGATCTCACTCTGGACATCATCGAGCGCGATGAACAGTTCGTGTGCAAGTTCGAATGCAATGCCGATCTTTTCGAAGCGGAAACCATCACGCGCATGATGGGGCATTTTCAGACCCTGCTCGAAAGCATCGTCGCAAGTCCGGAGCAGAAAATTTCTGAATTGCCGCTGTTGACCGCGGATGAGCGGCGCCAGTTGCTAGTCGAATGGACAGATACTAAAACTGAGTACTCAAACAAATGCATTCAGGAATTGTTCGGCGAGCAGGTTGCTCGCACCCCTGAGGCGATCGCCTTGCTCTCTGACGATGGACCGTTGACCTATGCGGACCTGAACGCCCGAGGTAATCAACTGGCGAATTACCTAAGAAAGCGGGGCGTCGGCCCGGATACGCGCGTTGGCCTTTGCGTAGAACGTTCGCCGGAAATGATCGTGGCTCTGCTCGGAATCCTGAAAGCCGGCGGCGCATATGTGCCGCTCGATCCGGATTATCCGCAAGCACGCCTGAAGTTCATGCTCGAAGATGCGCGCGTGCCGGTGCTTCTGACGCAAAGCGCCCTGCTAGAAAATCTGCCGCTGAACACCGCTGAAGTGATCTGCATCGATGAGCTGTGGGAGAAAATTGCGCGCGAAAGTCAGGACAATCCGGAAATCGTAACGACCGCGGACAATCTGGCGTACGTCATGTACACGTCGGGTTCGACGGGAAAGCCTAAAGGCGTAGCGGTGAAACATCGCAACGTCGTGCGACTGGTCAAGAATACAAACTATGCGAACTTTTCGGCTGATGAAGTATTTCTGCAATACGCGCCGGTTTCGTTTGATGCTTCGACTTTCGAGATTTGGGGCAGCCTGCTGAACGGCGCGCGTCTGGCGCTGATGCCGCCCGCAAAAGTTTCGTTGCAAGAGTTAGGTCTTGCGCTCAAGCGGTATCGCGTCACGACCCTGTGGCTGACTGCGGGATTGTTCAATCTGATGGTTGAGAATCATCTCGATGATTTGCGGGGCCTGCGCCAGTTGCTGGCCGGCGGTGATGTTCTGTCCGTGCCGCACGTGCGCAGAGTTGTCGAAGAGTTGCCAGACTGTCGTCTGATCAACGGTTACGGCCCGACTGAGAATACGACTTTCACTTGCTGTTATCCCGTGAACGATCTGGCGAAGGTCAATGGCTCAGTGCCGATTGGTTATCCCATCTCGAACACTTCGGTTTACATTCTCGATCCTTCGATGAATCCGGCGCCCATCGGCGTTCCCGGCGAGCTTTATATCGGCGGTGATGGGTTGGCGCGCGATTACCTGAACCGGCCCGAATTAACGGCGGAAAAGTTTGTCGGCGATCCATTTTCGGCGAAAGCCGGCGCGCGGCTTTACCGATCGGGTGATCTGGTTCGTTATCGGTCCGACGGCGCCATTGAATTCCTCGGACGCATCGATAATCAGGTCAAGGTCCGCGGGTATCGCATCGAGCTGGGCGAAGTCGAAGCCGTGTTGTCCCAGCATCCATCAGTGCGCGACGCAGTCGCCGTTGTCCGCAAGGACACGGGAGATAAACATCTGATTGCTTACCTGGTACCGCGAAATGGCCGGCCACCCGTGGCGGATGATGTGCGCGACTTCTTGAAGGACCGGCTGCCCGACTACATGATACCTTCGGTATTCGTCGTGCTCGAATCACTGCCGCTTTCGCCGAACGGCAAGGTTGATCGGCGCGCGCTGCCGGCGACTGACGGCATGAAGCCGGAATCAGCGGCCGGATTCGTTGCGCCGAGTGACGAGCTTGAACTCAAGCTTATAAGAATCTGGGAGAAGGTTTTGAATGTGCGACCGATCGGGACAGGCGACAACTTCTTCGAACTCGGCGGCCACTCGTTGCTGGCGGTGCGTCTGTTCGCGCTGATTGAAAAATCGTTTGGGAGAAACCTGCCGCTGGCCACCCTGTTTCAAGCGCCCTCGGTGAAGCAGCTCGCGCGCGTGCTCCGCGAAGAAGGCTGGCCCGCGCCCTGGTCATCGCTGGTGATGATTCAAAGCGGCGGTGACCGCGTTCCGTTCTTCTGCATTCATGCTGCCGGCGGGAACGTGCTCGAGTATCACGACCTGGCGCGATTGCTCGGTCCAGATCAGCCTTTCTATGGATTACAGGCGAAAGGGCTGAACGGAAAACAAGAGCCGCACACGAGCGTCAAAGAGATGGCCGCGCATTACATCCAGGAGATGCGCGACGTGCAACCGGAAGGATCGTATCTTATCGGCGGCCGCTCGTCCGGCGGCACGATCGCTTTTGAAATGGCTTGCCAACTCGCGGCTGCCGGCGAAGAGGTAGCGTTGTTGGCTTTGCTGGATACTTATCCGGCCGGATACTTCAAGCTATTGCCGGGATCGGGTACCGCGGCCCAGCGAGTCGGTCGCTGGGCGCGAAAAATCGAAACGCACCTGGCAAACCTCGGCCAGCTTGGAACGATGGAAAAAGTTGTGTACGTGCTTACGAAACTCAAGTACGCGCCTGCCAAGATCAAACACAAGTTATTCCGCCGCGCTTACAAGATCTACAAGCGCATTGGCCGACCGCTGCCGCCAGTTTTGAGAAACATCGAAGAGCTGAACTTCACTGCGGTTAAGGATTACGTACCGCAAGCCTATCCGGGTTGCGCGACGCTTTTCCTCGCCAGTGATCTGACTGGCGCCTATGACGTGCAAGATGGTTGGCGCGAACTGGTGCGCGGCGGCATCGAGGTGCATGAGATTCCCAGTAACCACCTGGACATTATCAAAGAGCCGCACGTGCGCGTGCTGGCGCAAGAATTGCGGGCCTGTCTCGACCGGGCCCAGCAAGATCATTCAATGGTTTGCCGCGCAGCCTGAGATTCGTTATGAAGCGATTGTCCTATTTATCATTCTGCGGCATCGTCCTGCTGATGCTCCTGCCCGGTCGCGCTTCCGCGCAGTGCGGAGTCGAGCGCTGGTCGGTGAAGACCGGCACCGATCCCGATGCTGCTCTGGTCAATCTAAACTCGGCGTCGCCAACCACCATGAATAATCTGCTGGCGCTCCCGCGACCGTCGCTGATTCCTGATAACCAGCGTCTCCTGCCGACCGAGACGACTTTGTGGACGATGCCCGTGACCTTGAACGGGTATTTTCTCGCGCAGGATTCGGACTACCACATGGTGCTCACCGACGGCACCGGCCGGACGATGATCGCGGAAATCCCTTCGCCGACCTGCGTCGGACCGGGAAGCCCTTTTGCCGCGGGCATTGCGCACGCTCGCACGCAGATGAATGCGAGGTTTCCGCCGGCCCCTCCCGGTATTCTTCAAACCCTAAATGTTCCGGTGCAGCTTACCGGCGTGGGCTTCTTTGATTTCATCGGAGGCCAGACTGGTCAGGCGCCGAACGGAATCGAACTTCATCCGGTAATCGACATCGTTTTCAATCCTTCGTTCTCGCTGTCGGCCTCGCCTGCGCCATTGAGCATCAGTCAGGGCACTGTCGCCAACACGACGATTACGCTTTCAGGTAACTTGAATGCGCTCGTCGCGCTTTCAGCTTCGGGTTTGCCGCCGGGAGCGACCGCCAGTTTCAGTCCGTCATCGATCACTTCGCCCGGGCCCGATTCGTCAACGCTCAGCATCTCGGTCGGGCCTTCGGCTCCAATCGGCACTTACAATGTTTTGGTGACTGGCACTGGTGGCGGACAAACGCACTCGACCACAATCAACCTGACCGTCAATAACGGCAGCGCCACCCAACAATTGCTCGGCAATCCCGGATTCGAGAATGGATCGGCGAACACAGCGCCGTGGACGGCGACTTCGGGCGTCATCGACAATTCAAGTTTCGAAGCGCCGCACACTGGATCGTGGAAGGCCTGGCTGAATGGCTATGGCTCAGTTCACACCGACAGCATCTTGCAGCAGGTCAGCATTCCGTTGACGGCGACGCAGGTAGCGCTCTCGTTCTGGTTGCACATCGACACTGCCGAAACTACAACAACGACCGCGTACGATACTCTGAAGGTGCAGCTGCGCAACTCATCCGGCGCGGTGCTGACGACCCTGGCGACGTATTCAAATTTGAATGCCGGCGCGGGATATTCGCAAGCCTCTTTCGATGTCTCGTCTTACAAGGGACAGACGATCCAAATCTTTCTGGTAGGCACTGAAGACGCGGGCCTGAAAACTTCTTTCGTGGTGGATGACTTTGCGCTGAACGCAACGACCTCAGGCGGCGTGGCTGCCGACTTCACCATCTCTTCATCACCTTCCGCGTTGACAATTGTGAGAGGGAGTTCAGGCACATCGACGATCACGACGACTCTGTCGGGAAGTTTCAATTCGGCAGTTGCGCTTACGGCCTCGGGCTTGCCGGTGGGAGCCACGGCAAGCTTCAGCCCGGCATCGATCGCCGCGCCCGGCGCGGGTTCATCGACGCTAACAATCTCAGTCGGCTCGACGACTGCGGTCGGAACTTACAGTGTTACTGTCAACGCCTCAGGCGGCGGCCTGACGCGCATGACCACGATCAACTTGACGGTGACGAGCGGTAGCGGCACGACGCAGCAGTTGCTCGGCAATCCCGGATTCGAAAACGGATCATCGAATCCTGCGCCGTGGACGGTCACCCCGTTAGTGATTGATAACTCAACTTTCGAAGCGCCGCATGCGGGCTCTTGGAAGGCCTGGCTGGATGGTTATGGCTCTGCGCATACAGACACGATTTTGCAACAGGTCATCATTCCGTCGACCGCGACGCAGGCGACGCTTTCGTTTTGGCTGCACATCGACACGCTTGAGACTTCGACGACCAAAGCGAATGACACGCTGAAGCTGCAAGTGCGAAATTCTTCGGGAGCGGTGCTGGCGACGCTCGCGACTTACTCGAACCTGAATGCGGCCACGGGCTATGCGCAGGTGTCTTTCGATCTCGCGGCCTACAAAGGACAGACGATTCAGATTTATTTGATTGGGGTTGAAAATGCGAGTCTGAAAACTTCTTTTGTCGTGGACGATTTCTTGCTGAACGTTACCACGCCATAGCTGAAGGTACCGAAACCGCTTGCGGTAGCAAGCGGGTAATAGTGAGCTTCTGTCGGGGTTTATTATGAAACTCAAATTGATCGTTCTGGTTATCATTGCATTCGCCGCCTCCGCCCGGGCCCAGAACCCGTGGCCCCAGGACCGACCCGACGAGCGCGAACAGAGTGTGGTTAACGAAGACGGCGGCCGGTCATTCATCATTAAGCCTTCATCGGCTCCCCTGCACGGCGTCGTCAAACCCGGCAACACGATTGTTGACGAACTGGAGCAGCACAGCATTTTTCTGGGAAGCCATTGGGCTGAGCCGGCGCAGCGTGCGCGCGAGCCACAACTAAGCAGCTTGCTTGCCAACGTCCGCGATCATGCTCAAATGGATGAACTGACTCAATCGGGAATCAAGAATCTGTTCGGGGCCACGACTAGTCAGGAGAAGCTGGACGTCGAGAGCGATCGCAACATCAACGATCTGGAGATCCAGAGCGTGCTGATGGGAATGTTCAAAGAAGGTTCACTTCCGCGTCCCGACGCCGGCGCAATATACGTTGTCTTTCTCGATCCGGGACTGCGTTCAACGCTGGGGTCTCTGGTGGCCGGCAAGCACTACGTCGCGTATCACGGGTTCCTCAACGCGTCCGGCGCAAAGATTCATTACGCGGTGGTGCCGTTTCAGTCAGATTCCCATGGTGCCTATCAAACTGCGCTGCGCGCACTGGTCGTGGCGGCCCTCAATCCTACCGGCTCCGCAAACTAAACGATCGTGTCAGAACCCTGAGCGGTAGCGACGGGATCATGATTCAACGTGAGATAAAACGTGAGTCTATGATCCGGTCGCTACCGCTCTCGGTTCTGACACACCAAGAGTTGTGGTAAACTGCCGCCGTTGTCTCTCCTGAATGCACACGAGCGTGCTAATAATTTATCCAACTTCTCTGCGTCTATCTCGGAGGTGGCTATGAAACGGTTTTTCTTTCGTTCGCTGCTGGTAGTTGTCCTGGCTCTCGGGGTTACTCTGCCGGCATTGGCCGACACGATTCGTCTGAAGGACGGCAGCGTGCTGCACGGCCAGGTCGTCGGTTTCAAGGATCAGCAGTTCACGATTCTGCTCGGCAGCGGCGCGCGCGGACGCAAGAGTCGCATCACTGTTTACATGGAAGATGTCGAGTCAATCGAGTTTGACTCGACTGGCGTTTCCGGTAACACGAGCGAAGACCCGAGCAACACCCAGCCGAGTTATCAACCACCGACGAACACGCAGCCAAGTTATCAGCCGCCGGCAAACACGCAACCGACCTACACGCCTCCTTCGACGACGAAGCCGAATTCGTCGCCGACATTTTTCCAAATCAACGCGCGCGTGCGGGCCGACAACGCGAATAATGGCTGGACGAACACCGGGCTGGTAGTGCGGCGCGGCCAGCGTCTGCGCATAAATGCTTCGGGTAGAGTCAGCCTGGGCAACAACCGGTTCTCGACCCCCGATGGTCTGCCAAACATTCCCGACCGCGACAAGCTAATGCGCAACCAACCCACGGGCGGACTGATCGCGGTTATCGGTGACGACAACGACGATTTCATCTTCGTCGGCCGCAGCCGCGACTTTGTCGTGCAACGCGACGGCGTGCTGTTTCTGGGCGTAAACGAAGGAAACCTCAGCGACAATTCAGGAAACTACGACGTGGTCATCGAAGCCGAAGCCGTCGGCGGTAACCCGCGGTAGCGAACGTGAATTGGCTTACGTGTCAGAACCCGGAGCGGTAGCGATGGGTGCGGCGACTCAACTTGAGTCGATGATCCGGTCGTTACCGCTCTCGGTTCTGACACTGGGTGCTGACAACTTTCCCCACCCCACCCCGCATCAGAGTTTTCACGGCCGCGAACCCGGACACCTTGACCACGCTCGCGCGAGCGCCATATAGTTCGATTCGAGAAGCCGAAAGGCGGCCTGCCTCAAATCCCGGGAGGAAGGTTCAGAGTTCAACCTTCAGGTTGCCCGCATCCAGTACCCAAGCTAAAGCTTGAACTCTGAACTTCAGTAAAGGACTGTCATCATGAAAAGCAATGCTCTTCGTAGCCGGCTGTTTGTCCTGGTCGTTGCGGTCGCGTTCTCGTTAGCCGCGTTCAAAACGATTTCAGTGTTCGCGCAAGCACGCCGCCAACCGCCGCCCTCGGATCAAAAAAAGAACAAACGTCCGCCGGAAGGCCAGCAAACTGAAAAGCAAGAGCCTTTGCCGCCTGACCTCGCCGGCAAACCGCAAGAGGCCGAGAAGGTCACGATTGTCACGAATATCGTGAACGTCGATGCCGTCGTTTACAACAAAAAAAGCGGCCAGATCGTTACGGGTCTGAAGAAAGACAACTTCGCGATTTTTGTCGACGGCGTGAAAAAGGACATCACCAACTTTGCGACGCCGGAAGCGCCGATCACCGTGACGCTGGTGGTTGAGTACAGCAAACTGGCGGAAGTTCTCGGTTACTACGGAAGCGGCGGTATGGAGCGGGGCCAAAACGAAGTCATTCGACCGACGGCGATGTTCCTTTCGCAGTTCATCACGCGCGACGATTACGTTTCAGTAATTGCCTACGACATGCGTCCCACGCCGCTGACCGATTTCACCAACGATCCCAACCGAATTCAGCAGGTCATCAGTTTGTTACTGCGCAACTCTCCGGCATTTACCGAAAGCAATCTCTTCGACGCGCTTAAGTTGACATTGATCGGCGGCAGAGGTGATTCGGTAGTGCTCGAGGATTCCAAGTCGCGCACGGCGGAGTACGCGGGAATGGTAGCCGTTCCCGGCGGCCGTCGTAAGGCGGTCCTGGTGGTTAGTTCAGGGCTTGATACCTTCAGCAAGATCAACATGGACCAGGCGAGAAAAATTGTCCAGAACGCCGGCATTCCCATCTACATCATCGGCACCGGGCAACTGTTCATTAAGAAGTATGGGGACTCGATGGATCCGGGCCGTGGCACAAGCATCCGCGGCATTCCAATAGACCGAATGACCTTCCTGCAAGCCGACAATACGATGAAGACCTTTGCGAAAGAGAGCGGCGGCGCTTTCTATCCCGTGACTTTCGAAGGCGAACTGCCGAGTGTGCTGCAGTCAATCAATGCGCTGCTGCGTAGTCAATACAGTTTGGGATTCAAGCCCGACGACGCGCGCGACGGCAAGCAGCACAAGATCGTCGTCAAGGTTGACGTGGACCTGGACGGACAATATGACGACAAGGTTTACGTCGTGAAGGCGCGCGAGATTTACAACTCGCCAAAGCCGGACGCGGCCCCGGGAAATAAGCAGTAAGCAGAAGGAACAGAAGGCAGTAGGCAGAAAGCAAAAGGCAGAAAACCGGAAGGCAAGAAAACGCGGAGACTCGATCGTTCGAGCCTCCGCTTTAGTTTCCCTGCCTACTGCTTACTTCTCAAGTGCCATGACATCGTTTACACCGAGAAGTGCCACGACATCGTTTACAAGTAATGTTTACAGATAATAATCACTTTGAGTTTTCTGGGACTGCGGAAGGAGCCCGAAGGGCGACTG
>Ga0080064_1001065_pt1 | contig 61309 bp, 46 predicted proteins | sample Subgrocontami54m_FD_69260 | JGI IMG/M metagenome (GOLD analysis project Ga0080064, IMG submission 69260) | Subsurface groundwater microbial communities from S. Glens Falls, New York, USA - GMW46 contaminated, 5.4 m (SPADES assembly) (version 2) ... | reverse complement strand
CGTAGCTTGCTACGTTCCTTCCTGCGATTAAACGGAGCCCGATCCGCGCAGCGGTCGCTTGGCCTTGATGCCCCGGAGCTTGCTCCGGGGTGGCCAAGCGAAGGGCGGAGTTTTCACTTGCACCGTAGCCGGTGTGGGCGGGGCACCCCGCCCACCACAAAACTGCGATTCCCAATGGCTATGCGATTGGCGCGCCGTGTCTTCAAATCCGCTGCAGGATCCGGCGCTCGGCATCGGTCCGGGCATTACGAATCAGCCAGACGACCAGGACGGCACCGATCACGGGGATGATGCTCCCGGCGACGAGGACGGGAGTGAACGAGTAGCGGGTGGTGACGTCGCCGATGAGGTAAGTGGCCGTGATCGTCACGATGCCGGCCGCCGTGCCGCTCATCCCGCTGACCGTCGCCACCGAAGTGCTCCTAAACAAGTCCGACGGCAGGACCAGCACCATGGTGCAGAAGCACGCATAGGAAAACGTGGCGAGCGCGAAGCAGCTCGCGATGGCGAAGAGGTTCGTCGCGTAGATCGCCGGGATGAGCATTGCCATCCCGAGCGCGCCGAAAACCACGACGAATTTGCGCGCGCGCTCGACTGACCAGCCGCGGCCGATCAGCCAGCTCGACCAGCCGCCGCCGGCAAAGTTGCCGAGGTCCGCTGCGATGAAGGGAATCCAGATCGCGACGAGCGTGTTCTTCGGATCGAAATGTTTTTCCTGAACCAGGAAGAGCATGAACCAGTCCGCGATGAAGAACCACACCGGATCCGTGCAGGCCTTGCCGATGAGGATGCCCCAGGTCTGGGGCAGCCGAAGGAGTTCGGTCCAGGTCGGTTTCGGGACGTCATCGGCCGCGACTTCGCGCGACGATTCCGCGCGATCGGCGAGGATCATTTCCTTTTCCTCGGTGGAAACTCGCGGATGCGTTTCGGGCGGGTGATAGAGCGCGCGCCAGAACAACAGCCAGATGAATCCCAGGCTGCCAGTCACGATAAACGCCGGCCACCAACGTCGGCCGAGCGCGAAGTAGATCCCGACCAGCATCGCCGGCGCGACGGCCGCGCCGATCGATGAACCGCTGTCGAAAAGCGCGACGGCCCAGCCACGCTCCTTTTTGGGAAACCACTCCGCGACCACTTTCGTGGCGCCGGGCCAGTTTGGCGCTTCCGCCAGCCCAAGCAGAAACCGGAATACCAGGAAACCGATGAAAACCGCCGTCAGCGATGAGAACAAGGCAATCCCCGTCGTGGCGATCGAGACCAGCGAGTAGCATAGCACCGTCCGACTCAGCCCGGCGCGCGTGCCGACGCGATCGACCCAGCGGCCCAGCAGCGTCTGCCCGATCGCGTAGGCGATCCGAAACGCGATCACGATCTTCGCGTAGTCGGCATTGCTCCAGTGATAATCCTCCTTCAGGAACGGCGCGAGCGCGGACAGGGTCTGCCGATCGATGTAATTGATGACGGTCGACGCGAAAAGCATCCCGCCAATCCACCAGCGGAGGCGTGGGATGGTTCTTGCGGGAGGCAAACCAAGGGAAGACCGAGCAGGAGCAACTGGTTCACCCGCGGATCTTCCCTGGTTCGGCTCCGGTGAGATCATCGGATTGATGTCGACGGCCTACGCGCGACCTTGCCAGTTCATCAGCCGCCGGCCATTGCCGCGATACATTGCCTCCAGGATCGGCGGTGCGAGCTCGAGGCCGTAATACGGCCACCCCACGCGGCTCGGCATGAATTCGTCCGCGGTTTCGAACAGCCGCCACCACGCGCGATACATCGAGATCTCGCGCCCCATGTCGGTGCCGAAGAGCACGCGGTCCTTGTGCTTCGCCAGAAACTTCGCGGCAGCGCGTGGCGTGCGGCCGACTTCGTAATCGCGCGCGGAAATGTCGACGAAGAGATTTGGATATTTGTCCAGCGCCTGGCTCAACGCGCCGAGATCGTGGCCCTGGTTGCCGAGGTGGCACGAGATAAACGTCGTCTGCCGGTGTTTGGCGACCGCCCGGTCGCGCGTCGCGATCAGCTCGGCGTGCGTGGGGACGTCTTTACCGTGCAGGTTGAAATGCTGATACTGCGGCGGCCGCTCTTGGTAAACATCGAGCGGTTTCCAGCACGATGGATGGTCGGCAATGTGCGCGACCACCGGGATTTTCAGCTCGGCGCATTTCTTGAAAAACGGATCGAGCCGCGCGTCGTCGGCGTGCAGCCGCTTGGGGCGGGGGAGATTGGCACCGCCGCCGAGGCCCATGCCTTTGTCGGACAATTCGCCGGTGCCGCGCGCGCCTTTTTTGAAACAGCGTTCCAACTCGGCGGCCGCCTTCTGCGGGTAGTCCGGCTGGTCGATGTTGGTCGTGAGCAATCCGCAATAAACCTGAAACCGATCCGCCCGTGTCAGATACAGGTCGGCCATCTTATCGAACGCCTCGCCGGTCGCGCCCGTGAGGACCACGGTCGTTTCAATCCCGACCTCGTCCATCGTGCGCACCCAGCCGGCGAGTTCCTGCGGGGTCTTCGCATTGGAGTGCGCGTGAAGGTCGATCGCCGGGAAGCGGGCCTGGGCGACCGGATGTTCCTCCAGCACGAGCGAAGGCACTGGCGCGTAATCGCGTGCGCGCACCTCGTCCATCGGGCCCGGCGTGGGCCGGACGCCCGGGCCGCCCCATGGGCCGTATTTGGCTTTCAACCACACCGGGTCTGTCGCGTATTTTGCGCCGAGTTCGGCCGTGGCGTTTTCCGCGGCGTGCAGCTCCGTGCCGCCGCCGAGGAACTGCAGCGCGGAAAGCCCGAGCACGTCGCAACCGGTGCGCTGCAACAACTCGCGGCGCGTCAACGCACCGCGGAACGGAAAGGGTGAGGGGAGCATGGACACAGGGACGAGTTTTGAGATTAGGCCGATGGGGAAATGGCCGGCCGATTGGATTCAGGCGATGAAGTCAGCCCGGCGCAATCGGCGATCGAGCTGGATTTGCCTCTCGACGCCTTGCCTCCGGGCTGTCCTGGCGGATGGTGGGGGTCGTGAAATCAGGCGAACAACTCTGCCGCGCGTGCGGATTGTGCTGCGACGGTACGCTCTTCGATCTCGTCAAACTCGAGCGGGGCGATGATGCCGGGAAATTGAAAGCGCTTGGGCTGCCCGTCTCCATTTCACGCGGCAAGACGCCCGTCGCTCGCTTTCCCCAGCCCTGTTCGGCCTTGTGCGAGGATCGCACTTGCCAGCTGTACGAGGAGCGACCGTGGCAATGCCGCACGTTCGAGTGCCAGCTGTTCAAAGAAGCGAAGGCCGGCCAAATCACGTTCGCCGCCGCCCTGCCGCTGGTCAAGCAAGCCAGGCGACGGGCGGACAACGTTCGCCGGCTGCTGCGCGAGTTGGGCGACACGGACGAACACCGCGCCTTGGGCGAGCGCTTCCATCGCACCGCCGAGCGCATGGAATCCGGCGACGCGGACGAAGCGGCGAAGACCAGGTTCGCAGATTTGAGCCTGGCTGTGCACCGCCTCAAATTACTTTTGCATAATAGATTTTATACCCGGAACGAAGCTCGGTCAGAGGAAAAATCTCCCTCGCATGAGGCTGCGGAAACGCATTGCAAAAACGAACCCTTGGGAAATGTCCGTGACCGGCCCTGATTTTTCGATCCATGACGCACCCGAGGTACTCAGCACCCGCTTCCCTCGCCGCGTGACCCGGCTGGATCGGCCGCCTTCATTTCACGCGCGCCCACACCGGCGAACTCCACGCCATGTTGCCGTCACCTTGCTCGATGCGGAGATAGTAGCGGTTTTCGCCCTTCGCCGGGGTGTCATCGGTGAACGATTGCTCAAAGGTCTTCGTCCCGGGTTCCCATTGCCGGTAATTTTGCTCGTTGCGCACGAGCGTCACGCGGGTGATCGCGGCGGTGCCGTTCACTTTCATTGACATCACCGGTTTGCCGCTGACCTCGATCTGGCTGCCGAGGAGCTGGCCGTTGCACTGGAACTCGACAAAGATCTTGTCCGTGGCGGCGATGGTGCGCCGGGCGTTGAGTCCCTCGATGATGCCTTCGCGGGTAAACTCCTTCACGTACACGCCGCCGTAGCTGGTATGGGTGGAGATGTGATCGCTGTCCGCCCAGACGCCGAGTTTGTGGCCGAGGGAAAGCGCGTTTTGATACAGGCCGTTGTTCTTCACCGTGAAGCTGCTGATCGGCTGTCCGACGACGGGAGTGCCTTCCACGACCGAAGCGTGGTTGTATCCCTCCCCCACGCGCAGGCCGACGGTGGGTTGGGGCGCGTTGCGGCCTTCATAGCTGACGCGCGCACCCTGAAAGATCTCGATCAGGTTCTCGACGCGGTTGTCAACGCGTTTGAAAACGTTCCAGTCGGTGCCCATGTTGGTGGCGCCGGTGTGGCTGATGACGGCAACACTCTTGCCGTAGCGATGGAGCACGTCCCACAGCTCCTCGGGTGCGATTTGCGCCTCACCGTCCGTCGGCAGCGGAAAGATTTTCTGCCACGGCGAGGCAGCATAGTTGGCGCGCTGGATGTAGACGATGGGACCGCCGCGCTGGGCGAAGATCATGTTGCGATGTCCATACGGCCACACCTGTTCGCGCTCGTAGGCGTACATGCTGACGAAGAACCCGGGGGCGTGGAACACATCGACCATCTTCTGGTTCAGCCACCACTCGTAGGGATCGTAGATCTTGGCGATGTCGGTGTGGTCGCTCGTGCCGAGCGTGTCGAGTTTGCCCATGTCGAGCGCGTAGCGGAATTGCTCGAGCACGCAGCCGTCGTTGGCGGTGACGCAATTCGAGATGTCAGTGTGGCGATGGTAGTCGCCCCAATAGAGCTGATAGGTGACGCCGTGGTTCGTCATCGTGTAACGCTCCGCCCGATCGCGCTCGGGGGTTTCGGGATTGATGTAGGCGGGCGGCGGCCGGAAGTCCCGCGGCGCGGGCGCCTTCACCAGGGCCGGGATGGCCTTCGGGTCAAGCTTGGCCAGGTGGACTTCGCTCGTCTGATGCTCCTTGCTGGTGCGCCGATCGGTGGACCACGCCAGCCAGAGGGCGCCGTCCTTGCCCAACGCCCAGCGGCTCTGCCGATCCTCGGTGTAGAGGCTGTCGGGAAGGGCCCACGGCTTGGTCCATTGCCGGGTCGCGCGGTCGTAGCGCGTGAGCGCGATGCGCCACGTATAATCCCGGTAATAACGCACCGCGATCCACGGGCGGCCTTCGGCGTCGAGGGTAACCTGCGGCAGGTTGGTCGCGCGATCCATCGCCAGCACGGCGGCCTTGGCCTTCTGCGCCATCTTCGCGGCCGGGTTGACCTTCGCTTTTTTCGCCGCGGTCTTCGACCCCGGAGTCACGTTCGAACGCCGTGCGAGCGGAGGCGGCCCGGGCAATTCCTCGAGCAGCATCTCAATGTCGGGCGCTTCCTCCACTTTGCCGGACGCGATGTCCCAATAGGCGAGCACCATGCTTTTTTGCGCGTTCAGGCCGTCGAGATGTCCGTGGGCGCGAATGTCGAGGCCCCACTTCATCCGGCCGCGCTCGCAGGCGATCCAGATGCCTTTTCCGTCGGCGGTGCCGATGGCGCTGACGCGACCTTCATAGCGCGGGGTGCTGATGAGTGGCTTGGTCGCGCCCACCGTGCCATCGAGTGCGATGCGCGTGGCGTAGACGTTGAACTCGTTGCCGCGCGAACTGTCATAGCAAATCCAGGCGCCGGCCTGGTCGTCAAAGGCGATGCAGGGCTCCCAATCGCCGCCGGGATCGCTCGTCACCTGCACCTCCTGCGACCACTCGTTTTTCGCCGGATCGAAATACCGGCAAAACACATCGCTCAACCCGCCGCGCATGCCCTGCCAGGCGACCCAGACCCGGCCCGCGCGATCCGTCGCGGCCCGGGCGAAGGCGTTGCCGCCTTTCACCGAGGCGGCGAGCGTGGTGATGCCTCCTTCCGGCTTGCCGTTGCGCACGCGTTGAGCCTTGAGGTCCATCAGATCGCGCTCGTTGACCTGTGACCAGACGACAACGAGGGCGCCACTGCCGTCGGTCCCGAGTGCCGGTTGGTGAATGATTCCCGGTTGTCCGATGGTCAGTGCCTGGGACAACGTGGCCCCGGATGCTTTCGCGAGCCGCAGGGTGTCCTGCTTCGCATCCCAGCCGACATAGGCCACCCAGGGCGTGCCGGCTGCATCAAGGGCGAGCGCGGGAAAATCCGACTGTACCCCTTCTTCACGGAGGACGATCGGTTTTGGGGTCAGATCCTGCGCCAAAGCTGCGGCGCTGAGCGCAAGGAGGAGGGCGACGGATCGGATCATAAAAGGGGTGGCACGGACTGCCCGTGCGTGCGGGCGGGCGGGACCCGGGTCGCGCACACTGATTCGAACCGCTTTGCCTTTACAAGCGGATAACCCGCCGCATCAACCGCGGCGACGGGGCGATGTAGCGACGCGAAATCTGAAAAGACCCTCCGAGGGAATCGAGAATGGCGCGGCCACCGATGGCGCCTTGGGCTTGAAGAAGCAGGGTAAGACGAGCCGGGTTGACGTTGAGCCTCGCCATCACCACGGCGATGCCGGTGATGAGCAGACTGGCGACAATCGTGGTGACGCGTGCCACCCGCAGGTGCGTCTGCTCGGTGCTGTGCGGGCGCAGCGGCACGAGGAAATCGCGCACCGCGATGGCGGCAATCGCGTTGATGGGTCCCGCTCACCGTCGACATCGCCGCGGCGAAAATACCCGCGATGATCAGCGTGCGCGAAAACCTGATCGTCCGCGGCGCCTACGCGCGGACGTATGGCCGGCCGGAACTTTCGAACATCATCCCCCCACGCGATTCCGACGCTCGGTCCGGATGCCCGCGCCTACGACGATCGCCGGCTCACGCTCGACCTCAATGGCGAGGTGCAGATTCGCAAGACGATCTTCTTCTACGTGAACGCGCAAAACGTGTTCAACGTGCCGAGCGTCAATCTCCGCTATGGCTCCACCACTCCTGCCTACGCCAAGCAATTCCTCGTGGGCCAGAAGACATTCGATCTGCTTCGCGTCATCGACTGGCTGAAGGACAACGGGCACACGGAAGTGCACGTGATCGCCAAAGGCTGGGGCGCGATCCCGGCGACGTTTGCGGCGCTGCTTTCGGATACCGTCGTGCAAGTCACGCTGAAGCAGGCGCTCAAGAGCTACAGCGACGTGGCGGAATCGGAGGACTACACATGGCCGCTGTCGACCTTCCTGCCGGGCGTGCTGAAGAAATTCGATTTGCCCGATTGCTATCGCGAGCTCGCAGCCAAGAATCTGCGGCAAATCGCGCCGGCCGGCGCCCGTGACGGCGGGCTGTCGGCGACGGTCGAATCAAGCGACTCACCCTGAACCCACGCCCATGAACGCGAAACCCGCTTCCGGCCGCCGGCACTTCCTGCAAACCGCGGCGGCCGGCGCCGTGCTCGGCCCCTATGCGTTGACCCTCGCGCCGCGCGCGTTCGCCGCGGAGCAGCCGGCAGCGGCCGGGTTTCCGAATTTCGCGAAGGGCGAGGTCGTCCGCACGCGCGGCGAGGTGAAGGACGGCCGTCGCTTCGCCGAAGCCGCGCGCGAGATTCCGATCGCGGGGCACAGCGACGTGCTGGTCGTGGGCGGAGGACCCGCGGGAATCGGCGCCGCGCTCGGCGCGGCCCGTGTGGGAGCCAAGACGCAGCTCATCGAGACGGCGGGCTGTCTCGGCGGCGTGTGGACCGCCGGCATGCTCACCAAGATCATCGACGGAAACAACAAGGGCGGGATCATGAAGGAGGTTCTCGCCGCGATGGCCGCGCGCGGGAGCTCGGTGGCGAAGGAAACAAAGGGCGCGATCTACGATCCGGAGCTGATGAAGCTCGTGCTGGAGGAAATGTGCGTCGCGGCCGGCATGAAGATCCGGTTGCATACGCACCTCGTCGGTGCGGTCACGAATCGGAGCAACCGACTCGTTGCGGTGATTACCGAGTCGAAGTCGGGCCGGCAGGCATGGACGGCGGAGCGCTTTGTTGACTGTTCGGGCGATGGCGATCTGGCGGCCCAGGCCGGTTGCACGTTCGAAGTGGGCGCGACGACCGATTGTGAGTGCCAGCCGATGTCGCTGATGGCGCTGCTCACGGGAGTGAACACAGCGTTGATCCCGGAGTTCATCCGCGAGACCGGCGGCGAGCAGGCGAAAATCCGCTTCCATGAGTTGATGAAGAAGGCCGGGATCAATCCCTCGTATCGGGCGCCGACGCTGCGGCACCTGCACGACGGAATATTCTCCATCATGACGAACCACGAATACGGCGTGCCAGCCTACGATGCGGATCAGGTGACGGCGGCGACCATTCGGGCGCGCGGGGAGATTCATGCGATTGTCGCCGGCCTGCGCAAAATCGGCGGCCCGTGGAAGGACGTCGCGGTGGTCGCCACGGCGGAACAGATTGGCGTCCGCGAAGGCCGGCGCGTGCGCGGACGGGCCAAGGTGACCGCCGACGATCTTGCGCAGGGAAAGAAAAGCGATGCCGGCGTGTGTCGCGTTACGTTCGGAATCGACGTGCACGACGTGTGGTCGAATACAACGCACCCCAACGCCACGGCCGTCGTCGAGGAGGTGAAGCGCCGCCGGGCCGCGGGCGTGAAGCCCTACGATATTCCGCTGCCCGCGCTGATTGCGGCCGATGTGGATGGGTTGATGATGGCCGGCCGCTGCATCAGCGGCGATTTCATCGCGCACGCGAGCTATCGCGTGACCGGCAATGCGGTGCCTATGGGGGAAGCGGCTGGAGTGGCATCAGCTGTTTCGCTGAAACGGGGACGGCTGCCTCACGAAATGAACTGGAGCGAGATCGCGCGCGGTTGAGTTCGCAGAAACAGCGGGGAACAGGCGCCGAGCCCGGGCAGTGGCGGCACGACTTCCAAAAGGGACAGCTCGAGGAAGTCCTGGGGACTCCGGCTCTACCGCGCCAGCGGCCACGATCTCCTCGGTGTTCGCGACGGGCTCGCCACGGCTCCGTTGCAGTGACGCAGCTCTACCTGCCGACCGATCGCGCCCGCATGGAGGAGTTGATCCGCAAGAGCGACTGGACCCGTGCTAACGCGGAGTACGCCCCTAGCTGTTCGGGAGGAACGCAGCGTCCGAGAATGAGTGGCTTGCGTTGAGCCTTCCCGCTCACCAAGTCGAAGCGGCACCCTGTGGGCTGCGCGCAAATCGGGGCCGTGACGAAGAGGCCGATCGTCGACCTCAAAAGGACCCCTTTTTGACGTCCGTGAATCGATGCGCGAACTGCAGGCAGAGCGCACGGAGGTTCCCGTCGGCATTAACTAACTAACAGAGTTTGGCCGTGAATTGACCCAATTCATGGCCGTGGTTCAGGCATCCACAGCGTTGAGGTTTGTTTCGGGCGATTTCCGATCTATGCGGCGAAGATCGGCACGGCCGGTTTAGGTTGCGCAAGTTGTCTTGACTCATGCGAGACCTACTGTCACAACCATGGTCAATGAATGCGACAGCCGCTATGCCTGATGTGTTCGCAGAAACCGTGAGGCCGCTCATGACCGCGGCAAAACAGACCGGTGTGCCCGGAGGCAAGGTCATCACGGATTTCTTCCACGCCTACGAAGGTATCTACGGCCCCGAACAACTCAAGGAGGCAGCTCCGTCCGCTGGTTTCATCGAGATCCTCTCGCGTGAAGGCGGCGCCGTAACAGCGGTCGAGGCTGCGAAACTCTATGGCGGTTCCTCGCCGACAAGCGAAGAGGCGGTCCGCAAGGCAGCTCGCAATGGCCAAGTCATCGCTGTGAAAGACGGGAGAGGCAACCTTCGCTTCCCGGTGTGGCAGTTCAACCAGGACGGCAAAGGCGGTGTCTTGCCTGGCGTTCGAGACGTTCTTGAATCCCTCCGCCGGCATCCGGCTTACGACGACGTCCTCCCCCTCTCTTTCTTTCTAAATCCGCGTGCACGTTTGAAAGGAAAGAAGGCACTGGAGGTGCTCCGAAGCGGCGATCCCGACGGTATCGCCCTGGTCAAACGCATCGCGGAGGAGAGCGCAGAGTAACCTGCGATGTCTCGCCGACTGCGGTGGCCGCCTGAGGTCGACGAATTCAACAAAATCCCTCTCACGGCGCTTCGACTCACCGTCACGCCCGCATGGTTTAACCTCCGGTGGGCGAAATTCAGGGATCCGAAATACCGGTTCTTCGCTTCCAAGGAGGGGCGTCTGACGCCAGCGAGCATGAAAGTGCCCGTCATCTATCTCGCCGTGAACAAACGGACGTCGTTCGGCGAACTCTACGGTGACGACCTTGCGGCGGCCGACCAACGTTCGGCGCTGCACATCGTCACGAAGAAGGAACTCGAGGAGCGCATATTCCTGAAGACCGAGGCCCCCTTTGACGTGAACGTCTACGATCTCACGACCGAAGGAAGCGCGAAGGCCATCAAGATGGATCTCTCGACGCTCTATACGGCAGACGTCAATCACCCCCGCCTCTTTGCCCAGCGGCTGCACGACCACCCGGCAAAGTTCGATGGCATCCTCTACGAGTCGCGCCACAGCCAGGCGCGTTGCCTGGTCTTGTGGAGAACTTATACATCCGACCTCGCCAGCGTCCCGATGCCGGAGGACGGTTCGTTGTGGGATGCGGCCGGCTATGTGCCCGGCTCGTTGCCCGGCACCCTTGCTCTTTTCGCTGATTCGTTACTGGTTGTGGGATAAGCTTCGTTCTTCCCACACGGAGGTGAACGGACAACTCGTGCTTCAGCCGACACTCACACAATGACAGTTTGTGTAGCGCCTTGCAAGCCGACGAAGCAGCCACGATGGCTCAGCTGGTGGGATCGTGAATAAGAACTACTCGCACGATCGGCGGAGCGTGGCTGTGGTGTTGGGAGCAGAGGCGAATAACGCCTCCGTGCGCCCGCGAGGAACCGTACGACTTTTTTCGCCCGTGTAAGCCCCAAGTTGGCAAAACGCGGAGTAAGCCCCTAGCTGTCAATTTCTGCCAAGTTGCGGCTACCCGGACAGGGGGGCCAGCCAGTAGGCCGTAATAAATTGGTGGAGGTGGCGGGAGTTGAACCCGCGTGCCTCTGACCTTCGCGCACCGCGTCTACCATGTTTAGTGAAGCTTTAATCTCGCCGATGCCATGCCGCTTCACGCGCTTGAGCACCAGCCAGTCCCCGGATGGAAGATACAACGCGCGGTCCGCGGACCGCTCCACGCGCCATGCCTGCTGTCAACGTCAGTTCCAGCTAGCAGGTGTCGCTAGACCGACGTGGCTGTCATTAAGCAGCCAGGGGCATTTCTTCAGTTTTGCCGTTTATTGGTTCGCAGGGGATTTTACGAGAGACCCACGACTCTCGACAGGCAGCGGCACACTCCAATCAAAGGTAGAATCCAGAACACCCCCAGGTTTTCGCTGCGCGAAAACCTAGTTCTTGGTGAACTAGGTTTTTGCAGAGCAAAAACCTGCGGATTGGTGTGGCCCGCCACCAGGGGCGGGCAGAGCCAATCAAAGAACGCCCCAACCATGCTAGGTGCGGCCGGCAATTGCAAGCGGTCGCCCGGCGTTGCGCTGCACAACCTTTCACTCCACAAACGGGCATGCGTTATCAGCTTGCGAGGCGGGGGTTGAAATTGATGGCGGCCATGGTCGTCGCGGGCGCAGCGAAAGCCGATGAACCGACCGCCGTCGCCACTTACGAGTGCATCGGGCTCTACTGGAAAACTCCGGCGTCGGCTCAAGGCACGGCGCAGCACCGCGTCGAAGGCGCCGGCGAGTGGAAACGGGCGCTGCCGCTCGTGTACGATGCGCGCGACAGCGAGTTTCGCGGCAGCATCGTGGGACTCGCGCCCGGCACCGCCTACGAGGTCAGGCTCGCGGCCGGCGATCGCGAGGCGACGCTGAAGACGCGGACGCGCAGCGATCGTTTTCCGACCGGCGAAACCACGGAACTGCCGGCGGGCGACAGCACGCAGGATTTCACGATCGCGAAATCCGGCACGCCGGAGGCCTATCACCTGATCACCGTGCCGCCGGGCGCGCGCGTGACGCTCGATGCGATGAACAAAGCCGCCGCGAATCTCGTGATCGACGCGAACTACGTGATCGTGCGCGGACTCGAACTGCGCAACGCGGCGCAGCACGGCATCCTGATCAAGGCCGGCCGGCACGATGTCGTGATCGAGAATTGCCACATCGCCGGCTGGGGCCGGATGGGCGGGCCGATCTCGTTCGGCAACACGCAGGGCAACATGGACAGCGCGATTTCCGCCGAGCGCGGCGCGGGCCGCCTGACGATTCAACGCAATCTGCTCGAGCATCCACGCGGCGCCTCGAACGACTGGGACACCGGGCACCCGGCGGGCCCGCAGGCGATCAGCCTGAACAACAGCGCCGGCGGAAACGTGGTTCGCTTCAACGACATCTGGTCGACCGAGGATCACGGGTTCAACGACGGCTTCGGCGGCGGCAGCAATTTCTCGCGGGAAGGATCGCCCAACCGCGACTCGGACATTTACGGCAACATCATCCGCAACTGCTGGGACGACGCGATCGAGAGCGAGGGAGCGAACATGAACGTGCGGATCTGGGGCAACTATCTGCACCTTTTCTACAATGGCATCGCGACGGCGGCGACGTCGCGCGGGCCCGTCTATATCTTCCGCAACGTCTGGGGCGAGAGCCGGCGCACGCATCGCGATCCTGCCGGCGGCGGCGCGATCAAGACGGGCGAGCGTGACGAGTTCGGCGGCGGCCGGCGGTACGTTTTCCACAACACGGTGCTGCAGCCGCGCGGCGTCCAGACGGTCTTCACTTCGCACGTGAACCCGAACTGCTATACGCGAAACAATATTTTCGACGTGCGCGGCGCGCTGGCGCCGAAGACCGACCGGGAGCCGGCGAGCGATTACGACTTCGATTTCTACAGCGGCAACGATCGCGGCGTGGCGCAGGAGAAGCACGGCACGCGCGGCCGGGTGGCGTTTCTGCCGTCGTACAAACTGGAGTTCTATCCGGCCGCGCGGGTGACCGCGGTGCGCTACGGTCTTTACCCGACCGACATGGGCGGCGGCGAGAAACGCAACATCACCGACCCGGTCGTCACGATGCCGAATCCGGTGATCGACGCCGGTGAAGTGCTGCCGAATTTCAACGACGACTTCACCGGCAAGGCGCCGGACCTCGGCGCGTTCGAAGTCGGACGGCCGCCGCTGGAGTTTGGTCGCCGCGCGTATTTGAAGTACGACGAAGGCTGGGCGCCGTGGGAAGTCGCGAGGTGAACAGGTGGGGCCGCTTCTCCGAAGCGGCCTGGGATGGACGTCATCCCGCGACGTGCGCTGGAACTCAGACCCGCTCGGAGAGCGGGCCCTACCTTCACGTCGTCAGGCCCAGTTCGCCGCGGGTGAGCTGGAAATCCACGAAGCCGCGCGCATTGGCGACGGGCGTGAATTCCCGTTGGGCCACGGCGACGATGGCGCGGAGGAGTGCGGCTTCGTCGGCTGACGCTTCGCCGGCGAGGAAGAGATCGATGTCGTCCGCGGGGAGCACGCCACGGTGCGTGCTTTCGGCGGCTTGCAGGACCGGAACAAGCGGGTGACCGGGGAGCGGATTTTCCGTGACGATGGCGAGCGCGAGGTGCGCGCCGTTTCCGCCGAAACCGGTGATGTTCTCGACGGGATGCTCCGTCTCGCTCGCGACGACGTGGAACCCGGGTTTGAAAATCGGCTGCCCGTAGTCGAGCGTCGCGTGCACGGCGACTTCGCCCAGCACGCGCTGGCGAAATACGTCGTTCGCGAGCAGCGGATCCGTCTCCGGCAGCACGAACGAACCGCCGGCGCCGACAATCGCCCGGGCGATCGCGGCGAGTGCGGCGGCGGTGGGGTCGGTCACGGTCGATGTCGTCACCACGGCCAGCGTCAGCGCGCCGAGATCGGTCAGGCTGGTGGCGGCGGGCGGCAGGTCGGCAAATTTCTGCGTGAACCAGTCCGCGATTTTTCCGATCGCCTTTTCCATCCCGCCGTCGAGCTGCACGCTGGCCCAGCCAAATTGGGACGCTGGCATGCCGGTGCGGTCGAGCTGGTGGCGCATCACGTCGTTCGGCACTTTCTCGCAGCCGTGCTCGAGCAGCAGCGCGGCGGCGATGTTCGGGTGTCGGAGATAGCCGCGGTAAGTTCGTTGCAGAAGCTGGTACATCGTCTCGCCGCCGAAACCGCAGCCCTCGGTGTGGGCGAGGGCCACGAACCGCGAGATGCCGTGGTCGCGTCCGAGTTGCCGCGCGTTCAGTCGCTCGGCGGCGATGCGCGCAATCTGGCCGGAGCACAGGCTCGTCGGGAGGATGAGCGCGACGCGCTCGGTGGCGAAGCGTGAGTCGGGGGATTTCGGGAGCTGGAGCGTGTGCTCCGGCCGCGCCTGGTTTTCCGAACGCGCCCGGAGGTCGCGTTCCACCGGCAACGGAATTCCGTCCGGTGCGACGCGCGCGCGCAGCTCCGCGAGCCGCGAGATGTCGGTCTGCCGCCAGTTGCGCCAGAGCGAAAGCTGCGAATGACCGGCGTGCTCGCCTTTGGTTTTTTGACCGGAGGCGGTCGTGATCAGCAACGCGAACGCATCGTCCGTCAGCGCCGGCATCGACTCGCCGTCGAGATAGCGGCCGGCGTTGAAGTCCATTTCGTGAATCAGCAGGTTGTGCCGGCGCGTCGTCGTCGTGATCTTGATCGTCGGCACAAACGGGAAATTCGTCACCGAACCGTTGCCGGTGACAAAAATGATCAGGTTGCAGCCTGCGCCGACCTGGCCGGCGATGCCCTCGAGGTCGTTGCCGGGCCCGTTCATGAACGTGAAGCCCGGCCCGGCGATTTTTGCCAGCGGCTGCGCGTAGGCGATGATCGTTTCGAGCCGCGTGCGCGGGTCTTTCTTGTGCACGGCGCCGAGTGATTTCAGCGCGATATTGTAGAGTCCGCGGAACCGGTTGCCCGCGGAGGGATTGCTCTCCGGCGTGAGCCCGTGCCACGTCAGTTTCTCGCGGAACGCGTCGAGCGTGCGCATGAAGGCCCGCGCGGTGGCGAGGTCCTTCACGTTCGCGAGCAGGTAGTCCTCGGCGCCCATCGACTCGTCGGTCTCGGTCATGACCGCGGTGCCACCGTGGCGGATCAACTCGTGCGCGACGGCGCCGGCGAGCGGATTTCCGGATACGCCGGAAAACGCGTCCGAGCCGCCGCATTGCAGCGCGACGCGCAATCCGCTCATCGGCTCGTCGGTCCGCCGCAACGCCGCCGCGGCCGGCAGCCAGCCGCGGACAATCTTTTCCCCTTCGGCCAGCGCAGCCGCGAGGCCCTCGCGAATGGTGAGGAAATGATGCGGCACATCCGTCAGCGGATAGCGCTGCTCGACCATGAACTCGCGCAGCCGGGCGTTCGTGACGGGCTCGACGCCATAGTCGACCGCGAGCACGGCGGCGACGTTCGGATGCACGATGAAACCGGCGAGGGCGCGCAGGATTTCCGCGGTGTTGTTCGGCTCGCCTGGTCCGCCGCCCTCGGTGTGAGCGACGGCGACGATGCCATCGAGCCCCGGATGAACGCGGGCGAGTGGTTGCAGTCGGGCGACGAGCTGCCGCGCAAAGCTCGCGGTGCGCGACGTCGTTCCCATCACCACGATGTAGTTGCGCGTGCCGACGCCGCGCGCGCCGGGCCGGCGGTATCCGGAGAACGTCCGCGGCTGCGCGACGCGTTCGACGGGCGGAGCGGCGCGGATCGATCGCTCGTCGAGGCGAAACGGCTCCAGCGAATCGCGGAAGTTCGGCGCGGACGGCAGCGCGGCGCCGTCGAGCCGGCGGACGGCGAGCCCTTCGAGCATCGCGGCGTTGCTCACGTAGTCGCCGGGTGCGATTGCGGCGATCGCTTCGCCGAAAGGAAGTCCCCACGAGAGCAGCGGTTGGCCGGCGGCGATGGGTTGCACGGCGAACCGGTGGCCTTCGAGCACGGTGTGCGGCAATGCGCGCGGACCGCCGGGCAGCGCGACGATTTCGCCCGCTTCGATCCGCCGGATGGCGATCGCAACATTGTCCGCCGGCGACGGCAGCCGGCCGACGGCATCAAGCGGAACGGGCGCGTTGGGCATCGACGTATTCAACGGCCGCATCCCGCGCTGTCGAGCGCCGCTGAGTGGGTAAGGGGTTCGGGGAGAATCAGGGGCAACTGAGATCGGCCCGCGAATCACGCGAACGGCCGCGAACCGAACACGGGAAGCCGTTGGAGGACGTCTAAAACCCATCTTGTCATTCTGAGCGAAGCGAAGAATCCACCCGGAGATTCGCAGCTCTCTGGGGAGCGAGTGTCCAACTGGATTCTTCGCTGGCGCTCAGAATAACAAACGGGGAATTTTTTAGACTTCCTTTAACGCTTTCGCGCCTTTCGCGTGTTTCGTGGGAGATCGGCTCGGAGCGCGGCGTTTGACCCCGCGGCGGAACGAGCGAAAACTAAAGGACCCCATGGGCAAGAACTCCCCAGATCCGCTGACGCCGCCGACCCAGCCCGAGTCGGTCATCGACATGTCGAAGATGAACGAGGGGCAGCGGGCCGCGCTGCAGGCGACGGAGGCGGCGCGCGAGACGCACGACGACATCAGTTTCGTTGCGCATCTGTTCATGGGCCGGTTTCGGCCGGAAAAACTGCTGGGGCCCATCGACGTGCCGCCAGCGGAACGCGAGCGCGCGGAAAAGTTTCTGGCGGAGCTCGCCGCGTTTCTCCGTGAGCGCGTCGATCCGGATGCCATCGACCGGACGGGCGAGATACCCGACGCCGTGATGGCGGGGCTCGCGCGGCTCGGCGCGTACGGCATCAAGGTTCCGCGCGAGTATGGCGGATTGGGGTTTTCGCAGACGACGTACTGCCGCGCGTGCATGCTGATCGCGAGCCATTGCATGAACACGTTCGCGCACGTGTCGGTGCACCAATCGGTCGGCGTGCCGCAGCCATTGATGCTGTTCGGTACGGAGGAGCAGAAACGGCGTTTTCTGCCGCGCGTCGCCGGCGGAGAATTGTCGGCGTTTGCGCTGACCGAACGCGGGGTCGGCTCGGATCCGGCGCGGCTCACGACCACGGCGGATCCGGATGGCGACGACTTTGTGCTCAACGGCGAGAAACTGTGGTGCTCGAACGGGACGCGCGCGAAGCTGCTGATCGTCGCGGCGAAGACGCCCGCGCAGCCCGCGGCGAATGTAGGGCGGGGTCTCCCGCCCCCGCCGCCGCCCGGGGAACGGCGGGGTCGGGAGACCCCGCCCTACAAGCCGACGCGCATCACGACGTTCGTCGTCGAGGCGGACTCACCTGGCATCGAGGTCGTGCATCGCTGCCAGTTCATGGGGTTGCGCGCGCTCTACAATGGAGTGATCCGTTTCACCAACGTGCGCGTGCCGCGCGCGAACCTCGTCGGCGGCGAGGGGCGCGGATTGAAAGTCGCGCTGACGACGCTGACCGCCGGGCGGCTGTCGATTCCGTCGGCGAGCATCGGCACGGCGAAAAAGTCGCTGGCCATCGCGCGACAGTGGAGCGCGGAGCGCGTGCAATGGGGCGTACCGATCGGGCGGCACGCGGCCATCGCCGAAAAAATCCGGCGGATGGCGGCGCACGCCTTTGCGATGGAGGCGATGCTGCTGGTGACGTGTCGGATCGTCGATCGCGACAAACATGCTGACATCCGGCTCGAGGCGGCGATGTGCAAGCTGTGGGGCACGGAGAAGGCGTGGCAGTGCCTCGATGATCTGATGCAGATTCGCGGTGGCCGCGGCTACGAGACCGTCGAGTCGCTACGCGCGCGCGGCGAGCGGCCGGATCCGGTGGAGCGGATGATGCGGGACAATCGGATCACGACGATCTTCGAGGGTTCGTCGGAAATCATGCGGCTCTTCATCATGCGCGAAGCGCTCGATCCGCACCTCCGCGTGGCCGGCATCGCCCTGCATTCGGAGAAACCATGGCGTGAGCGAATGGCGGCGGCGGCCAGGGCGGCGTTGTTTTATGCGCGGTGGTTGCCCCGGCAATGGATCGGCGGCGGGGGCGCGTTGCCGGCCGAGCTCGATCCGCGATTGCGTCGACATCTGAAGCGAGTGGCCGGGCTCGGGCGGCGGATGGCGCGGACGCTTTTCTGGCAGATGGTGAAGTTCGGACCGAAGCTGGAGAAACGGCAGGTATTGCTCGGCCGGTTCGCCGATATTGGCAGCGACTTGTTCGTCGTCGCCGCCACGTGCGTGTACGCGCAGGAACAGGAAAAAGGTTCGCGCGAAAACGTGCTGGCGCTCGTCGACGATGTCGCGGCCCAGGCGTATGCGCGAGTCGACCAGAAGTTCCGCGAGATTTCGCACAACGCGGACGACGCCGGTTATGCGATCGCGCAGCAGGTGCTCGCGGGTGAGCACGGGTGGGTCGAGGAGGGAATAGTGTGATGTGGCACGGTCAATCTGACCGTGCTCCGCAGTTTTCAGCGCGGTCAGATTGACCGCGCTACGGCGGACGCGGCGCCACGGCCACGGTTCATTCCTCTCCGGTCGCGGGCTGGTCGTAATGCCGTAGCACGGGCCAATCGGCAGGCGCGAGGTCCAGTGAACCGCAGTCGGTCAGCGGTACCCATTTTATTGCGACGTGCTCGTGCGGATGCGGAGCGGGACTGCCGGCCGCGAGCGTGCACTCGAAGGGAATCATCTCGATCGCGACCGTGCCGTAGTCGTGGGCGAACCGCGGCAGGCCGCGGCCAATCGCGATGGCGCAGCCGAGCTCCTCCCTGATTTCGCGCACGAGCGCGTGCTCCGGCGATTCCCCCAACTCGACCTTGCCGCCGGGAAACTCCCATTTGAGCCCAAGGTGCTTGTGCGCGGGACGCTGGGCGAGGAGGACACGGCCCTGCTCGTCGCGAATAATCGCACAGACAACCGGGATGGGACGGACCGGATTCAACCCGGCCGAGCAGGGCGCAGCGTGCGATTCGTTGCAACTTTTCCGCAGCGGCGGGGTTCTGGCGGCATGAAGGCCTTTTTGAAGATCGTGCTGCTGGTGATTGCGGCGGTCATTGCCGTGAAGCTGCTGCCCCTGACGCTCGCGGCCGGCTGTGTCCTTGGGCTGGTGCTCGTCGGTGTCGCGGTGGTCGGCGTCTCGGTGATCGCCGTGGTCCTCGGCGCTCTCCTGCTGATCGCGCTGGTGTCCTCGCCGATCTGGCTGCCGATTCTCGCGCTCGCCGGGCTGATCGCCCTGTTCAAGCGCGACAATGGCGGCGCGGCGCGCGCCTGATTTCGGGCTCGCGGGGTGGGGCGCGCCGGCTTTGCTCGCGCGCATGGCCGTCGAACTTCCCTCCCGCGTAATCGCCGGGATTGCGTTCATCGGCCGCTCGGGCGGGCTGGTGAAGGCGCTCAATGGATTCAAGAAAGGCCGCCACACGCTGCCGGATGCGGCGAATGCGACGACCAACTCGTTCCTGGCGAAACTTTGTGCGGCGGAACTCGCCGCAGCGGCCGAACAGGTTTTTCAGGAAGTGCGGACGGGCCTGGCGTACAAGCGGAAGGACGTCGCACTCTCGGTGACGAGCCCGCTCGCCGCGCTGACCGCGAAGGATTTCACGCTCGAAATCCTGTACGCGCTCGAGGAACGCGAACCGAGCCACTACGCGGTCACGACGACGTTGCGCGAACTGGGCGATGTGACGCTGGCCCGCACGGCGGAGTTCTCGCGGATTTTCGCCGGCCGCTTCACCGAGATTTCCTTTGCCCTGCGGAAAGGCGTGCAGGTCGACGCGGTGATCGATGCGATCGAGGGGCTCGACTCCGACCGCGGGCTGCGGGTGGACTATCCGTCGGATTATCGCGACTGCGTGATTCGGGTCAGCGGAGTCGACGCCGACGTGCGCTGCACCGGTGCCAGCCTGGAGGTGAGGTTTCCGCGCGGCGGTTCACCGGCGGAGTTGATCGACGGGTTCGCGGCGGTCCGCGCGGCGTTTCAGATCAGCAAGACGCTGAGCGGGCTGATTGGATGATGCAGAAGGCAACGAAGAAGCTCGCGCCTCGATCGTCACGATAGCGGAACGCGCGAGTCCGCCGGAGGCGGATAAACGCTTGCCCGCCTCCGGCGGGTTTCACCGAGTCGCGGGAAGGCCTCACGGCTTCCGCTACAGGTGCGCTACCCTCCGAATCTGTTTGGACCGCTCCTTACTTGATCAGCTCCGCCACGAAGGCGCGCTCCTCGACGAGTTCCTTGTTCGTCGCGGCGATCTTCGACTTCGCGAAATCGTCCATCGCATAGGTCGTGATGACTTCGTACGCGCCGGGCGCGGTCGTACGGACGGGCATGCCGGCCCACACGTGCGGATCGAAGCCGTAGGCGCCGTTCGACTTGACCGCGATGGAGTGAACCTCCCCGGGCGTGACGAGCGAGCGCACGTGATCGACCAGGGCGTTGGCGGCGGACGCGGCCGAGGATGCGCCGCGGGCCGCGATGATGGCTGCGCCGCGCTTGCCGACGGTTTCGCAGAACGCGCCCTGCAGCCACGCCTGGTCGGTGATGACCTGGGTCGCGGGCTGGCCGCCGATTTTCGCGTGGGCGAACGCCGGGAACATGGTCGGGCTGTGATTCCCGTAGATGAAGATGTCCTTCACCGTCGTGAGATCGGCGCCGGCTTTCTTCGCGAGCTGCGTCTGCGCGCGATTCTGGTCGAGCCGCACCATCGCGGTGAAGCGATCCGCGGTGAGCCGCTTCGCCTGCGACGCGGCGATCATGCAGTTGGTGTTGGCCGGGTTGCCGACGACGGCGACGCGCGCGTTGTCGGCGGCGACTTGATCGATGACCTTGCCTTGCGCGATGAAGATCCGGCCGTTGTCCTTCAGCAAATCGGCGCGCTCCATCCCGGGGCCGCGCGGCTTGGCGCCGACGAGCAGGCACCAGTTGGCGTCCTTGAAGCCGACCGCGGGCTGGTCGGTGAGGACGTAGCCCTTCAGCAGCGGAAAGGCGCAGTCATCGAGTTCCATCGCGACGCCCTCGAGCGCCTTCATCGCTTTCTCGATCGGCGCCTCGATCAACTGGAGGATGACCGGCTGGTCGTTCCCGAACATTTGCCCGGAGGCGATGCGGAAGAGAAGGGAGTAGCCGATTTGACCGGCGGCCCCTGTGACGGCGACGCGAATGGGGGATTTCATGGAAAGATAATGTTTAGCCGACGGAACACCCGGATTACACGGAAGAAATATCTGATCGGACCGTTCTTAGTTTTGCGCGAGAAGGCGGGAGGCGCGGCTAATGATGCCGTGGGTTCCGCGTGGACCGTGCGCAGGCTATTCGAACCGCGCGGCGAGCGCGCCGTGCAACTCGCGCACCAGCTTTTCCGTCGTCGGCCAGTCAATGCAGCCATCGGTGATGGATACGCCATAGCGGAGCTTTTCCTTCGGCTGGGGAAACGGCTGGCTGCCGGGCTCGAGATTGCTTTCGACCATCGCTCCCATGATGGACGTGTTGCCGGCGGCCACCTGGCCGAGCAGCGCGTGCACGACCGCGGGCTGGCGCTCCGGCATTTTCGCGGAGTTGTCGTGCGAGCAATCCACCAGAATGGATTTCGGCAGGCCGGCCCTCGCGAGGAGCTGCTCGGTCTGCGCGATGTGGGAGGGGGAATAATTCGGGCCGGTCGCGCCGCCCCGCAGCACGACGTGGCAGTCGGGATTGCCGCGCGTCACGATGGCCGAAGCCGCCCCGTCGAGATTGATGCCGAGAAACGTGTGCGGCTGCGCCGCCGCCTTGATCGCGTTGATGGCGGTCGTGATGGAACCATCGGTGCCGTTCTTGAAACCAAGCGGCATGGAGAGACCGCTGGCCATCTGCCGATGCGTCTGCGACTCGGCGGTGCGCGCGCCAATCGCCGACCAGCAAATCAAGTCGGCGATATACTGCGGCGTGATCGGATCGAGCAGTTCGGTCGCGGTGGGCAACCCGAGGTCGAGCACTTCGCGCAGGAACGTCCGCGCGGCCCGCAGGCCCGTCGCGATGTCGTGCGAGCCATCCAGGTGCGGGTCCATGATGAGCCCCTTCCAGCCAACGGTGGTGCGTGGCTTTTCGAAATAGACGCGCATGACGATCATCACGCGGTCGGCGACCTCCGCGGCGAGTGCGGCGAGCTGCTTCGCGTAGACGCGGCCCGCCTTCAAGTCGTGGATCGAGCAGGGGCCCACGATGAGCAGAAAGCGTTTGTCATCGGTGAAGATGAGACGGTGGATCTCGCGGCGCGCCCGCGTGACGAATTCGGCCTGCACGTCGGTCTTCGGCAACTCGGCCAGCAAGGCGGCGGGCGAGGGCAGCGCGCGCGTTTCGACGACATTGATGTCGGAAGTCTTCTGCATGAGCTTTTTGCTTCGCAAAAAGCTAAGTGGGCGGCGGGGCGGCGGTGCCGGCAAGGTGTTATTTGGGTGCCGGCATTTTTTTCGGCGGATCTCGGAATTAGCTTTTCGCTTCGCGAAAAACTCAAAAAAGTGGCCGGCCGCTTACCCCTAAGCGGCCGGCCTTTGCTTTCTTAGTTACCCCAAAACTCCCGCTAGGCGGGAGAAGTGTTAAACTTGATGGGAGAAGGAATATGCTTTGGGTCGCTTCGGTCAATCACTCGTTTTCAAAATCTATCACTTTCTTCCCAAGTTGGCTTACCATAGTTACTTAATGCTTATCAATATTTCTACTCACTCGGCGATTCATTCATGGCGACCAGCGTGCTGGCTGAAGGCGACGGGCACCGACGCAGCCAATTTCCTTCAAGGACAGTTCACCAACGACCTCCGCGCACTGAGAGCGTCGCCGTCGGTTTACGGGCTATGGCTGTCGGTTAAAGGAAAAGTCCTCGCCGACAGCTTCGTCCTGAAGGGAGCGACACCCGACGAGTTCTGGATTGGCAGCTATTTCTCGCCGGCGGCGGCCATTCGCGAGCGACTCGAGGCGTACATCATCGCGGATGACGTGACGCTGGAAGACCGCACGGCGGAGTGGCATGGCGTGACGGTGCTGGGCGAGGCGGCCGCGGCGTTGCTGCAGGAACCGCACGACCCGGCGCGTGTTTTTGTTTTTCCCGGCCGTCGCGACACGCGCGTGAATGCCGAATTCGTCTATCGCGGCGCAGACGGCGAGCCGGCCTGGGTGGCAGCCGCGACCCGGCTCGATGCCGTCGGCATGCTGCGGCGGCGAATTCGTGCGGGCATTCCCGCGGTGCCGGTGGACGCGGGCCCCGGGGATTTGCCAAACGAAGCCGGGCTCGAGGGCGCGGCAATCTCGTACACGAAGGGGTGCTACCTCGGCCAGGAAGTGATGGCGCGACTGAAGTCGATGGGCCAGGTTCGCCGCCGGCTCCGGCGCATCCGGGGAACGAGTGGTCCGCCCCCTCCGACCCCCGCTGCTGTATTTGCTGCAGCACGACAGGTCGGCGAACTGCGTTCGGCGGTGACCGAGGAGGCGGGTTGGATTGGGCTGGCGATGCTGTCGCGGCTGCACGTCAAACCCGACACGGCGCTGGCGTGGTCGGCCGACGGCCCCGCGGCGATTGAAGTACTCGAAGGGCCATGACCGAGCTCGAACAGGTTACGCAGTTGTGTGAACGGCTCGGCGCGGCGCCGGCGCAGGCCGCGACGATGGCGGCGCAATTGCTCAAGCGGGCGGACCAAATCGCGGCCGAGCGCCAGATCGCGCGCGAGACCGCGCTGCAGGGATTGCTCGAGCTGGTCGTGCAGGGCCGCGCGGGCGCAGTGCCCGCGCGCTTCGCGCCGGCGAAGCCGCCGCCGTGATTTCCTCGGGGCGAAAAAAGCTGCGCAGTTTCCGTAGCGGGATTCGATTGACCGCGCGCGTCCCGGTTCATTCGCTCGCGTCGCTTCCCTCCCCAATGAACAAAGCCGGCCTCGTCGTCCAAGTGCAGAAACTCCTGAACAACGGCACGTCGAAAGCGGCGGCCGAGCGAGCGACGGAAGCGGTGCTGATGGCGGTGAAGCGCGGCTTGCGCCGTGACGGCGAAGTTTCCCTCGTGGGGTTCGGCACCTTTGCGCTCGCCGTGCGGCCGGCGCGCAACGGGTTCAACCCGCACACGAAGCAGCCGATGCGGATTCGGGCGGTAAGAACGATTCGCTTCAAGCCGGGCGCGGAGATGCGCGCGTTGCACTGACCGACTTCGCGTTTTGCGTGTTTCAGCGTCGACCCGCCGGACCCGGCGGGTTTTTTGTTGTCCGTTTCCCGACATGAAATCCGCGCTCACCGCCAAATTCCGCGCCATCCATGGCCGTGCGCCGGAGATCATCGCGCGCGCTCCGGGCCGGATTGAGTTCATCGGGAACCACACCGACTACAACGGCGGGACGGTGCTGGGGGCGGCGATCGATCGCGGCGTGTGGGTGGCGCTGGCCCCGCGCGACGACCAGCAACGGCGGTTCAGCAGCGACCAGCGCGGCGCCATCGTCTCCGTGGCGGTCGACCGGCTGGAAAGATTATCCGGCGACGAGAGCTGGGCGAATTATCCGCTCGGCGTGCTGGCGGCGCTGCCCGTGTTCGGCGTGCGCGCCCCGGCGGGATTCGATTACGTCGCGATGTCGGACTTGCCGGCGGGCGCCGGCCTCAGCAGCAGCGCGGCGATCGAAATGGCTTCGGCCCTGGCATTCGTGACGGCGGCGGGCGAGCAGCCTGCGCGGGAAACGCTGGTGAAGGCCGCGCGGCATGCGGAAAACCATTTCGTCGGCGTACCGTGTGGCATCCTCGACCAGGGCGTATCGGGATTCGGCCGGAAGAATCACCTCGTGTTCATCGATTGCCGCGGGCCGCATTTCGAGACCGTGCCGCTGCCGGGCGGAGTGCATTTCTGGATTGTCAACACCCACACGAAACACGCGCTGGTCGACGGGCTGTACGCGGAACGGCACCGCGAGTGCATGGCTGCGGCGCGGGCGCTCGGCGTGCAGCTGCTGGTCGAGGTGTCGCCGGCCGCGCTGGCGGCGGGCGAAAGGAAGCTTTCTCCGGTGCAGGCGAAACGCGCGCGGCACATCGTCGAGGAAATCGCCCGCGTCGATCGGACCCGCGCCGCGCTGCGGGCCGGCGACCTCGCGGCGGTGGGCGCGCTGCTGACGGCGTCGCATCGCAGTTCGCAGATGCTGTTCGAAAACAGCACGGAGGAACTCGATTTCCTCGTCGATACGCTCGTCGCGACGCCGCACGTCCATGGCGCGCGGCTGACCGGCGGCGGGTTCGGCGGCGCGGTGATGGCAATGACGTCAGGCGATTTCGCCGAACATCACGCCAACGAAGTCGCCGTCGCGTACGGCAGGAAGTTTGGAACCCGGCCTGACCTTCTCCACGCCCAGACCGGCGACGGGGCCGCGCTGCTGCCGGTATGACGCGCCGCGAACTCCACGTCGCGCGGCAGCTGCTGTGCGCGCTGCAGGATCACATTCGCGACACGCTGGTGGCCGCCCGCGCAAAACACGCCGCGAAGTTCGCGCGCGTCGCAGCGGTGATGGCGGCGGACACGATTTACTACGTGGATCGGCTGAGCGAGGAAGCGATCGTCGAGTGGTTCGACGAGCACTGGCCGCGCGCGTGGCCGGTGGAGCTCGTGATGGAGGGGCTGAAGGATGGCACGACCACGTTTCCCCGCGGCACGGCGATCGGCGCCACCCGGTTCAAGTGCATCCTGGATCCAATCGACGGCACGCGCGGCGTGATGTACGACAAGCGTTCCGCGTGGATTCTCACGGGACTGGCGCGGCAACGCGGCGCGAAAACGCATCTCGGCGACATCACGGTGGCGGCGATGACGGAATTTCCGACGGCGAAGCACGGTTTCGCGGATCAAGTGAGTGCGGTGGCGGGCGGCGGCGTCGTGGCCGAGCGGCTCGATCTGCGCAATCGGCGCCGCCGGCGCTGGACGCCGCAGCCTTCGCGGGCGAAGGATTTCGAACACGGGTTTGCCTCGATCGCGCGATTCTTTCCGGAAGGAAAGGGCTTGCTCGGTGCGCTGGAGGAGGCGCTGTGGTGCGAACTCGGCCTCCTCGGCAAGAACGGCGGACAGCTGGTTTTCGACGATCAGTACATCAGCACCGGCGGGCAGCTCTTCGAATTGATGGTGGGCCACGATCGGATGCTGGGTGATTTGCGGCCGGCGGCGTATGCGAAGCTCGGGCTGTCGAGTGCCGCGCTCTGCTGCCACCCGTACGATATTGGCACGGCACTGATCGCGCACGAAGCGGGCTGCGTCGTCGAGCAACCCGACGGCCGGCCGTTGCGCGCGCCGTTGGACACGACGAGCTGTGTCGCGTGGATGGGCTACGCGAACCCCGCGCTGGCGCGCATGGTGCGACCGATCCTGCGGCGGCTGATGCGCGAGTTTTTCGCCTGATCAATCAACCGGCAAGGCAACCCACGACGTATCCGGAAAGTGGTGATATGTCATCTATTAGATGACAAGACCAAGCGAGGAAAACAGGAGTAAAGCGCGACCCGTTGGCGGCCGAGGCTTCGGCCCGGTTGGGATCAGAACAGCACCGCGACCTGCGTGAACCAGGCCCCGACCCATTCGCGGAAAAACACGAAGTAAAGTGCGCCGGCGATGGCGAGCATCGGTCCGAACGGCACGTGCGCGCCGAAGCCGAGGGCGACCGGCTCGCCGTCCGGGGTTTCGGCGGGCGGCGCCACGGGGGAAGATTTGCCCGTGAGCTTCTGCCAGGCGAGCGAGAGGGCAAACCAGACGGTGCCGACGACGGCTCCGCCGAAAACCGCGAAGACCGCGCCCTGCCAGCCGCAGAACGCGCCGATCGCGCCGACGAATTTCACGTCGCCAAACCCCATCGCCTCCTTGCGCAGGAGCGTTTCCGCGATCAACGCGATCCACAGCACGAGGCCCGAGCCAATCAACAGGCCCTGCAGGCCGAGGGCGAGCGAGCGCAGGCTGTCGATGGCGAAGAAACCGGCGTGCTGCCCGTGAAGTGCCGGCACGCAGACTGAAAGCAGCAGGCCGACCACGCCGAGCCCGACCGTGAACGCGTCGGGGATGATCATGTGATCCAAATCGATGAACGTCGCCGCGATCAGGCAGCTGACGAACACCCAGCCGCAAAGCGCCACCAGCGGCGGCAGCCGCAGCCAGCAGGCGACGAAGATGAGCGCGGTCAGGAGTTCGACGAACGGATAACGGATGGAAAAACTCCGGCCGCAGCAGCGCGCGCGACCGCGCAGCGCGAGCCAGGACACGATGGGAATGTTGTCGTGCCACCGGATCGGCTGGCCGCAGGCGCAGTGCGAGCCGGGCGTGACGATCGATTCCTCCTTCGGCACGCGGTAGATGACGACGTTGAGAAAACTGCCGACGCACGCGCCCACCAGGAAGGCCGCCAGCGGGAAGAACCAGGGGAACGCGGCGGAGAATTGGGCGTAGTCGAAGGCCATCCGCGCGGATCTCAGCACGACGCCCGGGCAAAGCACACGCTGAAATTTCCGTCAGCGCGCCCCCAGCGCCCCGGCAGCCGCCGTGGCCATCGTGGGCGCCGTGGCCGCCGCCGGCACGCCGCTCCAGATTTCGAGCGCCTTGGCGCCTTGATGGACGAGCATGCGGAGGCCGTTGGCCTGCGGAATTCTCTGGGCGGCGGCCGCCTGCAGCAGTGCCGTCTGCGGGGGATTGTAGATCATGTCGAACACGGCCCGCGGCCGCGGCAACGCGGCGAGATCAACCGGCAGGGAATCGCCGGCCCGCAACCCGGCGCTCGTGGCGTTGATCACGAGCGCGCCGGGAGGGAGACCGGCCGGAGGCGCCGAGGGCGCAAACCCGCGGACGACAATCCCGGCGGCGAGCGGCGCGAGCGTCGCGAGGAGCGCGTCGAGGTTTTCACGCGTGCGATTGGCGACCCAAAGGGAGGCGCAGCCGCGCTGCAGGCATTCGACCGCCGCGCCCCGCGCCGCGCCGCCCGCGCCGAGCAGAACGATCTCCGCGCCGGCGAGTTCGAGCCCGAGCGTTTCCCGCACGGCCGTCGCGAGCCCGTAGCCGTCGGTGTTGAAGCCGTGCCAGCCGCGCTCGCTCCACCGCAGCGTGTTCACCGCGCCCACCGGGCGCGCCGCGGCGTCGACGGCCGCCACGCGATCGAACGCGATGATCTTGTGGGGCACGGTGAGGTTGACGCCGCGGAATTTTTTCGCGTGCAGCAGCTCGAGCGCCCGCGGCAAGTCGTCCGGATGAATCTCGAACCGGAAGTACCGCCAGTCGCCGAAGCGCGGGTCGCGGCGCGCGAGTTCGGCCAGCGCTGCGTTGTGCATCGGCGGACTGATCGAGTGCTGGATCGGATGCCCGAGGACCGCGAGGGAAACGCCGTCACGCGACCAGCGATCGAGATCGCCGAGGCTGAGCACCGGGTCTGGGGCGGCGTGATTCAATTTTCGATTTTCGATTTCAGATTTTCGATTGAATGGGCGGCGCACCGCGCGCGCAAAATCGAAAATCGAGAATCAAAAATCGAAAATCACCTCACGACTTCGCGTGCTTCTCGTAGGTCGCCTCGAACTCCTCGACGAACCGCGCGAAGAGTTTCGCGTGATCGGGTTCGCCGGATGCCGTGTAGTGGTTCACCAGGTTGCGGCAGCTGCGGCACAGCACCTCGCGGACGGGCGTCGGCGACAAATCGCTCGCCTTGGGCTTGATGTTGTTCGCCCGCAGCAGATCGAAAATCTCCTCCGCATCGCGGAAAACGCCGCGATCGAAAGGATCGATGAAGAACGGCAGGTCGTCGGTGAAGCAGCCCACGATGAAGTGGCCCGGCAGCCCGACCGGCTCCAGGTCGAGGTGGAGACGCCCGGCGACGAGCAGGTACACGATGCTGAGCGAAAGCGGAATGCCGGTGCGCCGCTCCAGCACCTGATCGAGGAAACTGTTTTTCGGATCGGTGTAGTTCTCGACGTTCCCGTGGAAACCCCACTCGTGAAACAGCACGCGGTTGAGCACGCGGCACTTTTCGCGCGCACTGGAAGGATCGACGATCAACTCGCGGCAGCGGGCCGCGATCTTGTCGAGCTGCGCGCAGCAGCTGCCGGCATCGAGCCGGGGCGACACGGTGCGCGCGAGCAGCAGCGCGCCGGACTCCAGTTCGTAGTTCAACGAGCGAATGAAACCGCGAAACTCGGCGATCGGATCGGAAAACTTCAACTCGTCCAGATACCACGCGGCGTGGCGGGCCAGCACGCGATTCGAACCCTTGGCCACGGTTTGCAGGAAATGCGCCGAGGCCGATCCGAGCTGGTTGAACCGGAGGAGGAGGGCACGGCGGACAGCCGGACTGTTGTCGTCGAGCAGGCTCAACAGCGCGTCGCGTTCGGCGAGGCCGAAAGTTTCGATTTCCACGCCCAGGAAGCGAAAAACTTTTCCCGATCGGCGCAATAGGGAAACCGACGAGCGTGCGTAAAAAATTTCTTGCGGAAGAGTTAGCGCGGAAAACAACCTCGTCGAAAAATCGGGCAAAATGAGACGTGAGACGCCCGAGGGTTTGTCGGCGCCGTGGCCCGTCGCGTGAGCCCCTCGACGCCGCCCGGCGGAAACCGTGCGCTTTTCGCACAAATCCGGCCGACCGGCCGCGAAACACTCACGCGTTCCACGGCGAAATTCCGGCGGGGCGCGGGCTCGATTCAGTCACGCGCCGGGCCACCGCCATCCGGCTATTCGCGCGCGCCGAAGAGCGCGGTGCCGACGCGGACGAGCGTGCTGCCGGCGGCGACGGCGAGCGCGAGGTCGCCGGTCATGCCCATCGAGAGTTCGCGCAGCGGCGTGCCGAAGCGGGCCGCGAGTTCATCGCGCAGGTTCCGAAGGTTGTGGAACGTCCGTTCCGCGTGCGCGGCGGTTTCCGCTGGTGTCGGGCCGAGGGGCGCGATCGTCATGAACCCGTCGACGCGCAGGGATTTTTTCGCGAGGGCCGTTTCGAGCAGTCGTGGAGCGTCCGCGATTTCGGCGCCGAACTTGGCGGGGTCGTTGCCCGCGTTGATTTGCAGCAGAACCGGCAGTCGCCGGCCGAGCGCATCCGCGGCGCGGTCCAGGTGGTTGAGCAGCTTCTCGCTGTCGACGCTTTGCACGCGGTCGAAGTGTTCCGCCGCAAGTTTCGCTTTGTTCGATTGCAGGTGGCCGATGAGTTCCCACTGGAGACTGGCGGCGGTCGGTGCGACCTGCGCGCGTTTCTCCACGCCCTCCTGCACGCGATTCTCGCCGACCGCCCGCAGGCCGTACCGCGCGGCGTATTCGGCGGCGGCAGGGGGGTGCGTTTTCGTCACGGCGAGAAGTTCGACGCCCGTCGGGTCGCGGCCGGCGCCCTGACAGGCCTCGCGAATCCTGCCCCGGATTTCGTCGGCGCGCCGGGCAAATTCCTCATAAGTAATCCACATGGACCGAAGGATGTGTTTAGAAAAACTACTTAGTTGTTTACGGACGAGCAGGAGCTTCTACTCTGTCGGGCACAACGCCAGCTAATCAATGCAGATCGAGAATTTCAAAATCTTCGCCGACCTCGTCGAGACGAAGAGCTTTTCAAAGTCGGCCAAACTCAATGGCATCACGCAATCCGCCGTGAGCCAGCAAGCCCGGGCGATGGAGCGGCATTTCAAGACGCTGCTGATCGACCGGAGCCAGAAGCAATTCCAGCTCACGCGGGAGGGGCAGCGTGTTTACGACGCGGCGAAGGAGATGCTGCATACGTACGAGAAGCTGCTGTCGGAGCTGCAGGAGATGAAGAAGGTGATCAGCGGCACGATTCGCATCTCGACGATCTACTCGATCGGTCTGCACGAACTGCCGCCGTTCATCAAAAAATTCCTGCACGACTTCCCCTCGGTCAATGTGCGCGTCGAATACCGGCGCTCGAACCTCGTGTACGAGGACATCCTGCACAACTCGGTGGATTTCGGGTTGGTGGCGTTTCCGGTGAAGCAGCGGCAAATCGAGGTGCTGCCTTTCCGCAACGATCATTTGGTGCTGATCACGCACCCGCAGCACCAGCTGGCGAAGCGGACCGACATCGAGGTGAAGGATCTCACGGGGCAGAAGTTCATCGGGTTCGATCCGGACATCCCGACCCGCAAGGCGGTCGACCAGATCTTCCGCGAGCACAAGCTCGAGATCGAGCCGGTGATGGAGTTCGACAACATCGAGACAGTGAAGCGCGCAGTGGAAATCGATCACGGCATCGCGATCGTGCCGCAGGCGACCGTGGTGCAGGAACAGAAGCAGGGCTCGCTCGCCGTGCTGCATTTCAAGGGCAGGGATTTCACGCGGCCGCTGGCGATTTTGCATCGGAAAGGGCGGGTGCTGACGCCGGCGATGAAGAAGTTCATCGAGACGCTCGGACTCGACCTGCCCGAAATGCGCGAGGCCTAGATTTTCGCTCCGCGAAAACCTGGGAAGAAAATTTGCGGCGGCGGTTCTCACCGTTAGCTTCCATCACTTTCCATGAACCGCACGGCCCGTACCTTCGCCACGTCATTAACAGTGCTCACGCTTGGGCTCGCGGCGTGCACCCCGAGCAAGGAAGACAAGCCGCCGAAGCCCAAGGTCACCGCGAGCGCGACGCCGGTGGTCAACGCGCTGCCCAGGATTGGCCCGGCGCCCTCGTGGAAACTGCAGGATCTCGACGGCAAGCCGGTCACGCTCGACCAGTTCAAGGGCAAGGTTGTGGTCCTGGATTTTTGGGCCACGTGGTGCCCGCCGTGCCGCGCGGAGATTCCCGGCTACACCGACTTGATGCGGAAGTACGAGAAGGAGGGGCTCGTGATCGTTGGCGCCTCCGTCGACCAGGGTGGTCCGGATGTCGTGAAGCCGTTCGCCCAGAAAATGGGCATCAACTATCCGCTGGTGATGGCGGACGAAGCGACCGCGACGGCCTACGGCGCGACCGAGGCGATCCCGACCACCATCATCATCGACCGCGCGGGGCAGATTCGCGACCGCAAGGTCGGCTCGGAGGAAACCGCCGAGTACGAGAAGAAGATCGTGGCGGTGCTGAAGGAGCGGACGTAGGCGGCCTGCGCGGTGGCTCGCGGGATTCGGCGGCGGGGCATCCGCCTTCGCCCGCGGGCGCGGGATTACGGCGCGGTTGTTTTTCTCGCGGCCGCGAGAAAAACAAAAGGGGCCGGCGATAACCCCTTAACGCCGGCCCCAGTTTTTTCCTGTTAACCAGTCCTGCGACCGGAATCACGCTACCCAAACCCTGCTGGGCAGGAATGGGGTTTCAGCATTCGCTGTGCCATTTGCCGGCCGCTCGGCCCAGTCAGTCGCGGGCGAAATTGGTGATCTGCGCCAAATCGTCGGCGATCGACCGATCGTTCCGGCAGCGGCCGAAACGATGCTGGGCGCCCCACCGCTGTTGGTACCGTTGCCAGTGTTCGAATACGCCGGGCATCACCAGCCGGACAAATGGCACGTCGAGGATCCCGGCCTTTCGTTTCGCCGCGTAATCCGGATTGCAGCGCTGGAGCTCCCCGTCGAGACCGCCCGCGATCTGTGGGCCGGTCGGCGTGGAAATCGTGCCGGCTTTCAACTCGACCCACCACTCGTGGCGGCCGCGCTGCTGTCCGGTCAGGTTATTGGTCAGCAGCGGCGCGACGTGAAAATTCACGATCGACCACTGGTTGCGCGAGCAGACGGCGACGAGGGCCTCGACGATTTCCCGTTCGAGGACATTTTCACCGAAGGCGTGCAGCCGCAGCGTGGTGCGGCCGCGGTGAATGAGCCGCGGCGGGGCCGTCGTGATGAACCGGACCACATCCTCCATCACATAGCGCACCAGCCCACCGGGCGTCGTGACGATGAGAGCATAATCGACGCCCGGCTGCGCTGCATCGAGCGACACGGCTTTCGCCCCGAGCTGGGACACCCGCGCATCGTCGAATTCGCTCAACGGCAGGAATTCGAAAAAGACGCCGAGGTCGGCCATCAGCCGGAGCCCGGCCGCCGGCGCGTCGGTGTCCTGCGTCGCGACGAATGCCTCCGTGGCGACGTAGGTTTCGTGGAATTTCACCGCCGGCCCGAGCAGCGCATGCAGCTCGGCGGCGAACGGCGCGATGGTCGCCCCGCTGTGCACGAACACCTCCAGGTTCGGCCAGATCTGCTGCAGGTCGCGGATGGGCTGTCCGCTTTGCGCATAGCGCGCGTACAGTTCCGTGGCAAACTGCGCGACCCACTTCGGGACGCCGGCGATCACTGTGACGTCGCACCGGCATGTCCGGCCGACGATGCCGTCAACCAAGGCGTCCCAATCCGCCGCTTGCGCGATCGTGCTGCCTGGTTCGTACAAATGTTTCTCCGCCCAATCCGGCAGGACGAGCGGAAGGATGCCACTCAGCTCCGCCGCATAGGCTTGGTGTCCGGCCGTTCCGCCGAGCGTCGTGAGCTTGCTCGAACTGCCCAGCAGCAGATGACGTCCGCGGAAAATGCCGGCGTGCCTCGCGCGGACAGTATAATAGAGCAGCGCGTCGCGGACGCCGCGGCGGAAATGCTCGAGCAAGTTCTCCGTCGCCGGAATGTATTTCGCTTCCCCCTTCGTCGTGCCGGACGAGAGCCCGAACAGCGCGCAGACGCCGGGCCACAGGACATTCGGTTCGCCGCCGCGCATGCGCTCGATGGCGGGAGCGAGCGACGCATACGTCTGCAGCGGCACGCGCGATTGGAACTCGGCGTACGACATTTTCGGCTGGAGGCCGGCGTTCCGCCAATGTTCCGTGGTGGCCAGTCGGCCCAGCAGGTGGCGCCGCGTCCGTTCTTGCCCGACCGCCGCGGCACGCTTGCGACGCAGTTTCCATTCGGTCGCCGCCGTCTTCAGACTCAGCCCAAACGTGTGGAAACTTTTCGGCCAGACTGGCATCGCGACAGGAGGAGGCGAGGCGTAGCGCGGTGGGGCGGCAAGCGAATACTGCCGGTGGGCACTACTGACCGATGGCAGACGCTCCACGCCAAAGCCCGAGCGACCGCCGCGCGGCGCAGTGCGGGGCGCAGGGGGCCTTTGGAATTTGTTTGGGGTTTGGCCGTTTGGGATTTGTGATTTTCACCGATGCTGCCCCCTGTGATTTTCGAAGACGACGTGCTCGTGGCGTTCGACAAGCCGAGCGGGTTGCTTGTCGCGCCGGATCGCTGGGACAAGACACGCGAGAACCTCATGGGACTCGTGCATGCGCATCCGCGCTATGGGCACACCGTCGCGAACGTGCACCGGCTCGACGCCGACACGAGCGGCTTGCTGCTGTGCGCGAAGACGAAGCCGGCGCTGGATTTCCTGACGGGCCAGTTCCAGTCCAAGACAGTGCGGAAGAAATACCACGCGTTCGTCGCGGTGCTGCCACCCGAGCAGGCGATGAAGGTTGTCGCGCCAATCCGAGATGCGGCGGGCGCGCTGCCCGACACGTTCACAGTTGAGCTCGCCTTGGGCGAAGACGAACGGCAGCCGGGCCGCATGCGCGTCTTCAAAGGTCGCGGCGGCAAGGACTGCGTGACGGAGTTTCGCACCCTCGAGCGTTTCCGCGGCTCGACCCGCGTGGGCCCGTTTCTGCGAAGCGGCCTGGGTTCCAGCCAGCGAGTCGGCTCAGCGCCCAGGCCGGCACGGAGAGCCGGCCCCACCTCATCGGCGGTGGCGGGGTTCGCGTTTGTCGAATGTCACCCGCTCACCGGCCGCACGCATCAGCTGCGCGTGCACCTCGCCGCCGCCGGGGCGCCCATCCTCAACGATGTTTTCTACGGCAATCCCGATGTGGTGCTCCGCCTCTCGGACTTCAAGCGCGGTTACAAGGGGCGCGAGGATGAGAAACCGCTGATTGGCCGGCTGGCCCTGCACGCGAGCGACCTGACGTTCACGCACCCGACCACGCGCGCACCGCTGACGCTGGCCGCGCCGCTGCCGCACGAGTTCGAGGTGGCGATGAAGTACCTCAGAAAATTTGCGGCTGTCCGCTGAGCCGGGCGTGTGGCGGAAGATCTCCCGCGAATCACGCGAATAAACGCGAATGGCAGAGGAGGGTTGCCCGAGTCCGGCTGACGAGACGCTCGTCGCCCAAACGTGTGAACTTGTTCTCCTGGATCGCATTCGCGAGAACTCGCGTGGATTTGCGGCCAACAGGATTAGGCCTGCCGCGGATCTGTCCCGAATCGGCCGGGGTGTGCTATTATCGTAGTCATCCTGAAAGCTCGTAGAGCGTGGCGGAATCCATCACGTTTCGCCCAGTTTCGAAACCCGCCATGATCCAATCATACCTCACTCGCCGCGAAGTCCTGAAAACCGCCGCCCTCGGCGTTGCCGCGCTGCCTCTGCTGGGCACGGTGGCATTGGCCGCGGAAAAGAAGAAGGCCGGCGGCGAAGCGGCCACGCCTCCGACCTACCAGGAGTTTCCCGAAGGGCGTGAGCACGGGTTGCGGCTCGGCATCGCGTCGTATTCCGTGCGCAACCTGCCGCTCGACGAGGCCATCGCGGTCGTGAAGACGCTGCGCGTGCAGAACATCGCGCTGTTCCGGCTGCATTGTAACTGGGAGGGCGCCACGGCCGCGGAATGCCGGGCGGTGGGCGAGAAACTCAAAGCCGCGGGACTGAAGCTCAGCGGCTCGGGTGTCGTCACTCTGCCGAACGACGAGGCGAAGTGCCGGAAGGCCTTCGAGAATGTGAAGGCCGCCGGCATGGCCACGATGGTGTGCAAGCCGGCGACCGACGCATTCCCGCTGGTGGCGAAGCTGGCCAAGGAATTCGACCAGCCGCTCGCGATTCACAACCATGGCCCCGAGGACAAGGAGTACCCGACGCCGTCGGTGATCTGGAACCACATCAAGTCGCTCGATGCACGAGTCGGGCTGTGCATTGACGTGGGCCATTCGGTCCGCGGGGGCGAAGATGCCGTCACGGCAATCCGCAAATATGCCGCCCGCGTCTACGACGTGCATCTGAAGGATTCGGTCGCGGTGCCTGGGGCGCAGCGCGACATCCCGATCGAAGTCGGCGCGGGCCGGCTGGATATCCGCGGCGTGCTGCGCGCGCTGCTCGAGGTGAAGTACGACGGCGTGGTTTCGTTCGAGTACGAAAAGGTCTTCGGCAACCCGGTCGTTGGCCTGGCCGAATCCCTCGGCTACGTTCGCGGCGTGCTGGCGGCGTACGCGAAAGCATAACACCCACTTCCTGCCGCGGGGTGCCCTCACCCCGCGATTGTCGCGAGCGAACCTGCAGCACCGCGGGGCGAGGGCACCCGCCCCTCCCATTCTCATGAACCCCAAGCTTCCCCACGTTCTGCTCTCAGTGCTGTTCGCATGCCTCGCCGCGGCCGGCATGGCGGCCGACAAGAAGAAAGGCTCCAGCAAGACGAAGAGCCTCGACGGTCAGCTGCCGCCGGACGCGCATGTGCTGAAACTCGGCGAGGCCGCGCCGGACTTCCGGCTGCTCGGCATCGACGGGCGAATGTACACGCTGGCCGATTTCAGGTCGGCGCCGGTGCTGATGGTGGTTTTCCTCTCGAACCACTGCCCGGTCTCGCACGCGGCGGAGACGCGGCTGATTCCGCTCGCGAAGGAGTTCCAGTCGAAGGGCCTCGCGGTCGTTGCGATCAACCCGAACAGCCCCGCGGGCATCCGGATCGATGAGCTCGGCTACAGCAAGTACAACGACAGCTACGCGGAAATGAAGCTGTACGCGAAGGAGGTCGGGTTCCCATTCCCGTATTTGTATGACGGCGACACGCAGGTGACGGCGAAGGCGTACGGCTGCCTGGCCACGCCGCACGTCTTCCTGTTCGATCGCGAGCGGAAGCTGCGCTACGCGGGCGACGTCGACGACTCGCGGTACGAGGATCCGAAGTCGGTGACTTCGCCCGACGCGCGCAACGCGATCGTCGAAATGCTGGCGGGCAAACCCGTGACCAAGCCGATGACCACGGTGTTCGGGTGCTCGACGAAGTGGAACACGAAACGGGGGGACGTCGCGCAGGCCGAGGAAAAGTGGCGCGCGGAACCGGTCGACCTCGCGCTGATCGACGCCGACGGCGTGGCCAAGCTGGCGAAGAACGATTCGAACCGCCTGCGCCTGATCAACGTCTGGGCCACCTGGTGCGCGCCGTGCGTGGCGGAGCTGCCCGAACTGGTGTCGCTGGCCCGGCGGCTCGGCAACCGCGACTACGAGATGGTGACGATCTCGATGGATGAACCGAAAGCGCAGCCGCAGGTGAAGGCTTTCCTGGAGAAACACCACGTCGCCACGCCCGGCCGGCTGAAGCGATTGCTCGCGGCGGAGGGGCGCGGCCCGCTGAACTATTTGTACACGGGCGCGAGCAGCGATGCGTTGGTGAAGGCGCTGGATCCCGAGTGGCCGGGGCCGCTGCCGCATACGGTGCTGATCGCGCCGGGTGGCCGGGTGATCTACCGCCACAACGGGCAGCTCGATCCGGAAGAGCTCAAGAACGTCATCGTGAAACAGCTCGGGCCGTACTACACGCCGGAGGAAAAGCGGTAGCGAGGCTTCGCCTCGAACCGAGGACCAGAGACCAGAGACCAGAGACCCCAAGCCCAAACGGCTTTAACAAATCGAGCGACGGGCGCGGATTCTCGAAACTGTAGCGGCGGTCTGTGACCGCCGAAATTGTGAGCGGGCGAGTTTTGGAAAACGCGATTGGCTCGAGGTCCTTGGTCTCTGGTCTTTGGTCGCTGGTCCGAAGCGAAGCCATGCACGTCGCGCTTTTCAAATCCCCCGAGTTCCCTCACAGTCTTCGCCTATGCCTCCAGCTTTCTCTACCCGTCGCGAGTTTCTTCAGCGCGCCGCGCTTGTCGCCGCCGCTCCGCTTATCCTTCCCGGCCGCGTTTGGTCCCAGGAAACTGCGCCGAGCAAGCGCCTCACGATCGGTTGCATCGGCATGGGCAAACAGATGAAGGGCCATCTCGGCGCCTTCCTCGGACGCGACGACGTGCAGGTGCTCGCGGTCTGCGATGTCGACACCACGCGCCGCGAAGCCGCGAAGAAGCGGGTCGACGAGGCATACACGAAGAAGATGGGCGAGACCTACAAGGCCTGCGACGCCTACAACGATTTCCGCGAGCTGCTTGCGCGAAAAGACATCGATGTGGTGGTCATCGCGACACCGGATCACTGGCACACGTACGTGGCGATCGCGGCGGTGAAGGCGGGCAAGGACGTCTATTGCGAGAAGCCGCTCACGCACAACGTCCACGAGGCGGTCGAGCTGGTGAAGGCGGTGCGCAAGGCCAATCGCGTTTTCCAGGTGGGCTCGCAGCAGCGTTCGTCCAAGGAATTTCGCGTCGCCTGCGAACTCGTGCGCAACGGCGTGATCGGCCGCGTCGACTCGATCCACATTTCCATCGGCGATCCCGCGGTCGCGTACAACCTGCCGGAGGAGCCGCTGGAGCCGGGGCTCGACTGGAACCTCTGGTGCGGACCCGGCCCGCTGGTGAAGTACAACTCGATCCTCAGCCCGCGCGGCGTGCACGATCATTTCCCGCGCTGGCGCAACACGTGGGAATTCGGCGGCGGCGCGATCACCGACTGGGGCGCGCATCACATCGACATTGCGCATTGGGCGATGGCCATGGACGGCAACGGCCCGGTGGAGCTGCGGGCGCCGCAGAACTGGCAGGGGGCGAAGCGCGGCGCGCAGCTCGTCTACGCCGACGGGACCGTGCTTACGCACGTGAAAGGCAAGGGCGTTTCGTTCTATGGAACCGAGGGCGAAGTCCACGTGAACCGCGGCAAGTTCGAATTCCAGCTCGGCGGGAAGACGATTCACAAGTTCTGGGACCGCGAAATCGACAAGGGCACCTCGATGGAGCGCGAAGTCACGCTGACCGAGCGCGAGTACCTGGCCGACCCGAAGGTCAAACTCTACAACAGCCGCAACCACCACCAGGACTTCCTCGACGCGGTGAAGTCGCGCCAGCGGCCGATCTGCGACGTCGCGATCGGGGCGAGCAGCGCCATCGCGTGCCACGTGATGAACTTCGCCTATCACTACGGCGCCAGTGCGAAATGGGACCCGGTGCGGAATCGTTTCGCCAGCGGCGGGAATTCGAAGTGGCTCACGCGCGATCGGTACCGCGACAAATGGGTGGTGTGAGTTGAGGAGGACGAGACGGAGCTCGTCCCTCCAGGTGCGCAAGAACGTCCGTGGAGGGCCGGCCTCCGTGCCGGCCGCAAAGAGGATAACGAAGTGCATTCTGGCGGCAGGCAGAGACGCCTGCCGCTACGTCTCGGCCATGCCTGACGTACCGAAGCATTGACGCGACTCGGCGCGGTCCTTTGCCTGCGCGACTTGCACGCGACCCCCACGCCGACCGCCGTCGTCCCGTTTTCCTCCGGGCAACGGCGCGTCCTGTGGGTGTTGTGGCTGACGTACGGTTCGTTTTATTTTTGCCGCAACAACCTCGGGGTCGCGCTGCCCGGGATCCAGGCCGAGTTCGGCTACACGAAGGCGCAGCTCGGCACGGTGCTGATGTCGCTGAAGCTCGCCTATGGCCTCGGCCAGTTCATCAACGGCCAGCTCGCGGAGCACTGGTCGCCGCGCCGGTTGCTGGCGCTCGGGCTGCTGGCATCGGCCGCGCTGAACCTCCTCTTCGGCTGGGTGACGGCGCTGTATTTCCTGACGTTTGTGTGGGCGTGCAACGGCTACGTGCAGGCGCTGGGCTGGCCGCCGACGATGCGCGCGGCGGCCAACTGGTTTCCCGCGACGCAGCGCGGCCGGGCGATCGGCGTCATCGGGACCGGCTACCAGTTGTGCGGCGCGTTGACCTTTGCGGTTTCGGGCTGGGCCGCCGATCAATTTGGTTGGCGCGGCGCGCTGTACGTTCCGGCGGTGCTGGTCGCGGCGAGTGCCGTGCACATGCTGTTCCTGCTCGAAGATGCGCCGCCACCCGTAGCCGCGACCGTGGGCGAGCGGACGTCGCCGGACCGCTCGCTCACGCTCGCGGCTACGAATCCGGGGGCCGGGCCCCTGGTTCCGGCGCGATCATGGCGGGCGAACCTCGCCCTCACGCTCGGCAACCCCGCGTTGTGGCTCGTCGCGGTGGCGCTCTGCCTGCTCGACGCGTGCCGCTACGGTTTCACCGACTGGGGCGTGACGCACCTCAAGGAGGTGATGAACGACAACGTGAAGATCGCCGCGTTCAAGTACGCCGTGCTGCCGTTCGGCGGAATCGTGGGCGCGTATTGGTCCGGCTGGGCGACCGACCGGTTCTTCGCGGGACGGCGCGCACCCGTCATCTGCGGATTGCTCGTCGTCCTCGGCGGGCTCGGGCTCGGCTACGATCGCGTGCTGCACTGGGGCCTCGGGTCATCGGTCGCGATCCTGTTCGCGATCGGCTTCTGCATCTTCGGCTCGCAGGTGCTGCTGGTCGGCACGCTGCCAATCGATCTCGCCCGGCAGGGCACGGCGGCGGCGGCGGCGGGATTCGTGAACTTCATGGGTTACATGGGTGCCGCGGCGGGCGACAAAGTGACCGGCCAGATCGCGCAGGAGCACGGCTGGCAATTTGCCGTGCGGTTCTGGTCGGCGTGCGCATTTGCCAGCGCCGTGGCGATCGCGTTCCTGTGGAACGCGGGGAGGAAGGGCGACACGGCATGAGCATTTCGCGAATAACGCGACCGCGCCTTAATGGGCGCGGCTACACTAGGCGCGCTGACTGCATTCACGTAGCCGCGCCCATTAAGGCGCGGGTCGCTCGGAGAATTTCATGATCAAGAAGGCTATCATCATTGGCGCGGGTAGGGGACGACGGTTGATGCCCACGACGGTGGACACGCCGAAGTGTTTTGCCGAGGTCGGCGGCCGGCGGCTGATCGACTGGGCCGTCGAGGCCTTTCGCGGCGCGGGCGTCACCGACCTCTGCTTCATCGGCGGCTACCAAATCGACAAGGTGAGGCGCGATTACCCGCAGTTCACGTTTCGCCACAACGCCGGCTGGGAGCACAACAATATCCTGCTCTCGCTCATGCATGCCGAGGACCAGATGGGCGACGGCTTCATCTGCTGCTACTCCGACATCCTGTTCACGAGCGACGTCGTCCGCCGCACGCTGCAGCAACCCGGCGACATCGCGCTCAGCGTCGACACCCTGTGGCTCGAGCGCTACCAGCATCGCACGCAGCATCCGCCGGACGACGGGGAGAAAGTCACGGTGCGCAATGGCAGGGTGACACGGGTGCACCGGGCGATTCCGCCGCCGGAGGCGCACGGCGAGTACACCGGCATCGCGAAATTCACGCCGGCCGGCGCGGCGCAGCTGCGCGAGCATTTCGCCCGCGCGAAGCAGCAGTACGCGGGCAAGCCGTTTCGTGAAGCGGCCGTCTTCGAGAAAGCCTACCTCATCCTGCTGTACCAGGAGATGATCGAAGCCGGCGTGAAGTTCGCCCACGCCGACACGCCGGGCCAGTACATGGAAGTCGACACGCAGGAGGATTTCGAACTCGCGCGGCGATTCTGGGGGAAGAGCTGAGATGAACAGGAGGACGCGAAGATCGCGAAGCATGCGGTTTTCTTCGTGGCCTTCGTGAACTTCTGTTCTTTGGTTTGCTGACTTTTGTTGCGCATGAGCAAACGACACCTCTTTCCCACGTCAGTCGTCGGCTCGCTGCCGCGGCCGGCGTTCATCCTCGATTTGATCAACGATCGGCCGCCGCTGCCGGCGGAGCGGTACCAGCGCGAGATGGAGGCGGCCGTGCGGTTCGCGGTCGCGATGCAGGAGCACGCCGGGATAGACGTCGTGACCGACGGCGAGTGGTGGCGCAAATCCTACATCGGCGTGATCGCGGAGCTCGCGCACGGCTTCGAAGTCGGCGCGCTGCCCGATGGCCGGCCGTTCACGCTCGTGACCGGTCCGCTGGCGCCGAAGAAGCCGGGGTTCATCGCGCAGGAGGTGACGTTTCTCAAAAAAATCACCAGCCGGCAGATCAAATCGACGTTGCCCTCGCCGGCGCTGCTCGGCGAACGGATGTGGAGCGCGGAGAAATCGGCGAAGGCGTACCGGACGCGCGACGATTTCGTGCGGGCTTGTGTGCCGGTCCTCCGCCGCGAACTCGAGCTCGTCCGGGATGCGGGTGCCGACATCGCGCAGATCGACGACCCGCATCTCTGCCTCTTCGTGGATCCCGAGGTGCGGGCGAGCTACGCCGACCCCGATGCCGCCGCGGCGTTCGCGGTCGAGATGGTCAACGAGGTCGTGGCCGGCGTCGCCGGGATCAAGCTCGCGGTGCACCTTTGCCGCCGGGCCGGCGGCCGTGCGCGCGGCGAGGTCGGCCACGCGGGTGGCTACGGTCCGATCATCGAGCACCTCAACAACCTCAACGTGCACCATCTCACCATGGAGTTCACCGCGCCGCAGGCCGGGGACATGGCGGTCTTCAAGGAGCTGCGGCCCGATTTCGAAATCGGGCTCGGCTGCGTCGACGTCACGCCGGGGAAAGTCGATTCCCCGGAAACGATCGCCGCGCGCGTGCGCAAGGCGACCGAGTTTCTCAATCCGAAGCGAATCACGCTGAATCCCGACTGTGGGTTTGCGCCGGGCTCCGGGGCCGTGGTCAGCATCGACGAGGCGTATCGCAAGCTCTGCAACGAAGCGGAGGCCGCGCGGATGTTGCGGGCGGAGTTCGCGTAGCGGCTGCGCACGGACGGCCGCCAAACGTGCTCGGACGTTCCCGACTCAGCAGAAAAATTCAGAAGTGTGCCCGCGAGTCACGCGAATCAACGCGAATCCGCGTCAGGATGGCGGTTCGGTGAAGCGATGATTCCGCTGGATGCCCATCGCGAGCATTCGCGTGAAATCGCGGGCAACGAGAACGAAGACGTACTCGTGAGCGTCCACCTTCGTCCAATTCACGGCCGCAGCGCCACCGGCTTCTCCACCCAACCCGCCGGCCGTTGGCCGCGGCCGGGGCGGTCGACGTCGCCAATCTCGGCGCGGATCTTTTCTGCCATGGCGAGCAGCCGGCGCACGACGTCGGCGTGTTCGGCCGAGACTTCGCGGTCCTCGTGCACGTCGTGACGAACATCGTAGAGCTGCGCCTTCGCCGGCGCGGTCTTGCGCGCGTTGTTGATGAGCTTTTTCTCCAGCGGCAGGTAGAGTTTCCAGGGCCCGGCGCGAATCGCCTGCAGCTGCTCCGTCCGATAGTAGCCGAAACCCACCTCGTCCCACGGTGACTTCGCGCCCGATTCGCCGAAAAGCAGCGGCCTGATGTCGTGGCCGTCGATGGGTGCCGGCGGCAGCGACGCGCCGGCGAGGCGCGCGAAGGTCGGCAGGAGATCCATCGTCGAGCAGAGTTCATCGGTGGTCCGCCCCGCGGGAATCCGGCCCGGCCACCGCATGATGCACGGCATTCGCATCGCGCCTTCGCTGGTGTCGTAGCCGAAGCCTCGATACGGCGCATCGCTGCCCTGCGGCGGGTTGCGCTGCACGGCGCCGTTGTCCGAGGTCCAGATCACGAGCGTGTTCTCGCGGAGACGGAGGCGCTCCAGCGCGCCCACGATTTCGCCCGTGCTCCAGTCCAGTTCCTCGACCGCGTCGCCGTACGCGCCGTTCCGTGACTGGCCGCGAAAGGCCGGGCTGGAAAACGGATGGTCGGTCGATCCCGGCATCGTGTGCGGGACGTACGCGAAGAATGGCCGTTCGCGGTGGCGCTCGATGAACGCGATCACCTCCGCGGTCGTGCGCTGCACGAGATAATCGCGGTCGACCGGCGCCGCGATTACGCGCTCATTGCGCATCAGCGGCAGCTCCGGCCAGGTCTCCGGCGATTTGTCGCGGGTCATGTCGTCGCTGTACGGGATGCCGAAGAACTCAGCGAAACCCTGCCGCGTCGGCAGGAACTCCGGCTGGTCGCCCAGGTGCCATTTGCCGAATATGCCCGTCGCGTAGCCGGCCGGCTTCAGCACTTCCGCGATCGTCGTCTCGTCCGGGTGGAGACCCTTCGGAGAAACCGGGCGCAGCACCGCGCCGTTCGCCTCGTTGACGTGCAGGTTCACGCGGCGCGGATAGCAGCCGGTCATCAGCGCTGCGCGGCTCGGCGTGCACACCCCGCTGGCGACGTAGAAGCTCGTGAACTTCGTGCCTTCCGCCGCCAGCCGGTCGATGTTCGGTGTGCGGTGCAGCTTCGAGCCGAAGCACCCGAGGTCGCCGTTGCCGAGGTTGTCGACGAAGATCAGCACGATGTTCGGCGGTCGTGCTTTTGACTCGCCGGCGGCGGCAACGCCAGCGACCGACAGAACGACCAGCAGAACGACGATCCGGGAAAGTCCCACGAATTCCATGATCACGGCGAACACGTCGCGATGGTCAATTCTCCTCGTCGTGGCCCGCGCAACTTGTCAGCGTCGGAGCAACCCCGGACGAGCGAATCAGCCTCGTTCCGCCAGCCCCCATCCAAGGACCGCCATGAATACGCCATCGCCTGCTTCCACCGCCGCCGGCCAGACGCCCGAAGTTTCCGTTCTTTCACGCCGCACCTTCATTGGGGCGGGAGCCGCCGCCGCCGCCGTCAGCATACTGCCGCAACACGTGATCGGCGCCGGCGGCGCGGCAACCGGTGAAAAACTCCGCGTGGCCTACATTGGCTGTGGCACGCAGGGGATTCGCGAGCTCTTGCGACTCGTGACGATTCCGGAGGCCGAGGTCGTCGCCGTGTGCGATCCGGTGAAGAACGGCAACGACTACGTCGACTGGTCGCGCGACGGGCTGCGCAGCTCGATCGCTGCGGCACTGGGCCAGCCGGATTGGCGGCGCGGCGCGCCGGGCATTCCCGGCGGACGCGACGTCGCGAAGGAAATCATCGAAACGGTCTACGCGAAGCAGCCGGGCCGCGAAGGCTTCAAGGGCTGCGCGACGTACGCCGATTTTCGCGAGCTGCTGGAAAAGGAGAGCGACGTGAACGTCGTGAAAGTCATGACGCCGGATCACCTGCACGCGACGATAGCGATCGCCGCGCTGAAGAAGGGGAAGCACGTCGTGATGCACAAGCCGCTGGCCAACCGGCTGCACGAGGCGCGGCTGGTGATCGAAACTGCGCGTACGACCAGGCTGGGCACGCACTTCCTGCCGGCGAGCGATGGCGCGAACATCCGGACGATCAAGGGCTGGATCGACGACGGTGCGATCGGCAGGCTGCGCGAGATCCACAACTGGTCGAACCGCCCGGTGTGGCCGCAATACCCGACGATCCCGAGCGACACGCCGCCGATCCCGGCGAATTTCGACTGGTCGCTGTGGCTCGGGCCATCGCTGGACCGGCCGTATCACCCCAACTACACGAACGCGGTGTTCCGCGGCTGGTACGAATTTGGCGGCGGTGCGCTGGCGGACATGGGCCACTACAGCCTCTGGCCGGTGTTCCAGCAATTCGAACTCGATTCGCCCTTCATGGTGGAGTCGCGGCCGGCCCACCTGTGCGAGCTCAACGGGAAAGTCGCGGTGCGAATCAAGAACGACTATTCGTTTCCGGCCGCGTGCACAATCCGGTTCAAGTTCGCGGCGAAGGGCGACCGGCCGGCGCTCGACCTGTTCTGGTACGACGGCTCGATGAAACCGCCGACGCCGGAGGAACTCGAAGCGGAGGGCCGGGAGCTGCCGCTGGAGGGCATGATGTTCGTGGGCGACGCGGGCCGGATTCTCGCCGGCTTCCGCGGCGAAAGCCCGCAGCTGGTGCCGGAGCAGAAGATGCGCGCCTACCGCGCCGCGAAGAATCTCCCGGAGCCGCCTCCGCCGCAGCGCGGCCCGGCGGCGGCGTCGGCGCGCGGGGGCGACGCGGAATGGGTTGCCGCCTTCCGCGCCGGCCGCTCCACCTACGGCGACTTCCTGCTGGCAGGCCCAATCTCGGATGCGTTCAACCTCGCCGCGGTGTCGCTGCGGCTCGGCGGCCGGCGCCTGGCCTTCGATTCCGCCCGCGCCCGAGTCACCAACGTCGCCGAGGCGAACAAGTATCTTACCCGCGAATACCGGAAAGGCTGGGAATTGCCCATATCGCCGGCGTAGGCCGACCCGTTCGAATGGAACGCTGAGGTGGCGACGAGCGCCAGCGAGTCGGCTCGGGCCCGTCGACTCGCTGGTGCTCGTCGCCACTGGCATGAGCGAATGCCGGCCGGCGCGTTATCGGCGTGACGCGCGCCGGGGCGGTCTTTACATCATCCCGCGCTTTCCCCGCACCCCATGAAGCGACGTGAATTCATCGGCATCGCCGCGGCCACCGCCGTCGGGCGCGGCTGGCTGCCCTCCGCGCACGCCGAGGACTTGGGGCCGGCCGCGCTGGCGCGGCCGCGCTTGCTGGGCATCCTGCGCAATCCGCGGGCGGTGCACGCACTCGGCCGACAGTACCGCACGATGGTGCCGGCGGAAGCCGACGGCCCGGCGTTGACGCGGGCCCTCCTCGGCGCCGAGCCCGCCGGTCAAGACGCGGCGCTCGCGTCGCGGCTGGAGGAGCAGGTGCGGCGTGATTTTGCCGAGGGGCGCACGACGATCGTCGGCGGCTGGGTGCTGGCCCTGACCGAGGCGCGGCAGTGCGCGCTTTATTCCCTGCTCAACGCGTGATGCCGCCGGGAGACTTGCATGCATATTGACGCGCGGACGCTCGAGGCGGGGGCGCTGATCGAAGGTGATCTCTGCATCATCGGCGCCGGCGCGGCCGGGATCAGCATGGCGATGGAGTGGCTGCCGACGGGACGGAGGGTGATTTTGCTCGAGGGCGGCGGGTTCAACGTCGAACTGCGAATGCAGGCGCTCTACCACGGCGAGTCGCTCGACCGGCCGTATTATCCGCTGCAGTCGGCGACGCTGCATTACTTCGGCGGCACGACCGGACACTGGGCGGGCTTCTGTTCGCCGTTCGACCCGATCGATTTCGAAAAACGCGACTGGGTGCCGCACAGCGGCTGGCCGTTCAACCGGGCCCACCTCGATCCCTTCTACGCGCGGGCGAACCGCTACCTCGAGCTCGGGCCGTACGAATACGACGCCGCGTATTGGGAGCAGCAGGACGCCGAGGTGCGGCGGCTGCCGCTGGATGCGGCGACGTTCTACCCGAAGATGTGGCAGTTCAGCCCGCCGACCCGGATGGGCACGGTGTACCGCGAGCCGATCGTCCAGGCGAAGAACGTCCACCTCTACACCTACGCCAGGGTCGTCGAGATCGTGCCGAACGAGGCGGTCAGCGCGATCGACGGGCTGCGCGTGAAGACGATTGACGGCAAGGAGCACCGGGTGCGCGCCCGCCAGTACGTCCTGGCCTGCGGTGCGATTCACAACGCGCGGCTGCTGCTGGCGTCGAACCGCCGGGCGCAGGCCGGGATCGGCAACGACCACGATCTGGTCGGCCGGTACTTCATGGAGCATTTCGAAATCACGGCCGCGCAGGTGGCGTTCGAAAAGGCGCCCGCGGCGAAACTCTACCTGTTTCCGGCGCTCGGGAAAACGCGGGCGCGCGCCGAGATGGCGATCAGCGGGAACACGCAGCGACAGCAGAAGATTCTCAACGGCACCGCCTCGTTCCAGCCCGGCGCGCTGACCGGCAGGGAACAGAGCCGGTTCGCGTCGTTTTCCGCGGATGCCGAGGCCAACGTGAAGGAGTGGCAGGCGAAAAAGTGGGCCGGCAACCGTACGCCGCCGCCCGAGGTCGTTTTCCGGATGTTCACGCGGCAGGAACAGTCGCCGAATCCGGAATCGCGCATCGTGCTGGGCACGGAGAAGGACGAGCTCGGCATGCCGCGCGCGAATCTGCGCTGGCGATTCACGCCGCTGGACAAGCGCTCGATCCGCACCTTCTACGAATTGCTCGGGCGCGAACTCGGCCGCGCGGGATTGGGGCGCGTGCAGTTGATGGACTGGCTGCTCGACGGCGACGACAACGCGTGGCCGAACATCCTCAGCGGCGGCTGGCACCACATGGGCACCGCGCGCATGCACGAGGATCCGAAGCAGGGCGTCGTCGATCCGAACGGCAAGGTTCATGGCATCGCCAACCTGTTCGTCGCGGGCGGCGCGGTGTATCCAACCGGTGGAGCTGTCAATCCGACCCTCACGGTCGTCGCCATGGCGCTGCGGCTCTCCGACCACCTGAGGCAGAAGGCCTAGCCGCGTCGATGCATCCCGAATTGGAATGCGCGTCGTCACCAGCCACGGTGGACGGCGACCTCCGGGCGCCGTTTGTCCTTCTTCGCGCTAGCCTGAACGCGCCCGGAGGTCGCGTTCCACCTCGGCCGAACGCTCGCGGTGCACCCTCGTTCTCCCCACTGCCATGAAGCCCGCCCACCGGTTCGCATCGTTGTTGCTTTCACTCGGACTTTTACTGGCGCCCGGCGCGTCGCGGCTCTCGGCCCAAACTCCCGGCGCGACCGGCACGCTCCAGGGCGTCGTCTTGAATAGCGCGACGGGACACTACGTCGAAGGCGCCGAGGTCGTGCTCGAGGCCGCGAATCGCACCGAGCGCACGGATTCGCAGGGCCGGTTCTCCTTCGCCGGACTGCCGGCTGGCCGCTACAAGGTTGTGGCCGAGCCGGCTGGCGCGAGTCGCGCCGAGGCGAGTGCCGAGGTTGGCGCCGGTCGCACTTCGACGGTCATGCTGCGGCTCGAATCCGAAATTGTGGCGATGCAGCCGTTGATGGTCACGGGTCAGGTCGAGGGCCAGGCGCAGAGCCTGAATATCCAGAAGACGTCGGAGAATATCCGCAACGTGGTCTCCGGCGATGCACTCGCGAACTCGCGGCTCGGCGAGGTGGGCGAAGCGCTGATGGGCATCCCCGGCGTCTACCTCGAAATCAGCACGCACCAGCCCGTGCGCGCCGTCGTGCGGGGCATGTCGTGGGAATTCAACTCCGTCGCGGTCGACGGTATTCAGATCGGCACCTGGCAGGGCACGCGCGAGGCGCAGGTGAATTCCTATCCGGCGGAGAATCTCGCGCGCGCCGAGGTGACGAAATCCGTCACGCCCGATCAGGAAGGCAGCTCGATCGGCGGCACGATCAACCTGGTGTCTAAGCGCGCGTTCGATCTGCCGGCGCGGGTGATGCGACTCTCGGCCGGCGCGACCTTCAATCACCAGCTGCGCAATTGGGACAAGTCGGTGGGCTTCGAGTACGGCAACCGGTTTGGCGCCGACAAACGCATCGGTGTTTTCTCCGCGGTGAACCTCTACCGCTCCGACCGTGGTTACCACGACGAGTCGATCAGCTACGCGGTCGACGCCGCGGACAACTTCGGCATTTCGGTCGTGACGCTGCTCGACCGGATCGAGAAAGGGTCGTGGCGACTCAAGTACACCGGCAGCGTGGATTTCAAGGTGAGCGACGCCACCGTGCTCTCGCTGCGCGCGATCTTCAGCGATGACCGCCGGCATCTGTCCGACTACCGGACGTTCTACCGGCCGGGCACACGGACGAACGTCACGCCGAACAGCGCCACGACGACGAACGGCCGGATCGACACCGACCGGCAGTTCCGCGAGCCGGAAACGATCAACGGGCAGGTCTCGCTCAACCTCGAGCACAACCTGGATCCGTGGAAGTTCGACGGCACGGTCGCGGTGAACCGGATCACCAACACGTACAGCGATCAACTCGTGCCGGTCATGTCGATCACCGGCATCAACATGAACTACGATCGCAGCGCGCGCGATTTCCCGACGTTCACCATCACCAACGGCCGGGATCTCTCGAATCCCGCGCTGCTCACGTTCGGCAACAACACGCGCAACAACTACGACTCGCGCGACCTGGGTTATCACGCCGAGCTCAATGCGAAGCGCCGGCTCGCCAGCCTGCCGTTCAAGGCGTCGCTCAAGACCGGCTTCCGCTGGAAGTATCACAACTGGAAGCAGGGCACCGACACGCAGGGCGTGTGGACCTACACCGGCCCGCTGCGGCCGGCGGACCTCGCGTTGCGCTACGCCAACGCCCGGTTCATGCGGGAGGCCGACGGGCGCGCGCAACTGGCGCTGTGGTTCCCCGACATCGAGAAATACCGCGACGCATTCCACCACCGGCCGAACGAGTTTACCCGCAGCGCCTCCTCCGACAGCATGCTCGCGCAAAACAAGAAGCGGTGGGCCGAGGACATCTACGCGGGTTACTTCATGGGGACCGCCACGGTTGGCGGGCTCACCGTGATTCCGGGCGTGCGATTCGAGCAGACGGAGTTCGTCGGCAAGGCCAACCAGCTCGACACGCGCAGCGGCACGCTCCAGCGCGTGACGCCGACCCGGACCACCAGCAGCTACGGGAACCTGCTGCCGGGCGTGAACGCGATCTACGAATTCAACCGGAGTTTCCTGCTGCGCGGCGCGGTGACGAAGACACTGGCGCGGCCCAATCAGCAGAGCCTGCTGCCGGTGCGCACCGTCGACGACGTCGCGCGCACGATCACCGACGGCAACCCGAACCTCGATGTGACGGAGTCGGTGAACTACGATTTCAACGCCAGCTATTTCCTGAAGCCGCTGGGGGTCGTTTCCGCCGGCGTATTCCAGAAGGAACTCACCGGTTTCTATTTCAACCGCGGGCAGACCATCACGTCGGGCGACTTCACGGGTTATCAACTGACGCGCCCGGAGATGGGGCAGGGCGGCCGCACCAAAGGCCTCGAAGTCGACGTGCAGAAGCGGCTGACGTTCCTGCCCGGCTGGCTGAGCGGATTTGGCATCGGCGCGAACCACACCTGGATTGATTCGAGCGGCGTTTACCCCGGCCGGACCGATGCGCTCCCGCTGTTTCGCGCGGCGAAGCGCAGCGGAAATCTCAACCTGTTCTACGCCCGCGGGCCGATCGACATTCGCGCCTTCGTGAATCGGCGCAGCCCGTACCTTGGCAGTGTGGGCACGCGCCGGGCGCTGGACACCTATCAGGACGAGCGGACGACCTTGAATCTGTTCGCCAAATACCGGCTGAACGATCGCTGGGAGCTGAACCTCGACATCAACAACGCGACCGATGCCGTGAGCCGGACGTACCAGGGCAACCCGTCGAATCCCACCGGCGTGCGATACTTCGACTGGGCGGCGAATTTCCGGATGGGGATCAATCTCTGATCCGCCGAGTTTCCGCCGATCGCTCTGGTTGGGGCCGGCGCGGTCGCGCGCCGATGCGTGCGTGGCGCAGGCGTCTCGCCGGCTTCGTTCGACCGGCAGGCGGGACGCCTGCGCTGCGTCCGTCGGCAATATTCGGCTAGCGGCGCGACATGGTTGGCCTCAGCTTGCGTGATCATGAAAGTCGCGCTCGTCGGTGTCGTTGGCGTCCCAGTCGGCAAACACAAGGTGAAGGATCCGCGGCTGGATCAGGCCGACCAGCTGGTCGAGGCGGACAAGAAGACCTATGCGTCGGTCGACGTCGTGGGCGAAGAAGAGGCGCTGACGGCCGACGCGATCGTCGCGTCGCCGGAAGGCCGGTTCGATCTCATCGTGAAGGATCTGGAGTTCGTCGAAACGCGGCTGGCGCGCAATCCGCCGGCGGCGGAAACGGCGGTGCTCGCCAAACTGAAGCATTGCCTCGAGGGCGAGGGGCTCATCGCCGACGCGCACTTGACGCCGGAGGAAATGCAGGTGGTCGGCGCGCACGCGTTGTACACCATCAAGCCGTTGGTGGTGATGGAGCCGGCGGACGTGGAAAAGTTCGACGAGTTCCTCGTCCGCGTGGTGAATGCAGCCGGCTACATCAGTTTTCTCACGGTCGGCGGGCCGGAGAATCGCGCCTGGCTCGTCCGGAAAGGCGCGACTGCGCCGGAGGCGGGCGGGGTGATTCACACCGACATCCAGAAGGGATTCATCCGGGCGGAGATCATCGGGTTTGCCGATCTGGTCGAGGCCGGTGGCGAAACGCAGGCGAAGCGCGCCAACAAGGTGCGGCTCGAGACGAAGGTTTACTTGATGCAGGATTTCGACGTGGTGAATTTCCGGTTCAACAAATAGCGGCCACGCCGGGCGTTCCCGGGCAGGGCCACGACCGGCTGAAGAAGCGCGGAGTTTCGCATAAAAGCTCGGAGGGCGGTACGAAATCCCGCAGGCTGCGCCTACGATGCGAATTCCCCTCGCGCTTGCCCTCGCCGCGTGTGGCGCGGTGCCGCTGTCCGCGTCGGCCGCCGCCCTCCTGCTGACCGGAGGCCGGATCTACACCGGCGACGCCGCGCAGCCGCGCGCGGAGGCGGTGGTCGCGATCGACGGCCGGATCGCATTTGTCGGAACGGAAGCCGAGGCACGCCAACGCGCGCCCGCCGATGTGCGCGTGATCGGTCTCGGCGGAGGAACGATGTTCCCGGGGTTCGTGGATGCGCACGCGCATCTCGTCGGCATCGGGCAGCGCGAGCTGACGTTCAATCTCGAAGGGACGAGGAGCGGCGCGGAGTTGCAGGAGAAGCTGCGCCGGCGCGCCGCGGAAACCGCGGCCGGCAAGTGGATCGTCGGCCGCGGCTGGATCGAATCGCAATGGTCACCGCCGAAATTTCCCACGCGCGCCGACCTCGACACCGCGGTGCCGGACCGGCCGGTTTACCTGACCCGGGCGGACGGCCATGCCGCCGTCGTCAACTCGCGCGCGCTCGAGCTCGCGGGGGTGAACCGCTCCACGCCGAACCCGACCGGCGGCGAAATTCTCCGCGACGCGAGCGGCGAACCGAACGGGATGTTGATCGATCGGGCGATGAGCCTCGTGCGGCGGCTGGCGCCCGATGACGAAACCGACCTGGCGCGCGCGCTGGAGGTGGGGGCGGCTCGCGAAGTGCAGCTCGGCTGGACGCAGGTGCAGATCGCGGGCGCCAGCGTGAACGAACGGGCCGCGTTGCGCGACTTCGCGCGCGCCGGTCGGTCGAAGCTGCGGCTGTACGTCGCGGTGAGCGGACCCGGCGCGGCGGCCGAGGAACTGCTGCGCGACGGCGCGGAGAGCGACGATCGGTTCACCGTGCGCGCGATCAAGCTCTACATCGATGGCGCGCTGGGCTCGCGCGGCGCCGCGTTGCTCGAACCCTACGCCGACGCGCCGCAGAGTCGCGGGCTGCTGGTGAATACCGAGGACGTGCTGTTCGGAATCCTCACGCGCGCGCTCCGTGCCGGCATCCAGATCGAGACGCATGCGATCGGCGACCGGGGCAATCGCAACATGCTCGATCTGTACGAGCGGGCGTTCGAGGCGGTGCCGCCGGGCGAGCGTCGGATCAAGGAGCCGCGGTGGCGCATCGAGCACGCGCAGGTGATTGCCCCGGCCGATCTCCCGCGTTTCGCGAAGCTCGGCATCATCGCCTCGATGCAGCCCTCGCATGCGATCGGTGATTTGTATTTCGCGCCGAGCCGGCTTGGGAAAACGCGGCTCGCGGGCGCGTATGCCTGGCGCAGCCTGATCGACCGCGGTGCCATCGTCGCCGGCGGGACGGATGCGCCGGTCGAGCGCGGCGAACCGCTGATTGAGTTCTACGCCGCGGTCGCACGCCGGGCGCTGGACGGTTTTGCGAACGAGGACTGGCATCTGGAGCAGCGGGTGACGCGCGCGGAGGCGTTGAAGATGTTCACCGTGTGGCCGGCGTTCGCGGCGTATCAGGAGAACGAGCGCGGCACGATCGCCGTGGGAAAGATGGCCGACTTCACCGTGTTCTCCTCGGACATCATGACGATTCCCGAGGCGGAAATCCTGCAGGCGCGCTGCGTGATGACGATCATCGGCGGCGAGGTCGCATGGGAGGCACCGTAGCACGGGCAATCTGCCCGTGAGCACGGCGCTCGGGCAGGTTGCCCGAGCTACGTGCCCAGGAGATCCCGTCCGAGTTTCCGCGCGCGCGCCTGCTGCTCGGCGGGCAGGCCCGCCGGAAACGGCAACCGGCGCTGGCCGGCGAGGCTGGCGATGAGCGGTGCGCAGCCATCGAGCAGCCGCTGCAGCACTTCGGGCGAGACGTTCTCGAGGTTGTCGTGCGGGCTGTGGTGCTGCCAGCGGCCGCCGGGAAAGTTCTCCCGCATGAACGTCAGCGAGGGAATGCCCACGCGATTGAACGGAAAGTGATCGAAGAAGGGAGAGATTTCCCGGCGTGCAATGACGTCGACGCCGCGCGCGGCCAGCCGCGCCTTGACGAATCGCTCCAGGGCTGCCGCCCCCGCGACCCACATGATGAAGTGGCCGAGCGGCGAAGCGACACTGTCGAAGTTGATGACGAGCGCGGCGTCGCGCTTGGAAATCCGGTGCCGCCTCACATAGGCCGCGGAACCGACCGAAAGCTGCTCCTCGGTGCCGAACGAAATGAACCGGACCGTGCGCTCGAACCGGCGACCGCGGCGACCCAGTTCACGCGCCAGGGCGAGCAGGGCGACGACGCCCGAGGCGTTGTCGTCCGCGCCGACGTTCCCGCATTGCGTGTCATGATGTGCGCTCACGACGATGGCGGGCCGCCTTGGATCCCGGCCCGGCAGTTCGCCGATCACATTTTGGGATTGGCCCTGGATGGGGCGGGCCACCACGCGCACGCGCAGCCGGTCGACGCCGTGCCGCCGCCAGTCCCACGCCGCCCGAAAGGGCACGGTCAGCGTCGGCCGCACGCCGTAACGCTTCACCCAATACGGATACATGCCGTCCTGTTTCGTCCAGCCAAACGGCAGCCGTTCATCGACGTGAATCACGGCGAGGGGCGCGGCGGCGACGAGCCGTCGATGCACCGCCGCCTCGGTGGGCAGCGGGCCGAACAGCGCGAGAATCCTGCCGCGCAGGCGGCCGCGGCGCAGGCGGTGCGCGGACTCCGGCATTTCCAGCCAGGCCAGCGGCGCCTCGAGCAGACGAGGGCCGGGCGTCGGCGGCGTGCCAACCAGCGCGGCCGCTTCGACCGGCTGCCAGCCGCGCCTGACCGGGGCATGCACTTCGGCGTGCAGTTCGGCCATGCTCGTGCAGGGAAACGGTTCGAGCCGCACATGCTGCAGGCCGGCGCTGCGCCATTCGGCGGCGATGTAGTCGGCGGCGGCCCGCTCACCCGCGGTGCCCGCGCGGCGTTCACCGATTTCGCTGCAGAGTGCCTGCCAATCGCGGAGGAGTGGGGTGGACGTCATCATGGCACGATGACGCTGCCACGTGGGGTGGTCCAGCCGCGGGTAATACCGGTGCTTCCGGCCGGCAGGCCCCGTGGATGGCCGGCCGCCGAACTGGAGATGAACTATTCAGTTGCCCGCGAATTCACGCGAATTGACGCGAATCAAAACCGGGGATACGGAGCGGCCCACCAAGCAGCGTGGGGTTGTTCTTTCACGCCACGGGTTCCATCCCCAGTCGTTCGCGTGATTCGCGGGCGGCCTGAATTGATGCTCAATGCGCGTCCGGATCGCTCTTGAGGTACGCGATCAGGCTCACCAATTCGTCCTTTGTCATCGTCTGCTCGAGCCCGTCCGGCATCAGCGAAAGCCCGGACGCGTTCAGCGACGCCACGTCCTTGCGCAGCAAGCTTTCCTCCGTGCCCGCGGCGGTGCGCAGGCTGAGGCTGGTCTCGGTTTCGCTCGCGAGCCAGCCGGAGACGCTGCGGCCGTCTGTGGTCGTCACGGTGATCGTCTGATACGCGGGCACCACCTCGTAATTCGGGACGATGATGTGGAGCAGCAACGCATCCGCGGGCTGGTGACGCACCCCGCTGAGATCGGGGCCGACCTTGCCGCCGGTGCCGCGGAAGGTGTGGCAGGCCGCGCAGGCGCGGGCGAACACGGCGACGCCCTTGGCCGCATCGGCCGGTGACGCGAGGAGATCGCGCAGCGAGCGGTAAACTTTCATCCGGTCGCCGCTCTCGAGGTCGGCAAACAGGGTCTCGGCCGCCTTGCGAATCGCGGGATCGCTGTGCTTCTGGAGCTGCGTGCGGCGAAGCGACGAGATTTCCGCCGGCCGAACGACGCCTTTGCGAATCGCGGCGAACAGCACCTCGATCATCTTCGGCTTCGCGGTGACCGAGGCCACGACGGCTTCGCGGACCGAGGCGGTGTAGCGGCCCCAGTTTTTCTCCTGCACGAGCAGCTCCGCGCCGCGCGGATCGCCGAGCCGATCGAACGCGCGGATCGCCTGCATCTGGATTTCCGGGGGGTGCCGCGCCTCGAGCAGCCCGCCGAGCACCTGGCCGGCGCGATCGAAATCGGCGTACCCCAGCAGCGCGATCGCGCTGATGCGCGCGTGGACCGGCGCGCGTTCGTCGGCGGCGATCCGCGTCGATTCACGGATGAAACCGTCGAGGGCGGCGCCGGGGGCGAGTGCAACGAGCGGATTGCCGCCGGACTTCGATTTGAACTCGGACCGGCCGCGCAACCCGTCCGCCAGGCCGAGCACGGTGGACAGCCGCCACGTCAGCTCGCCCTGGCCGGTCAGCATCTCGTTGAGAAACGCGCGGCAGGCGTCGAGCGGCGCTCCGGCGGCAAACGTGCGTCCAAGATCTTCCATGACGGCGGCGAACGCGGCCGGATTCGGCTGCGGCGCGGCCATCACCGCGGTCAGGAAATCGCTCATCCGCGAGCCGATGCCGCTGAGCACGGCGGCGCGCGTCCAGCGATCGGCGCCATCGCGGACCGCGATCGCCGCGAGCGCGGGGACCGCGCGGCGATCTTCGACCGAGCCGAGCACCAGGGCGGTCGCGAACCGCACGTGCGCATCGGCGTCCGCGGCCTTCGCCAGCAATGGCTCGACGAGCCCGGGGCTGGCCTTCAGCGCTGCACCACCGAGCAACACGGCCTGCTCGCGCACCCCCGGATGCGAGTCGGCGAGCGCGCGAGCGAGAATCGCCTGGTCGGCCGCCTGGAGCGACTGCAGCACCCGGAGCGCCGCCGCGCGCGCTTCCGGTCGCGGAGAGTCAGCCACGCGTTTCGCCAGCAGCGCGACCGCCGCGCGATCGTTGCGCTCGAGCAACAGCCGGTGCGCCCGGACCCGCCACCAGCCGTCGGCCGAGTCGAGGCCCCGCACCAGGTCGGCGACGGTTTCCTTGCCCATCGCCGGCCGGCGTCGGGCTGGCTGATCGGCGCGGGCGACGCGATAGATTCGGCCGGTGGCTTTGCCCGACTCGAAATCGAACCGGCCGCGCGCCTCCTCCGGCACGTACTGCGGGTGATCGATCTCGCGGCGGTTCATGTCGACGACGTACAGCGCGCCATCCGGCCCGTCGCTGAGAAAGACCGGGCGGAACCATACGTCGGTCGAGGCGAGGAACTCGCGCCCCTCGTAGGGGAGATCGGAGCGGAACGAGGCGCCCTCGCCGCGGACGACCTGTCGCTGGACCAGGTTCTGCGCGGGTTCGCAGATGAACGCGTTGCCGGTGTGGTCGGCGCCAAGCGCAGTGCCGCTGAAGATCAACACGCCACAAGCAGAGGTGAACGTGCCCGCGTGCGGCTTGCTCATCAGCGACGGCATGAAGTCCGCCGTGACCGACACGTGGCTGATCGGGAAAACCCGGGCCTGCGCCTCGACCTTCGACACCTCCTGGCTCATGTCGGTGAACGCGAGGTGCGGGTTGCGTTTCAGGTACCACGGTTCGAGCACGATCTGCAGCACCGGGTGGCGGTTCGAAACTGTGAAGCGGTGGCCGAAGGGATCAAAGCTCAGGCCGAACTGGCCGCGGCCGCCCGTCCGCTCGTAGAAGTACGTGTCCGGATCGAAACGGCCGTCGGCCGGCGTGAACGCGATCGGCTCGTATTCCGGATGCACGGGCGAGGTGACCTTGCCGCCGTTCAGGCCGCTCGCGAGGTAGATTTTGCCGTCGAGGCCCAGCGTGGGCGAACTCACGCGCAGCTGCTCGGTGCGGCTCGTCTCGAACCCCGTCAGCACGACGCGCCGCTCGTCCGCGACGCCGTCGCCGTCGTTGTCCTTCAAATACAGGATATCGGGCGCGCAGGTGACGAACACGCCGCCCCGCCAGACCGTGATGCCGTTCGGGTAGCTGAGGTCGGTGGCAAACTCCGTGCGCTTGTCGTACCGGCCGTCGCCGTCGGTGTCTTCGAGCCGGGCGATTCGGCCGACGAGCGGTGCCGGAGGATCCGGCAAGTTCGAATTCTTCTTCACCGAACCGGGATAGCCGCGGTTTTCGACGACGTAGAGCCGGCCCTGATCGTCGAAGGCCATCGCGACGGGATCGACGACGAGCGGTTCGGCGGCGACGAGCTCGATTTTCAGGCCCGGCTCGAGCTGAAATGTCTTGAGCGCTTCCTCGGGCTTGAGGAAAGGCGCGCGGTTGGTGGCGGCGAAGAGTGCGCCGGCGGAAGCCGCCAGGGCGACCATCCACCTGGTGTAGCCGCGAGCGTGAGCGAGTGGTCCGAGCTCCACTCGCTCACGCTCGTGGCTACGAAGAATCGAATGTCTGTCGTCGTGTGTGTTCATTTCATTTTCATCTCCGCCACCATGCCGAGCAATGCGTCGACTATTTTGGTCGAGGCCTCGATTTCCAGCCGGTTGGTACCGAGCCACGACTCGTAGCCGCCGAGCGCGTGCTGCTCCGGCGTAGGCATGTAGCCGAACGAACCGTTGGCGAGTTCGATCGCGAACGCCGGTTTCAGCGGCGAGCGGGCCTTCAATTCGAGTCCGGTCTCGGCGAATGTTTCCGTCGGCAGCGTCATGATCGCCAGCTCGCCAATGCGAAACGCCTGCAGCGGCACGTCCGCGCGGTCCGGTCCATTCGCGAGCTGCAACACGCGGTTGGCGTAGGTTCGCTCGTTGGCCTGCCAGGGTGGAGTGCGCGGCGGCTTGGCCAGCAGGTCGCGCGACTGCGCCACGAGCTCCGGCGTGGGCTTCCGCCACGCGAGCGAAAGTTCGCGGTAGCGGGCGTCGACCGGCAACCAGTCGCGGTACTCGACCTTCTGGTACGCGGCAAACACCGCGTCGGCTACCTCGGTGGCGACCTCGCGCATGTGCTCGTACGGTTTCTTCGTTGGCCGCCGCGTGCGGAAATCGATGTTGTTCACGTTGCCGCTGGTGCCGTTGGCCATGAGGCTGACGAAGGCGGGCTCCTGTCGTTCGGCGCCGACGAGCTCGCGCATCCGCTGGTTGAACATGCCGTAGTAATCGGCCGAGATATCCGCCGCCGGCACGCCGCCGACATAGTGCAGCGAGTACGCGGCGAGCAGCCCGATGGGGTGCCCGTCCTTGCCTTGCAGGGCGATGAACGGAATCTCCGGGTCGGTCGGGCCCGCCGGCCGCTCGAGCGCGGGCGAACCCACCGGGGGATTCATGCGCACGCGATCGATCCCGCCGAACGGATTGTGCCGCAACGCCTCGTCGCTCACGAACCAGCGGCGGTTGAACACGTGTTGCGGCTGGCGGACGGAGCCCCAGCCGATTTTCGCGGGCTCGAGATTGTTGATCGCGCAGTGCACGACGTCGGCGATCCGCCGCGCGATGAACTGCTGATACTTTGTCAGCGGCGGCGGGGTGGGTTCCGGCGCGGGAATCTTGTCCGAGGGAATATAGCTCTCGGCGCGCGCGGAAGGGCCGGAGTGCGTGTGCGTCGCCGACACCATCACGCGGGAGCCGGGCAGTTTGCTTTGCTGCGCGATGAGCTGCTTGGCGGCGTCGATTGGCTCGCGCGCGATGCCGACGTTGTCGCAGACGACGAACGCGATCCGGTTCTGTCCGTCATCGAGCACGAGGGCGCGCGCGTACAGCGGATCGTGAATGTGCCGCGCCGGAATCGGGTTGAACCCGCCGACGATCAGCGAGCCGAGCTCCGGCGTGATGTCGAGCTGGGCGACGCCGGCGCGGAAAACGCGTTCGGCGGACCTGGCATCGGCGGCGGGCGCGGAGCCCGGGCAGACGACCAGCGAGCACGCAGCCAAGGCAGCCGCAACGAAACTCCGACGGGGAAGAAAGCGCATCGACGACCCCAGCTTGCGCCGGTTTGGCGCCATGATTCAAGGCTGCGTGTGCGGCCCGCCATGCAAAGGGGGCGGTGTCGTTACGAATTCTGGAGGGACGACCTCCGTGTCGTCCGCGGCCCGCACAGAGGCGGGCCCTCCAAAAATGACGCCGCCCTGACCCCTCAAAGGCTTGCACCTTCCGCCCAATATGAGCGGAGTCGGGGGCGGCGTTCGCTGCGCCAAACCCCTTATGAAAACTCTCAATCGATCGCGCTTCGGCCTGGCGCTCCTGGTGGCATGCCTGCCCGCGTTCGCGCTGGCCGCGGATCCGGCGGCGCCCAAGGCGCCCAAGGCCGGCAAGGCGAAAACCGCGGCCGCACCCGGACTGAAGTTCCGTGTCCAGCAACTGCACCTGGATAACAACGAGGGCTGCGACGTCGCCGATTTCGATCGCGACGGCAAACTCGACATCAGCGCGGGCGAATTCTGGTACGCCGGGCCCGACTTCAAGTCGAAGCGGCCACTGCGGAAACTGGAACCGTTCGGGAAGGATTACCTCACGAACTGCGGCGAGCACGCGTACGACGTGAATGGCGACGGGTTTCCCGACATCGTCACCGGCGCCTTCATGGACTCGAAGATTTACTGGTATGAGAATCCCGGGGCCGCGGGCCTGAAGCAGGACGCGATGTGGAAGCAGCACGTGCTGATCGACACGCAGCTCGTGCAGAACGAATGGACGGCGCTGCGCGACCTCGATGGCGACGGCGTGCCGGAGTACATCGTGAACTCCTACGGGCCGGCCAACGCGATGATGGCGTATCGGTTTGCGCGCGACGACCGCCAGCAGCCGATCCTCAAGCCGTGGATGATTCAGGCCGGCGCACCGTTCGCGAACGGCCATGGCATCGGCTTTGGTGACATCAATGGCGACGGCCGCGAGGACCTCGTCTACGGCAACGGTTGGTACGAGCGGCCGAAGGACGGCGCCACGACCCAGCAGTGGAAGCGGCATGCCGACTGGATTCTTCCGCACGCCAGCACGCCGATGCTGGTCGTCGATCTCACCGGCGACGGGCGGAACGATCTTATCTGGGGCCACGGCCACAACTACGGGCTGTATTGGGAGGAGCGCCGCGACGACAATGCGGATGGCAGCACGAACTGGCGGCACAATTTGATCGATGACCGCGTGTCGCAGGCCCACTGCCTCGTCTGGGAGGACATCGACAACGATGGCAAACCCGAGCTCATCACCGGGCGCCGGGTGAAGGCGCACAGCGGGAACGATCCCGGCGACAACGAGCCCGGCTGCGTCTACTATTACAAGTGGGATGCCGCCGGCCGGCGATTCACGAAGCACATCGCGGCCGAGAATGGTCCCGGCATCGGGCTGCAAATCCGGGTGGCCGACCTCGATCGCAACGGCTGGAAGGACATCGTCGTCGCCGGCAAGAGCGGCACGCACATTCTCTGGAATCAGGGGAAGTGAGCGGCACCTGCGGGCGTCTGTTTGTTGAGTGGTGCTGGTGCGGTGCGAGCGAAGTTGCCTGCGACGCCGGC